>TARA_R110002096_G_scaffold124002_1_pt1 | contig 45270 bp, 42 predicted proteins | sample TARA_R110002096 | Tara Oceans TARA_R110002096 (sample SAMEA4397295) | marine metagenome | biome: Polar Biome; feature: [DCM] deep chlorophyll maximum layer (ENVO:01000326); material: water (ENVO:00002006), including particulate matter (ENVO:01000060) such as... | depth 35 m
GGAACAGGGCCTGCAGGCATTGGTGACCAAACCCAACGACCCCAATATCAAGAACTGGAAGCCCGGCGGCTATCTTGAGCGCCTGCCGCAAGACCCCTGGGGCAACCCGTACCAGTACCTGTATCCCGGCAATAACGGCGAAGTCGATATTTATACGCTGGGCCGTGACGGCCGCCCGGGTGGTGAAGGCCTCGATGCTGACATCGGCAACTGGGATCCGGAATAGTCCGAATCCCCGGGTAGCAATCATGCCTCCCTTTAAATTTGCGCGAACGGAAACCGGCTTCACGCTGGTCGAAATTCTGGTCGTAATTTTTATCGTCATGACGGTGCTGTCTATCGGCATGCTGTCGTTCGGCATCATCGGTGATGATCAGGAGCTGCAAACCGAGGCAACACGTTTTGCAGCGTTGACCGAAGTGGCGCAAGACGATGCTTTCATGCAGGGCCGGGAGTTTGGTATCGAATTCATGACGGCGGCGTATCGCTTCGTTGAGTACGACGGACTGAACGGCGTGTGGGCAGACGTACCGAACGACGAGACGCTGCGGCTTCGTGCATTGCCCGACGGCCATGAATTTGAACTCTATCTTGAAGGCAAACGCATTCTGCTCGACTACGATCCGGCGCCCTTCGAAGACCCGGAAGAGACTGACCGGAACAGTAGCGATTACTCCTATTCACCGCATTTGCTGATCTATTCGAGTGGCGATGCCACACCCTACGAACTGCACATCGTACGGCGCCAGGATGATCGCCGGATTGTATTGCGTGGCGATGCGCTTGGCCGGTTTGAAGTGGTCAGCAACGATGAGGACTAGTCCGTGAACAGATCAAGACAGCGCGGCTTTACCCTGATCGAGGTGATGGTTGCACTGGTCATTGTCGCGCTGGCGCTGACGGCCGTCAGTGCCAGTATGAACCAGATGATTGATGCCGCCGAGTCGATGCGGAATCGAACGTATGCTAGCTGGATCGCACAGAATCGCATCGCGGAGTTGCGGCTTGCATTTGCGACACCGGACGTCGGTGCGTCGAACGGCGTGGTCCAGTATGCAAATACGGAATGGAGCTGGCGTGCGGTGGTCTCTGACACCGGCGTCGATGACCTCTATCGCATTGACGTTTCGGTCGCACTTGCGGACAGCGATGACAATATCCGTACCGTCACCGGCTTTGTCGGACCACCCGGCGCCGCCGGCGAGGCAAACCGGGTCTGGTCGCGCGGGCGTCTGCCGACGGGGCCGACAGAATGAGTATGCGACGACCTGTCAGACGATTGACGCGTGGCTTTACCCTCATTGAGGTACTGGTCGCGCTGGCCGTGTTCGGCGTCCTGACAATTCTTGCGTACATGACCATCGGACAGACGCTCCTGAACGCCGAAATGCTGACCACGCAGATGGACCGGCTGCAGGCAATCCAGCGGACCATGCGCTACCTCGGGAACGATCTTGCAACGGCGTCTCCGCGGCCGGTGCGCAGCGAACTGGGCGATACTTATATGCCTGCCGTGATGGTATCAGCGGCAAACGAATTCGCGCTCGCGGTAACACACGGCGGCTGGAATAATCCGGCGGGTTTGCCGCGCAGTACGCAACAACGCACCGTGTATCTGCTGGAAGACGGCGTCTTGTTCCGCGTCTACTACCCGGTCCTCGACGCAACCTACGCAAACGAAGCCATCAGCACAGAAATTCTCGACGGCGTCGAAGCGCTCGAATTCCGGCTCGTGCAGGACAACGGCCAAACGACCAGCCAGTGGCCACCGCTCGATGCGGGCGGTGCGGCCGGCGATACACTGCGACCGCGCGCTGTTGAAATCATATTGACTCTCGAGGGCGAAGGGGAAATTCGCCGTATTGTTGAGGTGGCGTCGTGATCGTGCGGCGTACGGCGCGTGGCGTCGCACTGATCACCGCAATGCTGATCACAGCCATTACCGGCTCACTGGCTGCCGGGCTGGCGTGGGACAACGCGCTGGATGTGCGCCGTACAATGGTGCTGTTGTTTCACGAGCAGGGCATGCAGGTGGCGCTGGGTGCGGAAACCTGGATCCAGAATATTCTCCGCGACGATGGAATCGACAGCGAAACCGATCACCTCGGTGAGCTATGGGCCAGCGAACTGCCCGGTCTGCCTGTTGACAATGATTCTGTACAAGGCGCCGTCACCGGAAAAATTGATGACCTCAACGGTCGCTTCAACGTCAACAACCTGCTCGACGACAATGGCGAAGTGGACCCGGTAGCACTCGAGCAGTTTCAACGGCTGCTCATCACACTGGAGATCGACCCGCGTATCGCCGGCATTGCGGCCGACTGGATTGATGCTAATCAGGATGCCGCGTTTCCCGATGGCGCTGAAGATGCTATTTACACTGGTCTCACGCCACCGTACCGGACGTTTAACCGGCAATTGGTAAACGTCACCGAACTCGCGGCTCTCGAAGGCATGGACAAAGCCAGTTTCGACCGGCTGGCACCGCATGTGGCCGCGCTGCCGCGCGGCACCGTCATCAACGTCAATACCGCGACGCCGGCAGTATTGCAATCTCTGGACGCGAATCTCGATCCCACGACGGTCGAGAGCTTGTTGGAAGAACGCAGGGATGCCGGATTTCAGGACCTTGCCGAGACCTTCTCCACCTTGCTGCAACCCGAGATGTTCGCCATGATCGGCGACAAGAGTCAGTATTTTCAATTGAAGGCCATCGTGCAGATTGATACCGTTCGAGTTACCTATTACAGCGTGTTGTTGCGGAGCCCGAATGGCGGGCCGGTGACCACGATCGTACGCAGCCTGGGGACCATCTGAGTATGTCCGAGTATCTCGTCATCCGGCTATCGTCCGAAGATCAGCCTGTACAGTGGCTGCGTGCCGATCAGAACGGCACGCGCCTGAGCAATGTGAGTACAGGCTCGTTACAGGATGCAGCGCTTGCCGCCGACAACCGGTCGGTGATTGCGATAGTCCCGGCTGTCGATGTATTGCTGACAACGGTGCACATGCCGATCCGGTCGGCCTCCCGGATTCGCACCGCACTGCCATATGCGCTGGAGGAAAATCTCGCGGAAGACGTCGCCAATTTGCATTTTGCACTGGGCGAACGACTGGAGAACAATCGCGTCAACGTAGCTGTCGTCGCAGATGAAAAATTACAGGCGTGGCAGCAGCAGTTGCAGGATGCCGGCATTACGGCGACCAGGATCGTCGCCGAAAATCATGGCCTCGCGAAAATCCCTGGCACAACGTCAATGCTGCTTGACGGCAACACGATCATGTTCAACGACGGTGCCGATAACGAGTTTGCGATGCAGGGTGTGCAGCCCAGCGACGTACTGGTTATCGCAGGTGAGCTCGGCGAAAAGCAGGATGAAGACGGCGAAACCGGTGGCCATGTCTTGATTTTTTGCGATGCTGAGAAAGAGCAGCAGTATGCGCATGAATGGATTGCGCTACGCCACGAAATGAACAGTGTCGATGTCAATGTTTTGCCGGACGGCGCATTTGCAAAACTGGCGGTAACCGTTGCGGCCGGCAACGGCATCAATCTGCTGCAAGGTAAATACGGCAGAAAAACCGAGTACTCGGCAATATTCAGGCCCTGGAAATCCGCCGCAATGCTGTTGCTGGCGCTGACCTGTGTCACGGCCGTCGGCAAGGGCCTCGACTACCGGCAGCTGGCCAGCGAAAAGGCCGCACTGGAGTCGCAGTTCCTCAGTGAATACCGGCAGATGCGTCCCGCAGACACCCGCGAAATTGTCGATCCGAAGTCACTGGTTGATTCGCTGCAGCGATCATTGGGAACGTCGTCCGGGCCGCAGGTGTTCTTGCCGAGTTTGCGTGAACTCGGTACTGCAATGGCGGCAAATACAGAAGCCAGGCTCGAAGCAATCAGCTACCGGGCTGGCGTTGTAGATTTGCGTGTGACTGCACCGGATGTTCCTACGCTCGACCGGATCCAGACGGCAGTAAGTGCATCCGGCCGGTTTACTGCAACCATCCAGTCAACGGATCAGGTTGCCGACAAGATCAATGGGCGTATCCAGATTCGGGAGACTTCGCGATGAGGGAGTGGTTCGAGTCTCTGGAAACCCGCGAACAATATTTCGTGGCGGTAGGCGCATTGGTCGTCGCAATTGCGCTCCTCTACGTGCTCATCTGGAAACCGCTGCATACCCGTCACGAAATGCTGCGTGCCGATGTCGCACTGTGGCAGGAATCACTGGCCGAACTTCGTCCGCTGCGACTGGTAGCGGGCAGTAGTCCAGCCGGCCAACCGACCCAGATAGCCGGTACGAGTCAGTCACCTATTATAATCGTCGACCAGACATTGCAGAGCCGTGGGCTGGCGCAATACCGGCAGCGCAGTCAGCCGACCACGAGCAATGGTGTCCGGGTCGAGTTCGAAAATGTTGCTTTTGATGAACTCGTGCTTTGGCTCGGCGACCTGAGTCAGCAGTATGCGATGGACGTGCAGGCAGGCAGTTTCTCGGTGGGCGCCCAAGCCAACCCAGGGCGAATCAATGCCACCCTGACGCTCGAGCGCGCACTCTGATGGGATCCAGGCGATTCCTGCTGGTCCTCGGTATCCTGGTTTTCATTGCAGGACTCGTGGTTTCACTGCCCGCACGTGTCGCTGTCGCACTGATCTCGCAGCCCGGTATTGCTGTCAGCGGCGTATCCGGCAGTGTTTGGAAAGGCACCGCCGAAGAAGCCTCGGTTGCAGGAATTTATTTGCGTGATTTGAAGTGGGACGCAAGTATCCTGCCGATGTTTACCGGCAAGCTTGCCTACCGGATTGAGGCGACCCCGGTGTCGGGATTTGTCGAAACTGACCTTCGCATCGGACTCGACCGGACGATCTACCTGTCGGATTTTGCGGCAGCGATGCCTTTGCAAATTCTCGCGGGTGTCCAAAATGCACAAGCACTGGGCGGCAATGCAAGTGCACAATTCGAGCGCGTCGAAATCGTCGGTGATCTTGCGGTAGCTGCCGATGGTGTCATCCAGGTCGCGGACCTGGTCATGCCGGAAGTGGCTCGCGACTCTATCGGCTCTTACAGGGCAGACTTCAACACGCAAAACAACGGTATCGTTGCGAGTATCGAAGACACTGACGGCATCCTCGATCTGGCCGGGAGCCTGCAGATCAGGACGGATCGCACTTACCAGTTTCTTGCCCAGGTCATCCTGACATCAAAAACGCCCGCGGCGGTTCGCCAGCAGATACAACGCTTGCCGCCGCCGAATGCGCGCGGCCAGTACGAGTTGCGTGAAGAAGGCCAGTTCTAGCTCTTCGCGTCGATCTCCACTTCGACGAACTTCGACAGCAACGGAAAATACAGGGCACATTTCGTCGTCGCAGCACTCCAGTTGGCGTAAATCGACGCGTACCGCTCGAGTTGCGGCGTATAGCGCTCAACCTCGGCCTGAACAAAGGCTGGCAGATTGCCGCCCTCATGCGAACTGGTCTTGTAGTCGATGATCCAGTGCGTGCCATCCTCGTCCACACGCACCCGATCCAAAACGACTGACACCAGCTCGTCACGGTAAAGGCCGCTCAGCCCAAGCTCCGTATGTCCCTCCCCGCGTAAAATCCATGCGCCCTTGTCATTTTCGACTGTGCGCCGCACCGCAACGACTACCCGTTCAACGATCGGCTCTGCTGCGCTACCATCGATGCCATGTTCGCGCAGCCAGCGTTCGGTGATTTGCCGTAATTCCGACAGATTCGGCTCGGCATTGCGTGCAAACCCGTCCGCGATAAGCTGTAACCAACGATGCACCAGTGTCCCGGCAATTCGAGCATCGCTTCCGACCCAATAGAACTCCACTTCGTCGACAGGTGTTGCAGCCTCTGCCTGTGTCGGGATGCCGGGCAGTTGCGGAATCTCCGGCACCGTCCAGCGGCTGCGGAAGCGTCGCAATTCAGGCGTCATCCACTCTGCTTCTATCGACGCCGCCGCAGGCTCACGGTAATTAGCGAGTGCCTGATCAAACTCGCTCTTGACTGCAGGCCAAAGCAAATGCAACAAGCTGTCACTGCGTGCAGCGCGAACGCTGTCGCCGTCTGCCGCCAACTCTGTGTTGCCCATCAGGTGCAGCGATTTGCGTGCTCGCGTACATGCGACGTACAACAACCGGGCATGCTCGTGTCGGGCCTTGCCCGCTTCCGTTTTGACGATGTATTGATGTACCGGATCGTTATCGACTTCCGATTGTGGGCCCACCGGGCTAATGACTTTGTATTCGTGCCCGTGGACAGCTGGCAGGTCAAACCAGGACAGGACGCGCTTATCACCATGTCCCGGCTGCCGGCCGAGTGCGTACAGAAGCACGTGGTCAAATTGCAGTCCCTTGGCACGATGCATTGTCATGATTTGCAGTCGCGACTTTTCATTGCTCGAAACGCGCTCAAGGTCGAGTGCAGATTCGAGATCCGCCACGTCCATCAACGTCCCTGCCTGTTCCAGTTTGCTGATCACATCGAAAAAGCGATAAACGTTTTCCACGGAATGTTCGTCTTGCAAGATTCCCGGCCCGCCCAGTCGCATCCACGTGCGTTCCACACGATCGCGCAAGGTCATGCCGCAATGTGCTCGAACGAGTAATTCCAGTTGCGGCAGTGATGCTTCAAGCAGCGCTTTGCCTGATTCGGACAGTGTGTCCAGGCGATCAGGGTTGTGCAGCAACTCCCATATGGTTGAGGCCTTGTCATTGCGCACCAGCGTATGCAGGTCGCTCCAGTGCAGCCCAATCCACGGACCGCGCAAAATACCGAGCCACGCCGTCCTGTCCGCCTGATGCGCTGCGGCCCGAGTTAAATTCAGGACGTCGATAATTTCGGGGAGATCAGTCAGCCGGTCTATCTCAACCGCGCGATAGGCAATATTTGCCTTGCGAAGCAGGGCAAGGAGTTGCGGCAGCTGGGTTCGGCCCCGCACCAGAACAGCCATATCATCGTCCGGGTGATCCGCCAGCGTCGTCGCAATCAGGTCGCACGCACGCTGCGCTTCATCCATCACTTCGCCACCGAATACCGGGTAAATGCCAACCTGTCCCGGATTTCCGGCCTGCGGAACCGGCACCGCGCTGGCGTAGGAAACAGCACCGCGCAATGCATCGTCTTTCTGAGCAAGAATGTCCGGAAACACCCCGTTGAACCAATCAACGAGTTTTTCGCCGGAGCGAAAATTGCGACGCAATAACAAACGTTGCAGACGCACGTGGCCAACGCCGAATTCCTGCGCCAGCAAAAACTGCCCGACTTCGGCATTCCGAAATCGGTAGATAGACTGCATTGGGTCGCCGACGCAGCACAATGTACGCCCGTCGCCGTCCTGCCACCCACCCACCAGAGTTTCCAGCATGCGGTACTGAGCTGCGGATGTATCCTGCATTTCGTCGACAAGCAGATGTTTAACCTGGTAATCGAGAAGCAATGCAATATCACCTGGATCTTCAGCCGTGCCGAGTGCCGCGGCAGCACTCAGTGCAACATCGGTGTAGTCGACAACGCCCTGTTCCGAAAACAGGCGATTAAGCTCCGAAACCGCCAACGGCAATATTCGAAACAACGCCAGTAAAACTGACCATTGCTCATCGCTATAGCGCAACGGCGGCAAAAAGCGAACACCCTGAAGCTCTGTCAACAATTCTTTGTCGCCCGCCATGCCCTGCAGCAATTCATGCATCAATGCCTTGCGAGGTTTTTCACCGGCCGGAAAGCCCTGATTTTTATTCACACGCTTGCGAAAACTGCTGTTCGGCTCCTTTGTCAGCAATAATTCGGCAATGCCCTTCCAGGTTTCCACTTGCATAGTCTCGGGCGGCGGTAGTCCTTCCAGACCGGCCAGGCAAGCAATAACACCGTCCCCTTCTGTCTCCGCGAAATTTCGACCGGCATAGTCGAGCAGTGTGTCGAGTTCGGCATACTCAATCCGTCCAAGCCGGGTCGCCACTCGCTGCAGGTGCTCGCTGACCGCAAGCTCAAGGCTCGCTTCGAAGCGCTGACGCAACTCTGCAGCATCGGCATCGTCGAGCAGGCCACTGCCAATAAACGGCAGCCACTGGTCGCGCGTTGCGAGCATTTGCGCGAGATAGGATGCATACAGCCGGGTGTTGGTATCGACGTGTTGCAGCACTTCCCTTGCGGCGGCCTGAAATTCGCCGGACTCTGCCAGCCAGTCAAGCGTTGCCAGCGCTGCGTCGCGGTAGGTAGCCACCGCTGCGGCACCATCCACTACGCTTGCGCCAGTGCCATTTGGCCTCAATGCCTGTGATCGAAGTATTGAGCGATTGAGTGAGTCCAGCGTCATTATGCGCATGCGCCGCGGATTCCCCACAAGATCCCAACTCAGTTTGGCGCTCCGCGCCAGTGCGCTGGATGCCAGCTCAAAAGTCCTGCGTTCATGATCCTGCTGCGGCGCATTGCCGCTCGCAGCGCGCCGTAAAGCATCAAGTACACGCAATTGCATTTCTGCGGCGGCTTTGCGCGTGAATGTAATCGCAATTATCTCTTCGGGATGTTGCACAACTGCGAGCAGATTCAGGTAACGCTGAATCAGCAATTCCGTTTTCCCGGAACCAGCGGGTGCCTGGATAATAAAAGAACGCGTAACATCGAGGGCGTCGTCTCGCGCCGCGAAGTCTTTGGCTAGTAGTGACTCATCCATTGTCACGACCAATCTCCGAAAATCGGCTCAACGGGTTCAGGCGTCGAGCATCCTGAACATGTTGCGAAGTCGCGATTCGCACGTCGCCAGCAGCGAGATCTTTGCAAGCAATCGCAATCTGTTCCTGTGCCTGCTGTAATAAATCCGGCCACTCGGCTTCATCCGTAAACCCCCGGCCTGCACCGGCAAATGTAATTTCCCGACTATCGATGTTTACGAGGGCAAGAGCCGACACCGTTGCATCTGTCGCCAGGGTGTAGACGAACAGCTGCACTTCTTCGATATCGCCCTTCTTGCTGAATAATTTCTTCTTCGCGCCACTCTTGTAATCCAGAATCGCGAAAGTGCCGTCCTCGAACTGATCGAAGCGATCGAATCGCAAATCCAGTTGAATATTTCCGGAAATGAACTCGAACTCGCCCTCGACGCTGGCAACCTTAAAATCTGGCCGTTCGGCATCCAGTACGACGAACTGATGCAAGAGCCGCTTGAGCCTCAATCGTTCCAGCGAAAACAGGTGCCGCAGTACGGTATCCGCGTTTTTTTCATACCGGACAAATGCACTATTGATAGCCGCATCCACCCGACTCTCAAGGTCGCTGTCGAGCCAATTACGGACCACATCGGATGAGGGCAACTCCCCGTACAGATGGCTCAGTGCATCGTGCAGCAGATTGCCGCGCAAAGGCGCGGGAATTCCGAAGGCTTGCGGGAAAATCGCACGCGCACCGAGCCGATGCACAACAAAAGCGCTCAACGGTTCGCTGATTTGCCGCTGAATAACGCTGGCACCACCGCGCAGTCTTTCACCGACACCAACCCGCGGAACCGGGTCGTCAACGACGACCGTCTCTCCCAATGGCAACAACAGACCCGCATACCAGCCAGGATCCGCGTTCGGCGCCTTCTTATCGACTGCAAAAGTATCCAGCAGATCGGTGAGCGATTGTTCTGCGTCATCGACATTCAATGCGAAGCTGCAAACCACATCCGGTGCTGCACCAACCAGTCTCTGCAAGACATTCCTTGCGTATTGCAATGTATCGTCCGGAGTACTGTCCGGCATTTCGCGGGCTTCCTGAAGCCGCTTCGATATCAAGGGCGACGGTGTCCCGGCCGGCGGCCAGTTTTCACTGCTGAGACCAGTGATCCAGAGCGCATCGAATTCCGCACCCGCGGCCTCAAGGGGACCGAGGAGTTGCAGCAGCGCATTGCTTGATTCGGGTTGGAAGACCGTCTCCGCGGCCATCTGGCCCAGGCGTGCGACGGCGACTCCCAGCGTCATGCGCGGGCTGACGAGTGCGAGCCGCGCAAATTCGTTCAGGAGCTCACGCCAGCGATTGACGATTTGAAATTCATCACTGTCGAGTGACTGGTCGCCCGGCCAGCCCGTTTGCCGCAGGGTTTCATCAAAGAAAACAGCCCATTCTGACGGCGCGGCAGCCGGCGGCACTTCCCGTTTTCGTTTGCTGAGCGCGGCGAGCCGGTCCAGCCAGTCGTTCGCAGCGGGGCTGTCATCGCGACCGCGCAGTTCCGAGGTCACCATGGACGGCGACCAGTCCCGATCCGGTAGTTCACGAAGTACCAGGTCGAGACGACTGCGTCCCGATGTTTCTGCTTTGCCGACTAAGGGAGAACGCAATAGCAGGCAGACATCGATGCTACTTAAATCCCGATGCAACCAACGCAACACGGTTTGCGCAATCATCACCACCGGAAAGTCGGCAAGGCGCCGTCCGTAAGACACGTTTAGTGCATCAAACAGCGCGCGATGCCCGAGCGGCCAACCAGGTGTAAATCCCTCTCGAACCAGTCGGGCGATGCGATCAGCATCGCTGTCCAGACCGTCGGCAACAATCGCAATCGTTGCGCCGGGCTTTTCAGCAAGGTAATCCCTTGCCCAGCTGCCTGCCGTGCGCAGCTCGGCTGCCTCGGTTTCGCTACGGCAAATTGAGACCTTTGAATTGCTGGCTCTTGCCGGAGCAAGATTCACGAGCACCCCGGTATCGCGCATCGCCGCCTGAATGGCGGCAAATGCGGGCCGCTGCCTGTCGAAGCCAGCAAACGTATGGGCGCCGTCAAAGGCAATCTGCCCTGCCCGTATGAGCTCGAGAAGCAAGGCCGTCGTGCCGGCATCGTCGAGCCAGTCGTCACGCCGTAATGCGGCCTGGTAGCGGCTTGCCACAGCCGCAAAGCTGCGCTGATCGTCATTTTGAGCCGCACGAACGATGTCTGCCGTGCCAATTTGCCAGTCCGACATACGTTGCCAGGCATCGCGCGAAAGCCGCACCAGGTGCGCCATACTGACATCCCGTTCGCCAATCTCCTGCCGCCAGCATTGCTCCCATAGCCACTGGCTCTGGTGGGCGTTGATCCGGGTTGGCAGCGATTTTTGCGACTGTGCCGCGGCAGTGCAATCCAGCAACCAGTCATTCCAGGCGCGGATATTCGGACTGCGCCATGCTCGACTGCCGCTCGCTTGTTGCTGCTCTGCGTAGACGGCCGTCAGAATCCGTGCGAGGCGCCGATTGGCCGTAACCACCGTTCCGCTGGCATCAAGAGCCTCGCTTAACCAGTCATACATCGATCAAGAATGTTGCCGCAGGCAGGACTCGATCCGATCGAAAACTCGGTGCAGCATATCGGTGTCCGGCAGTGTCGTGATTCGAAAATGATCGGTGTAGGCCGTGTTGAAGCTACTGCCCGGTGCGACCAGGACATGATGGTTTTCCAGCAGGTCCCGAGCAAAAGCCTGATCGTCGAGCCTGGCGGCGAAGCGTTCGTCCAGTTTCAGAAACGCATACATCGCACCCTTCGGCTCCTGGATATCGAGATAGCGACTGTCGGCAACGCGTTCCAGTATGGTCTGGCGCGACTGGTACAGGCGCCCGCCCGGTTCGACGAGTTGCTGGATGCTCTGGAATCCGCCTAATGCTGTTTGCACCGCCCACTGTCCCGGCACATTGCTGCAGAGACGCAAAGCCGACAGCAATTCCATTCCATGTATGTATTCTCCCGCTCGTTCCAGGTCGCCGCTGAACACACACCAACCGACACGATAACCGCACGCCCGATAAATCTTTGACAAGCCTGAGTACGTCAGGCACACGCCGTTCCGGACGAGCGTTGCCATTGGAACAAATTCTGCGTCGTCATAAACCATTTGGTCATAGATTTCGTCGCACATCAGTACCAGGTCATGTCGTTCCGCAAAATCAACAATGCCTTGCAAAGTACGCCTGTCATACACCGCGCCGCTCGGGTTATTCGGGTTTATGACAACGACGGCCTTGGTGTTGCCGGTGAGCAGGGATTCCATGTGTTCGAGTTGCGGCTGAAAGCCGTTGTTCTCATCACAACGGTAGTGTTTCGCCTGCCCACCGTTAAGCGCGACTGCGGCACTCCACAGTGGATAGTCCGGGCTTGGCACCAGAACTTCGTCGCCTGGATTCAACAAGGCCCGCAAGGACAGGTCGATCAGCTCGCTGACCCCGTTGCCGATAAATACCTCGTCCGCGGACACACCGTCCACGCCGCGGCTTTGCTGCTGCATCACGACGGCTTCGCGTGCGGGGAATATTCCCTTCTGATGACAGTAAGGTTCGGCCTGGGCCAGGTTTTCGATCATCGCAAGGCGCATTGTCTCAGGCGTGCGAAACCCGAACAGGCCGGGATTTCCGATATTCAGCGAGATGATCTCGTAGCCCCGTTTTTCCAACTCCTGGGCGTGATTGGCGAGATGCCCGCGAATTTCATAGCGAACGTCGCGCAGTACCTCGCTACTCTGCACCTGCGTCGATTTACTACTGGATAATGTCATGCTGCCTCAACCCTCGAATTTCGGCGTCAGAGTACCCCAACCAATCGCGCAAAACCTCATTTGTGTGCTGACCGAGACCGGGCGGCGCTGCTCGGTATTCCACCGGCGTTGCGGAGAACTCGACCGGATTCGAGACGCTCGGAATATCATTTCCCTCGCCATCCGGCAACTGACGCACCAGTCCGCGTTCCTCTGCGTGATCGTCCGTGAGTACTTCCCTGATGCCTTTTACCGGGCCTGCAGGAACGCCTTTGTCGCGAAATATTTGCAGCCAGTCATCGCGCCCCTTGTCATGCAGACGTGTCTGAAGTATCGAAAGCAGGGCATTCCGGTTACCAACGCGAGCGGCCGCTGTTGCAAAACGGGGGTCGCTATCCAGACCGTCGAGATCCATTCCCTCACAGCAGCGTCGAAACAGGCGGTCATTGGCGACCGCGAGCATTAACGGCTCATCCGCTGTTGCAAAACACTGGTATGGCACGATGTTCGGATGTGCTGTTCCCATCCGCTCCGGTTGTTCGCCGCTGACAAGAAAATTCATATTCTGGTTTGCCAGCCAAGCGACCTGGCTGTCATACAACGGCACGTCGATGTGTTGTCCCTTGCCGCTGCTGTGGCGGTCATGCACGGCGGCGAGAATTGCTGTCGTTGCATACATCCCCGCCATAATATCGCTGACGGCGACACCGACTTTTTGCGGACTGCCGCCATCAGCATCTGCAGCACCGGTGATACTCATGAGTCCGGCTGATGCCTGAATCATCGCATCCAGCCCGGGCTCCCCTGCTCGAGAGCCAGTCTGCCCAAATGCCGATATCGAACAGTAAATGAGCCGCGGATTCAGCTCACACAAATCACCGGGGCCCAGGTTGAACCGCTGCATTGTTCCGACGCGAAAGTTTTCGATCAGGATATCGGCCTTCATTGCCAGGTCCCGGATAAGATGCTGTCCCTGTGGTGTCGAAAAATCGACTGCCAACGAGCGCTTGTTGCGATTGGCGGACAGGAAATAGGCAGAGACATCCGACGCCGCATGCAGCCACGGCGGACCCCAAGCGCGAGTGTCGTCACCCGTGCCGGGGCGCTCAACTTTGACAATGTCCGCACCGTAATCGCCCAGCAACTGGCTTGACCAGGGCCCTGCCAGGATTCTGCTCAGGTCGAGAACGCGCAGATTTTTCAATGGGCCTGACATGAAAATACCTTGTAAAAAACCCGGCCAACCTTGCGGTTGGCCGGGCGGGTCCGCACGGAGATTGCGGATTGCGTGACTCAGTCGCCGTCGGCAGCTGGGTCCAGCTCTTCTACCTCTGCGCCTTCGACTTCGCGTTGCGCAGGTGTTTGTTCGATTTCAGGTTCCTTTTTCCCGAACTGAATCAATAAGTCCTCGTGTTCTTCTTCTGTCAATTCGCGGACTGAACGTATTCGAATAGATTCCCTCTGCAGTGTCCCGTCAAAGATCACCTCGCTGAAGCCACCGCAGATGCGGCCAGTCGGTGATTGGAACTCCAGCGCCCACGAGGAGCTGAGTCCGAAAGCCCGCCGATACAGCACAACGTGGTAGTGGCGGCGACCCGACCCTTCGACAATCAGATTCGATTCATCGAGTACTTGGTATCCTCGGATACTTGGTGAAAAGATGCAATCCGCACGTGCGCCCTCGTCGCCATCCGAGCCACTGTCAGGTGCCTCGTTGCCGGCCGCACATGCTAATAATAGACTTGAAGTAAATAATATAAGACTATGTTTTATAAACATTTTAATTTACTCGCCTCGATCTTCACTGATTGCGTGGACACGGTTCGGGACAAGCCCAACCGTCCCTGAAAATCCCTAGTTACCAGATTAAGTTTACGTCATATCCGCAAGGATTTTGTACTATTTCATGCTCCACCCCGAGCGATTGGGCGCTTTGAATCGGCGATCCATTCGCTCCAGGAGCCGACATAGAGACGCGGCTCCGAAAAGCCCGCATCTACCGCAGACAGCACCAGGTGACAGGCCGTAACGCCGGACCCGCACATTGCTACCCAGTCAGCGCCTGGCGCCGGCCCCAACGCCTCCTGCCAGATTCTGTTGCGTTCTGTGCGATCCTTCCAATAGCCGTCCTCGGTGAGGTTGGCTGTGAACGGTAAATTTTGCGCACCCGGGATATGACCCGCTACCGCGTCAATCGGTTCAACTTCTCCGCGGAAGCGTGCCGGGTCCCGAGCATCGAGCAGTATGATCGGTGCCGAACCACTGCTCGCCGCCTGAATTTCATCGCTCCCGATGATTCGGCCTGCATGCACATTGGCGACAAATTTACGCTTGTGTACCTCGACCACGCCTGATTCATGCGGCAGACCCGCTGCCTGCCACGCGGAATATCCGCCATCCAGGAGGCGTACCTGGTCGTGTCCAAGCCAGCGCAGCATCCACCAGGTTCGTGCTGCCAGGCTGCCATTGCCGCCGTCGTAGACAACGACCTCGGTCGACCGGTCAATGCCGAGATGGCTGAATAATCGCGTCACATCCTCGACCGACGGTAAGGGATGACGTCCGGTGTGCGCACCCGGCGGTGCAGCAAGGTCCCGGTTGAGATCGACAAATACGGCACCCGGAATGTGCCCGGCGAGATAGTCCGCCCTGCCCGCGTCTACATCGGCGAGATCGAACCGGCAATCGAGAATTCTCAATTTTTCATCGCCAAGAAGGTTTCCCAGGGCCCGAATACTGATCAGTTGCTGTTGTGCCATCGATCCTGTCCTGTTGCCACGGAATTGCTCTTGTTTGCGCCTGGTTGCTGTTGGACAATACGCGGCTGCAACCCCGCTTCGCAATACTGCATTTCGCTACGAGGAGCTTACAAGTGGAAAAAATCCTGGTCGGCTTGAAACGAGTCGTTGACTACAACGTGCGTGTTCGAGTCAAAAGTGACGGCAGTGGCGTCGAGACGGACGGCGTCAAGATGAGCATCAATCCTTTTGACGAGATTGCGCTGGAAGAGGCGTTACGTATAAAGGAACGCGGTGACGCAAACGAAGTCATCGTCGTTTCGATCGGTGCGGCCGAAGCGCAGCAACAGTTGCGTACCGGCCTGGCAATGGGAGCCGATCGTGCCATCCTGGTCGAGTCCAGCGACGACCTGGACCCGCTGGGCGTGGCGCGGCTGTTTAAGGCGTTGGTTGATCGTGAAAGTGCTGACCTGGTGCTGCTCGGTAAACAGTCCATTGACGGCGATAATAATCAGATCGGCCAGATGCTCGCCGCTCTATGGGGCCGGCCGCAAGCAACGTTTGCGTCAAAAATTGAGCTGAGTGACACGACAGCCCGTGTAACCCGCGAAGTTGACGCGGGCCTTGAAACCATCGAAGTCGACTTACCGGCTGTCCTGACGGTCGACCTGCGACTAAACGAACCACGCTACGTCAAGTTACCGGACATCATGAAAGCGAAGAAAAAACCACTGGACACAATAGCGCTTGCCGACCTGGGGGTAGAAGCAGGCCCAAGGATTCGTGAGGTCTCGTATGCGCCACCCGAAGAGCGTGCACGCGGCATCATGGTCGACGATGTTGCTGGCCTGGTTGACGCACTGAAAGACAAGGGGCTGATTTAATGTCAAAAATACTAATCATTGCCGAGCACAACGGCACTGTGCTGAATCCCAGTACTGCCAAAACAGTCAGTTGTGCCGCGAGCATCAAGGGCGCTGAAGTTCACGTCGCGGTATTCGCTGCGAATGCAGCCGATATTGCTGCGCAGGCTGCGGAGATCGCGTCCGTAGCGCAGGTTCTGACTGTAGAACGCCCGGAAAACGAGCACGCCCTGTCCGCCGTCATGGCGCCGCAAATCGTCGCGATGAGCGCGGGTTACAGCCACATATTCGGTCCGTCGACAACCTTTGGCAAAGACCTGATGCCGCAGGTTGCAGCCCTGCTGGGTGTCAACCAGATCAGTGACATCATGGCGGTCCTGAACTCACACAGCTTCAGACGACCTGTTTATGCCGGCAATGCTATTCTCACGGTCGAGGCTCCCGAAGATAAAACCGTCGTCGCAACGGTTCGAACGGCGTCTTATGCGGCCGCTGCTACGGGTAATGCCGCACCGATTTCGGCCAGTGACGTAAGCGTCGACTTGCCGGGCCATACGCGCTACGTCGGCCTGGAGAGTGGCGATACTGATCGCCCGGATTTGCAGACAGCGACCAAGGTCGTCTCCGGAGGGCGCGCGCTGGGTAGCGGTGAGAATTTCGACATCATTTACAAACTCGCCGACAAGCTCGGTGCGGGTGTCGGCGCATCACGCGCTGCGGTTGATGCTGGCTATGTGCCGAATGATATGCAGGTGGGACAGACCGGCAAGATTATCGCTCCCGATCTGTACATTGCCATTGGTATTTCGGGTGCGATTCAGCACCTCACCGGCATCAAGGATGCCGGTACGATCGTCGCAATCAACAAAGATGAAGAGGCGCCAATATTTGAAGTCGCCGATATCGGTATTGTTGGCGACCTGTTCAGCATTGTGCCGGAGCTGACTGACGCCCTCTAAGCGAGGGCGTCGTACCGGCACGCTTGCTTACAAAGCGTCGAGGATCGCTTCGGCCTTGCTGACTTCGAATTGTCCCGGCGCTTCGACAGCAACATGCGTTGCGACACCGTCATCAACGACAATCGCAAAACGCTGACCACGCTGCCCCATACCAAAGCCGGACGCATCCAATTCCAGGCCGAGGGCACTGGTGTATTCGCCGTTACCGTCTGCCAGCATCAGCACATTGTCACCTACGCCGCGGTCCTTGCCCCAGGCATCCATCACGAACACGTCATTTACGGCCATACAGGCGATCGTATCGACGTCTTTTGATTTCAATGCCGCCGCCTGATCGACAAACCCTGGTAGATGATTCATCGAGCATGTCGGTGTAAATGCACCGGGTACCGAAACCAGCACCACCTTTTTTCCGGAGAACAACTCATCCGTCGAAATAGCCCCGGGCCCTGCATCGGTCATGATGCTAAAGGTGCCAGACGGCATTTTTTCACCTGCTGCAATAGTCATGTTGAGCGCTCCTTATTAAATTTTAGTAGTCGTTTTCTGCGACGTGGACGACCAGTCCGTCGAGTTCGTCAGAGACTTCAATCTGACAAGTCAAACGGCTGTTGTCTTTGCGCTCGAAAGCCGCATCCAACATGCTGTCCTCCATGTCATCCATCTCGCCGACCTTGTCGAGCCAGGCCTCATCGATATAGCTGTGGCACGTCGCACAGGCGCATGCACCGCCGCACTCGGCAACGATGCCGTCGATATTGTTATTGATCGCCCCCTCCATGACCGAATAGCCGTTTTCGACTTCGGTTTCATGGCGTGTGCCATCAGGCGTAATGTAAATAATCCTTGGCATTACTAAGTCCTTGGTTGCAAGCCGCGAAATGATAAGGGCGTTGACCGCTCGCGGTCAACGCCCTCTAGCCTGTGAAGGCTCGGTGCTTATGCGTCAGTAGTGCTAGGCACGTGCGCTCTGCTTGCGGCGCTCCTCGATTTCCTGGCGCTTCTTGCGAGCAGCCTCTTCCGCCAAACGGATTTGTCGATTCCTCTCGACTTCCGCGTCAATGACACGAATCCACTGACTCGAAGTACGTTGTGAGCGTGGCACCTTGGCCGCCTCACGGAACGCGGTCTTGGCCTCGTTGTACTTGCGCAGATTGTAGAGGCACATTCCCAGCGATATCTGGATGTTATCCGGGCTCTTGAGTCCGCCCTTGCGTGCCGCGGTTCGAGCAGACGCGACGCAGTTATTGTAGTCGCCGATATTCAGGTAGGAGTTCGCCAACCTGGCATCCAGCTCACCGTGATCCGCGAGAGACGCGGCCGCTTTCAGAGCCGGAATCGCTTTGGCATCGTCCATGGAGAGTTGCCAGGCCTGTGACAGCAAACGGTAGTTCTTTTCATTTTTTGTCAGAACACCAGCGTCGATCTTTTCCTGCAACAACTTGGCTGCTTTATACGGTACCTCAGCCTGCAGATACAGCTGCGCCATCGTGACGAATTCCGATTCGGTTTCGAGCATGCCCTGCGTGAACGCCGCGTCATAGGCATAGATCAGCTTTTGATCTTCGCCGAGTTCCGTGAAGGCGCCTGCCAGGGATTTCCAGTATCGCTTCTTCGGCCATTTCTCCAGCAAGACGATCTGAATATCGCGAACCTTCGCGTAGTTCTCTTCCTGGAAGTAAGCAAAATTAAGCAGGTTGTACCAGTCTTCCTTGACCTCAAGGTCACGCCGTTCAGCCACCTGCATCGCCATTTCGATGGGTGCGATCATCTCCCGGTAGCGCTCTAGATTATAAAGAATTTGCGCTTTCAGGATGAAAGGCTGCGGAGCGGGATTGGACTCAAGCGTGAACCACTTGTTTATCGTCGTCAGTGCTTCTGAGTAATTTTCCTGCACGGTGAGCAATTGCGCCATCGTGAACGTCGTCGATTTCGCCATTTGCGGCTCGAGACTCGGGATGGCGAGCAACTTGCGGTAGGTCGAAATCGCCTGCGGCATGTTGTCCATGTTGTAATGCACGAAACCGAGGTAGTTCAGGACGTTGGCTTGTTCGTACTCGGTCAGTTTGTCCGGGTTGTACAAGCTGTTCAGTGATCGCAGAGCGCCGTTGTAGTCTTTGGCGTCGACCATTTCCTGGGCTTTCTGGATTTTCTCGTAGACTTCTTTGCTGACCGCTTGTGCCTGCTTGGTCTTGGTGTCGTCGTCCTTTTCTGCCTGGCCGCTGCCCTGGGCAAATGCGCCGCTTGCCGCGAGCACACTCGCCAGCAATATCGTGCAAATTTTCAATGAGATTCGATGACTGGTATTCATACTGACAATATCCTTTTAGATAGATTTCCCGCCAGAGGCTCTCTATCGATCTTAATCTTCGAGTTCAAAGGTGATGCGCGTCTTTACACCGGGCACTTCAACCGGAACGCCATCTACGACACGTGGCTTGTACTTGAATTTCAAGACAGCACGCGTTGCAGCCCGTTCAAACAGGCTGCTGGTCGATTGCAGAACGATTGGATCTTTGACGGTCCCGGCTGTCGTCACCGTGAAGGACATATCCACAAATCCCTCAAGCCCTCGTGACAGCGCCCTTGACGGATACACTGGCGCGACACGTACGATCGGCAGATAGTCGCCTTCCGCGATGTTCATGCCGCCTGGGCCGCCAATGCTGGTGTCGGCAGAGACCGTCGGTGCCGGGATATCGATCGACGGAGCGTCAGGGTCGATATTGTCCATATCCTGCGGTGGTGTTTCAGGCGGGGTTTCCGGTGGTTTGGGCGGTTTTTCGGGTGTGAGATCCTCTGTATTGAGGCTCTCGTTCTTTTTCACACGCACAAATTCGAGTTTATGCCGCTCTCGCGGGTCCGTCAGTGCCTGCTTACCTGTAACAATGAGCAGCTGCATAATGAACAGCAAACTCAGTGTCACCACCGTGCCTATTACGATTGAAAATACATATCGACCCATCATGGTCCTGTTCTCCTCGGCAGCCAGCGCCGCCTCGTCTCGGTCATGCCAGGCGAACCTGGTATTTAAGACAAAATTCCCGCGTACCTAGTTCCTAGCCATTATCTGCCGCAATAGACACGTTCGATACTCCCGCTTGCTTAGCCGCTTCCAGCACTTTGACCAGGACTTCATTGGTTGAGTCCTCGTCGGCCTGGATCACGATTGAGCCCTTCGGGTTCTCCGCGTGCAGTCGTTCGATTACGCCCCGAACCGCCTGTGGCGCACGTTCCTTGCGATCAATCCAGATTTCATCGCTGGCGCTGATGGCAATCAGGATCGCTGCATCGTCCTGTGTATCCGCAGTCACTGTGTCGGGACGCTCAACCTGAATGCCGGCTTCCTTAATGAACGTCGCGGTCACAATAAAGAAAATCAGCATGATGAAGACAACGTCGAGCATCGGAGTCAAATTGATCTCCTCGCTTTCCTCTTCATGCACTAGCGTGTGTTTCTTTCTCATGAATTCTTCCTGTTGAGTTCCCGCTCAGCCCTGGTCCGCTATGGAGATGTTATACACCCCGGCACTGCGGCTGGAGTCCATAACCCAGACCAGCATCTTGTTGGTGGATTTCGCATTTGCCTGAATGACCACAGAGCCCTGCGGATTTTCTGCATGCAGGCGCTCTATGTTCGCGCGTACAGCCCGCGGGTCAATCAAACGACGGTCAATCCAGATTTCATCCTGTGCATTAATCACTACCAGTATATTGGCGTCTTCCGGCTTGGACTCCGTGACAGGAGCGTCAGGCCGGTTGACGTCAATGCCCGCCTCTTTGATAAACGAGGCGGTGACAATGAAGAAAATGAGCATGATGAACACAACGTCGAGCATTGGCGTCAGGTTGATTTCATCACCTTCGTCCTCCTGCCCCATCGATAGATCAGTCTTACGCATTATCTATTCCTTAGTGGTCCATCGTGAGCGAGTCTTCGAGAAACTCGACTTCACGCGCCGCGCGGCGGCTAAGCAATGTAACCAGCAGCACGCCCGAAAGCGCGCCAACCATGCCTGCCATCGTCGGCACTGTTGCCTGCGAAACACCGGCAGCCATGGCGCGAACATTACCCGAGCCAGAGACGGCCATGACCTGGAACACACTGATCATTCCGGTCACCGTGCCAAGCAGACCCAGTAGCGGACACAAGGCAACAAGGGTTTGAATAATGTTGATCCCCTTGTTGGATGCCTCTTCAAATCGCGAAATCATCAGCTCGCGAATCTGGTGCGCCGCCCAGGACTTACGTTCCTGCCGAGACTCCCAATCATCATGAATTTGGCGTGACATCTGCTTCATGCTCGAGCGGAAAAACATAATTCGCTCGACAATCAGCACCCACATCAAAAAGATGGTCACAGCGATGGCCCGGAGAACCGGGCCACCCAGACTCATGAAGTCTCTAATGGCTTCGAAGCTATCAAAAACCCAAAGCATCTTGACTCCTTTCGGCCTTAGCCATTCTTCTCAGAATGCTGGGCAACGAGGCCTGCACTCTGTGACTGGAGAATATTGACGATCTTGCGACTCTGACCGCTAACAATGGTGTGCAGCAATACCATCGGAATAGCGACGACAAGGCCTAATACGGTCGTCATCAATGCCTGCGAAATACCGCCGGCCATCATCTTCGGATCGCCAGCACCGTAAAGCGTGATCACCTGGAAGGTCTTGATCATACCGGTCACTGTACCGAGCAGTCCCATCAACGGTGCAACTGCGGAAACCACCTTGATGAACAGCAGGCCCTTGGTCAGGCCCGGCATCTCCTTGAGCGCCGCCTCACTGAGCTTCAGCTCGATGGTTTCGGTGTCTGCGCCGCGGTTACTTTCGTAAGCTGCGAGTACTCGACCCAGCGGGTTGTCCGTGCTGGCAGAGTCACGCTTGAGCTGAGCAGCGACCTTGCGGCTGTCGCCCGACAGACCGATCCAGCGCCAGATGGCGATCAGGAGGCCGACGATACCCAGCGCGATAATGCAGTAACCCACAATGCCGCCCTGTTCGATGCGATCCCGGATAGTCGGTGATTCGACCAGCAATCCGAGGACGCCGCCACGAGTGACGTCAATACCAAACGGCACAACTTCGCCAGTTTCAGCATCCATCATGTCGGACGTGGATCCGAGATAGCGGCCATCCGGCTGGCGCAGCAGCTCTGAAATCGTGCCTTCGTTCGGATCGTATTCCAGGTAGCCGTTGTCGGAGACAATGTTGAATGCACCGACGCGGACAACTTCTACGTCAGCTTCTTCGCCGTCAGCCTTGGTAACCAGGTGGTTAAAGCGCACAACGCGGCCGGACTCGACCACCTCACGGTGCAACATTTCCCACAGTCGTTCGATGTCTTCAATCGACGCGAGGCTGCTCGCACCGGCCATCTTGCTTCCCAGTTCGACAAGAAACTCGCCACGATCCGGATACTGCAAATTAGTCAGTGACGCTTCAAAACGACCCTGGGTGTCCCCGGATACCGTTTGCAATACACCAAACAATTCTTTCAGTGCACCCAAACGCTCATCGAGCGCCTGTCGTGCAGTGATAATTTGTTGCTGGTTCTCTTCAAACTGTTGCTCGAGCGAGGCACTGGTATTTTCCTGGCGCGTGCGTTCTGCGCGGGCCTGGTTCAGCAATGACTGCTGCTGGTTACGCGCCTGTGCAAAGGCCGCTTCGCGCTGACGCGCTTCCTGCGAGTCACGTGCCTGACCCTGTTCGATGAGACGGAGCAATTCCGCCATGCTGCGTGCATCTTCATCACCCTGTGCGTTTGCTGTTGCAAAGCCAAGACTGAGAATGCCGGCCGCTATAATGAGTGTAATGCGTTTCATTTACGCGCCCTCCGCTGCTGGAACCGGAACAATGATGAGTTCGGGAGCGACCAGTTGGCGCGCTACCCGAAGTCCCTTACGGACTTCATTTCGTGCTGAGTTATCGATTTCCCATGTCCTGTCTTCATTATTCCAGCGACCGGTAATCTTGGTGTCATCCGACTGGAAATACAGTCCGATGCGCCCGAGTCGAAGCATGTTGAAGGAGCGTGTGCCCTCGCCTTCCAGCGTCAAGGACTGCTTGTAGTCCTCGATCGTAGAGCCGTAATCATTTTCAATCTGGTACGCCTCCATTACCTTGCGGAATTTTTCAGCAACACTGACATCCGATCGAGACATGATGTCCTTGAGGTTGTTGATGCGATCGTTGCGTTCATCCATCAGGAACGGCACATCAAGCTTGATCGACTGTTCAAGCCCGTCGATCATCCTCTCCATCAACGGGTAAATCTGACGGTTGATGACATCTACCTGGTCCATCGACAGGCCGATGTCCTCAAGTGTCGCCTGTTGACCTTCAACCTGCGCACGCATGAGCCGGTTGTAGACCTTCAGTCCGTCGATTTCCTTGTTTATCGCCCGGTACTGATCTTCGAGCGACCGCGTACCTTGAACTACATCGTTAATACGATTCTGCGATTGTTGAGCCAGATTCAACCGACGTTGATCAGCTTGCAAAACCTGATCGACGGATTGAGCGAAAACGCTGCCGGAAATTGCAAACACCGAAACGGCAAGAAAAGCTTTGGTGATGCGCCGACTGCTGCTAATGCAGTGTTTCATGAACGCTCCTTAAAGGTCCTATATGTTGTTATTAAAAGTATGGAGAGGGATGCAACGTATTGTTGAATACATGCACAAGTAAAAACCGGCAGTGCAGAATGCACTCCCAAATGCGCACGCGGCCCTCTCCACCTACGCCGCGCGGCGATAATTCTGTTGGAACTTTTTTTATCTCTGTTCAATCCAGGCTTCCTCAGACTCCCCGCCTGAGATTCCCGACTTCATATCCTTATTGTATTTGTTCGTCCCCTGTATCTGTCGGCAAGAATACCACATGGTTTGCATATCACCAGCCCAACAACTACATAACATTTATGACATTCTTTTATGCACGAAGTGCATTCTGCGCAACACGGCTCGCGTCTAGGCACGACACCGGCGGCGAGGTTGCGCCATGTTTTTATTAAACGTGTCTGTGCACCCTATAATAAGGTGTGCCGCTGCAAGCGATATAAATACCGGAAAATAAAGTTGAATTAGGTGCTTAGCATTTATTCTTAAACCAGCTTGTTTGGTAACAGTCGTAACCGTTTAAAACATGGTTGACATCATCCTGCCCTTACAACATGATTCAGCGCTATGATCGCGTTACCCAAGAACAGTAGTTACTTCGCTTTGTTGCTACTCAAACGAGCCCTGCTTCTTATCGGGAGGCACAGCGGGTAGCGCGTATCAGGTCACCGGACAACGTCAACCCCGCATTCGAAAGGATCGTGGGGTTTTTTTTATTTTATTGCAGCCAGATCAAGGATCCACCATGCAAATGTATTCAGAATCAGACGTCGATACCTCCGTCCTTAGTGGACGTCGAATTGCCATTCTCGGCTATGGCAGCCAGGGCCGCGCCCATGCACTCAATCTCAGGGACAGCGGTTACGATGTCGTCGTCGGTCTACGTTCCGGCGGTGCAAGCTGGCCGAAAGCGAGCGCCGATGGATTGAAAGTAGAAGAGCCGAATGATGCTGTCAGAGGTGCCGCCATTGTCATGTTCCTGACACCGGACATGGTGCAAAAAAGCCTGTATGCCGCCGTCGAAAAGGACATTGAAAAAGGCGCCCTGCTACTGTTTGCACACGGATTTGCGATTCACTACAAGCAGATTGAGCCGCGTGCCGATCTCGACGTCGCACTGATAGCACCCAAAGGCCCCGGTGGCCTGGTGCGTCGGCAGTATGAAGAAGGCCATGGTGTGCCCTGCCTTGTTGCCGTTCATCAGGACGAAAGTGGCAATGCACTAAAGACGGCGCTTGCTTACTCGGCCGGCATTGGCGGCGCACGTGCAGGTGTCATTGAGACTACGTTTGCCGAGGAAACGGAAACAGACCTGTTCGGTGAGCAGGCGGTGCTTTGTGGCGGCACGACCGAGCTGATCGTCGCCGGATTCGAAACGCTGGTTGAAGCCGGATACCAGCCGGAAGTCGCTTACTACGAAGTGATGCACGAACTGAAGCTCATCGTCGACCTGTTGCACGAGGGCGGCCTGAAGAAAATGCACAAGTTCATCAGCGATACCGCGGCCTGGGGCGACATGATCAGTGGACCGCGGGTTGTCGACGACAGTTCACGTGCGGCGATGAAGGAAATTCTGAACGATATTCAGGACGGAACGTTCGCGCGCAACTGGGTAGCCGAAAATGAGAATGGCATGCCGGAATTCAAACGCATGATGCAATCTGACCTCGACCACCCTATCGAAAAAGTCGGTGCTGATCTGCGCGGACGTATGGACTGGCTGCAAGAGTAAACCCGGGTAACGACCACAGGAGCGAACGCGATGTCCGCGCAACCCCCAGAAAACAGACTACGCATTTTTGACACGACGCTGCGTGACGGAGAACAGGCGCCCGGCTGCAGCATGACCCTTGGGGAAAAGCTGCGCGTTGCAAAAGCGCTCGCCGAATTAAAGGTCGACATCATCGAAGCCGGATTTCCCGCCGCGTCGCCTGGGGATTTCGACGCGGTCAAGGAAATTGCCGATCGCAACTTCGGCCCGGTCATTTGCGGCCTGGCCCGCTGTAACGCCGGCGATATCGAAAAAGTGCACGCTGCTGTAAAAGGCGCTGATCAACACCGCATCCACGTGTTCGTCGCCACGAGTGCCATTCATCGTGAGCATAAGCTGAAAATGGCAAAGGAAGAGATCATTCGCAGCGCTGTCGGCGCCATCAGGATGGCTCGGGAATTGTGTGATGACGTCGAGTTTTCACCGGAAGACGCTTCACGGACCGAATTGTCGTACCTCGCGGAAGTCGTATCCGCTGCCATCGAAGCGGGCGCAACGACGATCAACATTCCCGATACCGTCGGCTACACCGTGCCGGCCGAGTTTGACCGCCTGTTTCGCTACCTGAAAGAGCATGTTGCGCGAATCGCGGAAGTGACGTTGAGCGTACATTGCCACGACGATCTCGGCATGGCCGTCGCCAACAGCCTTGCTGCAGTGGGTGCCGGAGCGCGCCAGGTCGAATGTACGATCAATGGCATCGGCGAGCGCGCCGGCAATTGCAGCCTGGAAGAAGTTGTGATGGCGATCAAGACGCGGGCCGAGTTTTTCGAACTCGAAACGGGTGTTGAATCAACACGCCTCTATCCAACTTCGCGTCTGGTTTCGAGTATCACGGGCATGCATCCGCCGAGGAACAAAGCCATCGTCGGCGAGAATGCGTTTGCGCATGAAGCAGGCATTCACCAGCATGGCATGTTGCAGCATGCATCGACCTACGAAATCATGCGCCCGGAGGACGTCGGCTTGACCGACTCCAGCCTGGTGCTCGGCAAGCACAGCGGGCGGCACGCATTTCGCGACCGGGTGACACAGCTGGGTTTCGAGCTCGATGAATTCGAAACCAACCGCGCATTCCAGGAATTCAAGAAACTGGCGGACAAGAAGAAGGATATCTACGACGGCGACATAGAATCGATCGTCATGAGTGCCGGGGGCGCCAGTTCCGGACCGTGGACGCTGAAAGCGCTTGAGATCCAGACCTGCACGGATGAGCCGGCTACCGCAACAGTTACGCTCATTGGTGAGGAAGATCGCGAGGTCAGTGAGTCTGCACTCGGTGACGGGCCCATAGCAGCAGCGTTTCAGGCGCTTGAGCAAGGCACGGGTGTCAATATGGTGCTGAAGAATTTCGAGCTACACAGTGCTTCCATCGGCGAGGATGCGCTCGGCGAAGTCACGGTAACGGTCGAAATTGACGGCCAGAGCTTCCGTGGCCGGGGCGCCAGCGTCGACATCGTTGAAGCTGGATGCCGAGCCTGCCTCGAGGTCATGAACCGCAGTCTGCGACGACAGGCTCGTGGAGCTGCGGCGTCAGGTGATTCGCAGTCCGCGCACGCCACGATTTAAAGCCACTCCAGGATAGAAACAGTGAGCGAACCAAGAACGCTTTTTGACAAGGTGTGGGACGAACATGTCGTCGTGGCGGAGTCCACTGACACACCAGCGATCATTTATATCGATCTGCACATCATCCACGAAGTGACGACGCCGCAAGCCTTTGCATTGCTGCGCGAAAATGGACTGGCGGTGCGACGGCCGGACCTGGTGCTCGCCACGATGGATCATTCAACGCCGACAACACCTGTCCGAACATTCAAGGACCTGGAAGTCGTCGGCGAGGGAGCCGCAAACCAGGTTCGCCAGATGCAAAAGAACTGCGAGGAATTCGGCATTGACCTGTTAGGGTTCGAATCCGCGGATCGAGGCATTGTGCACGTTATCGGTCCCGAGCTCGGCGCGACCCAGCCCGGCAAGACAATTGTGTGCGGCGACAGTCACACTTCCACGCACGGCGCCTTTGGCGCACTTGCCTTCGGTATTGGCACGACCGAAGTCGGTCATGTGCTGGCGACGCAGTGCCTGCTGCAGCGCAAACCGCAAACGCTTGAGATAGATGTACAGGGACGGCTTGGGCATGGAGTGACTGCCAAGGACCTTGTGCTCGGTATCATCGGCAAAATCGGCGTCAACGGCGGTACCGGCCACGTTATTGAGTACCGCGGCGACACAATTCGCAATCTGGACATGGACCAACGCATGACCGTTTGCAATATGTCGATTGAAGGCGGTGCCAGGGCCGGCATGATCGCACCTGATGAAACGACGTACGAATATTTGCGAGGTCGGCCGCGCGCGCCACAGGGTGCTGACTGGGACAGCGCGCTAAACCGCTGGCAGAATCTGCGCACAGATGCCGGCGCCAGGTTCGATCGCTCCGTCACAATTGCCGCCGATTCGCTGCAACCAATGGTCACATTTGGCACCAATCCGGGCATGGTTTGCGGCGTCAACGATCCGGTCCCTGACCACAGTGCCGATGCCAGCTATCGAAAGGCATTGGACTACATGCGGATAGAAGCGGGAAAACCGATGACCGAACAGCGTGTCGACGTCGTGTTTGTCGGTAGCTGCACGAATTCGCGCCTGACAGACCTGCAGGAAGCGGCCAACGTGGTCAAAGGAAAAAAAGTCGCCAACGGGGTCCGGATGCTGGTCGTTCCCGGCTCACAAGCGATCAAAAAAGAGGCCGAAGCACTTGGCCTGGACAGAATTTTCGTCGCCGCGGGCGCAGAATGGCGCGAAGCTGGCTGCTCGATGTGCATTGGCATGAACGGCGACACAGTCGAAAGTGGCCAGCTGGCGGTCAGCACCAGCAACCGAAATTTCGAAGGCCGCCAGGGCGTCGGTGCCCGAACGGTGCTGGCGAGTCCGATGACAGCGGCCGCCTCGGCGATTTGTGGCACGGTGGCCGATCCGCGCCCCTTTATCGGAGATTAGGCAGTGGAGCCCATTACAAAAATTGTGTCACGCACTGTCGTGATGCCCGCAAAAGACATCGATACCGACCAGATTATTCCTGCACGATTTCTGACAACCACGTCGCGGGATGGCCTCGGTGAGTATCTTTTCAATGATCTCAGGCGGCAATCCGATGGCTCGGATAATCCCAATTTCGCTTTGAACCAGGCTAATGCAAAAGGCTGCCAGGTACTTGTCGCGGGTAATAATTTCGGCTGTGGTTCGTCACGTGAACATGCGCCCTGGGCACTGCTCGACTACGGTCTGCGTGCGGTCATCAGCACGGAAATTGCCGACATCTTCAGGAATAACGCGCTTAAGAACGGCTTCGTACCCGTCATTGTCGGTGCCGAAACGCACCAGCAACTGCTCGATTCGCCGGGCGCTGAAGTCGTCATCGACATTGAGTCGATGACTCTGACTGTCGCCAATGGCGAGCCGGTATCCTTCCCTATCGACGGCTTCGCGCGTTACTGCCTGCTTAATGGCATTGACCAACTCGGATATATACGGCAACAACACGCCGCCATTGAATCATTTGAGGAGAATCGCGCCTGGACGCCCTGATTACATTGTTGCCCGGCGACGGCATCGGCCCGGAAGTTACAGAAAGTGCACAACAGGTGCTTGACGTTATTGCCACGAAATTTGGACACGAATTTCGTTTTGATGAGCAATTGATAGGCGGCATTGCCATCGACAAAACCGGCGATCCTTTGCCCCCGGCAACCATTGCGAGCTGCCAACGTGCAAACGCTGTGTTCCTCGGCGCCGTTGGCGGCCCAAAATGGTCCGATCCCGGTGCCGCGGTTCGCCCGGAGCAAGGTTTACTCAAGCTGCGAGCGACACTCAATGTGTTTGCAAACTTGCGCCCGGTGCGGGTGTATCCGCAGCTCGCAAGCGCCTCTCCGTTGCGCGAAGAAATATTGCAGGGCGTCGACATGATCGTTGTCCGGGAACTCACTGGCGGCATCTACTTTGGCAAGAAAACACGCGACGCGACGTCGGCAACTGACCTTTGCGAATACACGGTCGGTGAAGTCGAGCGAATTGTACGTGTTGCCGCCCGACTGGCGGAAAACCGCAGCGGAAAACTATGCTCTGTTGATAAAGCAAACGTCCTTGAAACCTCTCGGCTATGGCGCGAGGTTTGCGATCGCGTGATGGCAGAAGAATATCCGCAACTGGAGCTTGAGACGCTGTTGGTAGACGCGGCAGCAATGCACCTGCTCAGCCGCCCTGCTGATTTCGACGTTATTGTGACCGAGAACATGTTCGGCGATATTCTTACCGACGAAGCCTCGATGCTGACCGGTTCTCTCGGCATGTTGCCGTCGGCATCGCTTGGAGACTCAAGCGTGGGGCTCTTCGAACCCATTCATGGCTCTGCGCCGGACATTGCAGGTCAAGGTATTGCCAACCCCTGCGCGGCAATTGCCAGCGCGGCACTGTTATTGCGCCACAGCCTCGGCCTTGAATCCGAAGCAGCCGCCATTGAAGCAGCAATCGATAACGCGATAAGCGCCGGTGCAAGAACTGCCGACCTTGTTGACGCCAGTGAAAAACCGATCAGTACCGATGAAATGACGGTCGAGATAATTCGCGCAATCAGCTGATCGCATGTCCGGCAGTTGCGCGTATCTCGCGCCGGAAATCTGCAATCAGGTCTCCCAACGCAGCGGTCTCGATCAGGAAGCCGTCATGCCCGTGTTTCGACTCCAGGACTTCGTAGCGCGCGTTAGGCAGCCGCTCCGCCAGGTAATGTTGTTCTTCAGGCGGATACAACGCGTCAGAACTTACTGATACAACCAGGGCCGGCTGTTTCATGGACTGCAGTACAACATCGTAATCGCCGCGGTCGCGGCCAAGGTCGTGTGTATGCATTGCATGCGTTAACGCAACATAGCTATTGGCATCGAAACGCAAGTTGATCTTATCCCCCTGGTGCTCAAGGTATGACTGGACCTGGAAGCGATCGTCAGTGCCGCGTTCGCGGCCGAAACGGGAATCGAAGCTCTGCCAGCTCCGATACGTGCAGATCGCCATCATCCTTGCGGCAGCCAGCCCCCTGTCGGGTTGCGCATCGTCGCTATAGTAGCCGTCCTGCCAGTTCGGGTCCGCTGCGATGGCGGCACGCTGAGCTTCGCTAATGCCAATGCACCACGCCGAATGACGCCCACCTACCCCGATCGGTACGATCGCGCCGACACGATCCGGATACATAGCGGCCCACTCCAGGGCCTGCATACCGCCGAGGGACGGGCCAACGACGAGATCAATACGGTGAATACCGAGATTCTCAAGCAGTACCCGCTGCAATTCGACCATGTCCCGCACCGAGATCGCAGGGAAATCGGCCCGGTAACGCTCGTTGCTGCCCGGTTTGATAGAAGTCGGGCCCGTGGTGCCGTAACAACTGCCGAGTATATTGGCGCACACAACAAAGTCGTGCTCGGGATCGAATGCCTTGCCGGAGCCGATAATGCCAGGCCACCAGGCATCGACGTCGGATGAACCCGTCAGTGCATGGCAAACCAGCACCGTGTTGCCCGCTGCATTGGATTGCCGTCCCCAGGTTCTGTAAGCGATCTGAATGTTGTTGAGCAGCTCGCCACTTTCCAGCCTGAAAGGTGCTGGCAGCGACAACACCTCGGCATTTTCTTCGGCCGGTTGCCCATCGGGAGGCGAATACCTCATAACAACTTGCTTATCCGCACGCGCTTATCCGCACGCGGATGCCACCGGCGCCACTACTGCGGTTTCAAGCGCGCAATCCAGCGCCGCAAGAATGTCGGCCGCGAGATCATCGCCGTCTTCCAGTCCAACGGAAAGGCGGATCAGATTCGGGCCGATCCCCGCCTCGGCAAGCGCCTCTTCGGAAACCGGCGAATGCGTCATCGATGCCGGATGGCAAACGAGGCTCTCAACGCCCCCCAGCGACTCGGCCAGCGAGAAAAACTTCAGGTTCTTGATGAAAGCTCGCACTGCTTTTTCCCCACCAGACAGTTCGAAGCTGACCATGCCACCAAAGCCACGTTGCTGGCGACAGGCAATCTCGTGCCCGGGATGCGATTTGAGGCCCGGATAGTAGACTTTTTCAACGGCAGCATGTGCATTCAGCAGATTTGATAGCCGCGTCGCATTCTCTTCATGCGCTCGGATCCGCGGGTGCAGGGTCCTGACACCGCGTAAGGTCAGGAAGCTGTCAAACGGGGCACCGGTTATGCCAATACAGTTTGCCCAGTAAGTAATGGTTTCGGTCAATTCGTCTGTTGCTGCAACAACGCATCCGCCAACTACGTCACTGTGTCCGTTGATGTACTTCGTTGTTGAATGAATAACCAGGTCGGCGCCGAATTCGATCGGGTTTTGCAGTGCTGGAGACAGGAAGGTGTTGTCGACCGCAAACAGGGCACCGCATTTTTTGGCCAGCAAACCGATCTTCTCAATGTCGACGATTCGCAACAGCGGGTTCGACGGTGTTTCCGCCAGGATAATTTTCGGTTTGCGCTGGCACGCCGCTGCAAGTGCATCGCTATCTGTCTGGTCTACAAACAGAACCTCGAAGAGCCCTTTCTTGGACTGTTGCTCGAACAACCGGAATGTTCCGCCGTAACAGTCGTGGGGCGCGATGATGGTATCGCCGGGCTCAAGTAACTGCGTCAGTAAAGTTAACGCGGCCATTCCTGACGATGTGACTACTGCACCCGCCCCGCCTTCCAGTTCAGCAAGGGCATCCGCAAGGGCATCGCGAGTCGGATTGCCGGACCGGGTGTAATCGTACTGCCGCTTGTCGCCAAATCCGGCAAATGCGAAATTGGATGATAGGTGCAAAGGAGGAACGACGGCACCGTGCTGCGTATCCGATTCGATCGACGCTCGCACTGCGCGTGTTGCTTGGTTTGCCGGGCTTGTCATTGTCAGTACTCCGCTAGTGTTCCGTTGCTTCTCATCGGAACCCTGCGAAGTCCGCAAGGGAGGGGTTGTACTGCCCTGCACCGCCTGTGGTGTTGCAGTTACCCTCATCATTCGATGCTGCCAGATTTCTGTGCAAGGCATCGCAGGAGTTGGCACCTTTTCAGAGTGGTTAGCTCTGAAGGTTGCCCCGGCGTCGTCGGGCCTATCCCTCGACCGGTCTCGATGAGTTTCGGGAAGTTTAAGTGCAGGATCACGTCGCGGTCAAGGGCACAGCGTGGAATATTTTAGTATCAGCAGAAACCGAAAAAAAGCTTGCGAATAACTGTACAACGTAATAACGTACTAACACGTTATTACATTTATGCACGTTAATTACGCATGAAACCTAATCGCGACGAATCCCACCGGCAACAGCTGCGCACCGAAAATGCATTGTTTGAGGCGATCGCTTCACTCGATTCAAAAGCCGAATGCCGCCTGTTCCTGAAGGACCTCTGTACACCGGCAGAATTACAGGCCCTGGTCGACCGCTGGCAGGTTGTCCTGTACCTGCAAAAGGAACTGCCGTATCGAAAAATTCACCAGCTAACCGGTGTCAGTGTTACCACGATCGGCCGCGTTGCTCGCTGCCTCATTGCGGGTGCTGGTGGCTACCAGACCGCACTCGACCGAATCTCTCACTAAGGCAGAGCCAATGCAAAATTCCGCGCAGCGCATAAAAATTGCGGTGCAAAAATCAGGCCGTCTGACGGATCACTCGATTGATCTGCTGGAACGATGTGGTCTAAAAATCACCAAGAGCAAGGATCAGCTGATCTGCTATGGCGAAAATATGCCCGTTGACCTGCTACTGGTCCGTGACGACGATATCCCGGGGCTGGTCAGCGACGATGTCTGCGACCTGGGTATCGTGGGGCTGAACGTCGTCGAAGAGAAGCGACTGCAACTCGAACAGGATGGCGCAAGCGGCAATTTCAGGCAAATATTCGAGCTGGAGTTCGGCCATTGCCGACTGTCTATCGCGGCGCCGGACGGCATTGAGTTCGACGGTCCTAAGTCACTCGAAAACTCAAAAATTGCAACGAGTTACGTTGTCCTTTTAAGAGATTACCTTACACGCAACAACATCCAGGCAGAGCCGGTATTTTTCTCCGGTGCCGTCGAAATTGCACCCAAACTCGGTCGCGCAGATTTTATTTGTGACCTAGTCTCTTCCGGCAATACCTTAAAGGCGAACGGTTTGCACGAGGTCGCCGTCCTGTTGCAAAGCGAAGCTGTAGTCATTCAGACCCTGCGGCCGCTAGGCGACGAGAAGCAGGCGCTGGTCGACAAGATCATTCAGCGACTCGACGGTGTACTCAAGGTTCACGACAGCAAGTACATCATGCTGCACGCTCCGCGCTCCGCGCTGCCCGAGATTCGCAATCTTCTGCCCGGTACTGAAGCGCCGACTGTCATGCCACTCGAGGGTGGCGGCGACCGGGTTGCCGTCCATGCCGTATGCCGCGAAAACGTATTCTGGGAGACGCTGGAAAACCTGAAGGCGGCCGGCGCCAGTTCGCTCCTGGTCCTGCCCGTTGAAAAAATGCTGGTCTGACCATGTTGCAGGCATTCGACTGGAAAAATCTCGATGAGCAGGCCCGGACAAAGGTCCTGGCACGCCCGGACGTATCACAGGACGTATCAATCCGGGACCAGGCTCGCCGCATCATCGAGTCAGTCAGGGCCGGTGGCGATCGTGCATTGCGGCAACTGACTGCACAGCACGACAAAGCCAAAATCGATGGGCTACGTGTTACAGATGAGGAGATTGCGAGCGCTGAGCGCATTCTCTCGAACGCGCAGAAACGAGCGATCGATAGCGCAATTACCAACGTTCGACGTTTTCACGAGCGGCAGCTACCCGACACGCTTTCGGTTGAGACCGTGCCAGGCGTGCATTGCGAGCGCATCAGCCATGCGCTCGATGCAGTCGGTCTGTATGTTCCTGCCGGCAGTGCGCCGCTGCCATCGGCTGCCATCATGCTCGGAGTTCCGGCGAGTATCGCGGCGTGCCCCAGAATCGCGTTGTGTACGCCACCCCGCCCCGACGGCTCTGCCGATCCGGCGATCCTGGTGGCGGCGACCCGGGCCGGCGCGCGTGAGATATACAAAGTCGGCGGAGCGCAGGCAATCGCAGCCCTCGCCTACGGGACCGAATCCATAGCGCCGGTCAGAAAAATTTTTGGGCCCGGAAATGCCTGGGTAACGGCAGCGAAAAGCCTGGTCAGCAGCGACCCCGACGGCGCGGCGATTGATATGCCGGCCGGCCCCTCGGAAGTGCTGGTTATCGCCGATTCGAATGCGTCACCGCGCTTCGTCGCCGCGGACCTGCTGTCCCAGGCCGAACATGGCGTGGATTCACAGGTCATCCTGCTGACCAGCGATGCAGCGCTTGGCGACAAGGTACTGCAGGAAATTGAAACGCAGATGGGTACATTGTCTCGCGAGAAAATCGCCTTGCAGGCACTGCAGCACGCCCGAGTTATCATCGTCAATGACCTGCAAGACGCAGTCGCGATCAGTAATCGCTATGCACCCGAACACCTGATACTGCAGACCGAAGCACCGCGTTCGCTGTTGCCGCAGATCCGCAATGCGGGCTCGGTTTTTCTTGGGCCGTGGTCTCCGGAGTCTGTTGGCGACTACTGCAGTGGCACCAATCATGTGCTACCGACTTATGGGTACGCCGCGACCTACAGCGGGCTCGGTGTTGAACACTTTATGCGCCATATGACGGTGCAGGAAGTAACGCAGTCCGGCTTGCGGGCACTGGCCCCGACCCTGGCTACGCTGACTGATATGGAAGGCCTGGATGCGCATGCGGCCGCTGTCCGATATCGACTCGAGGCGATGTCATGAATGTCCTGCAACTGGCCCGCCCTGAAATTCGGGAACTGGCCGCTTACGATGCCGCATCTCAGGTTGCGGATACCATTCGACTCAATGCCAACGAATCGCCGTACCCCTGCCTGGCCGACAGATTCCGGCGACCGTTGAATCGCTACCCGGAAGTCAGACCCGCTGCGCTACAGGCGGCACTGGCCAGCCACTATCAATGCCGGACAGAGCAGCTGTTGGTAACCCGCGGCTCGAGTGAGGCCATTGACCTCATCATTCGCGCCTTTTGCCGCGCCGGCAAGGACAAGGTGGTCGTTTCATCGCCCGGATTTTCCATGTATGCGCACTATGCGCGGGTACAGGGTGCCGCGGTTGTTGAAGTGCCGTCGTCACCGGAGCAAGGATTCCGCATTGATGTCGACGCATTAATCGCCGCAAGCGATGCCGTATCACGCATCATTTTCCTCTGCTCTCCGAACAATCCGACGGGGGTCAGTATTCCGAAGGCCGAGCTGTCACTACTGATTGAATCGTGCAGCGAATACTCGGTAATTGTTGTCGATGAAGCCTACGTGGAATTTTCGAGCACTGATTCCAGCATCGAATTGCTCGACCGCTACCCAAACCTGCTGGTATTGCGCACGCTTTCAAAGGCGCAGGGATTCGCCGGTGTGCGCTGCGGCGCGGTTGCAGGCAATCCTGCAGTCATGCGCATGCTGGCAGCCATCCAGGCGCCCTACGCGCTCGCAACACCCGTTGTCGAGTGCGTTGAAGACGGATTGGATGCTGCCTCTATGATGGCGGCGGCCGAAAGGGTCAGTGAAATGGTCGCAGAGCGCGAGCGACTGCGAGCATTGATTGAAAAGTTTGGCTTCGTCAGGGAAGTCTATAAAAGTGACGCCAACTTCTTCCTGATGCGCGTCGCTGACGCAGATCGCATCGTTCAATGGTGCAAACAAGAGCGCATCCTGCTACGCCAGTTCGGCGGCGCAATATCCGATTGCATTCGTGTCAGTGTAGGCAGCCCGGTCGAAAATGATTTGCTACTGCAGGCATTGGAAAAACTGGAGGCCAGCTGGAATGGCCAGTAAAGTTCTTTTTCTCGACCGTGACGGCACCTTGATACAGGAACCAGCGGACTTCCAGGTTGATTCGGTCGACAAAGTGCGCCTCGTTGATGGCGTGATACCGGCGTTGCTGGAGCTGCAGCGTTACGGCTTCCGGCTAGTCATGGTCAGTAACCAGGATGGGCTCGGGACCGCCGCCTTTCCGCAGCAACAGTTTGATTCGGCGCATAACCTCGTGATGCAACTGTTTACGAGCCAGGGCATCCACTTTGACGAGGTGTTCATTTGTCCGCATTTGCCCTCGGACAACTGCGAATGCCGTAAACCGCGCACCGGCTTGCTGACCGCGTATCTCGCGGCGACCAATATCGATGTTGCGCAATCTGCGGTAATCGGTGATCGGGATACGGATATCGAACTCGCCGAACGCATCGGCGTGCGTGGGCTCATGGTCAACGCCGCGTCATCCGCAGCCCTGTCCTGGCCGCAGATTGTAGAACTATTGTGCTACTCGGATCGCACTGCAGCCGTTTCGCGTAGTACCAACGAAACGAAAATTTTCTGCAGCGTCAACCTGGATTCCGCCGCGACGGTCGAAGTGGATAGCGGCATTGGTTTCTACGATCACATGCTTGAGCAGGTAGCGAAGCATGGCAATTTCGGATTGCAGTTGTCCTGCGCTGGCGATCTGCATATCGACGAACACCATACCGTTGAAGACACTGCAATCTGCTTCGGTACTGCAATGAACAAGGCACTTGGTAACAAGGTCGGAATCGGGCGCTACGGATTTCTTCTGCCGATGGATGAAAGTGAGGCGAAAATCTCACTGGACTTGTCAGGCCGCTCGGCATTCGAATTCAACGCGGCATTTCCGCGCAACAGCGTCGGCGAGCTATCGACGGAAATGGTCGAGCACTTTTTTCGCTCGTTCGCGGACTCACTACAGGCTGCACTGCACATCGAAGTGTATGGCGAAAATACCCACCACATGATTGAAGCTTGTTTTAAAGCACTAGGTCGGGCCTTGCGCCAGGCTATTGCCAGATCAGGCACGCAATTGCCTTCGACAAAGGGGGTGTTGTAGCCGTGAATATCGCAATTATCGACAGTGGTGGCGCGAATATCGCGTCGTTACTGTACGCCTTCGACAGGCTTGGCTGTGCCGCCACGTTGACCACAGACAGGGACACCATACAAGGGGCCGAACGCGTGTTACTGCCCGGCGTCGGCGCAGCTCGCGACGCGATGCGTCGCTTGCAGGCGGCGGGCCTTGTCAGCGTAATACGCAATCTGAGCCAACCGGTTCTGGGGATCTGTCTCGGCATGCAATTGTTGTTTGAGCACTCCGCGGAAGAGGATGTCGACTGTTTGGGCATAATTCCAGGTAGTGCGGCAAGGCTTGTGGCAACAAGTAACGCGCCAGTGCCCAATATGGGTTGGTGCGAAACCGAATTCCGTACGCAACACCGCCTTTTCGAGGGCTTGAGCAGCGGCAGTTACTTTTACTACCTGCACAGCTACGCCCTGCCGGAAACCGGGCATACGCTGGCAGCCGCCACGCACGGCGACCAAACGTTTTCAGCTGTGGTCGAGCGCGACAACTTCGCCGCTGTGCAATTTCATCCTGAACGCTCATCGCAGTCCGGCTCTGCGTTGCTGAGCAATTTTATTAATGGTGACACGTGAAAATCATACCGGCAGTTGACTTAAAGAATGGCGAGTGCGTGCGTCTGTACAAAGGCGACTACAGCAAGGCAACGCTATACAGCACCGACCCGGTTTCGGTTGCGCGGCAGTTCTCAGCGCTCGATGTTGCAGACCTGCATATCGTCGATCTCGACGGTGCTCGTTCGGGACGACAAGCGAATTACGATGCAGTTGCGGCTATTGCCTCGCAATGCGACCTCAACGTTCAGGTCGGTGGCGGCATTCGCAGCCGGGACGACGTTGCGGCCTGGCTCGACAATGGGGTAACGCGGTGTGTCGTGGGCAGCGTCGCGATCAGCAAGCCACACATTGTCCGCGAATGGATTGCCGAATTCGGCCCGGAATCCATCGTGCTTGCACTGGATGTGAATACCAACGACGTTGAAGTGCCGATGTTGATGTCGCAGGGCTGGACGCAGGAATCCGGCGTATCGCTGTGGGAGTGCCTGAACGCCTATTACCCCTTCAACAAACATCACGTCCTGTGCACCGATATCGATCGTGACGGCGCGATGGCGGGCCCGAACCTGGCGCTTTACTCAGAGATACTGCGGCGCTATCCGGGCTTGCAGTTGCAGGCGTCCGGCGGAGTCCGCGACGTTCAGGATCTGCAGGAATTGCGTACGCTTGGCGTTCCGGCGGCCATTAGTGGCCGCGCGCTTCTGGATGGCGCAATCAGTGCAAGCGAGGTATCGACATTCCGGCAAAGCGCATAATTCCGTGCCTCGATGTTCGCGATGGGCAGGTCGTCAAAGGTGTCCAGTTTCGCGACCATCGTATCGTCGGCGACATACTCGAACTGGCCGGACGCTACTGTGACGAGGGCGCGGACGAACTGGTGTTTTATGACATCACTGCCAGTCCGGACAAACGAACCGTTGATCGCAGCTGGGTTGGGAAAGTTGCCGCGCTGCTCGATATTCCGTTTTGCGTTGCGGGTGGAATTCGCTCGGTCGAGGATGCCGAACAGGTTTTGCACCGCGGTGCCGATAAAATATCGGTGAACTCACCTGCAATACACAATCCACAGTTGATCGATGAACTGGCACGCCGCTTTGGTTCGCAATGCGTAGTGGTCGGTATCGATAGCCGCGAGCACGATGGGCGCTACAGCGTCTATAGCAATACCGGTGATGCAGCGAAAACTGCGGCATCCGGGCACTCAACCGCCGCGTGGGTTGACGAAGTCCAGCAACGTGGCGCCGGTGAGATCGTCTTGAATTGCATGAATCAGGATGGCGTCCGAAACGGTTATGATATTGCGCAGTTGCAACTCATTCGCGAACGCTGCAGCGTACCGTTGATTGCGTCGGGTGGTGCGGGAGCAAAACAACATTTCGCCGACGCATTCGAATTGGCGCAGGTTGATGGCGCCCTCGCGGCAAGCGTTTTTCACAGCGAAGAAATCAGCATACCGGATCTGAAAGCATTTCTGTCAGACCGGCAAATTTCCGTCCGTATCTGAGGCATTACCGTGACTATTGATATTTCGTTCCTGGCAGAACTGGAGAATATTGTGCGTTCTAGAATGGGCAGCTCAAGTGAGGAAAGTTATACGGCCCGTCTGCTACAGGCCGGAACCAAGCGGATTGCTCAAAAAGTCGGCGAGGAAGGCGTCGAACTGGCCCTCGCCGCCACAGCCGGCGACCGAAACGAGGTTGTCGACGAGGCCGCTGACCTGATGTACCACGTTGTCGTCCTGCTGGCACAGCAGGAATTGAGCTTGCAGGATGTGTGCGCGCGACTGCAATCCCGGCATTCAGCTACCTAGGCCGCCGCGTATTTTCCTGCACAATTGAAAATCTGCCTCATATAACAATTTCCCGCGCAACATCCCGCCGATTGTACTGTGAGCTCATGACGTAGCCGTAGGCGCCGGCATTTGCGATCAGCAGTACATCGCCTTCGCTGGTCGGCGGCAGCAGCCTGTCGCTGCCAAGGCGGTCGCCTGTCTCACAAACAGGTCCAACAATGGTTACGGTTTCACTGGGCATTTCCTGCACCCGGGTCAGGTTGACGATTTCATGGTAGGAGCCGTACAGCGCCGGGCGAATAAGCGAATTCATGCCGGTGCCAACACCTATGTACTTCATCTCGCCCTTCCCTTTGGTTTGCGTACATCGGGTTAGCAATACGCCGGCCTGGGCGACCAGAAAGCGACCCGGCTCGAGCCACAATTCGAACTGCGGATAGGTGTGGCGAATTTCCGCGAGCGTTTCATCGAGGCGCTGCAAATCAAAAGACTTGTCGCCGGGCTTCTCGGGGACACCGAGCCCTCCGCCAAGGTCAATTGTTTCTACATCCGGGAATTGCTCCGCGATCAGGACCAGTTCACCCGCAACACTGCGCCAGTTATCGGGATCGAGGATGCCGCTGCCACTGTGTGCGTGAATTCCAACGACCCGCGCCCCGGCTGCGTCGACGAGCTTCGCCAATTCGTCTATCTCAAATCGGGGAATGCCGAATTTCGAATGGACGCCGGCCGTCTTGACATGCTCATGATGGCCGCGCCCCTGCCCCGGATCGACTCTTACGAAAAGGGGTACACCCTTAAATAACTCCGGCCAGGCTTGCAGCGGATACAGATTGTCCAGTGTGACTTGCAAGCCCTTTTTGACGGCCCATTCGTACTCGTCTCGCGGCGCAAAATTGGGGGTGAATAAAATACGGCCCAGGTCAAATCCCGGGATATGCGTCTCCAGCCACTCCACCTCGCCAGGCGATACACACTCGAAATCGACGCCGGTATCTGCGAGCGTCCGCAGCAGGTCCGGATTAAAATTCGCTTTAACCGCATACAGAATCCGGCTGACATTCTTGAGACTCAGCAGATTTTGCGCCGCTTCGATAACGCTGTCTCTGTCGTAGACATAGGCATTCAATTCATCGTCAACCAGCTCTATCAACCGGTCACGCTTTTTCATCCACCAGGCATCCGGCATGCGTACAGCAATTTCGTCATTCGCGAACAGCCGTTCCCAGCTACTGCCAAAGACTTCGGATGCGCCAGTCTTGCGAATAATCGTCGCATGCAGTTTGCTGACCAGTCTCGAGCCCTGTTCCCTGTCGACCACGAAACTCAGGTTCAAATCGTTCGCTGCCTGCGACATCAGGTGAATTCTTTCTTCCTCGAATACCTCGAGAGCCGGTGCGAGACGCGGAATAATGGTGCGAATCTTGCGGCCAACCAGACTGACGGCCGAGCAATTGTTTATTACGCGCACGCGGCACAGTGTTTCCAATGTCTCGACCAGCGCCTGTTCCACCTCTTCCGACAACATGCCATCCGAAGTATCGATGGATACGGTGACGTTCGTTTCTGAGGTTGATACAAGGTCTACGGACACTCCGTTGTCGCTAAAGGCGGTAAATGCCTTGGCGAGAAATCCGACTTCGTTCCACATGCCAACGCCGTCCATCGATATCAACGTCAAAGCATTGCGGATACAAATCCCCTTGACCTGCGGTTCAACTTCCTCGTTCACAGACGACACAACGGTGCCAGCGATTTCCGGATTCAGCGTACTGCGCACAAACAGCGGAATGCCAAACTCTCGCAGCGGTGCCAGGCAGCGCGGGTGCAACACAGTGCTACCCGCTGACGCCAGTTCCTGCGCTTCGTCATAGTGCAATGCAACCAACAGCCGCGCCGACGGCACAACGCGCGGATCCGCCGTGAACATGCCCGGTACGTCGGTCCATATCTCCAGTCTTCGTGCCTGGAGTCGAGCCGCAAAATACGACGCCGACGTATCGGACCCGCCCCTGCCGAGCAAAACGGTTTCGCCCTGCTTGTTTCTAGCGATAAAACCCTGTGTGATAATGACCTTGCCAATAGCCGCAAACCTTGCTTGCAAAGCCTCGTCCGCCCCGAATTCACAGGTGGCCGACAGGTAGCTACTGGCCGTCTGCTGGCCACTTCTGGAACGACTGGTGAGCACATCCCGCGCATCCAGCCAGTGTATGGGCAAATCACAACTGGCGAGGTATTCGGCACCCAACCGAGTCGCCATCAACTCGCCGAGCGCCATAATGCGAACTCGCACCCGCAGGCTAACTTCGCGTACCAGGCGTACCCCAGCCAGCAGTTGCTCGAGTTCATGCAGCGTCTCATCGAGCAGTGCATTACCGTCAACCCCAAGCTCTGCCGCAAGGTCGTAGTGCTGCTGACGAATGAGCTGCAGCCCGTCGGAAGAGTCGTTGGACACCGCGGCATCGAGCAGCTCTTCCAGCGCATTCGAAACGCCCTTCAATGCGGAATGTACGACGACCGGCTGCAGACCCGATGCAACGCGCAGACGCAGCAGAGCGGCAATCCTTCGCCAGTTGTCGGCGGTTGAGACGCTGCTGCCGCCAAACTTCATAACTACCCAATTTGAGGCTGAAATCTCGGCGGGCGCGCCGAGGTTGATACTGTCCTCGAAATCGGCTTCGGTTAACGAACTACTCATTCACTTACTCTGTCAGTCGTGCAAAAAAAAACCCGCGAGGATGCACCTTGCGGGTTCGTTGACACTGTCCAGGCTTTTCTAGCCGGTACAGGCGTCGCTCGCACCCACGCACCTCTGGCGCGCCATGTGTTTTATGTGTTTTATCGCATCAACGGTATCGATGCGGTGGCACAATACATGGGTGTCGTAAAAGGTCATCGCAGCAGTAAAACGGACCTGACCCGAAACGTCAAGCTCTGCGCCTTTTTACTCATCCCAGGCTGGCGGAATCGTTACTGCTCCTTCAGATGCCGATGATACCGCACTGCGATATTTTGCCAGCGCGCCACGGGTCACGGCGGATGCCGGCCGCTTCCATTGCTGCTTCCGTACGGCCAGCGTGGCGTCGTCAACGCCCAGGCTGATTTCCATCCGTTCCGCGTCTATCGTAATGGCGTCGCCATCCTCGATCAGGGCAATCGGCCCACCCACGGCTGCCTCGGGCGATACATGCCCAACCACAAATCCGTGACTGCCGCCGGAAAAACGGCCATCGGTAATCAACGCAACATCCGAGCCAAGGCCACGTCCCATAATGGCGCTTGTCGGACTCAGCATTTCTCGCATACCCGGCGCCCCTTTCGGTCCTTCGTAACGAACCACAATGACATCGCCAGGTTTAATGACGTCATCCAGAATAGCTTGCAGCGCAGATTCCTCCGAAGCGAACACACGCGCCGTTCCTTCAAAACGCAGGCCTTCTTTACCGGTTATCTTGGCGACCGCACCGTCGGGTGCCAGGTTTCCGTACAGAATGGCAAGGTGACTATCGGCTTTTATCGGGTCTGAAAAGTCGCGCACGATCGTCTGCCCCTGCGGATAATCCGCCACACCCTCCAGGTTTTCAGCCAGCGTCTTACCCGTCACGGTCATGCAATGCCCGTGCAGCAGTCCTTTGTCCAGCATGCGCTTCATCAGCGGCTGAATACCACCGATCTCGATAAGTTCTGACATCAGGTACTTGCCGCTAGGCTTGACGTCGGCCAAAACCGGTGTGCGTTTGCCGATACGCGTGAAATCGTCGAGGCTCAGTTCGACATTGGCTTCTCGCGCAATCGCCAGCAAGTGCAAAACCGCGTTCGTTGAGCCTCCCAGTGCTATAACCACTGCGATAGCGTTTTCGAATGCGTCTCGCGTCATGATATCGAGTGGCTTGATATCGTTCCGGATAAGATTCAGTACGGCTTCACCGGCACGCCTGCAGTCCGCTTTCTTGTCTGCTGATACAGCTTCCTGTGCGGAACTGTTCGCGAGGCTCATGCCCATCGCCTCAATCGCGGAGGCCATGGTATTTGCCGTATACATGCCGCCGCAGGCGCCGGGCCCGGGAATCGCAGTCTGCTCGATTTCGAGCAATTCCGCATCGGATATCTTGCCGCCGGCCCTGGCACCAACCGCCTCAAATATTGACACGATGTCGCGACGTTTCACCCCTGGGCGAATAGTGCCACCATAAACGAATACTGCCGGACGATTCAGGCGCGCCATTGCCATGACGCAAGCCGGCATGTTCTTGTCACAACCGCCAATGGCAACGACACCATCAAAACCTTCACCCGCCGTGACCGCTTCAATGGAGTCCGCAATGATTTCGCGAGAAACCAGTGAGTACCGCATTCCCGGCGTGCCCATTGATATACCGTCCGAGACGCTAATGGTATTGAAAATAACGCCCTTACCACCTGCGTCATTGGCACCGCGAACGGCTTCGTCGGCCAATCCGCCGATATGCATGTTACAGGGCGTGACCATGCTCCATGTCGACGCTACGCCAATTTGTGGTCGCTGAAAATCATCTTCCGAAAATCCAACGGCACGTAACATGCCCCTGCTCGGTGCCTGCTCGTCACCGTCAACAACAACGCGCGAATAGCGTCGCAGTTCTTTCTCGCTCATTTTATATTGCTGCCCTGTCTGTTGTTCGAAGTGTGGAATCGAGGCAGGATTCTAGCAGCTAATCAGGGCGATTGCGGATCGTCATCTCGTATCATTACTACGATGCGACGATAGACATCATTTGAAACTATTGTGTCCTGATCCGCGAGTTCAACAACAAAGGCCTCGTCCGTTTCCACCTCCGCGTCCTGCACCAGTGGCACCAGGATACGTGCGGAACGTTGTCCCGGACCGAATGACACAGTGCGGCCACTTGGCGCGAAATAATCCGAGCCTTCGATCGCAGTAATATCGCTAACCAGAATATCTACATCCAGTGGAGCGTTGTCAGGATTGAAACGCACCAGATCAATTTGCACCACCGGATCCGATTCCCGGATTGACGCCTGGCTGGCTGCAAATGCCACGGTATTGGCCGGCAGTCCGGACTCAAAATTGCGCTGGTCATCGTCTTCGAGTACCAGGTTCATCAACAACAACTGGGCGTCGGCAAACTCGGCATCGCGCAGACGCAGGGTCGAATGTTGATCCGCTTCGCGCAATGGATCCGAAGCCATTGATACGGTGATCCGGCCATGCGTTTGCCCTACCGGAAAACGAATCAGGCCGGAATTGGACAGGGCGAATTGGCCCGACGCCCAGGGCGAGCGATTACCACTGAAACCGACCTCCTCGAGCCGCAATGTCAGCGGTGTCGCGAGACCGGATTCACGTACAAAATCGACGACCAACGGACCGCTGTCTTCGCGGATCGCCAGATCGACGCGGCGGCTACTGCGTACGCCAGGTACGAAAGTAATGGTTCTGTCAGCGGCCGGCAGTTTCGAAAAATCCACCAACATGGGGTCCGGCCC
>TARA_R110002096_G_scaffold4880_7_pt1 | contig 45001 bp, 34 predicted proteins | sample TARA_R110002096 | Tara Oceans TARA_R110002096 (sample SAMEA4397295) | marine metagenome | biome: Polar Biome; feature: [DCM] deep chlorophyll maximum layer (ENVO:01000326); material: water (ENVO:00002006), including particulate matter (ENVO:01000060) such as... | depth 35 m
TGTGCCGGTTCGCCTGGATCAACTGGACTGAGAATTTGTATCCAGAGCTGCCAGCCCAACCTTGACGAGACTGATGCCTTCATGAAATCCGAACAAATCATTGCTTCCCTGAAACAGCTGGTTGCCAACGGCGAGGCACCCGGAAAGGTACTGACCGACCCAGCTGATCTTGAGAGTTACGGCAAAGACTGGACGCGAGTCTATGCGCCCAATCCACTGGCCATCGTGCTCCCGAAAACCACTGAACAGGTCCAGGCGCTGGTCAGATTCGCCAACGAAAACGGGGTTGCACTGGTTCCCTCCGGTGGCCGTACCGGTTTGAGCGCAGGTGCCGTGGCCGCTAACGGGGAAGTGGTTGTTGCTTTCGACAACATGAACCAGATTCTTGATTTCAGCGCCAGCGACCGCCTGGTTCGTTGTCAGGCCGGCGTTGTGACCGAACAGCTGCAAAACTTTGCCGAAGAGAACAACCTTTACTACCCGGTCGATTTTGCGTCTGCCGGCTCTAGCCAGCTTGGCGGTAACCTCTCCACCAACGCGGGTGGCATCAAGGTCATTCGTTACGGCATGAGCCGCGACTGGGTAGCCGGCCTGAAAGTGGTTACCGGTAAAGGCGACATCCTTGATCTGAACAAGGATCTGGCAAAGAACAACACTGGCTATGATCTGCGCCACCTGTTCATCGGCGCCGAAGGCACGCTAGGGTTTATCACCGAAGCCACCATGAAGCTCACGCGCCAGCCCGACAGCCTCACGGTGCTGGTGCTCGGGCTCAATGATCTCGGCAACACCATGGATGTGCTGAAAACCTTCCAGAGCGGCCTTGATCTGACCGCTTACGAGTTCTTCTCGCATCAGGCCATGGGGCATGTTCTGGCCCACGGGCAGGTACAGGCTCCGTTTGAAACCGAAGCGCCTTACTACGCGCTGCTGGAGTTTGAAGCGACATCGGACCAGGTGATGGACAATGCCATGAACCTGTTCGAGCAATGCATGGAAAATGGTTGGGTACTGGACGGTGTTATCAGCCAGAGCGAAACCCAGGCCCAGAATCTGTGGCAGCTGCGTGAGCGCATCTCGGAATCCATCGCGCCCCGCACGCCCTACAAGAACGATATTTCCGTTGTGGTCTCTAAAGTTCCGGGTTTTCTACAGGAAATCGATGAGCTGGTAGCTGAACAATACCCGGATTTTGAAATCATCTGGTTCGGCCATATTGGCGATGGCAACTTGCACCTCAACATCCTCAAACCGGAAGACATGGCAAAAGAAGACTTCTTCGAAAAGTGCCAGCAGGTTAACAAGTGGGTGTTCGAAATTGTCGAGAAATACCAAGGCAGCGTTTCTGCCGAACATGGCGTGGGCATGACCAAAAAGCCCTACCTGCAATACACACGCAGCGAAGCAGAAATTGCCTACCTGAGAGGGATCAAACAGGTATTCGACCCAAACGGCATCATCAACCCCGGCAAGATCTTCGACTGATGCAAAGGCATGTTGTAGTCCTCACCGGCGCTGGCATCAGCGCCGAGAGCGGCCTCTCCACCTTCCGCGACAACGGCGGGCTTTGGGAGCAACATAGTGTTTACGATGTTGCCACCCCCGAAGCCTTCGCCCGCAATCAGGAACTGGTGCTGCGCTTCTACAACGAACGCAGGCGCCAACTCGCCACCGCCCAGCCAAACCGCGCCCATCGCCTGCTCGCCGAACTGGAACAGAGCCACAGGGTAACCATCGTCACCCAAAACGTAGACGACCTGCACGAACGCGGCGGCTCCAGCAGGGTAGTCCACCTGCACGGCGAACTCACCAAAGCCAGAAGCTCAGTTAACCCTGAACTGGTATACGACATAGGCTACCGCGACATCCAGCTGGGCGAGCAATGCGAGTGCGGCCAGCAGCTACGCCCGCACATCGTCTGGTTCGGCGAAGAAGTCCCAATGCTCCAGGCGGCAGCCGACATCGTCCGCACCGCAGACGAGCTGCTGATCGTTGGTACATCGCTACAGGTATACCCGGCTGCCGGATTGGTTCATGAGGTGGAGAGAGACGTACCGATTACGGTGATAGACCCGGGCGAAACTCCCGGCGTTTCCCGTGCAAGGGTTATCCGCAAAGGTGCAGGAGAGGGCGTTGCTGAGTGGATTGCAAACTTCTTGGCGAGATAGGTATCGGCAGTGCACAGCTGAGCCAGATAGGCAGTGTCAGGGTCTTATTCCCAAAACTGTGCGAAGCCATGGATGGCGTAGCCAAGCGTACAGGGAAGTATTCACAGCGTGTTTTGGAAATAAGACCCTGACACTGCCGTCAGCACCGAAGCAAGAAATCAGAGCGACTCCGCAAGATACCGACGAAGCTCCTCACCAAAAGCAGCCTGAACCCCTAGCCGTTTCAGCATCCAATAATGCCCCGCAATCATCCGGTCAATAAAAATACTCTCAACCGGCGGCTTGAACGAATCCAGATACTTGAACACCGTGCTCGTCTTGGCAGCAACACTTTTGTGAATACTGGATTCGCCAAAATCATAAGGCTGCTCAGAATCGAACGGCACAACGAGAATATCCCGCCACATGGCGTAATAAGCCTCATCAATAGCCGGTTGACTCCCTACCCGGGCCCCCAGATCGATCAGATACGAATCCAATGCCTTGTAATCCTGAGCCAGCGCTGCGGTCACGGCATTGCGGTAAGCCTCAACAATCTCCGGCTTCAGTTTCTTGATGCAGCCGAAATCGTATACCACAATGCTGCCATCCGGCCGATACGCAAAGTTCCCGGCGTGAGGATCACCGTGGATACACTGAAAACGGAATAGCTGGTCGGCCATGGTGGTAAACATGCGATGGCCGATCAGATTGATCGTGGCCTGGTCGTAGTGTTCCGGCGTAACCTCGCTGACGTGGTCGCCTTCCTCCAGCTCAAGCGTAAGCACATGACGGGTAGAATGGCTATGAATTACAGCAGGAATAACCACCCAGGAATCATTCTTGTGAAACTCCCGGAACAGTTCAATGTTGCGGGCTTCGTTCTCATAGTCCAGCTCTTCCCGCAAGCGCTCGCGAATCTCTGTGAACAACTGGTCAACCGACTCTTTCGGCATTTTCAGCAGGCCGCCGAGCTTGAGAGCCAGGCGCAACTGTTTCAGATCGGAATCGCAGGACTCATCAACACCCGGATATTGTACTTTTACAATCACATTGGTGCCGTCGTGCAACCGGGCGCGGTGCACCTGGCCTATGGACGCAGCGGCATAGGGCGTTTCCTGCAGGTATTCAAACAGCTCGCCTACGGGCTTGCCCAGCCCGGTTTCTACCTGCTCAAGAATAATCTCGAAAGGCATGGGTGGCGCTTCTTTCTGTAGCTTTTGAAGGGCATCCGAAAATTCTCGTGGCAGGAAATCCTGAGTCTGGGACGCAATCTGGCCCACCTTCATGGCTGCGCCTTTCATTTCGCCGAGGGTGTCGGTAATGCGGTTGGCCATGCGGGTGTAGCTTTCGCTACGGGCGCCGTCGTCATTCTCGCTGCTGAACATGCTGCGGGCTTTCTGACCGGCATATTGTCCTGCCACCGAGGCAGTCATGCCGGCAAGCTTGAAGAAACGACCACTGCGTGAGGTAACCGGTTTTTTTGCCATGCCTGACTATACGTGCTCTTCAGATAGAAAGATTGTAACACCCCACGTTAAACCACTTTGGTGGAGACAGACAACTGATCCTCCAGTTGCAGCGACAGGGTTTGCCCTGAGATCAATGGGCCAACGCCGCTGGGAGTGCCCGTGATCACCACATCGCCCGGCAGCAACGTGAAGTGGCTGCTTATGTGAGCGAGCAGCGAAATGATCGGGAAAAGCATATCCCGGGTATCACCGCTTTGCTGACGCCTCTCATTGATATCCAGGCTGAAGGTAATGTGATCGTTACGAAAACGCTCTGCGGCCACAAACGGAGACAGGGGGCAGGCTCCATCGAAGGCTTTGGCCCGCTCCCAGGGGTGTCCCTTTTCTTTCAACTGGCTTTGCAGATCCCGAAGGGTCAGATCCAGCGCCAGGCCGTAACCGAGAATGGCTGCTTGAGCCTCGCTGGGAGTTGCATTGGTTAATGGTTTGCCGATCAGCACCGCCAATTCGGTTTCGAAGTGCACTTGGCCATAATTGGCCGGAAACGCGAGGGGGCGTGTTACATGCGCTGCTGAGGTGGCGGGTTTGATGAACAGCAGAGGTTCGGCAGGCACCGGGTTGTTGAGCTCTTTTGCGTGCTCCGCATAATTGCGGCCAATGCAGACGATCTTGCCCAATGGCAGATGTACCGGTGTGCCGTCTTTCCAGTGGTGCTGATAATGATCCATGGCGACCTCTCAATAAGCTTTCAGTGCTTGTTCAGCAATCGGGGCGAAGTTTCTATTCGCCCTCAAACGAGCATACAGTATAGACCTTCAGACCCTCTTCCTGCAGCTTGGCAGATCCGCCAAGATCGGGGAGATCGATCATTGCAGCAACTTCTATAATTTCTGCGCCAATACGGCGAATCAGACGGCTGGCGGCCAGCATGGTGCCACCGGTGGCAATCAGATCGTCCACAAGTATCACTTTGTCGCCGGGTTTGAGCGCATCCTGGTGCAGCTCTACCGAGGCGGTTCCGTATTCCAGTTCGTAGTCTTCTACCAACGTATCAAACGGTAGCTTGCCTTTTTTGCGCACCAGTACCAGCGAGGCATTGAGCTCATAAGCTAACGCCGAGCCGATGATGAACCCCCGTGCATCCACCGCAGCCACAGCATCAATGTCGTGGCCGTGATAGCGGTGAACGAACGCATCGATCAGCTTTCGGAAGGCGGTTTTATCCTGCAGAACCGTGGTGATATCGCGAAAGGCGACGCCGGGCTTGGGCCAGTCTGGCACTGTGCGGATGGCTTGCTTGATGCTTTGAGAAAAGTAATCCATAAAAGTCAGTCTCTCAGTCCGGGCGCAGCTTAACCTGCGTCCAGAAAGATGAATTTCAGTATGAAAACGATAGAAATTACCACAACACTTGCGTTCAGGTCTGACCAGCGTCCGCTAAGGGCTTTGATTACGGCGTAAGTAATAAAGCCCAGTGCAATGCCGTTAGCGATGGAAAAGGTCAGTGGCATCACCAGCGCGGTAACGACCGCTGGCGCGGCATCAGTGATGTCTTCCCAGTCTATCAGTTTCAGGCCGCCGGTCATCAACACCGCAACGTAAAGCAGGGCCGGCGCCGTGGCATAGGCTGGAATAATGCTCGCGATGGGTGCCAGCAACAGGGAGGCGAGGAACAGCATGGCTACAACCACGGCTGTCAGACCGGTGCGCCCGCCCGCAGAAATACCTGCCGTGGACTCAATGTAACTGGTGGTGGTCGAGGTGCCGAGAGCGGCGCCAGACATGGTCGCAACAGAGTCAGACATCAGTGCGCGGCCCAGACGAGGGAGCTTGCCGTCTTTGTCCAGAAGGCCGCCGCGCTGAGCAGCACCAATCAGCGTACCCGATGTATCGAACAGATCGACGAACAGGAACGCGAAAACAATGCTGATCATGCCGACGTTCAATGCACCGGCGATATCCAGTTGCATGAAGGTGGGCGCAAGGCTTGGCGGGGCGGAGACAAAACCATTGTATTCGATCATTCCCAGCATCATTGCAATAATGGTTACGGCAATTATGCCGATCATCACCGCGCCGGTTATCCGGCGGAACGAAAGCGCACAAATCAGTACAAATCCGCCAAAGAACAACAGGCTTTCGGCAGATTTCAGCTCGCCCAGGCCAACCAGCGTAGCGGGGTTATCTACTACGATACCGGCGTTTTTCAGAGCGATGAGCGCCAGGAAGAAGCCGATGCCAGCGGAAATCCCGAAGCGCAGGGACATGGGAATGCTGTTGATGATCCACTCGCGGACCTTGAAAATGCTCAGCAGGAAGAAGATCAGGCCCGAGAGAAAGACGGCACCAAGCGCAACCTCCCAAGTGTACCCGAGACTGCCCACAACCGTGAACGAGAAAAAGGCGTTCAGGCCCATGCCCGGAGCCAGGGCGATTGGATAGTTGGCCCAAAGGCCCATAATCAGAGTGCCGATGGTTGCAGCCAGACAGGTGGCAACAAAGACTGCTCCGAAGTCCATGCCGGTGGAAGACAGGATGCTGGGGTTGACCACGATAATGTAGGCCATGGTCAGGAAGGTAGTGATGCCCGCAATCAGTTCTTTACGAACGTTTGTGCCGTGGGCCTGGAGTTGGAACAATCGTTCGAGCATGACGGATGTCTGCCTCTCGGGATGCCAGAGTGTGGGGTTTAGCTGCGTGAAAAAAACGGCAATCTTACCGGCTGAGGACCCTCAGGCCAAGAAATGATTCCTGACCACAGACTCAGGCCGTCAGCGCTGTATCGGGTCTCGCTGTAAACGGATATCAAAGCGTACCGCAGCCATTCGGACAATCACGATAAAGAGCAGGCCAATCGTCAGCGACAGCGTTTCGCTTTCCAACGCCCACTGGCACAGAAAATAAAGCCAGCAGCCGGCAAATGAAATGGACGCGTAGATTTGATCCTTGCGAAAAATGAAAGGTACTTCGTTACAGAGGGTGTCCCGCAGAGCTCCGCCAAACGTGCCGGTCATCACGCCGAGCAGTGAGGCGATAAACCATGAGTGGCCCAGATCGAGAGCCAATTGCGCCCCCAGAATCGAGAAAGTACCGAGCCCGATGGCGTCCGGAAAAACAATCCAGGATTCGCGAATGCGCTCCGAGCGCTTCCAGTAGCTGAATATGATCGCCATGGCAAGAATGAGGATGGGTTGTTCTTCGTGCTTGATCCAGTAAACCGGGTGATTTGCCATGATCAGATCGCGCAGGGTTCCGCCGCCGAGTGCCGTGATAAAAGCGATGGTAAAAACGCCGACAGGGTCCATGTTCTTGGAGCGAGCAACTACCATGCCCGATATCGCGAAGGCAATAATTCCAATCATTTCAAGCGAGTAAATAACGTCGAACATAATCAACCCTGAAAGGAAGACGGATGGTTTCTGAGCGGCTCGGATCAGGAGCGCGAAGGATAACGGAAACTTGTTTCTTATTCACCTCAGGATATACGCTTGTGAAAGTCGTATTATAAGCCCGACTTATTCACATGGATAAAGGTTCTTTATTTGCTTCATGAAGAGAGTCTGTTTAGCTTGGCATGATTCAATAACAACTGATTTTTATCAAAGGAGTTCCCATGAAAGCGATTCTCTGCAAGGAATATGGTCCGGCTGAAACATTGGTCATCGAGGATGTCCCCAGCCCGGAGGCCAAAGGCCGCGGCGTTAAAGTCCGCGTAAAAGCCGCAGGCCTGAACTTTCCCGATACTCTGATCATCGAAGGCAAGTACCAGCTTAAACCGACAATGCCGTTTTCCCCCGGCGGAGAAATGTCTGGTGAAGTGATTGCAGTGGGCGATAAGGTCACCCGTTTTAAAGTCGGCGACCGGGTTGCGGGCCTGACCGGTTACGGCGCCTTTGCCGAGGAAGTGATCGTACCCGAGCACAATCTGCTGCCAGTGCCGGAAGGCATGAGCGACGAAAAAGCCTCTGCGTTCACCATGGTTTACGGTACGTCCTATCACGCACTCAAACAACGCGCCAACATCCAGCCAGGCGAAAGCCTTCTGGTTCTGGGTGCCAGCGGAGGTGTTGGCTTGGCAACGGTAGAGCTGGGTAAGGCTATGGGTGCTCGCGTTATCGCCGCAGCCAGTTCAGCCGAGAAGCTGGAGGTTGCCAGGGCGGCTGGTGCAGATGAGCTGATTAATTACACAGAAGAACCTTTGAAAGACGCGGTAAAGCGCCTGACCAACAGCAAAGGCGTGGATGTGATCTATGACCCCGTAGGTGGCGATTTCACCGAACAGGCTCTGCGTGCCATGGCCTGGAATGGCCGTCACCTGATCGTCGGTTTTGCAGCAGGCGATATTCCGAAGATTCCAGCGAACCTGACGTTGCTGAAAGGCTGTTCTGTTGTTGGCGTGTTTTGGGGCAGCTTCACCCAGCGCGAGCCGGAAGCGAGTGCTCAGAACATGATGGAGCTGATGAAACTCTATGCCGAAGGTAAAATCGACCCGAAAATCAGCGAAGTATTCGAGTTTGAAGATTACGCCAAGGCACTGGGAGCTCTGACTGAGCGGCGTGTTACTGGGAAGGTGGTGCTTAAGGTTGGCTCCTGATGTTCGTAGCCTGATGGTTTTGGAGTAGGTGAGAGTGAGCGGCCCCTCCCAAAAACCGCTACGAGCACATCCATGTGCGCTTGACTGCGGCCATCCATGGCCGCAGACATTTTTGGGAGGGGCCGCTCACTCTCACCTGTTTAGCTCCCAGTTATCGCCAGCGCCGAAGTCAAAAATTAAACTGCCCAGAATCAATCTCCGAAACCAGTTCCGGAGTCAGTCGAATGTAGCCGTCAGTTTTGGGCAGCCAAGCGAATACTTCCTCATGGGGCCTCTCGAGAGCGTAACCCGCTTTCTGGATATCCACCTTACGGTACTTGAAGGTTCCCGTTTTCTCGATGGCTTGGGTAACCCGCACAAACACCGGAACCGCATAAGCCGGCAAGTTGTCCCGCAGGAAGCCAAGCAGCTTATCGATATCAAAGGTTTCGCTGTTCGGCACCAGCGTCACCATACCGGCTTTTCCGTTGGTTTTTGGAATCTCCACGCCATAGACGATGGCTTCTTCGACCATTCCGGAACCGTCGAGGATGTTTTCCACCTCATTGGTTGAAACGTTCTCGCCTTTCCAGCGATAAGTGTCCCCCATTCGATCTACGAACTGCAGGTGGCGACAGCCTATTTCTCGCAGAACGTCACCGGTGTTGAACCAGGCGTCGCCTTTCTTGAAGGCGTCGCGCAAGATGGATTTTTCCGTGGCTTCTTTCTGGGTGTAGCCCTCAAACGACCACTTTTTTGTGATTTCACCGACGAGCAGGCCAGGGTCGCCTTTTGCAACTTCCTGCATGGTGCCCTTGTCATTCCGGACCGGGTCGCGGGTGCCATCGTGGAACTTCACCAGTTTGTAAGACGCTGTGGACATGCCAACGGTATTGTCCAGATTGAAGAAATTGCTGAAGCCGATGTTGCCCTCGCTGGAAGCGTAGAGCTCCGAGATGGTCTCAATACCAAAACGCTCTTTGAACTCCTTCCAGATGGAGGGGCGCAGTCCATTGCCAAGCATTTTTGTCAGGCCGTGGTTGCGATCCTGTTCACTTGGCGGCTGGTTCAGTAGATAGCGACAGAGTTCGCCAATGTAGCCAAAAACCGTTGCATCGTAGCGGCGCACGTCGTCCCAGAAGGCGCTGGCGGAGAACTTGCGGCGAAGCGCAAGCGCAGAACCTCCGGCCAGCACCGAGCCCCAGCAAACGACGAGGCCCGTGCCGTGGTACAGCGGCAGGGTGCAATAGAAGACGTCTTCCGGTTTCATGGCCAGAGACATCAGGCCAAAGCCACCGTAGGCTTTCAGGAACTTGTTGTGGGATCCGGGGGCAGCCTTTGGCAAGCCGGTTGTGCCGGAAGTGAACAGGTAAATCGCTGTATCTCCGGTTCTGGGCGGGTCACTCAGAACGGGGTTGTCGCTGTTAATGGTGCTGACCTGCTGAGCCATGTTGGCATAGCCCGAGGGCGCGTCGCCAAAGACGTTAAGCGTATTCGTATCGGCGAGGAATAAAAATGGCGTGGGGTGGTCAAGCTGAAGGCTTGCTTTCACATCATCAAACGCAGATACCAGCTCTTCGCCTACCACGACCATTTTAGGAGTAACCAGGTTAATGCTGTGTTCCAGCACTTTACCTTTCTGGGCTGAATTCAACATGGCGCAGGCAACGCCGATTTTGGCCGCGCCCGCAATCACGGCCAGAACCTCGGGACGGTTTTCCAGGAAGACGGCAATAGAATCGCCTTTTTTCAGCCCCTGAGCCTGAAAATAACCCGCGATGCGGTTGGACCATGCATTGAAATCGCCCCAGGTTATGCTGCGATCTTCAAAGAGAATGGCAGGTCTGTTTGCATACTTTTCGGCGTTGTTTTCGACAAGAGTTCCAAGGGTGATGGTTTTTTGCGCATCCTTGATCGAGTAGTAGTAAAGCCCTTTTGCGATCGCAGGGAATCTTTTCATTATCCCGGGCAGGCGGCGTGCGATATCCATCGCTCTGACTTTGTCTTGGCTCATGGTCTTTCCGTAAGGTGCTTTTTATAGTTGGTTAAGAACTTCGGATTAACCTCACCGCGAGGCTAGTCCAGGTAAAGGTCTGGCAGCAGGGGTTTATCACCGGCTTTGTACCGGTAACTCTCGAAATCGGTTACGCCATCTGCCCGGAGTACGTCTTCGTCAATCAGGTTCTGGCCTGTCATTTCGTCGACTGACCGGTTCAGGATGCTTACGGTCGCGTCCGCCATGATGTCTGGCTTCCGGCCTTGCGCCATTAACTGTTCGCCCCCCGCTTCGTGTTGAATCGCGGCGGTCGCAATCACGGTTTTAGGCCATAAGGTGTTCACCGCGATGCCGTAACGTTTGAACTCCTGAGCCATGCCGATGCTGATCATGGTCATGGCGTATTTCGTGGAGGTGTAAGGTCCGAAGTGCGCAAACCATTTTGGGTCCATATTCAGTGGCGGCGACATGCTCAGGATGTGGCCGCGCTCGGACTGTTTGAGCCAGGGCAAAGCGGCTTGGCTGCATGCCATCACAGCACGGGCATTAACCTGGTGCAGGAGGTCGAAGCGGCTGACCTTCAGCTTCTCTACGCCGGCCAGGCGAATGGCGCCGGCGTTGTTGATCAGGGCATCAATGCCGCCAAAGTGTTCGGCTGCTTCATCAATGCGCTGTTTGATCTGTTCTTCGTCGCGAACGTCGAGCACCAAAGGCAATGCCTGGCCTCCTGCTGCGCGAACTTCCTCAGCGACCGTGTGAATGGTGCCGGGTAGTTTTGGGTGCGGTGTGTCCGACTTTGCGGCGATCACAATATTCGCACCTTGGCGGGCACACGCGAGAGCAATCTGGCGGCCGATACCTCGGCTTGCACCGGTAATAAATACGGTTTTCTTGTTCAAAGTATTCATTTCTTGCTCTCCTGTTCGGATGCTTCGCCGGTAGTGATTTCTGCCAGCAACTGGTTACGCTTCACCTGATCGCCTTTGTTAGTCAGAACCTGGCTAACAACGCCATCGCAGTCGGCTTTTACCGGGTGCTCCATTTTCATGGCTTCCAGTATGACAAGGGTTTCTCCTTGGCGAACCGTCTGCCCGGGCTCTACCAGAACGTCGATAATGGCGCCGTCCATTGAGGCTTGAATGCGCCCGCTGCCTGTGCCGTTGGCTCCTGCGGCTGGCTGGTGAGTAAGATCAGTGACCGACCACGACTCCCCGAACGCCTGTAAATATAGGGAATCTCCGTCGCGGTGATATTGGCAACGCTGACGGATGCCGTTGTCGATAATGCATAAAACACCGTCTTGTACGCTGGTAACCGTCATTTCATGCCGTTCGTCGCCCAGACGGCAGGAAAGCTTGTTACCACTGCTTTGCACCAACAATTCAACAACTTCGTCGCCGGTGTCGAGCTTCATCGGCGTATTGGTAGCCGGTGCGTTGCTCCAGGCTTGCTGGCCAGCCATGCCATGGGCCAGTACGCAGGCTGCAAGAGCGAGCTGGCGGATTTGCGGTTTGGCTGGCTGCAGTGATGGGTCATCGCTGAAGGCCTGTTGCAGGAATGCCGTGGTGGCCTCGCCGGCACCAAAAGTGCTGTCTGCGATGATGCGACTCAGGAAGTACCGGTTGGTTGTGACGCCAAAAACAGTGGTGTCTTCCAGCGCACGGATCAGCCGCCGGCGGGCTTCATCCCGATTTTCGCCCCAGGCGATAACCTTCGCGAGCATGGGGTCGTAGTGTGGTGTTACTTCGTCACCGGAGCGCACACCTGTGTCATAACGCAGGCCTTCGCCTTCTGCGGGCTTGAAGATGTGTAGTGGGCCGGTTTGAGGTGTGAAGCCGTTGGATGGATCTTCGGCGTAGAGCCGGACTTCGATGGCGTGGCCGTTCAGTTCAATTTCGTTCTGAGCCAGCGGCAGCGGCAGGCCTTCGGCAACCGTCAGCTGCCAGGCCACCAGATCCTGCCCGGTGATCAGTTCGGTAACCGGGTGTTCTACCTGCAGGCGCGTGTTCATTTCCAGGAAGTAGAAGTTACGGTCTTTGTCCACAAGGAACTCGACGGTACCCGCTCCTTCGTAGTTGCAGGCCAAGGCAACTTTTACAGCGGCTTCGCCCATGGCGGCCCGGAGCTCCGGGGTTACGAAGGGTGAGGGCGCTTCTTCAACGACTTTCTGGTGGCGACGCTGTACCGAGCAGTCCCGTTCACCAAGGTAGACGGCGTTGCCGTGGCGGTCTGCAAAGACTTGTATTTCCACGTGGCGCGGTTCGATGACGGCTCTTTCCAGAATCAGTTCGTCGTCACCGAAGGCCTGTTTGGATTCGGAGCGGGCCCGTTTGATGTTGGCTGCCAGTTCGGGTTCGCTGTGTACCAGGCGCATGCCCCGGCCACCGCCACCGGCGGAGGCTTTGATCATTAGCGGGTAGCCGATGTCGGCTGCTGCGGCAATAAGTTCGTCATCGCCGGCGTTGTCGCCTTCGTATCCGGGAATCACTGGGACTCCGGCTTCCTGCATGGCGATTTTGGAGCGTCGTTTGCTGCCCATGAGTTCGATGGCGCCGGCTGGTGGGCCTACAAACACGATGCCGGCCTCTTTGCAGGCATTGGAAAAGCCGGCATTCTCGGAGAGGAAGCCGTAACCCGGGTGGATGCAATCGGCGCCGGTTTGGCGTGCGGCATCGAGTATGGCGTCGGCGTTCAGGTAGGACGCGGCGACTTGAGCCGGGCCTATGCAAACGGCTTCATCAGCAATCTCGGTGTGCATGGCGTTGGCGTCTGCTTCGGAGTAGACGGCTACGGTGCGGTATCCGAGGGCTTTGGCGGTGCGAATAACGCGGACGGCGATTTCGCCCCGGTTCGCTATTAAGAGTTTCTTTAGCATGGTGCTGGTCTCTTGTTCGGTGCGAGGCCGCGAGTAAGGAAGAACAGAAGTCTCCAGAAAACCGCTACGAGCACATCCATGTGCGTTTGTTTCCGGCCGTCCTTGGCCTCCAACATTTTCTGGAGACTTCTGTTCTTCCTCACTCGCTCCGCAATCATTCGTAACTGTGTGCCTGATCGTGAATGGCCTCCGACATTTCCTGAAAGCGCTTCCACAGCCATTCACTCCCTCTGACTTATTTCGTGTCTGCCCAGGCTGGTGGACGCTTCTGCATGAATGCCATGGTGCCCTCGGTGCCTTCGCTGCCTCGAACAGCCGCTGTGAATATTTCTGCTGCGCTGTCGAGCAGCCCGCTCATGGATTCGTGCCCAACCCGATGGAGCAGGGCTTTGGTTTCTGCCGTGGCGTTTGGCGCGCAGTGGCGAACGCGTTCCAGTGCATGAGCCAGCATGTCATCGAGTTCTACATCGGATGAGGCGGCCTGGTGAACGATACCTAACGCACAGGCTTCTTCCGCACCGATTCTCAGCCCAAGCAACGCAAGGCGGCGGGCCTGGGTCAGGCCGATGCGCTCTACTACAAACGGTGCGATCTGAGCCGGGATGATGCCGAGGGAGGTTTCCGGCATGCCAAATTTGGCTGTGGGGCCGGCAATGGCGACGTCGGATACGCAGGCCAGGCCAAAGCCGCCGCCCATTACGGCGCCTTCGGTGATGGCGATGACGACTTTGGAGGATTCGTTTACCTGCTGGAGCATCTGTCCGAAGGCACGGTTGAGGCGGTAGAACGGGTCGGTTTCGCCTTCACCGGCTTTCTGGTTTCGGGCGCCGGCCATGTCCTTGATATCACCGCCGGCACAGAAGTGGCCGCCTGAACCACGGATCACTACGGCGCGTATGCTGCTATCGGATTCCACTTCAGTAAAGATCGTGGACAGCTCCGCAACCATCTGCAGACTCATGGCGTTCCGGGAGTCTGGCCGGTTGATGGTGATGAGCAGGGCTAGCCCCTGTTTTTCCAGAAACAATGTTTCGCAGTGAGGCAAGGTTTCCATAAAAACGACTCCAAGAATGTTGTCTGGGGCTGGCGCCCCGGCGTGGCTGTTCAGGACTGTTGAGGGCCATGGATGGCCCGATTCAAGCCCTACATGGACGTACTAGTGGGCGTGTCCTGAACAGCCATGCCGGGGCGCCGGTCTTGCACCGGAATTCAGCCTTTGTGCTTGCCTGGTAAGGTTCCCATCAGCTTGCAGATGATTCCCAGCATGATTTCATCGGCACCACCACCAATAGAGACCAACCGGACATCACGGTATGCGCGGGATGCAGGGTTGTCCCACATAAAGCCATTGCCGCCCCAATACTGCAGGCAGCTATCGGTAACTTCACGACCCAGACGGCCGGCTTTCAGCTTGGCCATGGAGGCGAGTTTGGTTACGTCCTTGCCTTCAATGTGCAGCTCGCAGGCCTGATAGGTCAGGGCGCGCAGGGCTTCTACTTCGGTTTGCAGTTCGGCCATGCGGAAGTGAATAACCTGGTTGTCGATCAGTGGATTACCGAAGGTCTTGCGCTCGCGGCAGTATTCGATGGTTTGGGTGATGCAGTTTTCCAATGCCTTGATAACGTTGGCGGCACCCCACATGCGCTCTTCCTGGAACTGCAGCATCTGCATCATGAAGCCTGTACCTTCGGCACCAATGCGGTAGCGCTGGGGTACGCGAACGTCGTCAAAGAAGATCTGCGCGGTTTCGGAGGAGCGCATGCCCAGTTTGTTCAGGTGAGGGCTGAAGCTGATGCCCGGGGAGTTCATGGGCACCACTATCAATGATTTGTTTTTGTGCGGCTTGTCGTCACTTGTGTTGGCCAGAAGGCAGATAAAGTCGGCCTTGGGGCCGTTGGTAATCCACATTTTTGAGCCGTTGATGATGTAGTCATCGCCGTCTTTTTTGGCGGTGGTTTTCAGGCCCGCCACATCGGAACCTGCGCCTACTTCACTGACGCCAATACTGCCCACCATGTCGCCTGCAATAGCCGGGGTCAGGAAGGTGCGTTTCAGTTCGTCGGAACCAAAGCGGGCGATAGCCGGTGTGCACATGTCGGTTTGCACGCCAATGGCCAGAGGTACACCGCCACAGTGAGCCATGCCCAGTTCTTCAGCCGCCACGAGGTTGTAGCTGTAGTCCAGCCCCATGCCACCGTATTCTTCGGGCTTTTGAATGCCCAGCAAACCGAGGTCGCCCATTTTCTTGAACAGTTCGTGAATGGGGAACTGGCCGGCTTCTTCCCATTCGTCACAATGGGGGTTAATTTCTTTTTGCACGAAATCGCGGACGGTTTTTCTCAGGGCTTCGTGTTCGGCTGTGAATTTCACTTCTGTTCTCCTGATAGTTAGTTCTTGCCTGCATTTACTGGCGCAGGTTCTTTGACTCGGGCTGCGGCTGTGGGGGTAGGCTTTCAGAAAACCCCTAGAGGCGGGCCACGCCAAATGTATTAGGCCGCAACTGACGGATTTCGGCTTCGCGGCACACGTCGAGAACCAGTGCGACTGCGCGCCGGGTGTCTCTTGGGTCGATCAGGCCGTCGTCCCAGAGTCGGGCTGTACCGAACAGCGCTGTGGAGCCGTCTTCCAGTTTTTTGGCAGTAGCCTGTTCCAGAAAATCCAGGGTTTTCGGATCAGGCTCTATGCCGCTGCGACGTTGCTTGTCCTCCGCCACTATGCGCATCACCTTGCCAGCCTGGGCCGGGCCCATTACGGCGGTTCGGCTGTTGGGCCAGGCGAAGATGAACCTCGGGTCAAGGCCGCGACCACACATGGCGTAGTTACCTGCACCATAGGAACCGCCGATCACGATTGCGACTTTTGGTACCCGGCAGTTGGCAACAGCCTGGATCATTTTCGAACCGTGTTTGATGATGCCGTTCTGCTCTGAGTGCGTGCCCACCATGAAGCCTGTGGTGTTGTGCAGGAACAGCAATGGCGTGCCGGCCTGGTCGCAGAGCTGGATGAATTGGGCGGCTTTCGCGCTACCCGCCGGTGTGATCGGGCCGTTGTTGCCGATGATGCCGACGGCGTGACCCTCAATGCGAATGGTGCCGCATACGGTCTGGTCGTCGAACTCGTTCTTGAAGTCCATGAACTTCGAACCGTCAGCGATGCGGGCCAGGATTTCACGCACGTCGTAAGGCTTTTTGGAATCCGAGGGAATAACGCCCAGCAGCTCCTCTGCAGGATGCACTGGCTCGTCCCATGTCAGCTCGCGCTGCGGCGGGAGCTGCTCGTTCCAAGGCAGCGCTTCCAGAATGTTTCTGGCCTGGCGGATGCCGTCGGCGTCGTCTTCGGCCAGGTATTCGGCGGTGCCCGCAACCTGTGCGTGCATTTCTGCTCCGCCAAGTTCTTCGTCAGTCGCTATTTCGCCCGTTGCGGCTTTCAGCAGTGGCGGGCCGGCCAGGAACATTTTTGCCTGGCCGCGGATAGCGATCACGTAGTCAGACAAGCCTGGCTGATAGGCGCCGCCAGCAGTGGCGTTGCCGTGCACTACCGTAACCTGTGGCAGCCCGGCTGCGGACATGCGAGCCTGATTGGCGAAGCCGCGTGCGCCCTGCACAAAAATATCGGTGGCGTAGTTCAGGTTGGCGCCGCCGCTCTCTGACAGGGAGACAACCGGCAGTTTGTTTTCTTTGGCGATCTGCTGCAGGCGCAAGGTTTTATCCAGACCCGCAGGGGTGATGGTGCCGCCCTTGATGGCGCTGTTGCTGGCAACCACGAGGCAGCGGATACCGCTGACGGTACCAATACCGGCGATGATGTTGCCGCCAGCCATGCTGCCGTCTTTGTCGTCATGCATTTTGTAGCCGGCCAATGAGCACAGCTCCAGAAACGGTGTGCCACGATCCAGCAAACGATTAATCCGATCCCGGGGCAGGAGCTTGCCGCGCTTGGTGAACTTTTCTCGCGCGGCTTCTGCCAGGTCGAGAACCTTCTGCTCAACATCCCGGAAGGTCTGAATGTGCGCGTTCATGGCCTCGGTGTTGCCACGGAACTCGCCGGATTGTGGATTAACGCTGGTTTCCAGTGTTTGCATAAAAATTCCTCAATCCTCGCTGAGCACTTTGGGTGCGACTGCCCGATGAAAACCGTTGTACGGCCCGTTATTCTTGGCCTTGGGAAACGGCCATACTCGTCCGCCTTGCGATGCAGCGCCGTCAATACGCAGGCAATCACCGCTGATAAAGGATGCGCCCGGGCTTAGTAGGAAGCAGATGGCCGAGCTTATCTCCGATTCCGTGCCCATGCGTTTGATGGGTACGTTGTCGCCAAGGCTGCGAATCCACTGCTTCATGTGCTCGGGGTAGTTGTCCATGCCGCTGGAAGCAATCCATCCGGGCGCGACCGCATTCACGCGAACTCCGGAAGTGCCCCATTCCACAGCGGCTGTCTGGGTGAAATTCACCATGCCAGCCCTTGCCGCGCCCGAGTGCCCCATGCCAGGCATGCCGCCCCACATGTCGGCCACAATGTTTACGATGGCGCCACCGGTTTTGGACAACGCCTGGGTATAGGCCTCTCTCGCCATCAAAAAGCCGCCGGTGAGGTTGGTGCGTACCACCGTCTCCCAGCCTTTCTGGTTGATGCCCGTCAGAGGGGAAGGGAACTGCCCACCAGCGTTGTTGACCACGCCATTCAGGCCGCCGTGCTCTGCAATGATTGCTTTCACCGTGGCTTTTACAGATTCCTCTTCACGGATATCGCACACATGAGCCGAGGCAAGGCCACCGTCCTCCAGTATTTCTGTTTTTACGGTTTCAACTTTTTCGACTTTGCGACCGACCAGTGCAACTTTTGCTCCAAGGGAAGCCAGCTCGTGCGCTGTGCAGCGGCCGATGCCGGAGCCGCCGCCGGTCACGATAAATATCTTGCCCTTGAATAAGTCAGGGTGGAAAACGGATTGATAACTCATAATTCAAAAGCCTTCTCTAATGTTCAGGATGCCACTAGTCCGGAAGGCACCGGCACCGGAAATTCCAGTAACTGCTGAGCAAACGCCTTGCCTTGCGGATCAATACGCAGGCTGGCTACGCCGCCGCCGCCCAGGCTGTGTTCCAGAAGAAAGTTGAATGCGTTAAATCCTGGCAGTGACCAACGGGTAACCTTGCCAGTCTCGGGGTTCAGTGTATGGGCCATCCACTCGGCAACGGCTTGCTCGGTCAGCGCTGCAGCAATAAACGGAACGAAGTCCGGGTTGCGTGCAATAACGCCAATGTTGCTGTGATCGCCCTTATCACCGCTGCGAGCCCAAGCCAGATCAATCAGGGGCACGGTGGTATCGGTAGCCGATGCGCCTTCGATCGCGGGTTGATCCTTGATCTGGCCGGGCTGGAATCCACCGGCAGAATCTACATCAACGGACGTGACCTGGCCGTTCAGATCAACAGATACAGCAACTTCGCTCTTGGGTACCAGGCACGAATAGAGCCGAATCTTGGGCCATACGGTCGGTCGCCCACCCACAATGCCAGTAAGCCCTGGTGCCATGCCGGTAGCTGCCTGTGCGATCTCCCGGGAGAAGAGTACCAATGCAGCTTTCTTGATGTGAGCCGCACTGATCTTGACGACGAGTTCCCGGGTGCCCTGGCCGCGGCTGTGTTTGCCGTAAGTGGTTTCAGTGCCCAGCAGTTCGATACTGGTTTCGGTGTAGTCAGGCAGGCTGCGTTCCTGGAGCAGTCGAGATGTTTTTGTGAGGATGGCTTCGGCCACCGCCTGTGCTTTCTTCGGGGCATCAATGCCTGCAAGCAGGAAGCTTGCTGTGCACTTGAAGCCATCCGGCCAGGTACTGGAAACCTTATAGCTGTCAGTTGGCGGCAAGCCTCGTGCGCCGCGAACGGTTACACGGTCTGCTCCGCTTTCTTCCAGCTCTACATCCGTAAAGTCGCAGGTAACATCTGGCAGGAAGTACGCCCGGGGGTCGCCAATTTCGTAAACCAGTTGTTCGGCTACAGTGCCACAGCTTACCTGGCCGCCGGTGCCTTCCGGTTTGGTGATAATGAAATCACCCTCTGTGTTGACTTCAGCAATGGGGAAGCCCATGTCGGCGAAGCCCTCGGCTATTTCTTCCCAATCGGTAAAGTTACCCCCCGTAACCTGTGCGCCGCACTCCAGCAGGTGGCCAGCAAGGCTGCCTTGAGCCAGTTTGTCGTAGTCTTTCCAGTGCCAGCCAAACTCGTGCACCAAGGGCGCGAGAATCAACGCGCTGTCTACCACTCGGCCGGTAAGAACAATGTCGGCGCCTTGATCCAGCGCGGCCACCAAACCAGAGGCACCAAGGTAGGCGTTAAGGCTTACCATCATTGCCGGCATGGGCTCGCCAGTGGCTATTTCGGTGATACCGGCTTTGCTTAGAGCCTGCTTTTTAGGCAGCAGGTCATCGCCGAGCACCAAGGCAATTTTCATGTCTACGCCGGCTTTTTCGCACAGCGCTTGCAGGGCATCGCGGCAGGCCACCGGGTTCACGCCGCCGGCGTTGGTCAGTACGCGAATCCCTTTTGCTTTGATGTCGCCAAGCAATGGCCCCATAACGGTTTCAACAAAGTCCCGGGCGTATCCCTGGCTGGGGTCTTTCATCTTTTGACCGGCCATGATCGACATGGTGACTTCGGCCAGGTAGTCGGAAACCAGATAATCGATATCACCTTTGTGAACCAGTTGTGCCGCGGCCGTTTCGGTGTCACCCCAGAACGCGGAGGAGCAACCTATGCGGATGGTCTTCGGTGAATTGGTCATGTTTGCGCATCCTGTAGCTGTGTTGCCCTGGGCACCACGCCTGTGTGCCGGCCAACTATTGAACCGTTGGTCAAACAATACCAAGCAAGCGCTTGGTTTGTAAACAGGTAAATTTCAGGTAGAATGTCGGTTCTTCTAAATCCGCTGGATCTGCCCGTGAATCAAGACAAAATTCTTCAGTCACTCATTGCCGAGAATCTGGTTTCGGACCCGGACAGTGCACGTGGTCGTTTGCTTCGCGAGGCGGCCCGCTTGTTCCGTGATAAAGGTTATGAGCGCACCACCGTCAGGGACCTGGCGGCGGCAGTGGGTATTCAGTCCGGAAGCCTGTTTCACCACTTCCGTACCAAAGAGGAAATTCTCAAAGCGGTCATGGTTGAAACCATCAGGCTCAACACGGCTGTCATGCAGGCGGCCATGGAGGCTGCTGATTCCAGTCGGGACAAGCTGAGGGCGCTGGTCAGTGCCGAGCTGGAATCGATTAATGGCCAGACCGGCGAGGCTATGGCGGTTCTGGTATTCGAATGGCGCAGCCTGTCGGAGGCTTCGCAGGCAGAGGTACTGAAGCTTCGTGATATCTATGAAGCCTTGTGGCTGGATGTGCTTAGCGCTCTGAAAGACGAGGGTGCTCTGATTGCCGATCCGTTTGTAGTGCGCCGAATGCTGACGGGTGCTTTGAGCTGGACCGTAACCTGGTACCGACCGGAACGCGGTGGCCTTACCCGGGAAGGTCTGACAGACCAGGTAGTTGCAATGCTGGGCCTGAGTCAGCCCTGAGCGCCTACCTGTCAGGTTAGAATACGCACGAGTAACCTACCCGTAATAAACGCATCGACTGAGTGTCGGTTTTTCTTTTTCTTTTAAAGCCACTGTTTTAAATCCATATTTTTTCAAAAATGCCTTCCTTTTTGGTCCATTGGCCTGATTGGCATGACCGAAATGGCAAATGAGCCATTTTTGTAGGACAGCTTTCAACGCACCCTTGCTTCCGGAATGACAAAACCAACTGTGTTCCACGCTGATAAAAACAAAGCAAAGCAGGGTGATTATGATGTCCGTACTGGTAGCTCATGCAGGCCGCCTGATGGCGGTACGCAGTAAACTCGTTTTACTGGCAGCGGCAGCGCTGTTTGCCGGCTGTTCCGCCAACCCCATTTATAAAACCACCGGGGCCGTTCTCGCGGGATACTCTGAAGGTGAAGCCACACCTTATGTCTTGCAGATGTCCGACCCCGAAATGGCGTGCGCGCTTGGGGAGGGCATTGACCCTTTGCTGTATTCCTTTTCACGGATTAATGATGCTCCGGACACCACCGGGTCGTTGCTGATGCTGCTGGCCGCCAACTGTATGGAATACAAAGCATGGGAGGCCGAGCTTGCCTACTTGCGGGCAAATTATGAAGGCAATGTGCCGGTTGCCAAAGACGCCCGCGAACGATCCAAACGCCTATACGCCCTCACCGCCGAACGTAGGCTGTTGGCATTCCGAAGAGCCATGGCGGCCTACGATTTTGATCCTTCCAAAGAACCCCTTGAATGCCCGTTTCTGTTTAGCGAACAGGACGAGATAACGTTCCTGCTTGGTTTGCTGACGGGTATGCAGGCAGTCGTGAACGACGCGAACTCCGGTGCCCGTGCGGGGATACCCCGCAATATCGCACCCCAGGCGGAGCGTGCTGCAACCTGTGTTGACAACGAAAAGGTGGGTGGTTTGCCCAATGCCGTTCGTGCGCTGGTCTGGTTGCTATTGCCGGACACTCGCCCGGAGCTGTCTCCCGATCCCTGGAGGGTACTCGAAAACAGTTCTGCTACCGGAGTAAAAACTGGCATACGAGCCTCTTTGGCAGTCGAAGCGGTGGCTGCCGAAACCTTCGGTCGCCCGGATGTGCTGGCGGATGTTATCCGTCGCTTTGCGGAGGCTGAAAGCACGATTGACGTTTGGGATGAGTATCGCTTGGTCGACACCATAGCTGGACACGTAATCCGCTTCTCATCTGACAAATACTGGACAGCTGAGTACGGCTACCGCACGCCGCAGACGTTCTTCGGAAAAATGAGCCCGGAACGCAACACCGAAAATGTTGAAACCATGAGCCTGGATGATCTTCTCTGAGGTGGCAACCACGGCGCTTGTGCCCGACCGCTCAATGAATTCACGATAACCACAAGAATGACCCGGAGGTCGTTATGATCAGCAAATCCCTCACTGCCCTTACACTCGCCGCCCTCGCGCCTCTGGCGTCGGCCCAAACCGTAAAAATGTGTGTGTTTGATGTGATTGGTGCGAACGGTGATATGTACAACATGGTCAAGGACTTTGCGCTGGAGATGAAATCTCACGGAGTGGACTTTGATCTGAAACCCTACACTGATGAAGGTGTTGCCGTGGGCGACTTCAACGCCGGCCAGTGCGACGCCGTTGCCGCAACGGACCTTCGCACCCGACCATTTAACCGCTTCACAGGAAGCGTCAGTGCCGTTGGCGCGCTCCCTACCTACGACGACCTTGAAACGCTTCTGGCAACGCTGGCCCAGCCTAAAGCTACGCCGCTTATGAAGCAGGATGGCTATGAAGTATTGGGCATTGTGCCAATCGGCGCTGGCTACCTGTTTGTCAACGATCGCAGCATGGATACGGCAGGCGAACTCGCCGGCAAACGCATGGCGACGCTGGACTATCAGAAAGATGCCATTCATATGGTGAACTTCGTGAAGGCTACGGTGGTGCCTTCGGACATCACCAACTTTGCAGGCAAGTTTAATAACGGTTCTGTTGATACTGCTTACGCACCGGCTTTCGCGTATGAAGCACTTGAGCTCTACAAGGGCCTGAGCGAAAAGGGCGGGATTGTAAATTACCCTCTGGCCCAGCTCACTGTGCAGATCATTGCCCGTGATGATGTGCTTGACGGTGAAACTGCGCAAGCTGCCCGGCAGGTTGCCTGGAATATGTATCCCCAGGCTATGAACCTCATTAGCAAGCAGGAAGAAGCGATCCCGGACGAAAAGTGGATTCGCACCCCGGAAAAGGACATTCAGGGATATCAGGAAATGTTCCGCCAGAACCGGATTGAAATGCGCGATGGCCTGAATGGCGCGCCCGATGTATACCACCCCAAGATGCTGAGCCTGCTGAGTAAGATCCGCTGCGCAAGCAACCCGTCTGCTTCGGAGTGCACCTCGGAAAACCGGGAATAACAGGGTGGATTACGCATGAACTGGCGAGCATTGACTGCCCCGGCCGCAAGAACGCTATACCCCGTGCACAAAGTGCATGGGGCCATTTTGCTGCTGCTGTTGTTCTTCACCCTCCTCTTGGGAATGGGCAACTCACTTCATTCTCGCCTGCTTTGGGTTGGAGAGCAGGCATGGCCGAACTACTACCTGTTGAATCCAGACGCTACAGAACCGTCCTGCCGTCTGGAAATGAACGTGGACGCGGAAGTTCGCAAACGGATGAACGCCTACACGCCGGATCCGGACGACCTGTTTGACGCCCCTCCAAATCCGGAAGCTATTCGTATCTCTCTGGAGCGGAACCTTGCGTTGTGTGCAGAGAAACACAGCGCGTATCAGAAGAACGCGGAGCAGGCCACGCCAGCGCTGGGCGTATTTAAAACGGTTGAACAGGGGCTGGCGACCTTTCTGCTGGATAATATCGAGCTTACCAAGTACCTGTTTATCGCAATTTTTGCGATGGCTGCGGCCGTGGCAGCTTTGGACGCCGATCACATTGCCCTCCGGTTGCCCCGAAACCGGTCAGAGTGGCGCCTTAGCCAGGCCGTGCAGTTTGTTGTCAATGGTTTGATGGTGTTCTCCTTGAACGCCTACCTGGGCAGGCTGGCCAGCTCGCCGGGGGCGGAATCGACCGCCACGCTTCAGTATGCCTGGACGGGCGTGTTCGGGCTGTTCATGGTTATTAACGCTGCGCGTTTCCTGAATGTCCCGAAGCATATAAGGAAGGGCGGTCTGGCGTTGTCCTCTGGTCTGGTGGTGCCGCTCTACAGTGCCATGGGTCTGATTGCCATGAGCTATTTTTTCTTTGTGGACGGTTACGCATCGGGGCTCGCCATCTACTTCGGCATGATGTCCAACCTGTCCTCGATGTTCATCAATATCGGGCTCTATGTTCTGGTGGGCATGGTTCTGAAACAGACTCGCTTGCCTGAGTTGTTGCTCAATGTCATCAAGCCGTTCAACCTGCCCGCGCCTATGTTGGCATCGGTTATTATATTTGCTACCGCGTTCCCGACGGCCTTCACTGGCGCCTCCGGTATTTTTATCCTCGCTGTTGGCGGCGTGGTTTATGATGAGTTGCGCCGTGCAGGTGCCGGCCGGCAGCTTGCACTTGCAACAACGGCGATGTCGGGAAGCCTCGGTGTCGTGCTCAACCCCTGTTTGCTGATTGTGGTGGTCGCTGCTCTGAACAAGGAAGTCACCACCACCGAAATGTACGATTGGGGCTTCTGGGTGTTCATTATGTCGGCCTCGCTGTTTTCGCTGATTGTCTGCAAAACAGAAGGCAACTGGCGGCCACGCCCGGCTCCGGGTGCTCTGAATGCTTCATTGCAACAGCTCAAGCCACTGCTACCTTACGTGGCACTGGCTGTGGGTGTCATATTTGCCATCTATGCGGTGCTTGGCCTGTCATTCAACGAGTACAGTGCACCGTTAATCCTGCCTTTGGTGATGCTTGCCCTGGTGTTTCTTGATGCCGATAGCAACAGCCGTGAGGTTGATGAAACGCGTTTTCAGGCCTTCTGGGGCCGGAGCTGCGCGGCCGCCAGTGATTCTGCTGTGCATATTGGTGCCTTATTGGCCTTGATCGGCTTCTCTATTTGTCTGGGGGGCATTCTTGAACGCTCTGATATTGTTCATGCGCTGTTCCCGGAGGATCTGACCAGCCCCTGGTTTGCGATGTTGGTGATCGTTTTCATGTTGACGATAATCGGCATGGTGATGGATCCGTTCGGCGCGGTCATTCTGGTGTCGGCAACCGTTGCCCAGCCAGCTATTCAGTTGGGTATTGACCCATTGCACTTCTGGATCGTTGGTCTGGTGGCGTTTGAGCTGGGTTATCTGAGCCCTCCCGTCGCGCTGAACCACTTGCTTACTCGCCAGGTTGTCGGGGAGAGCGAAGTGCTTGCGGCGGAGCGTGTGGGGTCCTTCTGGCATCGCTATGAGCGGTTGTTGTTGCCTGTGGCGGTGATGGGGCCAACGTTGTTGTTGGTGGCCTTTGTGCCTATGTTGTTTTACGCGATCTGAGGTTTATCCCGTACAGTGAAAGCCGCCTCCGGAATTTCCTGAGGCGGCTTTTTCTATCTCTGTGCCCAAGCCTGAATGTTTGTGTATTTCTTAACATCTGACTGAAAAAGCGTGGCGTATACTTATAACTTATATGAAACGGAGGCTATTGCGGATGCGGGCCAACTTTCGGGCGGCGACACTTTTCAAGCATTCCATACTGGTGGGGTTGGTAGCTGCACTGACCGGCTGTGGTGGCAGTTCTGGCGGCAACGAGCCAGCGACAGCCAGTAGTGCGCTCTCGGGTACTATCGATATTGAAACCGGTACTCGAGTCGATGCAGACAATGCGGATGCACTGTCGCTGAACTCATCCCCCTTGCGCACATCTCAGTCTTTGCCACCAGAATTCATTCTGGCAGGCTACGTTAGTGCAAGCAGTGGAATATACCCCGGCCTGAGCCGCTATTCGGCAGATCCTTTTGATACCTTTTCCATGTTTCTGCGCAAAGGGCAGAGCATTTCTCTCCAGCCGTTCTCCACTATCCGGGGGCCGTCTCCGCTAACGTTGTCTTTGCTCAGCGATGGTCGCGATGTTGCAACGGTTTCCACCAGCAACCAGTCAGACCCGATTCGGGTTTCGTTACCGGATGCTGAAACCGCAGGCACTTACACCCTGAAGGTCGAGGCAACTGGCTCTGAGCCCATGCTCTATATTCTGTCGACATCTGCGGCTGGTAGCGCTTTGGCCGCCAGTTTTGACTGGCCGGATCATGATTTTGCCGACGCCGAGGCGATTGTTGTATTCAGGCAGAATAAGGATCAGGTGTCGATGCGCTCATCTGTGCCGCAAGGGGTTATGGAACCCGAAATGGAGCTGGCTCCGGGTGTCTGGCTGATGAAAGCACCGTCACAGACGGCTCGTAGTAGCCGGTCACAAACGAAGGAGTCGACCCTTGACTGGATCCGGACACTGAATAAGCGCCCGGAGGTTGCCTTAGCCACGCCCAATTACACCATGCGGGCCATGCAAACACCCCTGGATGAACCTCTTTATAACAACCCCTCAGTCGGGCAGCAGTGGCACTATGAGTTGATCAACGCGCCGATTGCATGGCAGATAATTAATAACGGTGGGGTTGGTGTGACGGTAGCAGTGATGGACACGGGATTATACGGGGCGCCGGGAAACTGGCACAGCGATCTGAATGCGAATGTCGTCCAGCCTTTGCCTGCTGGCACCGATTTTGTATCGGAAGCTTTTGATAACGATGGTGTGCCGGGCCGGGACAGCAACCCTTCTGACCCCGGAAACGCAGTTGGAACCAGTGTTTTTCATGGCACACACGTGGCGGGAACCATTGCCGCTGCGGTAAACGGAGCTGGTGGGGCCGGTATTGCCTACAAAGCCTCGCTGCTGCCAGTCCGGGTTCTGGGCGAGGGTGGTACAGGTTCATCCGCGGATCTGCTGGCTGCGCTGAATTGGGTTGCCGGCCTGGACGTCGGAAAGCCTCGAGCCGATATCGTTAACCTGAGCCTGGGTGGGCTCCCTTTTCAGCCACAGTTGAGGGACGCCATTAACGCCGGAGCTGACCGGGGTATTGTGTATGTCGCAGCGGCGGGCAACTCCGCTTCCACGCTTGCGTCCTACCCTGCGGCCTATGAGAAGGTATTTTCCGTAAGCGCCGTTGATGGTGCGGGTGTGTTGGCATCTTACTCGAATTCTGGTGACTGGATCGACCTGGCGGCACCCGGTGGTGATGCCAGTCGTGATGGCAACGCTGACGGTCGCAGCGATCTGGTCAGCAGCACCAGTGCCAGCATCATAAACGGCGCCCCGAAGGAAACCTATATCGGTTTGCAGGGCACCTCCATGGCGGCACCCCATGTCTCGGCTGTCTTTGCATTGATGAAGAGCCTCGACAAAGAGCTGGATTACGAAAGGCTGAATGACCGGTTAATGAAAGGGGAACTTACCTACCGGGATTGTGGGGGCGGGTCTTGTCCCAAGACCAGTGAATTGGGCTGGGGTCTTGTGGATGCGGGCAAATCGACTCTGGCTGCGTCAGCAAACTCGGTATCAGAGTTTTTAACGGCGTCGCCCTCCATAGTGAACCTGTCAACAGAAGGCGAGCTGTCTGCAAGCATTAGCCTGAGTGCCTATGGCAATAATCCGGATGGCATCACCATTGATTCCGTATCTGCGGCGGCTCCTTGGCTACAACTGGATTCAGTTCCGGCCAGCGAGGACTCTGGAACCGATTTCAGCATCGGCGTAACTCTGCTACCGGAAGCTCTGGAAGCTGGCATATCGGAGCGAACAACGATTGTTGTCGAATACACAGGTGACGAGTTTCGTCGGCTCGAAATCCCTGTCATAGGCCAACGGGTGACAGACCAGCAGGCACGTGACGCGGGCAGGCATTTTGTTCTGCTGGTCGATCCCGAGCCTGAGGGCGATCTATACACCACCGTTGCCCAGACTAGTTCCGTGGCAGAGAACGGTCAGTATCAGTTTTCATTTATGCCGGATGACGGTATCGAGCCGAAATTGCTGAATGAGGTTCCGCCAGGTAAATACATTCTGGTCGCAGGATCCGATCTGGATAATGATGGCCTGATTTGTCATGCTGGCGAAGCCTGTTCGGAGTATCCGGTGGCTGGGCTTCGAGAGGAAATCACGGTCAGGCTTGGAGAAACTGTCACGGGTATCCGGATGACAACCAGTTATTCCCGACCGGCCATATCAGCCAACACACCGGATATCTTGCCCCGGCCGGGTTTCAGAGGCTATAAGCTTATGCAGCAGCGATCAGATAGTGGGGGAACGAGCGGGGCAGCCCCCAAAACAATCGGAGCAGCACGTTGATTGCAGTATGCAGGAAGGTATTGGCAGGCTCGCCTTTGGTCCAGTTAGTGGCTGGATGCGTTTTGCTTGTTGCCTGTGCAGCGCCAGATACGGTGGACGATAAGCTTAGCGTACCTATGGCCCGCCAGGTTACCCAGTCTGCACATTGCGGGCTGACTGGCCCCGGATTGGCCTATGTCCGGACGCCGGAGAGATTGCAGCAGTTGCTGGAGTTACCCGCTCAGAATATGGCGATTCAACAACTGCGGCAGGTGGATATGGCGAAGGAGCATCTAGTATTTGTGACGTTGGGAGAAAAGCCAACAGGCGGGCACAGTGTCAGCCTGGCTTCGGCTGAGATGGAGAACAACGACAATACCTTGCGCCTTGTCATGGCCGTGCGAGCGCCAGCGCCGGGCACTATGGTTTCACAAGCTATCACCTCTCCCTGTACGGTTGTTGCCGTTCCGACCACTGGTTGGCTGGAAATCCGGGTCTCGGGTGTCCGCGCCTCGGATCTTGTTGTGAAGCTCTGACTATCCCTCCCTTTTTTGGTTGTTCATACAAACACTAATCAGCCGTTGATCTTTGGCGGCGAATCCCTAAGCTATGGGAACGAATTTTTACTACCTGCGGAGTCACTTTCTGCCTATGAGCCAGCAACAATATAACGCCGACGCCATCGAAGTACTGAGCGGCCTGGACCCGGTGCGCAAGCGCCCCGGAATGTATACGGACACCAGTCGTCCGAACCACCTGGCGCAGGAAGTGATTGATAACAGTGTCGATGAGGCTCTCGCGGGCCATGCCCGTCGTATTGACGTGGTGCTGTACGCGGATGGATCCCTGAGTGTTGAGGATGATGGCCGGGGCATGCCGGTTGATCTTCACAAAGAAGAGGGCGTGTCCGGCGTCGAGCTGATCCTGACCCGGCTGCACGCCGGCGGCAAGTTTTCCCAAGCCAATTACAACTTTTCAGGCGGTCTGCACGGCGTTGGTGTTTCCGTCGTGAACGCGCTTTCTACACACCTTGAAGTGACCATAAAGCGCGACGGTCAGTTGCATCGTATGACGTTTGCGAATGGAGACAAGGCCTCTGAGCTGGAAGTGATCGATACCGTTGGCAAGCGCAACACCGGCACCCGCATCAAGTTCACACCGGATTCGAAATATTTCGACAGCCCTAATTTTTCCGTCAGCCGCCTGCGCCATAATCTGCGCGCAAAAGCCGTGCTTTGCCCCGGGCTGACCGTGACCTTTGTTCAGGAAAAAACCGGCGAGAAAGACGAGTGGTTCTATGAGGAGGGTCTTCGGGATTACCTGCGCTCCGCACTGGTAGATGTTGAGGTGGTTCCTCTGGAACCGTTTACCGGCAGTTTTTCCGGTAACCAGGAAGCGGTTGACTGGGCAATTCAGTGGCTCCCGGAAGGCGGTGAGGCACTCATGGAAAGCTACGTTAACCTGATACCCACTGTTCAGGGCGGCACTCATGTAAACGGCTTGCGGACTGGCCTTCTGGAAGCCATGCGTGAGTTCTGCGAGTTCCGTAACCTGCTGCCACGAGGCGTGAAGCTTTCTCCCGATGATATCTGGGAAAGAGCGGCTTATGTGCTTTCATTCAAGATGCAGGAGCCGCAGTTTTCTGGCCAGACCAAAGAGCGTTTGTCTTCACGGGAAGCGGCCGGGTTTATTTCCGGTGTGGTCAAGGACGCCTTCAGCCTATGGCTGAACCATCATACCGATGTGGCCGAAGTGCTGGCGGAACTGTTCATCAGCAATGCGCAGCGCAGGCTCAAAGCCAGCAAGAAGGTGGCACGCAAAAGGGTAACCTCCGGCCCGGCTTTGCCCGGCAAACTGGCCGATTGCTCCGGTGGCGATACTGCCCGTTCCGAGCTGTTTCTGGTTGAGGGTGATTCCGCTGGCGGTTCCGCCAAGCAGGCGCGTGACCGCGAGTTCCAGGCAGTCATGCCGTTGCGAGGCAAGATTCTGAACACCTGGGAGGTGGATTCCAGTGAGATTCTGGCTTCCCAGGAGATTCACGATATCGCCGTGGCTATCGGTGTCGACCCCAACTCGGATCAGCTCGATGGCCTGCGCTACAACAAAGTCTGTATCCTCGCTGACGCAGACTCTGATGGCCTGCACATTGCGACGCTTCTATGCGCTCTGTTTCTGAAACATTTCCGACCGGTTGTTGCGGCAGGCCATGTGTTTGTTGCCATGCCGCCGCTGTACCGGGTGGATCTTGGCAAGGAAACCTTCTACGCACTCGATGAGCATGAAAAACAGGGCATTCTTGATCGCATCGAAGCCGAAAAGCGTAAGGGCAAGATTTCCGTGACTCGCTTTAAGGGGTTGGGTGAGATGAACCCGCTCCAGCTCCGGGAGACCACCATGGCTCCGGATACCCGCCGCCTCGTTATGCTGACCATCGAAGAAGGTGACGATACCGACAGCCGGATGGATATGCTTCTTGGCAAGAAGCGGGCGGCTGACCGAAGGTCCTGGCTTGAGGCTTACGGTAATATGGCGGATGTAGCAGGATAGGTTTGCTATTTACGGCATATTCCGTAATGGCCTATAAAAAGAATTCGTTATTCTTTTTAAGTATTCAATAAACTCGTTATTCTGCCGGTTTTCTGATCGGGACAAACCGCAGATGGATTGGCAAGGCTGGTTTGCGTTGGGCCTCGCAGGCAGCGCGCTATTACTTATGAGTTCAGGACGATATGCGCCCCATCTGGTCATGATGGGCGTGCTTGTGATCCTGAGTGCAAGTGGCATTATTTCAGCTGACCAAGCGCTGGCGGGTTTCAGTAACACCGGGTTGATCACTGTTGTGGCGCTGTTTGTGGTCGCTGCGGGCATTCACCATTCCGGCGGGGTTGACCTGCTGGTGAGGCACCTGCTTCGAAACCCCAAGACCGTTCGTTCTGCCCAGGCGCGGATTACACTTCCGGTTGCTTTGTTGAGCGGCTTTCTCAACAACACGCCGGTTGTGGCTACAATGATTCCGGCCATTCACGCCTGGTCCCGCAAGATCGGAATAGCCCCATCCAAACTGATGATTCCTCTCAGCTACTCCGCCATCCTTGGTGGCACGCTAACCATGATTGGCACCAGCACCAACCTTGTTGTAAATGGTCAGTACCAGCAACTGACCGGCAATGCCGGACTTTCCATTTTTTCCATTACCGCCGTTGGGCTGCCGGTGGCGATTCTTGGTATTGCCGCCATCTTGCTGTTTTTGCCCAGAGCGCTGCCCAATCGGGAGGACCAACACAAATTTGGTTCCATGAGGGAGTTTACGCTGGAGGTTGCGGTTGCGTTTGATGGACCGCTGGTTGGGAAGACTGTCGGTGAGGCCGGTCTGCGGGAGCTGGAACGACTATACCTGGTAGAGATTGAACGTGACGGCAGCGTGGTAACGGCGGTACCTTCCGAGGAGCGCCTGTGCGGTGGAGACAGGCTCGTGTTTGCGGGTGACACCCAGGCGATTTCCGACTTGCTGCGCATTAACGGCATTGTGCCTTCTGTACACGCGGACGAGCCCAGCCTGAGCAAGGATCGTGCGGAGCGGAGCCTGGTGGAGGCGGCCTTGTCTCCCCAATCCGAAGTGCTTGGCCTGACCATTCGCGATGCCCGGTTCCGCGAGCGCTACGGCGCCGTCGTTCTGGCGGTCGCCCGGGGCGGTACAAGGGTACCGGGAAATCTTGGCAACATTCGCCTCAAGCCCGGCGATGTGCTGTTGCTTGAAGCCCGGCCGGCATTTGTAAGCCGGCAGCGCTACAACAAGGATTTTCTGCTTATAAACGACCTGGGAACCGAGACCCCGAGGCATGATCGGGCCTGGCTGTCCTGGGGCGTGCTGGTTGTGTTGGTAGGGCTGGCCGCCTGCGGTGTTCTCAGCATGCTGAATGCCGCATTGCTGGGTGCGACCCTGATGATCCTGAGTGGCTGCTGTTCGGTAGGACAAGCACAGAAATCTGTTGATGTTCCTGTGGTTCTAACCATCGCGGCTTCCTTCGCTTTGGGTGCGGCGCTGCAGCAGACCGGAGCGGCAAGCTATGTTGCCGGCGCTATTCTTGGCCTCAGTAAGGGGCACGTGTTACTCGCACTTTTCCTGATCTATTTTTCGGTTTCTGCACTTACTGAGGTCATCACGAACAATGCGGCGGCCGTTCTGGTCATACCGGTGGTGTTGTCGATGACCAATACCATGGGCGTTGAGTCCGAGCCGTTTGTTATCGCGGTAATGATGGCTGCATCCGCCAGTTTTGCGACGCCCCTGGGGTATCAGACCAACATGATGGTATTCGGGCCGGGCGGTTACCGGTTCTGGGATTTTGTGCGGGTCGGCTTGCCAATGAATGTGTTTATTGGATTGGTCTCTGTTGCCGTTATTTCCCTTGTGTACGGAATTAGCCCGGGGTAACAGAAAGAGTGGGTGGGTTGGCGATAATGTCGCAGCACAGCACGTGCAGTTCGCTCCCATGAGTAAAGCACAGTGAAAGGGTGACGCACATGTAGGCACCGGTTACGCAGAGATAGGGTGCTGTAACGTGGAGATTGCCTGGCTGAGCCAGCGCCTGCCGAAGGTATTGTTGCCGGTACCAATCCGCCTTGCTGGTGCGTTCAAGTGGCTTGAAACGCGGGTCCAGGCTTCGGGTCCCTGTGTCGGATATTAGTGTATCTTCAATTTGCACGCCTTTATCATCTGCCAGATAGCAGCGTGAAACCGTGTGGTGAGCCAGCAGTGTTGCGCAGGCCTTGGCCATAGTGGCGCCGCTCTGCAGTTGCTCGGTTGCTTTATGGAAGTCCCGCTGGAAAAATTCCACCAACTGTCGGGTCGGGTCCCGCGTTATCTGGTGGCTGGCTTTGTATTCTTGCAGCAGTTGGTCGAAGTCTGTGGGTGCATTGCATAGCTGTGCCAGATCAGTACTGGGACGACAGAAGTAGAATCCCTGAACAAAATCCACGCCAGCATCAATGGCAATCATAGCCTGATCACTGGATTCCACGCCTTCCAGTAAAACCAGGCACCCCGACTGATGCAACAGTGAAACGATTCCGTTCAGTATCTGTCGGGCTTTGTGATCGTCTGTTGCTCGTACTAGCAGTGTCCTGTCCAGCTTGACGATGTCCGGTGACAGATTCCAGATCCGCTCAAAGTTAGAGTGGCCAGCACCAAAGTCATCAATGGCCGTCAGGCATCCGAGTTGCTTGTAATAGGCAACGGTTTCACGCAGGCGATCAGCATCATCAGTTGGTTGTTCGACTATTTCGATAACGATGCGGTGTGGTGGCAGCTTGGTTCTTGCCAGCAATTCGCCGAAAAACGAATCCGTCTGGCTGCCACTGGTTACAACCCGGGGGGAAACGTTCAGAAACAGCCAGTTGAGCTGATCCTCTGAGCCGCTGTAGTTCTGGATGTGCAGATATCGGCAGAGCCGGTCCAGTAGAAGGGCTTCGGCGTCTGAGGTAGGCAGTTCAAAAAGATGTATCGGCAGAACGCTGGCGTTATCCGGATCCTGAGCCCGAATCAAAGCTTCGTAGCCAACGGTCCGTTTATGGGAAATGCTGTAAATTGGCTGGAGCGCCGTGCTCAGAACCAGGCCGCGAAACTCCGCAGTCCAGGCATTGCCATTTCGGCGCAGCATTGGCGACAGAAGGTCTACTTCGGGGGCTGTCAGCTTTTCCGGGAGGGAGTGACGCATAGTGAGTTTCGAGTCATTGAGCGAATGCATCAGGTGCTTTGGACGTCAAGCGCCTGAACGGCCACTGGTCAGTCACTGCTGAAACCGGAAAAAGCGTGAGTAAACTGATAGTTGGCGAGAGATTGCCAAAAAAAGGAAAGTATTGCCACTGTTTCATGAAGAAACTGGAAGTGATTTGCAACTTTTCGTAGGTAAGTGTGGGTTGCAGAGAAAAGGCCGGCCCCGCTCGGGGGCCACGCAAAATCAGTTATTGCTTGGGATTACAACGGATTCGTCGAATTCAAGTTCCATGTCTTGTCCTCTCGTTCAATGAGGCCCCCGACGGGGCGGTTAAGCATGAACAAAGTCTATCGGGTCTATGATTTTTAACAATCCGTAAAACCCGCATGCGACCAAAGGCAGATAGTTGGAGAGCCCCGGATACATGATCAGAATTTCTGATGATGGAGGGCAAAACATTCCGATTTCCTTCGTGAGTGTGGCTTCCTATACTCCAGCTTGTGAGTTGCAGACAAGGAAAAGAGGCATCAGTCACTATGCAGTTAAGTAATACACCTGTCAGTTACGGTTGGCTGACTATCGTCATTCACTGGGTTGTTGCTGCGACAGTGTTCGGAACCTTCGCTTTGGGATTCTGGATGGTTGACCTGTCTTATTACGATGGTTGGTACCGTCGTGCTCCGGACATCCATCGTAGTGTCGGTGTCTTATTGTTTGGCCTGATGGTGTTCCGGTCGGTTTGGCGTTTGCTCGCCACATCACCTGATCCGCTATCGGGGCATAAGCGCTGGGAGACGATTAGCGCCCGGGTAGCACATGGGCTTCTATATGGTCTGGTTTTTGTAGCGATAGGGAGCGGGTTTCTGATTTCAACTGCAGACGGCTCCTCTGTAAGCGTGTTCGGCTGGTTTGAGGTGCCTTCAGTGACCGGTCAGATAAAAGGACTTGAGGATATGGCAGGGCTGGTGCATCACTGGAGCACATGGGCAGTGATCGTTCTTGCCTTGGTTCACGCCGCCAGCGCGCTGAAGCATCACCTGATTGATCGGGATGCTACGCTGCGTCGAATGCTGGTTCCGGGGCGCCGGGATTATTGACTTACGTACCGCCGCTCTGGCTCAGAGCGCTTCTGATTTTTCGTCAAAGGAGACAATCATGAAAAAACTACTGCTTGCAGCTTCCGTTTCACTCGCCATGGTCGGCGGTGCTCATGCTGATGAACACAGTGGAACCTATGCGTTTGATGACAAGGGCGCGCACCAGTTCATCACTTTCAAGATCTCTCATCTGGGTTACAGTTGGCTCTACGGTCGATTCAATGATTTTGATGGGCAGTTTACTTACGATGCTGCCAACCCGGAAAATAGCTCAGTAAACGTCACTATTGATACGTCCAGTGTGGATTCGAACCATGCTGAACGCGACAAGCACTTGCGAAGTAAAGATTTCCTGCATGTGAGTGAGTATCCGGAAGCGAGCTTCAAGAGTAAGCGTGTGGTCGTTGATGAAGAAGGCGAGGCGGACATCGTTGGCGACCTCACGCTGCGCGGCGTAACTCGTGAGGTTACCCTGGATGTCGACATGCTGGGCCACGGTAAAGATCCCTGGGGAGGCTACCGCATGGGGTTTGAGGCAGAGACTGAGCTGCGTCTTGAAGACTTCGGCATTCCAATGAGCCTTGGAAAGGTGTCCGAGACTGTAGAGATTATTATCTCTGTAGAAGCTGTTCGTCAGTAAAACTGGCTTCCTTCCGCGTATCAGGTTCTCTGGCGAAAGCCAGAACCTGATGTCGTTATCTGCTGTTCAGGGCCTGAAGATTCATTCAATGTGAAGTTCTGGTTGTTTCCCTGTTTGTATCACAGGCGCGGCAAAGGTGTCGCTGCCGCCAGAACTGAGCGGCGAAAATTACCAGCCACACCAACAATCCTGCCCACAGATAGGTTGCAGGCACCCGAAAGTCGCCGCTGATTGCAAACTCCACAAGAAGCATAAGCGCAACGGCCAGTGCCGCATTCACCATTGCCGTAACCATGGCTTGCCCGCAGGCTTTGAGATTTGGTGTCATAGTGTTCCGCTTGTTTGGAGGAGAAACTGTCTTTCTTCACTATCGACTACGAGCATACGGCCCACATTACCGACTTTCCATGCGGGAATCCCGCTATTGGCATCGGGGCGGCTGGCGCCGTTGAGCGTTTTTGGCCGATAAATCCGCAGGTTGTTGGTGTATAAGCCCGGTGCTTCATATAATGTCACACTGCTCCGCCCCGTGATTATTGTGGGCGCACAGGGTAGCATCACGGACTCCTTCAATATCAGGCAATACAGGCAAAAGAGGCATCCATGCCAGAGTTTCAGACAACGGATGAAGGCTTTGAGCGAGTTTCACTCAGGGACTACACGGAAAAGGCCTATCTCGACTACTCCATGTACGTCATTCTTGACCGTGCACTTCCCAATGTCGGGGACGGACTGAAGCCGGTTCAGCGGCGTATTATCTACGCCATGTCAGAACTGGGTCTGAAGTCCACGTCCAAATACAAGAAATCTGCCCGTACCGTGGGTGATGTGCTCGGTAAGTTCCACCCGCACGGCGACAGTGCCTGCTATGAAGCCATGGTGCTGATGGCCCAGCCGTTTTCCTATCGCTATCCGCTTGTTGATGGCCAGGGCAACTGGGGGGCACCAGACGATCCCAAATCGTTTGCGGCTATGCGGTACACAGAATCCCGGCTGGCGCGTTTTGCTGATGTGCTGCTCGCTGAGCTCGGCCAGGGAACTGTGGATTGGACCCCCAACTTTGACGGCACCATGGACGAGCCTTCAGTGCTGCCGGCTCGGCTGCCCCATGTGCTGCTGAACGGTACGACCGGTATTGCGGTCGGTATGGCCACCGATATCCCGCCTCATAACGTCAGGGAGGTGACTGCAGCTTGCATCAGGTTACTGGACGACCCTGAGGCGACCGTCGACCAGCTTTGCGAGCACGTTAAAGGGCCGGATTTTCCGACATATGCGGAAATTATCACGCCCCGTAAAGATCTACGCCAAATGTATGAAACCGGCCGGGGTTCGCTGCGTATGCGGGCCCGCTGGGTGCGGGATACTGGCGAAATTGTAGTGACAGACTTGCCGCACCAGGTTTCTGGTAACCGTGTGCTTGAGCAGATAGCGCACCAGATGCAAACCAAAAAGCTGCCCATGGTAGCGGATCTTCGCGACGAGTCAGATCATGAGAATCCGACCCGGCTGGTGATTGTGCCGCGCTCAAATCGCGTCGATCTCGACGGGCTGATGGCCCACTTGTTTGCCAGTACAGACCTGGAAAAAACCTACCGGGTTAACATCAACGTCATCGGTAACGATGGCCGCCCGGGTGTGAAGGGCCTGCGCCAGATGCTGACGGAATGGCTGGCATTTCGGCGCACTACGGTCACCCGGCGTTTACAGTATCGCCTTGATAAGGTGCTCGCACGGCTGCATATTCTTGAAGGCTTGCTGATTGCCTATCTGAATATCGATGAAGTCATCCATATTATTCGCACCGAAGACAAACCCAAGCCGGTGTTGATGGAGCGGTTCGGATTGTCCCCGGATCAGGCCGAATCCATCCTTGAGCTGAAATTACGGCACTTGGCCAAGCTTGAGGAAATGAAAATTCGCGGCGAGCAGGACGAGCTGGCCGCAGAGCGGGATGAACTCCAGACTATTCTCGGTTCTGAAGATCGCCTGCGCGAGCTGATCAAGAGCGAGCTGCAGGCCGATGCCGAAACTTACGGAGACGATCGCCGCTCTCCTATTGTTGCGCGTGAAGAGGCCCGGGCGTTCAGTGAGAACGATCTGGTTTCCAATGATCCCGTTACCGTGGTTCTGTCTGACAAAGGCTGGGTGCGCGCCGCCAAGGGCCATGATATCGACCCGGACGGGTTAAGCTACAAATCTGGCGACCGTTTTGCTTTGGCAGCTCGAGGTCGCAACAACCAGCAAGCAATCTTTCTCGACTCTACCGGCAGGGCGTATTCACTGATGGCCCATAGCCTGCCTTCGGCCCGGGGGCAGGGCGAGCCTCTGACAGGAAGGATCAACCCTCCCTCGGGGGCGAGCTTCTCCGGACTGCTGATGGGCGATCCTGCGCGCAAGACGTTGCTGGTAACGGATGGCGGTTATGGATTCGTGACTTCGCTGGAGGATATGATCAGCAAAAACCGCAACGGCAAAGCCGTGGTCAGTGTTCCGAAAGGCGCGAAGATCATGCCGCCGGTGGTTATCCCCGTTACGGACAACGTCTTGTATCTGGGAGCAATATCCAATGAGGGCAGAATGCTTGTTTTCCCCCTCAGTGAACTGCCGGAACTGAGTAAGGGCAAGGGCAACAAGATTATCAGCATTCCCTCTGCACGGGTGCAGAGCCGAGAGGAGTACGTGGTCGCCGTAGCGGTATTCGCCAGGGATGACCAGTTGGAGATTCGCGCGGGCAAGCGCAAGATGGGTTTGCAGTTCAGCGATCTTGAGCATTATCTGGGCGAGCGCGGCCGGCGCGGGCACAAGCTGCCGCGAGGGCTGCAGCGCGTGGATGCCATTGACGTTATCCCTTCTGCCGCAAGGGCAAAGGAAGAGGAGAGTTCTGATGATGGAGAGCTCAGACCGTGAGTGAACTGGTTCTGATCAACGTATCCGGGCGCGACAAGCCCGGGCTCACGTCGGAAATTACCGGCATCATGGGGCAGTATGACGTCCGGATTCTCGACATAGGGCAGGCGGTTATTCACGACCATCTGACCTGGGGCATTTTGATAGAAATACCCGATGAGTCGAAATCCTCTCCGGTGATTCGTGATCTGCTTTTCCGCCTGCATGCGTTGGATCTTCAGGTCAGGTTTGCGCCGATTACCATAGAGGAATATCAGACCTGGGCCGAAGGACGTAATCGCGCCTGTTACATAGTTACTCTGCTGTCTCGTGATATCAAGGCGGAGCAGATTGCCCGCGTCTCTGCGATCACGGCTCGTCACGGCCTGAACATCGACAATATCTCCAGGCTGTCGGCAAGGCCATCACTCAATGCGGCCGGTAACGGGATTGCCTGCGTGGAGTTTTCCGTGCGAGGCACACCTTCGGACCTTGAGCAGCTGAGAGCCGACTTCCTGCACATTGCGGGTGAGATGAATGTGGATATCGCCTTCCAGGAAGATTCCATCTTCCGGCGTAATCGCCGTCTGGTTGTGTTTGATATGGATTCCACCCTCATTGAAGCCGAAGTGATCGACGAGCTTGCCATGGAGGCCGGTGTTGGCGAACAGGTCGCAGAGATCACCGAGCGTGCGATGCAGGGCGAACTGGACTTCAGTCAGAGTTTTGCTGAGCGCCTGTCGCTGCTCAAAGGCCTGGATGAGTCTGTGCTGGAACGGGTTGCCGGCCGGCTGAAGATGACGGAGGGTGCGGAGCACCTGATCCGGAGCCTGAAAGCATTGGGTTACCGCACAGCGATTCTGTCTGGTGGCTTCACCTACTTTGCCAAGCACCTTCAAAACAAGCTGGGCATTGATTACGTGTACGCGAACGAGCTGGAAATTCGCGATGGCAAGGTGACTGGTGAGGTTTCGGGCCAGATTGTGGATGGCAAACGCAAGGCCGAATTGCTACTGGAGATTGCCGGAAAAGAGCACATTTCCCGGGAACAGGTTATTGCTGTGGGTGATGGCGCCAACGACCTGCCCATGTTGAGCCAGGCTGGCCTTGGCGTTGCATTCCGGGCCAAACCGCTGGTCAAGGAATCTGCGCGCCACGCGATCTCAACGCTCGGCCTGGACGCGATTCTCTACCTGATCGGCTTTCGCGAAAGTGAAACGAATCAAGGATTGAAAGACGCCGGCTTCTGAGCCGGCGTCGCTTTCAGTCCGTGGCTCTCTCAGACCGCGGCACTCAGTTATCGCCGAAGTCGTAGTTCATTTCCGGTACCGGAGCCTGTAGATAATACCCCTGAATGTAATTTACGCCCGCCTGCCAGAGTGTCGCAAGAACAGCGGCGTTTTCCACCATAGGAATAATGGTTAATTTGCCGGCGCTTTGCAGGCTCTTCACCATTTCCTTTACCTGCTCCCGGGCTTCATCATTCTTCTGAATTTCTTCAGTGAAGGAGCCGTCAATCTTCACATAATCCGTATCGATGTGCTTCAGAGTATTGAACGGATTCAGTGCACAGCCGAACTGGGCAATGGATACTTTGCAGTGAAGCTGGTGCAGGGCTTTGGTGAAGTCTTTGGCCTGCTTCATGTAATTGTTCGCGTCGCACTCGCGGATCTGGAAAATCAGTGCGTCCCCGGGCAGGCGTGCTGCCTTCAGGGCTACGCTTAGCCATGGCGTGAAGGTTTTGTCCTGCAGGGTTTCAGCCGTCACGTTGAGGAACAAGCGGGTATCGTTGCCTCCGGAGCGATGGCTTGAAAGCTGCTTGATCGTCTGCAGGATAACCCAGCGATCGATTTTGATGGCGGTATCGCTGGGCCCCATGGGCGGAAGAAAATCGTAAGGTGAAACTTCTTTGTCATCCTGGTCGAGCATTCTCACGAAAGCTTCGTAGTGCTCTTCCCCCTCTCCGCGGAGGTTGATGATAGGTTGGAACAGAAGTCGGAAACGGTTCTCATCCAGCGCCTTCAGTATTGCTTCTATGGAGTTGCTGTCTTCCAGCGCCTCATGATCTGCCGGGTTGTAGGCGCGGACACCGTTGCCCTGAGCCTGGCCTTCCTGCTTGCGAACGTCTGATGATGCGGTATGGACCCGGGCCATAAGCTCTTCTGCTTTTGGCGAGTTTTCGGTAATAGAGGCAACACCGATACTGACGGTCAATGGAACCGTGCGGCCGTTGATTTCAAACAGGTACTCATCGACGGCTTTGCAAATCTGCTCACATCGGCTAGTCAGGGATTTTTCATCACCAGGCAGGCACAGAAGGCAGAATGCATCATCGCTGAGTCGGGCCAGCACCAGATCACCGGCGGCCTCTTTTTTCAGCAGAGTGGCAAGGTCTCCAAGCAGCAAATCTGCGCCGGAAATACCTACCTGTCCTTTCATGGTAATAAAATTATCAAGAGCGATATACGCCAAGGCACCGGTTTGGTTGTTTTTACCGGCATTGGCGATGGCCTGTTCAAGCTCTCTCATCAGATATTGCCGGTTATACAGGCCGGTAAGGAGATCCTGGCTGCTGATTTCCCGTAACTTCTCCTCCAGCTCTGCATCGCTGTGTTCCGGCTGCAGCACGATCTGGGTACAGACTTCGCTATCGTAAGTCGCACCGGACACCGACATGGTCACGTTCAGCTCATGATCATCGCTGCGCTTGGCAGTGCAGTTGATGGTCATGCCATCTTCACCCTTCCCTGCGAAAGACTTCATAAACGTCTTGTAGTCGGCCTGGCTTTCGGACGTTAGCGTATCGAGCACAGGGACACACATCAGGTCGTCGATATCGTCGTAGCCCAGAAACTCAAGGTAAGACTGGTTTGCATAGATATGCATGCCGTCATTGATATAGGCGATGGCATCTTTAGAGCTTTCCAGTAGCAGTTGGCAGCGTTGCTCAGCTTCACGCAGATGCGACTCCAGTGCTCTGCGGCGGCGGCGATCTTCAAGCGCTGCAAGCTCGCGCTTGGCTTTCAGCATTAGCAGATCGTTGTGACCGGACTGCACTGTGTCCTGGGCGCCAGCTTTCATGACGGCCACCGTTCTTTCGCGACTTTCTTCCTCTGTCAGAAACAGACACGGGATGTCTTTGTCCATGCGCCGGATCATGGCCAAAGCGCTATCGGCCGAGAATTCCTGCTCGATATCACGGGCCAGAAGCAGATCCCAGTTGCTGTTTTTCAGCGCTTCTTCCAGATCCTCTTCGGAGGTAATGCGGTGCGCCCGAGTCGCTCTGCCAGCATTTCTGAGCAGGCTTACCAGGGATTCGGCATCATTCTGGGAAGGGTCGAGGATCAGCAGGTGTACGGTGGCGTTCTGTTTCTGCATTCCTAAGGCGTCTCATAATACAGGTTGGCTGAGCCGGCCCCGGCAGAAAAAATTCTGCCTTAAATACAGTATCTTGCAAGAAACTGTGAACTGGTACTGCGAGACCGGACTGTCACTATCGCTGAATGATGCAGGGGTTGAGGCTTAATAACAAGCCTCCGGCTGATTTACGAAGGCGCCGGAGGTGCTCAGAGAGATGGCCACAAGGAATCGAAATCGTCCTCAGTGGTCGCAGGCGATGTGGATGGGGGTGCGACCGTCGACGCTGCGACACTATTGTGAAGCTTCAACTCGAACTGGCTGATGCTGCCGGTTGAAGAAACCTTCTTCAATAATTGGCCCTGTTCTTCCCTGCCATCATGCAGTATGGAGATCCGGCTGCCGGACTGGAAGGGCAGCCGGGGCGTGATCAAGGTGGCAGGCTGATTGGCGACACTGATCTCAGGCAGCATAAGGCCACGCAGATATTCACTGCTGTTGCCGACTTTCTGGATCAGACGCACACCGCAGGGTGAACCGCTAGGGGCCAAAAGCTCGATGCCGATCTGAGTGCCATGATTTCTGATCTGCCGGATCCAGCGAACAACGGCAATGCTCCATGGATGAGAGCGTTGCTCTCGCACCCCAAGTATCTCGCCCGCCTGCATGGACGGAGGAACACTGGTTTCCCACGAGACGCAGTAGCCGCCGGGGCTGGTATTTACCAGCAGCGTTGTGTGTGATCTGGGTTGGTTCTTGTCGATTGCAGGCGCTGGTGTATTCCCGAAGCTGCCGCGAAAATTGATGGGCGTGTCGGCGGAATACAAGTGCTCATCGCTTGGGGACGCGTCATGGGCGTCAGACCAGGCGTCGTTGCGCTTGCGGGACTTGCGGATAAAAAGGTTTTCTTCATTTGAATCGCTGTTGTCGTTGCCGGTTACGAACTCGGTAAATGACTTTTCACCAGCAATAAAATAGTGCGCTGCCGAAAGCCCTACGCATACTTCCAGCGTGCCTTGACTGGCAATCCGGTTGAAATTGCGCTTTGCCAGAATCCCCAGCGCCTGGCTCAGATGAGTGAGCAGGGTGTCGTTGACATTGCCCGGTATTTTCAGAGTGCCGGGTGCTGGAAGCTGGCGAAGCCGGGCATCGAGATTCTCTGAAATAGTGGCGGCCAGCTCGCGGGTATCGAATCCGAAACTTTCATCCCCGGGCTTGGCCTCCAGCAGGCTTCTGTAGACTGGGGAGCTGTCGCGCTCCATGTTGACAACGAAAAGAGTGTCTTCCCCGATCTCAGGTCCACAGCGGGTTTGCTCAGTCCAGGATTCAAACAGTTCGTATGCGTGAAGCAGTTCTGACTGTCTGAGCTGGTTGGGTCGGGCGCAGCCAAGAAGCAAAAGGCGTTTGTAGCTGGCCGCCACAGTGCTTGTCTGCCTCTGTCTCAGGGTGCCGTCTTCAACGATTACGTCAGAAAGCTTATTGCGGTGAGAAAACCGGAACATGCGATGACATTCCAGCCAGCTTTGCGCCGGGCTCGGACAATAGAGCTGATGAGATCTCAGGATGGTCGAGGCAAGCTCGGACGTAGCCCGTTGGACGGCCGTGGCAATCAGTTTGCGGTTTTTGTCCAGCCCGCCATCGTCTAGCGCTTCGAGAAGGCACAACTTGTAGCCACTGGCCAAGTGCAACTGCAGAGCCTGCGACAGGTTGGCAATTTTACGTTGCTTCTCTGGCAGAGCCACGGCAAGGCCAAGGTAGTGACGGGAAAGTTCGCTGCAGACAAAGTGAATCTTTTCACGAATCAGCTCGAGGAACCGTAGGCGGTTTTGAGGCGTAAGAAACAGATGGTTGAGCTCAATGATCGCGTGGTAAAGCTGGCGCGACACCTCGCCAATATTGGCCATGGGAAGCTGCTTGATCCAGGCCCTGAACGCCTTGGGCGTTGTATCACAGAACGACAGACTTGCTGTTTTCTGCTCTGGTACACGGAGATCTGGTTTCAGGATCATGCCTTCCATGAATATGCGCTAATATCAGAACAATGTTTCGTATTCCGGGCTCTTTCATCAAGCGCAACAAACATTGTTCGGCATGTCAGTTCACCAGAAAAACACCGTAAATACATTTTTTTACAAAATAGCCGGTACTGGATTTTAAAGCAGCAAGCCAGTCTAAGAAAGCGAGAAATTAGCATGTTAACAATGTTTGACATGTGAAATCAGGCCAGCTTTGCATAAACACGATTAGAGCGCTTCCGAATACAGGTCTATGGGTGTCTTGGCTGACTTTCCAGGAACTTCGCGAACCAGCCGTGGAACCAGAAATCCCGGCAGCCTGGACAGTAACTCACGAACCAGCAGGCGGGCCTCCTTGTCAGGTACGTCAAAATGCTGGGCCCCCGCTACCGGGTCAAACGCATGGAGGTAGTAGGGCAGAACGCCGGCGTCGAATAACGTCTCACTCAGTTGCTCAAGTACGTCCGCATGATCATTGACGCCCCTGAGGATCACGCTCTGATTCAGCAGGGTTACTCCCGCTGCGCGAAGATAGCCCAGAGCGCGCCGGGTAGTCTGATCCATCTCCGCCGGGTGATTGACGTGCAGCACCATTACAATCTGCACAGGCGTACTACTGATCCACTTGAGCAGTGCATCACACACTCGTTGCGGTATAACTACCGGGAGGCGGGTATGAAGCCGTATACGGCGGATGTGAGGAATGCTGCTGATGGCTGATGCCCATTGGGCCAGTAGATGGTCGTTAACCGCCAGCGGGTCGCCGCCGCTGAAAATGACTTCATTGATTTCCGGAGATGCGACGAGCACATCAAGCACACGTTGTCGGTCGGACGGGCTAAGGCGCTGCTCGTCGTAGGGGAAGTGGCGACGAAAACAGTAGCGGCAGTTAATCGCACACTGGCCGGTCACCATAAGCAGAGCCCGGCTGCGGTACTTTCGAATCAGCCCCGTGGTTTGTATCGCGCCGTCTTCCTGCAATGGATCGGTAACGAAGCCCTCGGCAACGTTGGTTTCAAGCCCCAGTGGAAGGACTTGTCGTAGCAATGGGTCTGACGGATTTCCTTTTTCCATTCGTGCCAGGAAAGGCTCTGGAACTCTGACAGAAAACAATCGATGGCCAGCTTCTGCGCCATCCAGCCAGGCCTCCGCAGGCAAGTCCAGCCGCGCCAGCAGTTCCTGTGGCGAAGTTATCGAGTCGGACAGCAACTGTTGCCAGCTCCGGTTGTCATCATCTGAAAGCCGGGCTTCTATAGAGGCAGGGGTTCGCTGTATCATAGCCGCCTTTGAATTTTAAACAGCATTTTGGCAGGTGGACATTTCATGGCTTCATATTCTACCAACGAATTTCGCG
>TARA_R110002096_G_scaffold116164_2_pt1 | contig 44894 bp, 36 predicted proteins | sample TARA_R110002096 | Tara Oceans TARA_R110002096 (sample SAMEA4397295) | marine metagenome | biome: Polar Biome; feature: [DCM] deep chlorophyll maximum layer (ENVO:01000326); material: water (ENVO:00002006), including particulate matter (ENVO:01000060) such as... | depth 35 m
TCGCGGCAACCATCGTTCACCCAGCTGAGCTACGGGCGCGTAGTTGGCCGGCGATTATATGGAGTCCTGCCGCATTTGGCTATGCCAAATGCGAACAAAGTGGTGCCGGCTCGCATTGCAGCCCCGATTTAGAATGATTATAATTTCAGGAATTCCTGAAATACCGAGAATTCCATGAATGTATCGCCTTTCCAGCAACGCTTCATCCTGCATTTCGGGGAAATGGGCAGTCGTTGGGGCATCAACCGCACGGTCGGCCAGATATACGCATTGCTGTTCGTATCGGCGCGGCCTAAAAATGCGGACGATATCGTGCAGGCGCTCGGCCTGTCGCGCTCGAACGTCAGCATGGGGCTTAAGGAACTGCAGTCGTGGCGGCTGGTGCGATCGCAGCATCTACCGGATGATCGCCGCGAATACTTCAGTGCCCCGGACGATACCTGGGAAATATTCCGCGTGTTGATCGAAGAGCGCCGCAAGCGCGAAATCGATCCGACGCTGTCCATGCTGCGCGAGGCATTGATGGAATCCAATCTCGATGAGGACGACACCTACGCCGCGCAACGCATGGGTGAAATGCACGAACTCATTGAACTGACGACTGGCTGGCTCGACGACATCAAGGGTCTTGCCCCCAAGACGCTGACCCAACTGATGAAACTTGGCAGCAACGTCAGCAAGTTTCTCAAACCCCGTGCCGCCAGCGGTAAAAGCGCTTAGGCTGCAAAGGATTCCCTGAACATGGCAACGGTCGACGCCCTCCTGCTGGCGCGCATCCAATTCGCGGCGAACATCAGCTTTCACATCCTGTTCCCGATGATCTCCATTTCGTTGACGTGGATGCTGCTGTTTTTCAAATGGCGCTATAACCGCAGTGGCGAAATACACTGGATGAACGCGTACCGCCTGTTTGTCAAAGTATTCGCCCTCACATTCGCGCTCGGTGTCGTCAGTGGCATCACGATGAGCTTTCAGTTCGGCACCAATTGGCCGGGCTTCATGGAGACCGTTGGCAATATTGCCGGTCCGCTGCTGGCCTACGAAGTCCTGACCGCGTTTTTCCTGGAAGCATCATTTCTTGGCATCATGCTGTTTGGCTTCAACCGCGTGAGCAACCGCGTACACACCCTCGCGACGTTGCTCGTCGCCATCGGCACAACTGCATCGGCATTCTGGATTATCGCGTTGAATTCCTGGATGCACACGCCCGCCGGGTTCGAAATGATCGATGGTCAGGCACACGCACTTGACTGGTACCGCGTCGTCTTTAATCCTTCGTTCCCGTATCGGCTCGTGCACGTGGTGCTGGCATCAGGCCTGACGGCCGCGTTCCTGGTCAGCGGCTTGTCCGCGTACCGCTATCTCAAAGGCGACCGCTCCGGGTCCGTCGCCGTTGCCTTGCGCAGCGGACTCTGGCTCGCGGCCGTACTGATACCGATACAAATATTTGCCGGTGACCTGCACGGGCTCAACACCCTGGAGCACCAGCCGGCAAAGGTCGCGGCAATGGAGGGTCTTTGGGAAACTCGCGAAGGTGCACCGCTGGTTCTGTTCGCGCTTCCCGATGAAGACACGCAGAGCAATCGCTTTGCCGTCGAGATTCCGCGCCTGGCATCGCTTATCCTGACGCATGACCTGAATGGGGAAGTACACGGTATCGATGCATTCCCGGATGCGCATCCGCCGGTCGCTGCCGTGTTCTGGTCGTTTCGTGTCATGGTCGGCTGCGGCTTCCTGATGCTGCTGGTTTCCTGGCTTGGCGTCTGGTTCACACGTCGCGATCAACCGCCGCGGCGCTGGCTCGCGCAAGTGTTGGTTGGCATGACATTTTCCGGGTGGGTCGCAGTGTTAAGCGGCTGGTACACCACCGAAATCGGCCGGCAGCCGTTTCTCGTCAGCGGCGTGCTACGCACCAGCGAGGCAGTCGGCCCTGCGAGTGCCGGTACCGTCATGACCACACTGGTGGCGTGGCTGGTGCTGTACGCAAGCTTGTTGTCCGCCTACGTGGCTGTGCTCTTTTACCTGGCACGAACAGCAGGTGAAAAAGAGAATCTCGCAACCGGCATCAACGCACATGGTCCTCGCGTTGGAGCGCTGATCGATCCGCAGGTGGCGCAATGACCGAGTTAATTCCAAACCTGACGGAGCCCGCGGGCTGGCTGCCAATGGCGTTTATGGTCGTTATGGGACTCTCGATGCTCGCCTACGTCATCCTTGACGGCTTCGACCTCGGTATCGGTATCCTGTTGCCGCTCGCGTCGGATGACGAAAAGGATCTGATGATTGCATCGATAGGTCCGTTCTGGGACGCCAACGAGACCTGGCTTGTTATGGGAGTCGGCGTATTGCTGGTCGCGTTCCCGATGGCACATGGCGTCATCCTGTCCGCATTGTATTTGCCCGTCACGCTCATGTTACTGGGGCTGACTGTACGTGGTGTCGCTTTCGACTTCCGCGTCAAAGCACGTGCCGATCACAAGACGTGGTGGAATCGCGCGTTCTTCGGCGGTTCCTGTGTCGCGGCATTTGCGCAGGGATTCATGCTGGGCGAACTGGTACTCGGCTTCGAAGTAACATTTTTTGCAACGGCATTTTCGACTTTTATCGGCCTCTGCCTGGCGTCGGGATACACATTGCTGGGTGCATGCTGGCTGACGGCAAAGACCTCCGGCGCGCTGCAACGCCAAGCCATTCGCTGGGCACGCCGCAGTGTCGCACTCACCGCAATCGGTGTCGCCAGTGTCTCATTGATGACGCCGATGTTAAGCAATTCGATTTACGACAAATGGTTCAACGTCAGCAACCTGATTGTCGTCTGGCCCATACCGATGATGACGGTCGTCTTATTTGCCGTGTTGTGGCGCAGCTTGCGGCGCTTGCCGGTTCACCTCGACTTGCAAAACGAATACGGCGTCTGGGTGCCGTTCGTGAGCAGCGTCGGGCTGTTCATGCTGGCATTTCATGGCATCGCCTACAGCCTGTTTCCATGGCTCGTTATCGACAATCTAACGATCTGGAACGCGGCAGCGGCGCCGGAATCCTTGCTGGTAATTTTCATCGGCGCCGCGCTCGTATTGCCGATTGTTATCGCATACTCGATTTACGTTTACCGCGTCTTCGGTGGCAAAGCGGTGCCGCTGGAATACTATTAGTCACTCTCCAGCCGGCAAACGGGCAGCAGACCACCATACCCGCCCTAAGGATTTCACTCGCGCGGCCGCTACAGCAGGTAGAAGTTTCTTATTCTGTGCCAGGGCTATGAGTTCCAATATAGGACGTTACGAGATCATCAAACGCTTGGGGCGCGGCGCCCAGGGTTCCGTGTACCTCGGTCGCGACCCGACCCTGGATCGCCACGTGGCAGTTAAGGTCTTAACCGAATCGAATGCCGAGCTGAATTTGGTCGATGACGATGGCACGCCTCTCGAGGCGCGCATATCGAGCAAGCTGAAGCATCCGAATATTGTTCCCATCTACGACGCGGGCGAATGCGCGGCTGGTCCCTACCTGATTTTTGAGTATGTCGAGGGCCTGCCCTTCTCCGACGTGCTCAAGAGCAGGGGTTGCATGTCGATCGAGAGCGCTGCGCCGTTGATCGCTGCCATTCTGAACGCAATGAGCACCGCTCATACGGCGCAAATCCTGCATCTCGATCTAAGCCCTCGCAACATACTGATCGACGCGGATAACGTACCGCGCGTGATGGACTTCGGCCTCGCCCAATACGTAAGCATTGCACGCGAACCCAAGGAGTTCGCGACCGGGACACTGCGCTACATGGCGCCGGAACATTTCTCGCGTCAACCGCTCGGCACCTGGACCGATGTGTTTGCATTGGGTAGCACGTTCTATGAAGTCGTGTCCGGTGAGGTTGCGATGCAGGGTGATAATCTCCAGGACATTCAGCGCCGCATCATGGAAGGCACGGTCGACTTCGAACCTGTAAAGAAATTGCCGCACGGTCGGGAATTTGCCCGATTCCTCGCCGGTGCGATGGAGACAAGTCGCGAAGGTCGTTACACGGACTGCTCGGTAATGAGCGAAGCATTCGACCTGTTTCTCGAAGAAACGGGACTTGCCGATACTGTGAGCCTCAACGGCTCAAGTCACAGCACCATCGATTTCCTGTTGCGTCGCATGCAGCGCACCGGCGATTTCCCGTCGATATCGCGCACGCTTTCGGACATCAACCGCCTGACCGGGGATGACCAACAGGCTAATGCGGATACGCTGGCAAATGTCATTCTTCGCGACTTCGCACTTACCGGGAAACTTCTGAAGCTCGTCAATTCCGCGTTCTACGGTACGCGTGCGACAGAAGTTACCAGCGTATCGCAAGCGGTTGTTTTCCTGGGTGTCGAGCAGGTCAGGATGACCGCAAACAGCCTCGCCTTCTTCGGGCATATGAAAAACGATTCCGCGATTCTGAAGGACTCAATGACCAAGTCATTCATGGCCGGCCTGATCGCCCGATACCTCGCGCAACGCGCCAAACTGCGCGGAGCAGAAGAAGCTTTTATCAGTGGCATGTGTCAAAACCTCGGTGAGAATCTTGTTATCTTCTATTTCTCGGACGAGTTCGAGGACATTGTCGAGCTGCAGCGTCGTGAAGGCCTCGATAAAGCGGCGGCCGCACGTGGTGTATTGGGCGTTGGCTACGCGGAAGTCGGTGCGGCTGTTGCAAAATCCTGGAACCTGCCTGCATCCATTATTGATGCCATCCGCGGTGTACCGCCCGGCGCACTTGCCGCTCCGTCGTCGGACGACGAGAAAATCAGGGATATGGCCGTATTCGCTAATGAACTGTGCGACCTATTCCAGAATCACGAGCTCGACGAGATAGACGACGCGCTTCGTACGCTATTCGCACGCTTCAACAAGAGCGTGCAGTTGGAAGCGGTGTTTTGCCACAAGCTAATCGGCGCCGTCATCGAAAAAATGAAACGCTTCGCACCGATTTTTGAAATCAACATCGCAACCAACAACTATTGCCGCGCTGTAAACGGCTGGCTTGACGCGCAAGCGGCTGCCAATGACCCGGACGCAGCGGCCGCCAAGCAGTCCTCGCAATAAAGCCTTACGAGAATTAGTTCTCGTCGTCGATGCCCAGCCTTTCGTGCATCACCGGGCTGGTGGTGGTGTACTGGACGTGCACTTTCTTATCCGGCTCGATGCGTTGCTTGATTGCAAACGCTGCCAGCGCAGCTTCATGAAAGCCGCATAGAATCAGTTTTTTCTTGCCCGGATAGTGATTGATATCGCCTACCGCGTAGATACCCGGCGTCGATGTTTCGAAACGCTCGGTATCCACATTAATAGTCTTGCGATTGATGTCGAGGCCCCACTCGGCAATCGGCCCAAGCTTCGGTGCCAGGCCGTAGAACACCAGCGCATGGTCCGCCTCTACCTCATAAGTCAGCAGACCTTTCTTGTCATTGATAACGAGCTTCTGCAGTGCGCCGTCCTGATGCTGCAGCTCAGCAACCTTCGCATTCTCAATAACCGTCACTTTGCCGGCCTTCTCAAGATCTCGCATCGCGGTAACAGACGCATCCACGGCGCGGTATTCATCGCGTCGATGCACCAGCGTAATGTGCTCCGCTATCGGTGCCAAAGCAATGACCCAGTCGAGTGCCGAATCGCCGCCGCCGAGGATGGCGAGCTTCTTGCCCGCGTATTGCTGCGGGTCGCGCACCCGGTATTGAACGGAAGCGTCGCTGAGTTCCTCGATGCCCTTCGCGCGCAATGCACGCGGCTGGAACGAACCGACACCTGCAGCGATCACGACAGCCTTGCAGTTGAATTGTTTGCCTGCATCGGTCTCTACGTAAAATTCGTCACCGTCCGCGCGCACAACCGACACTTCTTCGCCGAGGTGCATGCCCGCGCCGAAGGGTTCGATTTGCTTAAGCAGGCTTTCGGTCAGTTCGTCACCGGTGCACACCGGGATACCGGGAATGTCGTAGATGGGTTTGTCAGGATAGAGCTCCGAACACTGGCCGCCCGGCTGCCGAATAGAGTCAATGACCTCGGCCTTGAGGCCCAGCAGTCCGAGCTCGAAAACCTGAAACAGGCCGCAAGGCCCGGCGCCGACGATGACAACGTCCGTTTTGATCAATGGATTGGACCTAAAAAAAAGTGGCGGAGAGAGAGGGATTCGAACCCTCGAAGGGCTTTTAACCCTTACTCCCTTAGCAGGGGAGCGCTTTCGACCACTCAGCCATCTCTCCGATCTGCAGGACAGTCCGATGACGGCCCCAAAGCGCCGCACATAGTACTGTCCGTATAGGACAAGGTAAAGCAGAAATGGGCTTTAGTCGGACTCGCCCTTGTCCGCCACAGCGGCACTGCCGCCCGCCTGTTCGCTCTGGATCCGCTCGTAGATTTCTTCCCGGTGAACGGCGACATCCTTGGGGGCATTGATCCCTATGCGGACCTGGTTCCCTTTGACGCCGAGGACGGTGATCGTTACATCGCTCCCGATCATGACCGTCTCGCCCGCTCGTCGCGTCAGAATCAGCATGACTTCCTACTCCTGCCTGGCGAGGCTGCAAGCCCCGTTCTTATGCGCGTGTCGTTCCTTAAACTGTTGTAATACTAGCTGATTTTGGCACCGCGTGTCCGAATCGCGCGCGAAATCGCCGAATTTTTGCCGCTCGCGGATTTGGACCAATAGCTCAGCCCAGATGTTCCGCTACCCAGGGACCCACGGATTCGAGCGCCGCGTCCAGCGCAGCAGCATTGCTGCCGCCGGCCTGGGCAAAGTCCGGGCGACCGCCGCCCTTGCCACCAACCTGCTCGGCAACCGGCTTGATCAGGTCGCCTGCCTTGATTTTGCCCGTGTTGTCCTTGGTCACGCCGGCCGCGAGGTGCACCTTGTCACCGTTCACAGAACCCAGAACCACCACTGCGCTATGCAACTTATCCTTGAACTTGTCGACGGCATCGCGCAGCGTTTTTGCGTCCGCGCCATCCATTCGCGCCGCCATTACCTTGACGCCGGCGATCTCCTGGACGCTGCTGCTGTGGTCAGAACCCGCGCCGGAGATCAGCGCCTGCTTCGCAGCCGTAAGCTCTTTTTCCAGCTCCTTGTTCCGTTTCAGGAGCTGCTCCACTTTGCTCGCCGCCTGATCCGGCTGGCTGCGCAGCAGTCCGGAAAGATCGGCCAAACGTTGCTGATTGGCCGCGATCCATTCCATGGCGCCTTTACCGGTGACCGCTTCGATGCGGCGCACACCCGAAGCAACACCACCTTCCGACGTAATCTTGAAGACACCGATGTCGCCAGTACGATCAACGTGTGTACCGCCGCAGAGCTCGACTGAGAAGTCACCGAGCTGCAGGACGCGCACCTTGTCACCGTACTTTTCGCCGAACAATGCCATCGCACCGGACTCGATTGCCTCGTCGTAGCTCATCAACTTCGTGTCGGCCGCTATGTTTTTCCGGATCTCGTCGTTAACCAGATCTTCGATGTCCTGTATTTGTTCCGCGGTCACACCTTCATAGTGCGAGAAATCAAATCGCAGCCGATCTGGCGCGACCAGCGAGCCTTTCTGCGTCACATGATCGCCAAGCACTTGTCGCAGCGCGGCATGCATCAGATGTGTTGCCGTGTGATTGAGCCGGATCGCCTGGCGACGATCCGCGTCAACGATTGCGTCGACGCCATCACCAAGCTTGAATTCACCCTGCTCGACGCTGCCGAAATGTACGTTGGCATCACCGCTTTTTTGCGTGTCTGTCACATGAAACAGCTTGCTATCGTCGACAAGAATTCCCTTATCGCCGATCTGCCCACCGCTTTCGGCGTAAAAAGGCGTCGACGCGAGCACAACTGCGCCCTCGTCTCCGGCTGATAGCGTCGCCACTTCGCCGCCATCTTTAAACAGCGAAACAATTTTGCACTGCGCTTCCGTTCCGTCGTAGCCGAGAAATTCACTCACCGCATCCGTCTTCAGGCCGTCGCCTCCGGCGACACTGAATTTACTCGCAGCGCGCGCCCGATCCCGCTGCGCTTCCATCGCAGTTTCGAAGCCCTCTTCATCAACGACTAACTCGCGCTCGCGCGCAATGTCTGCGGTCAGATCGACCGGAAACCCGTAGGTATCATAGAGTTTGAATACGACATCGCCGGGGATTTTCTTTCCCTCCAGGTTGGCAATCGCCGACTCAAGAATATCCATTCCCTGATCAAGCGTTTCGGCGAAACGATCTTCTTCTTTCTTCAGGACTTTTTCGACATGCGCTTGTGCTTTCGTGAGCTCCGGATACGCGTCGCCCATTTCGGCGACCAGCGGCGCTACCAACCTGTAGAAAAATGCATCGTCAGTTCCGAGCTTTTTACCGTGCCGAATCGCGCGTCGAATGATGCGTCGCAATACGTAGCCCCTGCCCTCGTTACCCGGCAATACGCCGTCGACAATCAGGAACGAACAAGCGCGAATATGATCCGCAATAACGTTTAGCGAACTCGATCCGTCATTCCTGACGCCCAGCGTATCCGCCGTCGCCCGAATCAGGTTGGCGAATAAGTCGATCTCGTAGTTGCTGTGTTTGCCCTGCATGACTGCCGCGATGCGCTCGAGTCCCATCCCGGTGTCGACGGATGGCTTGGGCAGCGGCGTCAGCTCACCTGCTGCGGAACGATCAAATTGCATGAAGACGAGATTCCAGATTTCAACGTAGCGATCGCCGTCCTCATCGGGCGAGCCGGGCGGCCCACCCGGTACATCCGCGCCATGGTCGTAAAAAATTTCGCTGCAGGGACCGCAAGGCCCGGTATCGCCCATCGCCCAGAAGTTGTCTTTCTCCCCGAGGCGCGAAAATCGCTTTGGATCGACTTTCATTTCATTGAGCCAGATGTCGGCGGCTTCATCGTCGTCTTCGAAAACCGTGACCCACAATTTCTCCGCGGGCAATCCCAGCGTCTTCGTCAGGAATTCCCAACCGTACTGGATCGCTTCGCGCTTAAAGTAGTCGCCGAAGCTGAAATTGCCGAGCATTTCGAAAAATGTGTGGTGGCGAGCGGTGTAACCCACGTTCTCGAGGTCGTTGTGCTTGCCACCCGCACGTACGCAACGCTGTGACGTCGTGGCTCGCTTGTAGCTGCGCTTCTCGTCGCCGAGAAACACGTCTTTAAACTGCACCATGCCGGCGTTGGTAAACAGCAGCGTCGGGTCATTGCCGGGCACCAGCGGAGAACTCGCAACGATTTCGTGGTCATTGTCGTGGAAGTACTCCAGGAAGGCCTGGCGCAGCTCATTGCTCGTCATTGAAGTCATCTGTTATCGGTCAGGGCGTAGCGGTCATTTTCAAGGCCGCTAGTGTACGGGGTTTGCCGCGCGGTATTAAGCGTTAATCGCGATCGCAGGCCGCTTGTACGTGGTCTTGTTCGAAGCCGCGATACTGCAGAAATCGCATCTGCCGGGCCTTTTCCTTGAAGTCCTTCGGTACCTCGGCGCCGAACTTGCGTTGGCGCACTGCGCTGGCGAGCCCGTGCCAGTCAGCGGCGGACGCCTCGATCGCCATTTCGATGATGGCATCCGGGATGCCGCGCTGACCGAGGTCGACGCGAATGCGAACCGGCCCCTTGCCCTGGTTAATGTGCGATTGCACAAACGCTTCGGCGAAGCGATCGTCACTCTGCAGGCCCTCGTCGGTCAATTGCTGCACCGCCAGTTCGACGAGATTGCGGACATAGCCTTTATCCGCGAGCTTGCGGATTAGCTCGGCCTGTCCGTATTCCCGGCGCGCGAGGAAGTCCATGGCCTTTTTGCGTATCTCAAGCGGACAGGAAAACCGATCATCCTTCTCATCAGAGAGAAGATCGCTGATTTCTTCATGAACGGGTTTCATCGGTCAATTTGTATCCGAGAAGTGGCGTATTGACCGGTCCGATAGATCAATACGGCAATGGCTCGCTTCGCTGCGCTTTATTTGCCTGCTTGATCTCTCCGACCGTTCACCTGAATTTCGCTGCAGCAATCCCAAATTGACGAGATTTAGATAACAACCCGACGGGAATCGGATGTTCGGTCGACCGGCGTGTCGAGCGCCGCGAAGCAGGACGCCCGAGCAAGCGAGACCCGCAGCGAGCGAGGCAGGGCGCCGAGTGAGCGTAAGGTCGAAGAACATCCGGATTCCGTTGGCTTTGGCTTCAATCTATCGGACCATTAATCGCATCGCATTGCATCTGTCGCGGCTATTAGCCGCTCCTACAAACCATTCGCGGCCATGGCACCCGCAGGGCATAAAGCCGCTCCTACAAACCATTCGCGGCCAAGGCACCCGCAGGGCATAAAGCCGCTCCTACAAACCATTCGCGGCCAAGGCACCCGCAGGGCATAAAGCCGCTCCTACGACGCTTCCTTGGCAGCGTCTTTGTCATCGGAGTCCGTATCCGGAACCGCTGCAACTGTTGGCGGCATCAGGATCGCGCGAATTTTCTTCTCGATGTCATCGGCCATTTCCGGGTTCGCTTTGAGAAACTCGCGGGCATTGTCCTTGCCCTGCCCGATGCGGTCATCACCGTAGCTGTACCAGGAGCCGGCTTTACCGACAATGTCATGCTGCACGCCGAGATCGATCAGTTCGCCGAGGCGTGAGATGCCCTGCCCATAGAGAATTTCAAATTCGGCCTGCTTGAATGGCGGCGATACCTTGTTCTTGACCACCTTGACGCGCGTCTGGTTACCGACCACCTCGTCGCCTTTCTTGATCGCGCCGATACGGCGAATGTCGAGACGAACAGACGAGTAGAATTTCAGTGCGTTACCACCGGTGGTGGTCTCGGGGCTGCCGAACATGACGCCGATCTTCATGCGAATCTGGTTAATGAAAATGACCATGACATTGGAGCGCTTGATGTTGCCGGTCAGTTTTCGCAAAGCCTGCGACATCAGGCGAGCCTGCAGGCCCATATGCGAGTCACCCATCTCCCCTTCAATTTCCGCTTTCGGTGTCAGCGCAGCAACCGAGTCGACGACAACGACATCGACGGCACCGGAACGCACCAGCATGTCGGTAATTTCGAGGGCCTGCTCACCGGTGTCCGGCTGTGACACCAGCAGTTCATCGACATTGACGCCGAGTTTTTCGGCGTATCCAGGATCCAGCGCGTGTTCAGCATCGATAAAGGCTGCTGTACCGCCCTTTTTCTGGGCTTCTGCGACCACTTGTAGCGTCAATGTGGTTTTACCCGAGGATTCCGGGCCATAAATCTCGACTACCCGGCCTTTGGGCAAGCCACCGATGCCGAGCGCGACATCCAGGCCGATGGAACCGGTCGAAATGGCCTCTATATCGCGGATTGCGGTGCCGTCGCCCATGCGCATCACGGAGCCCTTACCGAACTGCTTTTCAATTTGCCCAAGCGCCTGGGCAAGTGCCTTTTTACGATTGTCGTCCATTATTTTGCCGCCATTTGGTGAATTGGAGAGGTACTGTTGATATACACAGTATTATTTCATGAAAGCCCCGTCAATGGGAGCTTTCAGCGCCGCTAATTTCCGGGCAAAGCGTGAAGATTTGCGAGGAATGTGGCTTAAGCTACTGTTTCAGCGGGACGTAGCTCGCGCCACCCGGGCCGGACAGCGACTCAACCAACTCGAATCCCGACCACTCGGTGGTCGCACGTTGCGCGAGTCTCTCCACCGCAAAATTGCGCGCGTTGCGCGACACCGTGATGTGCGGCCGGTAGGTGCGGTCCTCGGTAACAATGCCGAGATCCTGTAACAGCGCATTGAGCTTTGACACCAGCGTCTCGAGTTCCGCCGGCACGGTCATCGCGACCAGCGCGGCGATTTTCGGGCGCGGCCAGAACTCCAGCCGGTCGAAATGCAGCCGAAACGGCTCAAACGGGATCGCGGCCGCGCGTTGTTGTAGCGTCGGGATCATCGCGTCCTCGACGTCGCCGGCAAATGCCAGCGTGATATGCCAGTTGCGGCGGTCGACCGCGCGTCCTTCGACATTGCGCGCAACCGAGTTAATGACATCGCGAAGCCGATCGCGTTGACGCACGTCCGGCCACAGTGCGAAAAATACCCGTCGTTTACTCATGGTTGAATGCGCTCCCGGACGCCCTGCAGTGCATGCGCAACGGCGGCTTCACGAACCAGCTCGCGGTCGCCGCTGAAGTTCTCGACACTCACATCGACGTGAACCTTAGTACCGTCACGGACCGCCCAGGCAAACCACACCAGGCCGACGGGCTTCTCTTTTGTGGCCCCGGTCGGGCCGGCCACGCCACTGACGGCGACGGCGAAGTCGGCGCCACTCAGCCGAATCGCGCCCTTTGCCATTTCGCTGACAACCGCTTCGCTGACCGAGCCATGGTCGACGAGCGTCTGGTTTTTTACGCCGAGAATCGATTCCTTGGCGCCGTTCGCATAGCTCACGATGCCGTAACCGAACACCGCCGAACTGCCGGGTATGTCGGTGATGGCCTTGGCGACCCATCCGCCGGTGCAGGATTCTGCTGTGGCGACGGCCTTGCCGCCGGCGTCCAGCTCCCTTACTAGCGCTTCGGCAAGTTTATGTATCGATTCGTGATCAGCCATGGATTACCGATTCATATAAAGCAACATGCTTGTCGGCCATCGTATCGATCGAGAACGCCTTTTGCATCCGTTCCCGGCCCGCCGTACTCATCGACTGGCGCATTGCATCGTCAGTCATCAGCGTGGCGATCGCTTCCTGCAACTGTCCGACGTTCTCGGCCTCGGCCAACAGGCCGGTCTCACCGTGCACGACAGCCTCGTTGAGGCCGCCCGCATCGAAGCCGACCACAGGAACACCGGCAGCGGCCGCCTTCAGCGCTGCGACACCCAGGCCCTCTGTGAGCGCCGGATGCACCAGCAGGTCGAAACAGCCGATAAAGTCATCGAGATCGTCACGAAAACCGGCGAACTGGACCACGCCGTTCAGCCCGAGTTGCGCAGCCTGTGCGCGCAATTCCGTGTCGAGTTCGCCATCACCAAAAATCACCACGCGCATGGAATGCTGTTCTCGATTCAGGCCTGCGACGGCTTCGAGCAGGTAACGATGGCCCTTGCGTGCAATCAATTGCCCGGCCGCGGCGATGGTGAACATGCCGTCCTTAACCGCAAACTCCTCGCGGAATGCGGTGCAATCCGGTGTTGCTGCGAAACGCTCAGCATCGACCGCACTGCGTATCACAGCGATACGATCTTTATCGACGCCCAAATCGCGTAATACGCGCGCAATCGCCTCTGATATTGCGATGATTTTCTCAAATGGCTTGTAACGCAGGGTCGCGATCAGCTGCATTTCGGTGTTGTCCACGCGCCGCGACACGACGGCAGGAATGTCGGCGTACGACGCGGCGAGACCGCCCAGCACGTCAGCGCCACGACGACTGTGACAGTGCACGATGTCCGGTTCGTATTCTTTTAGAAATTGTGACAGCCGATAGGCAAACGGCAGATCCAGGTCGCCGGCACAGAAAAGATTCTGCACGCGAATACCGGCCAGCCGTGCCACGCCGTCGATCCCGGAATCCGGCGGACAGACCAGCACACTCTCATGCCCGCGCTCGCGTAAGGCATTGATCAGGTACACAACCTGCTGTGGTCCGCCCAAAAAATGGCGCCCGGTTTCGACATGCAGTATTTTCACCCCTCTATGATACGCATTCGCGCGGCTTCGCGCGCCACTTCAAAATAACAACGTATGAAAGCCGAAGTTTCCTCCGTTCACACCCCGATGATGCGCCAGTATCTCGGCATCAAAGCCGACTACCCGGACATGCTGCTGTTCTATCGCATGGGCGATTTCTACGAGCTTTTCTACGATGACGCCAAGCGCGCCGCATCGCTCCTCGACATCACGCTAACAGCACGCGGCAAGTCGGGCGGCAATGCGATTCCAATGTGCGGCGTGCCGTACCATGCCGTTGAGGGCTATCTCGCAAAACTGGTTCGCAAGGGCGAGTCGATCGCAATCTGTGAGCAGATCGGTGACCCCGCAACCAGCAAGGGCCCTGTGGAGCGCAAGGTCACCCGAGTTGTCACGCCAGGTACGCTGACGGACGAGGCCTTGCTTTCGGCCAACCGGGACAATGTCGTGGCGGCGATATTTGCCGGTACCGACACCATCGGCATCGCCTGGCTCGATTTGTCTGCCGGTCGCTTTCGCCTGACCGAGGTCAGCGATCGCGAGTCGCTGCTCGGCGAGCTGGAGCGCTTGCGCCCCGCCGAACTGATTGTCGACGAGGATCACTCCTTCGGCGACATTTTTACCGAATCGTCGCGCCTGACCCGCCGCCCGCCGTGGCATTTCGAGCTGGACAGCTCGGAGCGCCTGCTGTGCAACCAGTTCGGTACCCGGGACCTTGCGGGCTTCGGCTGCTCGGCTTTCAAATCCGGCATCGCGGCCGCGGGTGCGCTGCTGCAATACGTGACCGACACACAAAAAGCCGCGCTGCCGCACCTGACGTCAATCAGCGCCGAATTGCGCGCCGATGCCGTCATCATGGACGGGCCCACGCGGCGCAATCTTGAACTCGAGGAATCACTGAGCGGCTCAGATCAGCACACACTTGCCGGCGTAATGGACCATTGCCAGACCGCGATGGGCAGCCGCTTGCTGCGCCGCTGGATTCAACGTCCGTTGCGCGATGCGCAAGTTCTCAAGGCACGCTACCAGGCTATCGATGCATTGATCAGCGTGGCGGCGGTTGATGAATTGCAAACGACGTTGGATGGCATCGGCGACGTAGAGCGCATCCTGTCGCGGGTTGCGCTGCGATCCGCACGACCTCGTGACCTGCGTCAGCTCGGCGAAGCGCTGTCGAGACTGCCACAGTTGCAGAAGCAGCTCGGTATCATCGATGCGCCACTCCTCGCCGATCTTGCTGAGCAGACCGGTGAACACCGCGAGCAAAGACGTCTGCTGGAAAAAGCCATCATCGACAGCCCGCCGATGTTGATTCGTGATGGCGGAGTCATCGCTGCGGGTTACGACGACGAACTGGACGACTTGCGTGCAATCGCCGAGAACGCCGATCAATACCTCGTCGACCTGGAAACACGCGAACGCGAACGAACCGGTATTGCGACGCTGAAGCTGGGGTACAACCGGGTGCACGGCTACTACATCGAAATCAGCCGCGCGCAGGCGGATAAGGCACCGGTCGAATACGTGCGCCGGCAAACGCTGAAGGCTGCGGAACGTTACATCACACCAGAACTGAAAGAATTCGAAGATAAGGTGCTCGGTGCCCGCGAGCGAGCGCTGGCGCGCGAAAAACACCTGTACGAAAAGCTGCTCGACCAATTGCACGACGTGCTCGGTGCATTGCAGCTGAGTGCCTCTGCATTGGCGGAACTGGATGTGCTCGCCTGCTTCGCTGAAAGATCGCAAACGCTGAACCTGTCGCAACCGGAAATTACAGACGAACCCTGCATCGAAATCGATGGCGGTCGTCACCTCGTTGTCGAACAGGTAATCGATGCGCCGTTCATTGCCAATGACTTGTCGCTCGATGCGGCGAAACGCCTGTTGGTCATCACCGGGCCGAACATGGGCGGCAAATCAACTTACATGCGGCAGACGGCACTCATTATTATTCTTGCGCACATCGGCAGCTTCGTACCGGCAACGCGCCTCAGGATCGGACCCATCGACCGGATCTTCACTCGTATCGGGGCGTCGGACGATCTTGCCGGCGGCCGCTCGACCTTCATGGTCGAAATGACCGAAACCGCCACTATTCTCAACAACGCGACTGAGCATAGTCTCGTCCTGATGGATGAAATTGGCCGCGGTACCAGCACTTTCGACGGACTGTCGCTTGCCTGGGCGGCTGCGCACCATATGGGTGAGACGGCCAGGGCATTTACATTATTTGCGACGCACTATTTCGAACTGACCGCGTTGGCGCAGGAGTTGCCAGCATGTGCCAATGTGCACCTGGATGCGACCGAGCACAAAGGCAGCCTGGTGTTCCTGCACACCGTCAAAGCCGGGCCAGCCAACCAGAGCTACGGCCTGCAGGTCGCGTCGCTCGCCGGCGTACCTCGCGAAGTCATCCGCCGCGCACGCATGTACCTGAAAACGCTGGAGTCGCAGCAAGCCACGCATGGCAACAGTCCGCAGGGGCAACTGGATCTCAGCATGCAGGCACCTGAAGAAGGTGACCCGCTTCGGGATGCGGTCGAGGACCTGGACCCCGATGCAATGACGCCGCGTGAAGCGCTCGAAGCCCTGTACAAACTAAAAAACCTGTAAATACGGTGACAGTGACCCTATTTCGCGAAATAGGGTCACTGTCACCATATTTAGTTGCGCAGGAATTTGCCTCTGCGAATGAATGCGGCGGCCTGATCGGCAACCGCGGCCGATACCAGCATGCCCTTGTGGCTGACGGGCAAAACGATGTGCTCTTTCGCTCCATCAAAATGGGTCTCCGCGACCGCGATGGTGCCATCGTTGGCTTCTGTGAAATTTGCCAGGAATCGTCCGACGCCAAACGGCACATTACCCGCGATGACGCCGATCTCGCGTTGCGTAGCAACCGCCGCCGCCCATTTATTGGCAGTGCCGTGAATCATCGCATCGGGCACGGAGTGGCCAACGATCTCTTCGGCCCATTCGAGTTCGTTGAGGATGTTCGCCGCCCGTGACCCGGACAGCGGCGAGCCCACACAGACAACCCTGCCCGGCAGAAAATCCGGTTCATTCGCATGCATGCGTAACGCGAGCACGCCGCCGAGGCTGTGGCCGATAATATGTGCGACATCGGCGTCCTGGTCCTCAATAAAATCTGCGAGCTCGTCAGCGTTGTCGTCCAGCGCACCGCGCACGGACGGATAACTGAATAACAGGACTTCCATCCCGTACTCGCGCTCGAGTCGTCGCTTGATCAGGTACATGCCCGCGCCATGGGACAGGTACCCATGCACGCATATTACGATTTCGCGCTGGTCACTCAGTGCGCGGTGCCCGCAGGCGGATGCCGGTTTCCTTAAGCTGTTCGGCCGACACTTCGCCCGGTGCATTGGTCAGCGGACAGCTGGCCGTTTGAGTTTTCGGGAATGCGATGACGTCGCGGATGCTTTCGGCACCGGCCATCAACGCGACGATACGATCGAGGCCGAACGCCACACCCCCGTGCGGCGGGCAACCGTACTGCAAAGCGTCGAGCAGGAAACCAAATTTTTCGTTGGCTTCTTCCTTGCTGATACCGAGAACGTCGAACACCGCGGCCTGAATATCCTGGTCGTGAATTCGAATCGAACCGCCGCCGATTTCGGAGCCGTTCAACACCATGTCGTAAGCACGAGACAGAGCGCCGCCCGCATCGGCTTTCAAGGCTTCCGCATCATTCACCGACGGCGCGGTAAACGGATGATGCAAAGCAGCCCAGCGTTTTGTTGCCTTGTCTTTTTCGAACATCGGGAAATCAACGACCCAAAGCGGTGCCCAGCCATCCGCGACCAGGCCCCGATCTTCGCCAACTTTCACACGCAAGGCGCCAAGCGCATCGTTGACGACACGTGCTTTGTCAGCGCCAAAGAAAATCAGGTCACCGGAGTTCGCGCCGGTGCGTTCAAGAATGCCATTAACGGCATCGTCGGGCAGGAACTTGAGAATCGGCGACTGCAGTCCATCGCGCCCGGCATCGACATCATTGACCTTGATGTAAGCCAGACCCTTCGCACCATAGCGACCGACGTAGGCCGTGTAGTCATCGATAACTTTACGACTCAGTTCCGCGCCTCCGGGCACACAAAGCGCCGCGACACGCCCTTCCGGATCCGCGGCCGGTCCTGCAAACACCTTGAACTCAACTGAACTCATCAGGTCGGCAACCTCAATCAACTCGAGGTCGATACGCAGGTCCGGCTTGTCCGAGCCATAGCGTTGCATCGCTTCAGCGTAGGTCATGCGCGGAAACTTGTCCGCGAGTTCGATGCCCTGCGTTTCTTTGAAGACATGGCGAATCATGCCTTCCATTTTGGCCATGACGTCTTCTTCGTCGACGAAGCTCATCTCGATATCGAGCTGCGTGAATTCCGGCTGGCGGTCAGCGCGCAAATCCTCGTCGCGAAAACAACGCACGATCTGGTAGTAGCGATCGAGGCCCGACATCATCAACAACTGCTTGAAAATCTGCGGTGACTGCGGCAACGCAAAAAATTTGCCGGGATGGGTGCGACTCGGAACGATGTAGTCACGTGCACCTTCCGGGGTCGCACGCGTCAGCATTGGCGTTTCAACATCGATGAAGCCATTACCATCGAGAAAGTTGCGCATCGCAACGGTGACCTTGTGCCGTAACATCAGGTTACCGAGCATGTTCTCGCGACGCAGGTCCAGGTAGCGATACTTGAGGCGAATATCTTCGTTCGCCTGCTCGTCATGGTGAAACGGCGGCGTTTCCGACTTGTTCAGGGTTTCGAGTTCATGCGCCAGCACTTCGACCTGGCCGGTCGCCATGTTCGGATTTACGGTACCTTCCGGGCGCGGTCGCACCAGGCCTTTCACCTTCAACACGTACTCGGAACGAATGCGCTCGGCTTCGGCAAAAATCTCAGCACGATCGGGGTCAAATACGACCTGCAACAGGCCCTCGCGATCGCGCAGATCGATGAAAATAACACCGCCGTGGTCGCGGCGCCGGTGCACCCAGCCGCATACCTCGATTTCCTGACCGTTCAGGGACTCATTGATCTCGCCGCAATAGTGGCTACGCATGGGAAAACCCGGGAAATTGCTAGAAAAAAGAGGCGGAATGGTACGGGCTGGGGCCCGGCTTATCAAGCGGTGTCGTCGGGGAGGTCGAAGGGCAAATCCCCGGTTTTACCTTTTCGCCAGGCCGGCACGACGACGCCCAAGGAGATGATCATCTTCAGCGCCTCATCGACCTCCATGTCCAGCACCGTGACGTCTTTCCGCGGCGTAATGATAATAAAGCCAGAAGTCGGATTGGGCGTCGTCGGCACGAAACAGCAGACGACGTCTTCGCCGGTGCGGCCTTCGATCTCACCGAGTTCGTTGGCCGTCTGGAACGCCAGGCTGTACAGGCCCTTGCGTGGGTATTCGATCAACAGCACGTTCTTGAACGAGGTGCTGGTATCTGAAAATACGATTTCGGCAAAATTCTTGGCGGCCGAATAAATGGCGCGCACCACCGGAATGCGGTCGAGCAGTTTCTCCCATCCGCCGACAAATGCGCGACCGACAAAATTGGCAACAAGAACGCCGGTCAGCAGCACCACGATGACAATCAGGATAACGCCGAATCCGGGTATTTCGACCGGATTTTCGGTACCCAGCCACTGCTGCAACAGCAGGCTGGGCTGGTAGCGCTGCGGCAGCAATGCGATCGACTTGTCCATTTGCCGGACAGCGAAATTGATCAGCAGCAATGTCGCACCCAGCGGTATCCAGACCAGCAGTCCGGCAACCAGGTAGCGGCGAAAGCGCTTCACGCCGGCGATGCCTTGCTGTCACCAGCCGTTGTACTGGTCGTCTTCTTTTCTGCCTTGGTGGTCGAGTCCGCTTTGGCCGAATCTTTGCCGGCATCGGTTTTCTTGCCGTCCTTCTTGGCGTCGGCGTCGCCGGCCAGGTTGCGCTTGTCGCCAGTCTTGAAATCCGTCTCGTACCAGCCGTCACCCTTGAGGCGGAACTTGGGTGCAGACAACTGCTTTTGCAGCGATGCCTCGCCGCACTCCGGGCAATCCACCAGGCGCGGGTCACTCATCTTCTGCAAAACATCGAACACGTGATCGCAGGACTTGCAGGCATATCCGTAAATCGGCATTTCTCTAAATCTCTGCTCTGATAGTTAGTGTCTCGGCGCGCGAGTATATCCCAGACCGCCGCCTATGCGGCATTCCTGAACTCCAGTCGTTCGTCGGTGACCCCGACTTCGATCGTGTCCCCGGGCTTGAAAGCACCTTGCAATATCTGCTGCGCCAGCGGGTTTTCGACTTGTTGCTGAATCGCACGCTTCAGCGGTCGCGCACCGTACACCGGATCGAACCCGGCATCGGCAAGCTTGTCGCGTGCCGCATCCGACAGGCGAATCGAAATATCCCGATCGGCCAGCCGATCGTGCAGGTAAGACAGCTGTATATCCACGATCTTGCGAATATGCTCGCGTGCCAGCGGATGAAAGACGACCAGATCGTCGATGCGGTTCAGGAACTCGGGGCGGAAATGACCGCCGACGACATCCATGACCGCCGACTTCATTGCGTCGTAGTTATCCTCGCCCGCCATCTCCTGAATCAGTTGCGAACCAAGGTTCGATGTCATGACGATTACAGTATTGCGGAAATCGACGGTGCGTCCCTGGCCATCCGTCAGGCGGCCGTCATCGAGCACCTGCAGCAACACGTTGAAAACATCCGGGTGAGCTTTCTCAACCTCGTCGAGCAGAATGACAGAGTATGGCCGGCGGCGAACCGCTTCGGTCAGGTAACCGCCTTCCTCATAGCCGACATAGCCAGGCGGCGCACCTATCAGTCGGGCAACGGAGTGCTTCTCCATGAACTCGGACATATCGAGGCGCACCATGGCCTCGTCGGTATCAAACATGAAATTCGCAAGCGCCTTGGTCAGCTCGGTTTTACCGACACCGGTCGGACCCAGAAACAGGAATGAGCCAATCGGCCGCTTCGGATCCGACAGTCCGGCACGCGAACGCCGAATCGCATTCGCCACAACCGTAACCGCTTCATCCTGGCCGACAACGCGCTGCTGCACGACAGACTCCATCTGCAGCAGTTTGTCTTTCTCGCCCTCCAGCATCTTGCTGACCGGAATACCGGTCCACTTGGACACGATCTCGGCGACTTCTTCGTCGGTGACATTGTTGCGCAGCAGTGTGTTCTCCTGCTGGTCCGCCTGCAGTGCATCTTCGAGCTGTTTTTCAAGTTCCGGGATGCGGCCATATTGCAGTTCCGACATGCGCGCGAGATCGTTGGCCCGATGCGCCGTTTCAAGCTCCAGGCGAGCGCGCTCGAGCTCCTCTTTAATATGTGTTGCGCCCTGCATCGCCGCCTTCTCGGATTTCCAGATTTCTTCCAGGTCCGAGAATTCCTTTTCGAGATCGCCGAGCTGCGCTTCCAGGTCGGCGAGGCGTTTCGCGGACGCATCGTCCGATTCTTTTTTCAATGCCTCGCGTTCGATTTTCAGCTGGATGATGCGCCGCTCCAGCTTGTCCATCGCTTCGGGCTTCGAGTCGATCTCGATACGAATGCGTGACGCCGCTTCGTCGATCAGGTCGATGGCCTTGTCGGGCAACTGGCGGTCGCTGATGTAGCGATGTGACAGGGTCGCGGCTGCAACAATCGCCGGGTCCGTAATCTCGACACCATGATGGACTTCATAGCGTTCCTTCAGTCCGCGCAGAATCGCGATCGTGTCTTCCACCGTCGGTTCTTCGATCAGTACCTTCTGGAAGCGGCGCTCAAGCGCAGCATCTTTTTCCAGGTATTGACGGTATTCGTTCAACGTGGTTGCACCAACGCAGTGCAATTCGCCGCGCGCCAACGCGGGCTTAAGCATGTTGCCGGCGTCCATCGATCCCTCCGCCTTGCCGGCGCCAACCATCGTGTGCAATTCATCGATAAACAGGATCACCTGCCCTTCCTGCTTGGCGAGATCATTGAGCACGCCCTTGAGGCGCTCTTCGAACTCGCCGCGGAATTTCGCCCCGGCGATCAGCGCGCCCATGTCCAGCGACAGGATGCGTTTGCCACGTAATCCTTCCGGCACCTCGTTGTTCACGATGCGCTGTGCGAGGCCTTCAAGAATGGCGGTCTTGCCGACACCGGGCTCACCAATCAGAACCGGGTTGTTCTTGGTGCGGCGTTGCAGAATCTGGATGGTGCGGCGAATCTCGTCGTCGCGACCGATGATCGGGTCCAACTTGCCCTGCTCGGCACGTTCGGTCAGATCGACAGTGAACTTGTCGAGCGCCTGGCGCGTGTCTTCGGCGTTCGGATCGTTGACCTGCTGGCCGCCGCGCAGTTCGTCAATGGCGATCTCAATCGCGCCCTTTACGGCACCTGCCTGTTCCAGCAAAGCCTTGAGCGGCGAATTGGCTTCCAGCGCCGCCAGCAGGAACAACTCGCTGGAGATGTACTGGTCGTTGCGTTTCTGCGCGAGCTTGTCGGTAACATTGAACAGCTTGGTCAGGTCGTTGCCAATATGGACCTCGCCGCCGGAGCCTTCTACCTTTGGCAGCCGATCGATCGCATCACCCAGCTGTGAACGCAGCAGATTGACGTTGACGCCCGCTTTTGTCAGCACGCCACGAACGCTGCCGCCCTGCTGGTCGAGCAGTGCAACAAGCACGTGTACCGGTTCGATGAATTGGTGGTCCTGGCCGACGGCGAGTGACTGCGCATCCGCCAGCGCCAGTTGGAATTTGCTTGTCAGTTTGTCTGATCGCATGAATTTACCTGCACCGCGTTGCGGCGAAATCCTGAATTGCCCCCTTAGGTTGCGGCTTTGGGTGCAATTTCAAGCCCCCGGAAGCGCGATAAAACTCACTATTCGTCCGCACTCCGGGTTACGGCGGTAGGAATCGAATCGCTGACTGTCCTGCCGCGTGCAAAAACCGCCACCATACACCCGCATAATACCGAGCGCCGCGAGCCGTTGCCGCGCCAGGCCGTATAAGTCCGCTTGCCAGCGGCCGCGGCTGTTCGGCTCAAAACAGCTGTCGGCGCCTGGGTCATGATCCAGAAAGGCATCCCGAACTTCGGCGCCAACCTCAAAAGAGGCTTGCGAGATCGCCGGCCCGAGCCAGGCCATCACCTGCTTTTCTCTGGCGCCCAACGCGGCCACGGCATTCTCAATGACACCTGCGGCGAGCCCGCGCCAGCCTGCATGCACTGCTGCGACGGCGGCACCGTCGTCCGTACACAGCAATACCGGTAAACAGTCAGCTGTCCGCACGACACAGGCATGCAGCGGATCTTTGCTAAACGAACCGTCCGCTTGTGGCGGCGTCGTATAGTCTGTTGCCGGAACGATATTGGTGCCGTGAACCTGTTCGAGCCAGCACAGCCGGCCAGGCAGGTCGAGATCCTCGATACGGGTGCCGCGCAGCGTCGTCCCGGCCACGACCGACTTGGGCGCCGGCCACTCTGCCGCTATCCAGTCAGCGCGCTTCATGGTCCCGCCGCAACACAGCAATCAGATCAGCGAAGTCCCGGGGCGCTTCCGCTGTGAACGTCACGCGCTGCTCGCCGACCGGGTGCACAAACGACAATCGGGTTGCGTGCAGCGCCTGACGCTTGAAGTGGCGCAGCGTCTGGGCGAGCTCGTCGCTGGCGCCTTTTGGCAGTGCGAGGCGGCCGCCGTAGACAGGGTCCCCGACCAGCGCATGACGCCGATGTGCGAAGTGCACGCGAATCTGGTGCGTGCGTCCTGTCTCCAGCTTCACATCGACCTGAGTATGTGCGGCGAAGCGTTCCCCGACGGTGTAATGCGTGACAGCTGGCTTGCCGTTTTGTTGCACACTCTGTCGCTTACGATCAACCGGGTGCCGGCCGATGGGCTCGCGGATCGTTCCGCCGCCAGTCAATACGCCGTTGCACACCGCAATATAGTGTCGATCGATCGCGCGCTCGGCGAGCAGACGCACGAGCGACGTGTGGGCCGTCAGCGTCTTGGCAACCAGCAACAGGCCGCTGGTGTCCTTGTCGAGTCGATGCACGATTCCGGCACGCGGCATCTCTTCAAGCTGGGGTACATGATGCAGCAAGCCGTTCATCAGAGTCCCGGCGGGGTTGCCCGCACCCGGATGAACGACCAGGCCCGCCGGCTTGTTGACCACCAGCAGGTGGTCGTCCTCGTGCAGGATATCCAGGGCGATAGGCTCGGGCGCCGCGGTCACGGCAATCTCCGGCTGTGGCTGCAAACTGACGATTTCGCCACCGGAAACCGCGTCCTTCGGCCGCTTTGGCCCGCCTTCCACGGTAATAGACCCCGCCAACAGCCAGTCTTTCAGGCGGCTTCGGGAATATTGCGGAAACATCCGCGCCAGTGCCTGGTCCAACCTCAGGCCGGTGAACTCGGTCGGAATAGTAAGAATTTGTTTTTCAGCGTTCATGACAGTATTGAGTTTACGGTATACTCGCCGACCCCGATCCGCCGGAATGACTGTGGCGGCACACCTTACAAGACAACAGTATGCAGCGTAATTCATTTTCCAAACTGGTTTTTCTTGCCAAAGCCCGCTGGCTCATCGTCATCCTCTTAAGTGGTGGCCTGTTCGCCTGTGCGAGCAATGACGAGCTCCAGTCCGAAGTCCAGAACATCACTGAAGCGTATGAGTTGGCGCAGTTGTCGATCCAGCGCAGAAACTATCGCAAGGGCATCCAGATTTTCGAAGCAATCCAGGCTCGCTACCCATTCAGCGACCTGTCGCGTCAGATTCAGCTGGAATTGCTGCACGCCTATTATAAGAGCGGGCAGCGCGAACAGGCGATTGATGCAGCGGATACCTTCATGCAGGAAAACCCGATACATCCGCGCGTTGACTATGCATTGTATATAAAGGGTCTCGCATACTACGAATCCGATGCCGGCTTTCTGGAGCGCTGGTTCAAACGCGACGTCACATCGCGGCCTCCCGTTGAGGTCGATCTGGCCTACAGTTCATTGCGACGACTGGTGGAACGATTTCCGAACAGTGAATACGCCGCCGACGCTGAACAACGCATGCTGGCCATCAAGGAACGCATGTCAGAGTATGAGAACCACGTCGCCGACTACTACCTGAGACGCGGTGCATATGTCGCGGCGGTCAATCGAGCAAAGAATGCGCTTGAGCAATACAACGGCGCATCCGGAAATGCCAAATCGCTGCAGATCATGGCCGAAGCCTACGACAACATGGGGATGGACGACCTGGCGGCCGACGCACGCCGCGTTTTGGCGGCCAATTTCCCCGACGAGAGCTAGGGCGGCAGGAAACGCCTGCCGGACGAATACCGCTAGTCGTGCAGCGGAAAGCGATATCCCGACGTAATCGGATAGCGCCAGTCGCGGCCAAATGCCCGGCCACTAATGCGAATGCCCGGCGGCGCCTGACGACGCTTGTACTCGTTGCGTTTCACCATTTCGAGAATGCGCGTGACCGTGTCCCGGTCATAGCCTCGCTCCATGATTTCCGCAACCGAAAGGTCGTCGACGATGAAGGCTTCGAGGATCGGGTCAAGCACGTCATAATCGGGCAGCGAATCGCTGTCCTTCTGATCCGGCCTGAGCTCCGCCGAGGGCTCACGCGTGATGACTCGCTCCGGAATCACGCCGCCCAGCGTGTTGCGATACCGGGCCAGCCGGTAGACCAGCGTTTTACTGCAGTCTTTGATCGGCGCGAAACCACCTGCCATGTCGCCGTACAGCGTCGCATAGCCGACAGCCATTTCACTCTTGTTGCCCGTTGTCAGCAACATGCGTCCCGTCTTGTTCGAAATCGCCATCAGCAACAGGCCCCGGCAGCGCGCCTGGATGTTCTCTTCGGTCGCGTCCGGCTCACGTTCGCCCAGCACCGGCTGCAGTTGTGCAACGGTCGCCGAGTAGATGGGTTCGATCGGAATTACGTCGTAGCGAATACCGAGCAGGCTTGCCTGTTTGGCCGCATCTTCCTGGCTCATCGTCGACGTATAGCGAAACGGCATCATGACTGCTCGAACCTTGTCCGCACCGATCGCGTCGCAGGCAATACTGGCGACCAGCGCCGAGTCAATGCCGCCCGAGAGACCGAGAATGACACCCGGGAAACCGTGCTTGTTGATGTAGTCGCGCGTACCGGTCACCAGCGCCTTGTATATCTTGGCGTCGTCTTCCGGTTCGTCCGCACAGTCGCCACGTTCGGGCTCCACCCCGCTGGACGTGGCATGCAGCGTAGTCAGGAAGAGGCCCTCTTCGAAGGACGGTGCACGGACCCCGACTTCTCCGGCTGCATCCATGACAAAGGAACCACCGTCGAAAACGAGTTCGTCCTGGCCTCCGACCATGTTGACGTAGACCACCGGCACCTGGTTTTCGGCAATACGGCTGCGAACCTCGGCCTCACGATGCGACTGGCTGTTTAACTCGAACGGAGAACCGTTGATGACGACAATGCACTCAGCACCGGCCGCACGAGATGCCTGCATGGGTGCCGCACTCCAGACGTCCTCACAAATATTCAGGCCAATGCGAATGCCGTTGAGGTTGAAGACCGCGGCAGTGCTGCCCTTGGTGAAATAGCGTTTCTCGTCAAAAACGCTGTAGTTGGGCAGCAGCATCTTGCGGTAGTGCGCAAGCACTTTTGTGTCGCGAAACACGACACAGGAATTGAAAATGTCGCCGTCTTTATATTCCGGAAAGCCGATCAGGATCGCGATGCCATTGACCGCAGCGCGAATTTCGGCCAATGCATTTTCGACCTTGTAGCGCAGCCCGGCGTGGAACAACAAGTCTTCCGGCGGATAGCCACAAATACTCAATTCCGGGAACACGACCAGATCGGCGCGCAACTCGTCGCGCGCCCGATTGGCATACTCGATGATCTTCGCCGTATTGCCTGCAACATCTCCAACCGCCAGGTCAAGCTGAGCCAATGCAACTTTGACAGAGTGGTCCATGCGCAATGCTCCGACCGTCCGCAGGCTGTTAGTCGATGATTTCCTTCATCTTCGAGCCCAGCTCCGCCGGGGAGCGAACGGTTGCAACGCCGGCCTTTTCAAGCGCCGCAAACTTGTCGTCGGCTGTGCCTTTGCCGCCAGCAATAATTGCGCCCGCGTGTCCCATGCGTTTTCCCGGAGGTGCGGTAACGCCCGCGATATAGGCAACGACCGGCTTGCTGACCTTGTCCTGGATGAACTCCGCGGCAGCTTCCTCGTCGGTGCCACCGATTTCACCGACCATGATGATGCCGTCGGTGTCCGGGTCCTCCTGGAACAATTCCAGGCAGTCGATGAAATTCATGCCACGAACCGGGTCGCCGCCAATACCGATGCAAGTGCTCTGCCCTAGTCCATTGGTGGTCGTCTGATAGACCGCTTCATACGTCAGCGTCCCGGAACGAGACACAACGCCGATGCGGCCTTTCTGATGAATGAAACCGGGCATGATGCCGATTTTGCATTCTTCGGGAGTAATAATTCCCGGGCAGTTCGGCCCGATCAGCCGGCAATCGTAGTCGCGCAATGCCGACTTTACCTTGACCATGTCGTTGACCGGAATGCCTTCAGTGATGCAAACAATCAATCCGACACCGGCGTCGGCTGCTTCGAGAATCGCATCGGCAGCGAACGGTGGCGGCACGTAGATCATGCTGACATCGGCGCCGGTCTCGCCAACCGCATCGCGAACCGTATTGAATACCGGTACACCGATATGCTCCTGCCCACCGCGTCCGGGCGTCACACCTGCGACCACCTGGGTGCCATACTCAAGGCACTGCTCGGTGTGAAACGAACCCTGGTTACCCGTAATTCCCTGGCACAGGACTTTGCTGTTCTTGTTAACCAATATACTCATTAAGACTTCTCTCAGGCTGCCGAGGCAACGGCTTTTCGGGCTGCGTCGGTAAGGTCCTCGGCGGCGATGATATCGAGTCCGCTCTTTGCCAGCAGCTCGCGTCCTTTATTGACATTGGTGCCTTCCAGCCGCACGACGACCGGTACTTCGACACCGACTTCCTTCACGGCACTGATGATGCCTTCAGCGATGAGATCACAACGGACAATACCGCCAAAAATATTCACCAGGATTGCCGTTACGTTATCGTTTGACAGAATCAACTTGAATGCGGCGGCCACGCGTTCAGCGGTGGCACCGCCACCAACATCGAGAAAGTTAGCCGGATCGCCACCGTGCAATTTGATCAGGTCCATTGTCGCCATCGCGAGTCCGGCGCCGTTCACCATGCAGGCGATATTGCCGTCCAGCGATACATAGTTGAGGTCATGTTCTGCCGCCTTGCGCTCCGCTTCGTCTTCCTGGCTCGGATCGCGAAGTTCGGCAATTTTCTGTTGCCGGAACAGCGCACTGCCGTCGATGTTGATCTTGCCATCAAGAGCAATCACATCGCCCGCCGTGTTGGTAATCAGCGGGTTGACTTCAATGAGGCTGGCATCCGTATCCAGGTACAATTGGTACAGCTTCTTGACCAGGTCACCGAACTGCCGCATCTGCTTCTTGTCCAGACCCAATCCGAACGCCAACTGGCGCGCCTGGTAGTCCTGCAAACCGGCATCCGGTTGTACCGCAACCGAGAAAATCTTTTCCGGCGTCTCCGCGGCAACTTTCTCAATATCCATGCCGCCAGCCGCCGAGGCGATGAATGATATGCGGCTGACTTCGCGATCGACCAGCATGCTGAGATACAGCTCGCGATCGATCTGCGATCCCTCCTCGATATAGACCACATTGACCGGCAACCCGGTCGGGCCAGTCTGGTAGGTCACCAGCGTCATGCCGAGCATCTCGTCCGCATACTCGCGGACCTCATCGAGCGTTTTAGCCAGTTTTACGCCGCCCGCTTTACCGCGACCGCCGGTGTGTGCCTGCGCTTTGACGACCCACAGGTCACCGCCGAGCTCTTCCGCTGCCTTGACGGCCGCATCAGCCGTATCGGCCGGTATGCCTCGCGGAACGACAATGCCGTAGTCCGCAAACAATCGTTTGGATTGGTATTCGTGAAGATTCATGTGATTTCTTTTAATTGCAAAGGAGACTTTCGCGATGCCGCGAAAATGTCGCCGTATTTTGTAGGTTTACGCGACCCTTGTCCATATTCAGTCTACAATTCGCGGATGAATCAGCTACAAACCGAGGCGTCGCTGAAAAAAACCTTACGCAGCAGCAGGGACGCCCTGTTACAGACGGCCATCGAAGAGCCGGACCTGAGCTGGCGCGTGCTGCGTACGCTGAACGGATTTCGGCTGTTTATCAGCATTACGATGCTGGTGCTGTTTTTCGTACGCACCGACCCGCGATTTTTCGGCGATGCCAATCCGACGCTTTACTTGCTGACCGTCGGAGGCTACATGGTTTTCGCCGCGTTATCGGCCATTGCCATCCGCAAGCACTGGGTTGAGATCGGCGCGTTTGCGACCGTGCAAATGCTGGTCGACATTTTCGCCATCGTGTCGCTGATGCATGCCAGCAGTGGTATCGCGAGTGGCATCGGTGGCCTGCTGATTATTTTTGTCGGGGCCGGCTGCCTCGTTGTACCACCTCGCAATGCAGCGATCATGGCGGCCACAGCGACATTTGCGATTCTCGGGCAACAACTTTTGACGCAAATCCTCGGGCTGGCTGCGCAGCCGAATTACCCTGCCGCCGGTTTGTTAAGCGCCATCATTTTTGCGATCGCATTGACTGCGCAGCCGTTGACGCGGCGCATTCAGGCCAGTGAGGCGCTGGCGCGGCAATTCGGCGTTGACTTAAAAAACCTCTCGGAACTGAATCAATACATTGTGAAGCACCTGCGCGAGAGTATTGTCGTTATCGACGCCCAGGATGAAATTCGACTGATCAACAGCTCTGCAACCCGGCTTCTCGGGCTCGCAGACGACAGCACACGTACCGGGACACCGCTGCTCAGAGTATTTCAGCCGCTCGCGGACTATGTGACTCGTTGGCGTGCCGATACGACGCTGTCATCGCACCCGGAATTTACGGTCATAACGGAAGGCGACAATACCCGCGCTACCGCGCACCTGGCACCGCTTGGCAAAGACGGCCAGCGACAGGGGCCAATCATGATATTCCTGGAAGACGCCAGCCTGCTGAACGCCCGGGTACAGCAATCGAAGCTGGCATCGCTGGGCCGCCTTAGCGCGAGTATTGCGCATGAAATCCGAAATCCGGTTGGTGCGATGAGTCACGCGGCGCAGTTACTCGCCGAATCGAGTGCTTTAGGCGAGGACGACATTCGCCTGACAGAAATAATTCGCACACACTCAAGCCGCGTCAGCCACATCATTGACAATGTGCTGCAGCTGTCGCGACGCGAATCCAGCCGGCCAGAGCGCTTGCAACTGCAAGCACTGTTGCGGGACTTCGTTGACGAATTTACGCGCACACACGAATTGCAGGAAGGAGAACTCAAACTGGGCGAATTTGGCGCCGAAATCGAGGCCCGCATGGACCGCAGCCATCTTCACCAGGTGCTATGGAACCTGTGCGATAACGCGGTTAAATACGCCAGCGAAACCGGCGGCATCATGGTCGAGATCGGCGCGGGCCGATTGCAGGGCCAGGGCCGGCCCTATATTGAGGTCATGGATTGTGGTCTCGGCATCGACAACCAGATGGCCGACAAGATTTTTGAGCCGTTCTTTACCGCGCGCTCCGGCGGCACCGGCCTTGGCCTGTACATTTCGCGAGAATTATGTGAATTGAACCGGGCAACGCTGGTGCACCTTGACCGGCCCGGCGGGGGCAGTATCTTTCGTATCGTATTTTCCGATCCCGAACGCTGGGAAACACAGGACGTGGAATGAAGCCGACGCTTGCCCTGATCGTTGATGACGAACCTGATATTTGTGAGTTGCTGAGCCTGACGCTGGCACGTATGGATGTCGAAACGAAAACGGCCGGCGATGTCGCGGGTGCGCGCGCGCTGCTCGATAATCACAGCTTCGATATTTGCCTGACGGACATGCGACTCCCGGATGGCGATGGCCTTGAACTCGTCAAATGGATACAAGGCAACACACCGAATCTTCCGGTCGCGGTGATCACGGCACACGGCAATGTCGAAACCGCGGTACAAGCCCTGAAACTCGGGGCATTCGATTTTATTTCGAAGCCACTCGACCTCGCCAACCTGCGCAATATCGTCGAGAACGCGCTACGCGTGGATACGGCCGTCCAGAATGATTCCAATCTGCTGGGCGAGTCGCCGAAAATGCAGGATTTGCGCAGCATGGTAGATCGGGTCGCGCGTTCCCAGGCACCCGTGCATATCTCCGGCGAATCCGGGACCGGCAAGGAACTGGTGGCACGACTCATCCATGACAGCGGCCCGCGGGCCAGCGGCCCGTTCGTCCCCGTCAACTGCGGGGCAATTCCGGCGGAATTGATGGAAAGCGAGTTCTTCGGTCATCGAAAAGGCAGTTTTACCGGCGCAATCAACGACAAAGCGGGTCTGTTTCAGTGCGCGGGGGATGGCACGTTGTTCCTCGACGAGATCGCTGACTTGCCGCTGTCAATGCAGGTCAAACTGCTGCGTGTCATCCAGGAAAAGACTGTGCGCCCGGTCGGTGCCTCCAAAGAGGAAACGGTTGACGTGCGTATCCTGTCGGCAACACACCGCAAGCTGTCGGATATGGTTGCCGAGGGCGAGTTTCGTGAGGATCTTTTCTACCGCATTAATGTGATCGAGTTGCACGTTCCAGCGCTGCGCGAGCGCGGCGACGACATCCTGTTGCTGGCCGAACATATTCTCACGCGGCTCGATAGCTCAGCGTCTCTGCACGAAGACACGCGCAATGCTCTGCTGGGCTATGCTTTTCCGGGCAACGTGCGCGAGCTTGAAAACATGCTGGAGCGGGCAGTGACGCTCTGTACCAGTGGCATTATCCAGCCATCGGACCTGCACATGCGCGACATGAGCGAGACGGCGCCCGGACCATCGGCCTTGTCCGGTAAACTCGGCGACCAGGTGGAAGACGTGCAGCGCCAGGCGATTGTCGAGGCACTGGAGAAAACCCGCTATAACAAGACAGCGGCGGCAAAGCTTCTGGGGCTCTCATTCCGGCAATTGCGCTATCGCATCAAAAAGCTCGGCATAGACTGACAAAAATTGTCAGGTTTTGACCAAAACTGACAATCCGGCCCCGCGTTTGTCAGCCTTTGACGACGCCATTTATTGTTAGATTAGCCCTTCTTTTTTAACTAATTCATATACTTACTGTCGCCACAACAAACTTGGCACGGCGCTTGCTTATACCTGAAGTACAGGCGTTATTGCCGTTTAGTTTGTAACTGGCACGACTCTCACATTCATGGAGATTGAAGAGATGAAGAAAATTCAACAGGGTTTTACACTTATCGAACTTATGATCGTTGTTGCGATCATCGGTATTCTGGCGGCAATCGCCATTCCGGCTTATTCGGACTACACGATCCGCGCACAGGTATCTGAAGGCCTGACGCTCGCAGGCGGCGCGAAAGCTGCTGTCAGTGAGTTTGTTATGGACCGAGGCACCTTCCCGACCAACAATACAGCTGCTGGCCTTTCGCCTGCTGCCAACATCAACGGTAAGTACACGTCTGCTGTAGACGCTGGTGGTGGTGCCGACGGACAGATCGTTATTACTTACGGTGCTGGAGCTCACGCTGACCTGGCGGGCGACACACTGTTCCTGTCAGCACGTACTGTACAGGGTAGTGTTATCTGGGAGTGCCTGGCTGGATCAGGAACGGTTGATGCCAAGCATCGCCCGGCGACTTGCCGATAGTTCAGGCGCAGCTTCTATAGCGCTATGCTAGATTAAAAGCCCCGGTCCGCCGGGGCTTTTTTTTTAGACGAAGCGCAACGACCGCACATCATTGCCACTCGTGGCAATGCACTGGAACCGGACTATGCAAAACGGCGACTGTAATACCCAACGAGGCTTCACACTGATCGAGTTGATGATCGTTATCGCGATTATCGGCATCCTCGCCTCGCTCGCTGTGTCGACCTACCAGACCTACACCGTCCGCGCACAAGTCGGCGAAGCGCTAAATCTGGCGTCAAACGCCAAACTCGCCGTAGTTGATTCCTACAATCTTACCGGTGCGCCACCGGCAACCCGTGCCGATGCCGGCCTGTCAGCGGCCGCCACGGATACCCAGGGCACCTATGTATCACAAGTCAATATCGTCGACGGACGCATAGACGTTACCCTTGGCAACGCAGTGCACGCGGATGTCTTCGGCAACGTGATTTCGTATACGCCCTACCTGCTACCCAGCGGCGGTATCATCTGGCGATGCGGTGCAGAGGCAGCGCCCGGCGGCGGTGCCGTATTGCTGACCGATGGCGGCGTCAATTCAGCATCGTACATCGCCTCCACGCTGCCCGAACGTTACATGCCGGTCAGCTGCCGCCAGTAGCCGATCAACGACCCGCGGACCGATCCCGGCCAGCGCTCCTGAGTCGCGCAGCACGCCCGGAAACAGGCCGATCCTGCGCTATTTCGGTTGATTTTCATGATTTTACTTAATCAATTCGCGTAACTGTGAACGGCAGCACAAAATCCAGTTGAATCGGGAACTTGGATCAGTGAGACTGTGAAGCTGAAAGAATCGCGACAGCAGTAAACTCTATGGCGGCTACGGCTTCACAGACAAACCTCGCGGGCCTGCCCCGGCGCATGGTCCAGGACGGTATTATTTCTGAAGAACAGCTTCAGGAAGCCACCGAAGCTGCGAAAGCCGCGCGCGTATCATTGATTGCCTACCTGGTCACCGAAGAGCTCGCCGAATCCCGGGCCATCGCGGTTGCGGCATCGCACGAATTCGGCGTGCCATTGCTGGATCTCGACGCCGTCGAAATCGACCTGGACGTGGTTCGCGCGGTGGATCAAAAACTGATCGACAAACATCGCGTTCTGCCGCTGGTTAAACGCGGCCAGCGAATTTTCCTCGGGATTTCAGATCCGACCAACCTGCAGGCTATCGACGACATCAAGTTCGCGACCAGCCTGCGTGTCGATCCGGTCGTCGTCGAGCAGGACAAGCTCGAAGAACGCATCACGAAAGCCATTGAGGCAGTTGATACCAGCATGTCGGGTCTGGACGACGACGACGATTTCGATCTCGAAAACCTCGACGTTTCTGGCGAAGATGATGAACCCGACGACGATCAACGAGACGATGTTGAAGATGCGCCGGTCGTACGTTTTGTCAACAAGGTGTTGCTCGATGCGATCAAGCGTGGCGCCTCCGACGTACACTTCGAACCCTATGAAAAGGTATTCCGCGTCCGTACACGCCTCGACGGCGTGCTGTCGGAAGTGGCGAAACCGCCGGTAATCCTGGCGAACAAGGTCTGTGCCCGCCTGAAGGTCATGTCGCGCATGGATATTGCCGAGCGCCGCGTACCGCAGGACGGCCGTATCAAAATGCGCCTGTCGAAGAATCGCGCAATCGACTTTCGCGTGAACACTTGCCCGACATTGTTCGGTGAGAAAATCGTATTACGAATTCTGGACCCATCGAGTGCGAAACTCGGCATCGAAATGCTCGGCTATGAAGACCACCAGCGGGAGATGTACGAGAAACACCTCGCCAAGCCATACGGCATGATTCTCGTCACTGGCCCGACCGGCTCCGGTAAGACGGTTTCTCTGTACACCGGGCTGAATATTCTCAACACTGAAGACCGCAATATCTCGACGGCCGAAGACCCGGCTGAAATCAACCTGCCGGGTATCAACCAGGTCAACGTCAACCCAAAGGTCGGGCTGACGTTCGCATCGTCGTTAAAAGCCTTTCTGCGCCAGGATCCGGATGTGATCATGGTGGGCGAGATTCGCGACCTCGAAACCGCCGAGATCGCGATCAAGGCCGCGCAGACCGGTCACCTGGTTTTGTCGACACTGCATACCAATGACGCACCGAAAACGCTGACCCGTATGGTCGACATGGGCGTCAAGCCCTATGCAATTGCCACCTCGGTGAGCCTGATTATCGCGCAGCGACTCGCGCGACGGCTCTGTGACAGTTGTAAGGAAGTTCGCGACATTCCCAAGGAAGCATTGCAAAAAGAGGGCTTCACCGAACAAGAAATCGACGCCGGCCTGACAATCTTCGGGCCGAAGGGCTGCAAGTCCTGCAATGCCGGATATAAGGGCCGACTGGGCATCTTCCAGGTGATGGAAGTTTCTGAAGCCATGGGCCGAATCATTATGGAAGGCGGCAACGCGATGCAGATCGCGGATCAGGCGGCCGAGGAAGGGGTCATCGATTTGCGACGGGCCGGTTTGAACAAAGTCAAGGACGGGGTTACCAGCCTTGAAGAGGTCAACCGGGTTACCATTGAGTAAATAACACTGAGTAGATAATCGCAGGGTTTGGCGACTAACGGACGATAAAGATGGCTGAGACAGCAGTAGTAAGCAATACGCCTTTTGTGTGGGAAGGAACCGACCGGAACGGCAAGAAAATCAAGGGCAAGAGCCTCGCCAATGACGAGAAACAGGTCCGTGCCGACCTGCGCCGTCAGGGCGTTGTGCCAACGCGCATCAAGAAACAGAGCAAAGGCCTGTTTTCCGGTGGCGGCAAGATCACCACCGGCGATATCTCGATTTTCAGCCGCCAGCTCGCAACCATGCTTGCGGCGGGTATTCCGCTCGTTCAGGCCTTTGAAATCGTCGGCAATGGCCACGAAAACGCGGCCATGCAAAAACTTATCCTGTCCATCAAGGCCGATGTCGAAGGCGGTAGCTCCCTGGCGGAAGCGCTGGCCAAACAACCTCTGTATTTTGATGACCTGTTTGTCAACCTGGTTGAGTCCGGTGAACAAGCCGGTGCACTGGAAACACTGCTGGACAAGATCGCAACCTACAAGGAAAAAACGGAAGCGATCAAGAAAAAGATCAAGAAGGCACTGACCTACCCGGCTGCCGTACTTGTGGTCGCGTTCGTTGTAACCACGATCCTGCTGATCTTCGTCATTCCATCCTTCGAAGATCTCTTCAAGGGATTTGGTGCGGACTTGCCGACCTTCACCCGCATGGTGATCGATTTGTCCGCCTTTGTCAGACAAAAAGGGTTCATCATTGTGCTCGTGATGGGTGCCGGTGTTGCCAGTTTCCTGTATTTCCAAAAGCGCTCACGGCCGTTTCGGCACTTCCTTGACAGGATGATGCTGAAGTCGCCAATCATTGGCCCAATTCTGCAAAAGGCGGCCATCGCGCGCTATTCGCGAACGTTGTCGACCATGTTCGCTGCAGGTGTGCCATTGGTTGAGGCACTCGAGTCTGTCGCCGGAGCAACCGGTAATATTGTTTATGAAACGGGTGTCATGGAAATGCGCGACGAAGTCGCGACCGGTCAACGCCTGCAGGTTGCCATGGAAAATACCGACCTGTTTCCGAATATGGTGATTCAGATGATCGCGGTGGGTGAGGAATCGGGTTCGCTGGACGAAATGTCCGGCAAGGTAGCCGACTTCTATGAGGCCGACGTCGACGACGCGGTCGATAACCTGTCCAGCTTGCTGGAGCCCCTGATCATGGCCATTCTGGGCATACTGGTTGGTGGCCTGGTAGTCGCCATGTACCTGCCTATATTCAAGCTCGGCGCAGTTGTATAGGCCACAGCGACGGTTTGCAAATGCACGGCGTTCGGAGGACACTCCGGACGCCGTTTTTGCTGGAGATGACTAATGCTTGACTTGCTCACCGAGTCCGCCCCGTTGTTTATCTCTGTCGTCTTTGCATTCACGCTGCTCATCGGCAGCTTTTTAAACGTCGTCATCTATCGCCTGCCGGTGATGATGGAACGGGAATGGCGCGAGCAAGCCAATGAACTGGTCAATACGCCACCGGAGCAGGATCTGCCCGAGGGCCGGTTTGACCTTGTGATGCCGCGGTCGCGCTGCCCATCCTGCGGGGCGCTTATCACAGCATTGCAAAATGTACCGGTCATTAGCTACCTGGTGCTCCGCGGCCGCTGCGCAAACTGCAAGTCGGCCATTTCTCCGCGCTACCCGATGGTCGAGTTTGTGACGGCATTGCTGGCCGGATTCTGTGCCTGGCATTTCGGCCCCGGGTGGGAAGCCGTATTGGCGATCATATTGACGTTGTTCCTGATCGTCATCACGATGATCGACGCCGATACGCAATTGATACCCGACTCGATCGTCTACCCGTTGTTGTGGATCGGCCTGGCGATGAGCCTTTATCATCCGCTGGCCGGTGCACAGACGCTCTTCATCAGTCCAAAAGACGCGATCGTCGGCGCAATGGCCGGCTACCTGTCTTTGTGGAGCGTTTTCTGGGCATTCAAGCTGGTCACCGGCAAGGATGGTATGGGCTACGGCGACTTCAAGCTGCTCGCAGCCCTGGGCGCCTGGCTGGGCTGGCAGCAGCTGCCCATGATAATCATGATGTCGGCGGTCGTCGGCGCAGTATTCAATATCATTATGATCGCCGCCCGTGGCCGCGACCGGAACATACCGATTCCATTCGGACCTTACCTGGCTGCCGCTGGCTGGGTCACTATGATCTGGGGCGAATCCATCAAGAATACTTACCTTGACCTGATGTTTTGAAGCAGCAGGTCGCGGAAACCAGTCCCTTCAAAGTCGGCCTGACCGGCGGCATTGCCAGCGGCAAGACAACGGTCGCCAACCTGTTCGCCGCTCACGGCGTGCCTGTTATCGACACCGACATCATTGCACGCGACGTCGTCGAGCCTGGCAAACCCGCGCTCAACGAAATCCATGCGCACTTCGGCGACAGTGTCATAAACGAGTCAGGAATGCTCGACCGCACCGCAATGCGCAAGCTGATTTTTTGTGACAGCCACGCACGCGAGAGACTCGAAGCGATTTTGCACCCAAGAATTGGTGACGAAGTTCGCCGTCGGTCGCAGACCACGAAAGGTGATTATCAGATCATCGCTGTTCCACTGCTCGTTGGCTCGCCGTTGCTGCAATTCGTGGATCGCGTTCTCGTTGTCGATTGTCGTGAAGAAACCCAAATCGAAAGATTGATAAAGCGAGACGCGGGAACCCGTGACGATGCAAGGCGAATTCTCGCGGCACAATCGAGTCGTGAACAACGCCTGGCGATTGCCGACGATGTCATCAACAACGATCAGGATTTATCGCAACTCGAAGAGCAGGTCAATCAGCTTCACTCAAAGTACCAGGCGCTTGCCGGACCCTGATGTCCTCACGCACGGTTTCCTGAAAAATTCGAATATCGGATTCGCTGACCGGCGCAACACCCAGCAAATTGCGATTTGCTTGCTGCAGTTCTGCCAGCGCGATGTCCGATATTTGCAGCGCTTCGTCACCGTGTTCAGCCGATGCCAGTACAGCAGCCATTTGCATCGCGTGGCTTGCGCCGGGCCGCGCCGCCAATGACTTCAAAAAAGCTTCTACCGCTGCCGCGGGCTGCCCGCTATGGGCGTATGCAAAACCAATCAGATATTGAACTTGCGAGTATTCCAGCGAGTCCTCCGCAAGCTCCCCTGGCTCGTGCAACATTGCTCTGAACAATTTGTTAAGTTGCGCGATGGATATTCGCGGGCACTTGTCATTGACAATGCTGCCTGCCAATCGTGAATACACCCTGATCATTCTTGAATCGTAGGCAACTGTAGCCAGCGCTTCGATCTCCCTGTCGAGATCAACAGCGGTCAATTGGTTTAATTCACACAGCGTCACCAGGCGATTCACCAGCAGCAGGGGCTGTGTACCTGGGATGGTTTCAATCGCCTTGTTCAGGACCTCGACAGACTCCGCCTGTCTGCCGGCGTTGTACAACAATACTGAATACTGAGCCTGGGCGCGCGCCGACGTCGGGGCCTTGTGCGCAGAGGCTTCGACCATGCTGGGGAACGTTGACCAAATACTTGCCGAGTAGCGGGTAAAGCTGCCGAGCAAAACAAGCATAGCGACACAGATCAGTGCGAATACTGGAATGCGGACCTTGCGCTGCAGTACGATCAACAAAGGCAGGAACAGAAAGCCAGTAGCGAGATAATTGCGGTGTTCAAAGTACAACTCGAGGTTGACCACAGTCGACTCGAGCAGGTGACTTGCATAGAAAAACAATATGGCCAGCGCAAACACCGGCCAGCGCCGTCGCCGAACGATAGCTGTAGCAAGCAACACCACGTGAATGATCACCGCAAGCAGGGTAGTCACGGGTGACAAAATGCCGCTCGACTTCAGAACATGATCCTGGAACACGCCGGTTGTATACAGCTTCGGCAGGAACCAGTGTTGCAAGTAATCTATGAGTATCCGCGACTCGGTAAGCAGGCGTTCATAAATACTGAAATCCCGCGGCGGCACGATGTCGAAAAAATCATTCCGGAAGAACTGCCCGCCCAGGTAGCCAAAGACCACGAGTGCCGGGGCAACCAGGAATAGTGCGGCCCAATACCGATTGAGTTTGCCGAATCGTTCATGCTGGCTTGCGATCACTGTGATCTCGACAACTGCGACCAGTAACGGCAATAAAATGCCGTTTTCCTTTGACAGCGTTGCCAGCAGCCCAAACACGGCAATGCCCGATGACATCAACAGGTAAGCTCGACGCGGATTCTGCGGCAGCTGGACGCGACCGCGGATATAGACCAGCAGACCGACGAATGAAAACAGCGCTGTCAGCTGCGCCATTCTTTGCACGATGTACAGGGTTGTCGATACCAGGAACGGATGTAGTAACCAGATGCCGGCGGCAGCAATTGCGAGCCAGCGAGCCGCGCTGCGATCATACTGCAGGGCCAACAGAATCTCTCGAATCAGCAAACCGAGGAAGGCGCCGCACAGACAATGAATCACCAGGTTGGTGCGTTTGAAGGGCCAGGCCTCGGCCGGCCAGTTGTTCGCATCAAGCAGGAACGTCAAAAGCGAAAGCGGCCGACCGGTTGGGCCACTATTGCCTGAAAAAACGAACGCCTTGAATGTTTCCCAGTCGACCACGCCGCCCCGTGAGCCGAGCGCCGCAATACTGCCAAAATCATCGAGGACGAATGGCCCGGCCAACCCGGGCCAATACGCTGTCGCGACGGCGGCGAGCAGCACGCAGCAACAAATTCGGAACATCAAACTCTGTGAAAAATCGATTGAGGCCACCACTTTATTTCCCGCCAGAGTCCGGGAGCCGTTGTTGGTCGATTCGCACCTGCGATTCGAAATCCCTGATTTCGCTTTCACTCGTTCGCGTCGACGGTGCAATACTTTCCCGGTGCCTGGACAGTTCCGAACGTGCTCGTGCCGAGAACTTCAGTGCCTCTTCATAATAGCCATTGGATGCGAGTAGTTTCGCCATGTTGAAAGCAGTGTGTGCGGCGGGTGCTGCCTGAAGCACTTCGTTGAAAGATTCGATGCCGCGAGCGAGGTTGTTGTCGTAGATATCGATGATGCCAATAAAATATCGAATCTGCGTGTTCCGAATTGAACCGCGCTCTGCGTTCGCTTCAATCGCAAGCATGTCGACGAACATGTTGCGCAATTCGGGTAATGCAACCGCCTTACAACCCTGATTCGTAACCGAGCTTACGAACTCATAGTAAATACTCATCAGCCGTGGATCATAAACAGTTCGCGACAAGCGCCCGGAAACGCTGTTGAATTCAGCTTCACTGAGCATATTGAGGCGACAAAGAATCGTAAGCTGGCTCAGCAGCAGGTGCGGCCTGTCACTCGGGATATTGCGTATGGCGTTGTCGAGAACCTGAACGGACTCCTCGTAGCGGCCGGCATTGAACAACATGTTTGCGTAGTCAGCTTGCGCCCGCGCGGAAGTGGGCGCATTTTGTGCCGACGCCGTGACCATACTCGGGAAGTCGCTCCAGGTATTCGCTGAACTCCGGGTATAGCCAGTCAGCAAGGCGAGTACCAGAATCGACGCAGCCACAAATGCTCGCCCCCCGAATTTCTGGTGTACAAAAACCGCGACGGGCAAGAATAAGAAACTGGCCGGGAGGTAGTTGCGATGCTCGAAATAAAGTTCGAGATTAAGCGTCGTCGACTCCATTAAATGAGCAACGTAAAAAAACAATACTGCCAACGCCACAATTGGCTGTTTCCGTCGCCATAGGACCGCGATAGAGATCAGCAATACATGGAAACTCAAACTCAGCACCGTCGATAATGGCGAAAACAAGGCCTTTGAATGTATGAAGTGATCTTGAAATACACCGGTCGTATACAAGCCGGGTACAGCCCAGTGATACAAGTAGTCGAACAGCACTCGGGGCTGGGTTAGTAATCGCTCGTACAAACTGAAGTCGCGCGGCGCGACAGCAACAAAGAAGTCCTTGCTCGCGGCTGAGTACACCAGGTAGCTGACGATACTGAGGGCCGGAAGCACAAAAAATACTGCGCTGAATCGGCGATCCAGCACACCGGGACTTGCGGCTCGTCCGTTGTAGATTGTTAATTCAACAACCCCGACAAGTAATGGCAAAAGAACGGCGTTTTCTTTTGCCAGGATACCGACGCATGTAAATACAATTATTGACCCGCCCATAATGGCGTACGCCCGACGCGGCTGCGACTGCAACATCGACCGGCCCTTGACGTAGGCGAGCATGCCGGAAAATACAAAGAGTGCCGACAACTCAGCCATGCGCTGGACGACGTACAATGTTGTCGACACAAGCAACGGATGCAGCAACCAGATGCCAGCACAGACAATAGCAATCTGGATGGCATCCTTGCGCTCAAAAGCGCGCAGGACTAGCAATCGATAGGTTAACAGCCCAAGCAGACTGCCGTTGAGCAAGTGAATCACCAGGTTGCTGCGCTTGAATGGCTGAGGCTCTGCAGGCCAGGTATTTGCGTCGATCAGGAAACTCAGCATCGAAACCGGCCGCCCCGTTGGGCTTGCGATTCCGCCGAACACAAATTGCTTGAATGTCTGCCAGTCTGTGACCGCCCCGTTGTAGCCGAGCGCTTCGAGGGTCGCGAAATCATCGAAAACAAATGGCCCGGCCAGGCCCGGCCAGTAGGCAAAAACGGCTGTCGCCAGCAGCGCACACCAGCAAAATCCCACGATTAGTGACGGCGATCGGTCGAAATAACGCAAAATTGGGTTGCTATTCAATAACCTGGTCTTTGTCCATTTCGGGCCCGTATTCTAGCCCGCAGACCCGGACTTTAATATCGACCAGTCGCGCATATTTGCTACGCAACTTAAGGTAGCGCAAAATAACCCGATGTCAGAACCTGCTGGAAAAATACGCGCCAAACCGGCAGCGGCTGTCGCACACTACGAGCAGCCGCTCTCGGAACGCATGCGGACTTTCCTGAGACTCGAATTTCTCTACCATCCGATGCTCCGCAATAGTGAGCGCGATGACGATTACGCGACCCGCGCGACGATTTCGACATTGCTGGAAATTCTCGCCATCCTGTCGCGCGGCGATGTTCGCAGCGAAGTGCTAAATGAGCTCGATCACCAGGTTAATGCGCTCGAGCGCTTCCAGAGCCACGCCGGTGTAGACGGCGGACGCCTCGGCAGCCTGATGCACAATCTGGCAACGAGTCGGGAAGAAATTTCGTCCATTGGTACCAGCTATCTGCAGCCACTCAAGGACAGTCATTTCCTGAATGCAATCAAGCATCGCAGCGCCATTCCAGGCGGCACTTGCGAATTCGATCTACCGGAGTACAGCCACTGGTTGCGGCAACCGATCGCACGCCGGCAACAGGATATGGACTCCTGGATACAGGCAATCCGGCCCTTGTGTGATGGCGTCAGTGAAGTGCTTTGGCTCATCCGCGAAAGTGCGCAACCGAAAAAACAACTCGCCGTTGGTGGCATGTATCAGCACAACATGGCAAAAGATGCCAACTGCCGGCTGCTACGTGTGAGCCTGCCGCAGAATTCCGAACTGTTCCCCGAAATCAGCGGCAGCCAACATCGGTTTACCGTGCGCTTTCTTGAATGGTCGGATGTTGACCAGCGCGCAGTGCAAACCGGAAACGATGTGCCGTTTCATATCGCAATCTGTTAGTTCGCGACTGCCGATTCTAATGCCGCTGCTGCAAGGCCTCGACAACCGGACTATCGGCCGGTAGCAACTCATCGGCGTCGAGAAACTCCGACGGAACCCAACGCAATTCCTGCCCTTCGCGCCCTACCGGCTCGCTGTTCCAGCGACTGACAATAAAAAACTCGATGCTGACAATGCGATCATCGTAGTGGTGCCGCAAATTCATAAAGGACGAGCTTTCGGTCACCTCGATGCCCAGTTCTTCCGCCAATTCACGTGACAACGCACGTTCGGCGGACTCGCCTGGCGCTATCTTGCCTCCCGGAAATTCCCACATGCCGTGAAACGGACCGTCACCGAGTCGTTCGGCGATCAATACCCGTCCCTTGGCGTCGCAGAGTATTCCTGCGGCAACATCGAAGTGCTCCATATTTGCCTGCTATGCGTTCAACTTGCCGTGGCACTGCTTGTATTTCTTGCCAGACCCACATGGACAAGGCTCGTTGCGACCTACTTTACGTTCACCACGCACAAACGGTGTGGCCGTGGCCGCCGGCGCACCCTGCGGTTGCGCCGCCTGTTGTGGCGGCTGGCCAGCCTGCGGCGCTGTAGCGAGCGCTGATGCATCGGCGTGCTGAAACTTCATTTTGTCTTCAGCCTGTTTGCGTTGTGCCATCTCGTTCAGGTCATCTTCGCTCTGAATACGAATGCGTGACAGAATACTGATCGTGTCGTGCTTGACCTGCTCCAGCATGACGCCGAACATTTCAAACGCCTCGCGCTTGTATTCCTGTTTTGGATTCTTTTGCGCATAAGAGCGCAGCCCGATTCCCTGACGCAGGTGATCCATCGCTGCAAGATGCTCCTTCCAGTGATGATCGAGCTGACGCAGCATGACCTGCTTTTCGACCCCGCGCATCAGTTCCGGCCCGATACGGGCCGTTTTGGCTGCGTAGGCCTTTTGTGCCTCAGTGACGCAACGCTCGGCGATAGCCTCCGCGTTCAGAGTTTTATCTTCACGAACCCAGGCGGCGATGTCCGCCTGAACACCAAAATCGGCTTCCAGGACCTTGGTAAGTCCATCGACATCCCACATCTCGTCCAGGCTGCCCATCGGGATGTATTGCTGCACCGTTTCGGCAACCACCTCTTCGCGGATGGCGACGACCGATTCTTCGATCTCGTCGGCATCCATCAATTCGGCGCGCTGGTGATAAACCACCTTGCGCTGGTCATTCGCGACGTCGTCATACTCCAGAAGATTCTTGCGAATATCGAAGTTGTGCGCTTCCACCTTGCGTTGCGCACGCTCGATTTGCCGCGACAGGAGCTTGCTCTCAATCGCCTCACCCTCGCGCATGCCAGCACGGGACAGAAGCCGCTTGGTGCGCTCGGGATCGCCAAAAATGCGCATCAGTGTGTCTTCCATCGACAGGTAGAAACGGCTTGACCCCGGATCGCCCTGGCGACCGGATCGGCCTCGCAACTGGTTGTCGATGCGTCTCGATTCGTGGCGTTCGGTACCGATAATATGCAGACCACCCGCTTCCAGCACCTGCTCGTGACGCTGCCGCCAATCGGCCTCAATCGCTGCCGTATCCGCGTCCTCTCCGGCTTCTTCCAGTGCGGCGTCAAGGCTTCCGCCAAGCACGATATCGGTGCCACGCCCCGCCATGTTGGTCGCGATCGTAATCGCGCCAGGGCGGCCCGCGTTCTGTACGATTTGTGCTTCACGCTCATGCTGTTTCGCGTTCAGCACCTGGTGCTTGATGTTTTGCTTCTTCAGCAGCGACGACAATAACTCGGACGCTTCAATAGAGGTCGTACCCACCAGCACCGGTTGCCCACGCTCACTACAATCAACAATATCCTCGATGATGGCTTCGAACTTGTCTTTCTCGGTCAGGTACACGAGGTCCGGCTGGTCATCGCGAATCATCGGTTTGTGCGTCGGGATCACAACAACTTCGAGACCGTAAATCGACTGAAACTCGAATGCTTCCGTGTCAGCGGTACCGGTCATGCCGGACAGGTTGTTGTAGAGGCGGAAATAGTTCTGGAAAGTTATCGACGCGACCGTCTGGTTCTCCTGCTTGATCGCGACACCTTCTTTCGCTTCTACCGCTTGGTGCAAGCCGTCACCCCAGCGACGGCCCGGCATCGTGCGCCCGGTAAACTCATCGACAATAACGACTTCGCCGTTGTTAACGATGTAATCGACATCGCGC
>TARA_R110002096_G_scaffold24453_12_pt1 | contig 44539 bp, 34 predicted proteins | sample TARA_R110002096 | Tara Oceans TARA_R110002096 (sample SAMEA4397295) | marine metagenome | biome: Polar Biome; feature: [DCM] deep chlorophyll maximum layer (ENVO:01000326); material: water (ENVO:00002006), including particulate matter (ENVO:01000060) such as... | depth 35 m
GCCGCAACGTGGGAGCCGACTGCCAGTTGCTCGCAGGCGATGCGCATGCAATCCACGGAGCAACCGCCGTTCCGGCTGGAACGTCGACTGTCGTGCATGTTCATCGCCATCTCGACGATCTCGATCGGTTGCTGCGTCCAGTCCTTGTCCGCGTCCCCGAAGCGCGCACCTGCTTCGGCGAGCGCGAGGAAGAAGGCCACGTCGTCGAACAGATCGTGGAAGATCGTCTCGCGCACGATGTTGCCGATCTCGCGCCTCCGGGACAGGCGCCCGACCGGCACCGGGTCGCCTTCCTGCCGGTGCCCCTGCGTTCCGACGAACGCTTCGACGTCGGCGTCCTCGTTCTCGAACATGTCGAACCGGAACCAACCCAGGACTCCGGTGGGGAGCGGCCCGGACTCGAGTGCCGTGTCGACGTAGACGTCGTCCGTACTCGCCCCCGACTGCCAGCGATCCCGTTGGTACTCGAAGATGTCACGCTGGCTCTCGCGCTCGAGCACCGAGAGGATCTCGCTGCGGATCGCACGCTCCAGGCGGAGCGCGGCGTCCTCGGTCGAGAACGGGACGTCTTCGAGTTGGCGGTGCCGTTCCTCGTCGAGCTGATACCAGAGCAGGGACCCGAAGGCCACCGCCGGAAGGACCAGCAGGACGGCGTACAGGACGAGTGCCGTGCGATGTGAGTTCAGTCGAGCCATGTTGCGGGGCGCCGCCCGATGGGGCGGCGCCGCCTGATCGAAGCGTCAATCGTGCCAGCGATAGCCCTTGCCGCGCACGGTCTGAATGAGCGTGGGGTTGGCCGGATCGGGCTCGACCTTGCGCCGCAGACCAACGATGTGGATGTCCACCGTGCGCGTCTCGACGTTGGCGCTCTGGTAGTGCCAGACGTCCAGCAGCAGGTCGTCGCGCGTGACCACGCGGTCGTGGTTCGAGATCAGGTAGGTCAGGATGTCGCCCTCGCGCGGCGTGAGCGGCACGACCTGGCCGTCGCGGTGCACCTCGAGGCGTGCCAGGTCCACGGTGATCTCGGGCGTCAGCTCGAGCATGTCCGGCGGCGCGTTGTCCATCTTGACGCGACGGAACTGCGCGTCGACGCGCGCCACGAGTTCCTTGGGCGAGAACGGCTTCTTGACGTAGTCGTCGGCACCGGCCTCGAAGCCGCGCAAGAGGTCGTCCTCGTCGGCGAGGGCGGTCAGGATCAACACGCGACTGCGGTTGCCTTCGCCGCGCGCGGTGCGCAGAACGTCGATGCCGCTCATGCCGGGCAGCATCAGGTCCAGGACGATCAGGTCGGGCTCCGACGCGCGAATGCGCTCTTGCGCACTGGGGCCATCGTTGACGGCGGAGACCTTGTAGCCGGCGTGCTCGAGGGCGTCGCACAGCCCGATGGCCAGTGCTTCTTCGTCCTCGACGACCAGCACGGTCTTCTGGGAGGTCTTCTCCGCGGGAAGGTTCGTCATGTTCAGTGGGGGGGCGTTCGTTGGGATGGGCGACGGACCCTGTTTCGCGTGGGTCCGTCGAGCGAAAGGGACACTACGTACTTGCGGGGTGATCGTAGGCGCTCGGGGAGTAAGTCCCCGGTTGCCAGCCTAAGGGGAACCTGGAGGGACTAGAGGAACCCGATTTGGGTCAACAGATCGCGGGCCCAGGGGGCCAGGTGCTCGTCGCGATCCGTGTCGCTCAACGTGACACCACGAAAGCGCTCCTGGGCCTCGTCGGTCCTTCCGGTCTTGTACAGGGCCGCGCTCAGCTCGGCCAAGATGATCGGCGCGCCGTCCTGGAACCCGAGCGACGGACGGTCCTTGGTGTAGCGCAGCGCCTGGTTGTAGCTGGTCACGGCCGAGTTCCAGATCTGCGCCTTCGCGTGGTTGCGCGCGAAGCCGAGTTGCGCGCCGGCGAGGAAGGCGTCCGCCAGGACGTCGTCGCCGCGGTCCCTGGCGAGCAGCGACTGCGCGTAGCACACCCCCGGATCCGTGGTCGTCCAGGTGGCGTCGACGCGCGTGAGGATGAGCTCGGCCAGGGCCGGACGTCCGTTCAACAGCTGGCTGGCGCCCCAGGCACGCAGGCGCGTCGTCGTGGCGGCGCCCAGTTCCTCGAGCCGATCCAGGGCGCCGGGCATCTCGTCCGTACGCGCCAGGTCCAGCGACGTGCGGGCGAGCGCGACGCCGGCCAGCGGGTTCTGGGGATCCAGTTCCAGGACGCGTTCGTAGAACAGCCGCGCGGTTTCGAAGTCGCGCTCGCGCGCGAACTCGTTGCCACGGTTGATCAGCGCCGAGCGTTGGTGGGGGCGAAGTTCGATCAACCGGTCGAGGGCGTCGCGTTTCTCCTGGCCGGCCAGGGACGGGATCAGCCTCTCGAGCGCGACCGACGAGTTGGGTGCGAAGCGCAGGGCCAGGTCGACCCGTTCGCGCACCTGCAGCGGATCGAGGAAGCTCTTGTCCGCGACGACCTCGGCATGGCGCAATCGGGCCAGCGCCCGCCCATGACCGATCATGCACGTCGCGGCGACGCTGGCCCACAATCCGAAGGCCATGACGATCCCGGCCACGGCACGATCCCGACTGCGCGGCTTGCGGCGACCGTTTCCGTTCGCGGCGATCACGCCCCCGGCCATCGCCATCCAGAGTCCGGGCGAGACCAGCCCGTAGAACAGTCCACAGTTCTGCAGCCCGAGGACCAGAGCACCGATCACGCCGAGCGCGGCGGCGCGTCGATCGTGGTCGCCGCGGGCCAACTGGCGCAACGCCGTGGCCAGGATCCAGACCAGGAACACGAAGAATCCGACGCCGCCGATCAGACCGTACTCGGCGAAGACCAACAGCGGGTCGGAGTGCGGGTGCTCGACGTCGACGAACGTCGGTTCGCTGCGCCCGTGGGACGAGATGCCGATCTCGACGGGATCGCGGAACGGCGGGAACTCGCGGCGGAACTGTCCGGTGCCCACCCCGACCCACGGCGCGGTCTGCCACAGGTCCGGTACCCGGCTCCAGGTCAGCTGGCGGAAGCGCAGTCCGCCCTCGGCTGCGAGCGGAGTGGGAGCCACAGCCTCGGGCTCGTGCGTGGCGCGGGTCGCATCCGGCAGGGCCTGGGCATGCAGCGTCAGGGGTCCCCCAGGCTCGGTCGGCGGCGTCGCGTCCAGGCCCTCGAGTCCCGAGCGCAACAGCATGGCGAGCAGCACGCCGGCGATCACGCTGGCGGCTGGTGCCCACGACTTGGCACGTCCCGGGCGCAGCGCGACCAGCAGAACGGCGCCGGCGATCGCGACCAACCAACCTGCCCGCGACCCCGACCAGGTGACGGCGAACGCGGACAACGCGGCCACGGTCGAGAGCGTGATGCGACGTCCGCCCTGGGCCCCGGCGGCCACGGCGATCGTGGCGAGCGCGGCGGGGATCAACGCCTCGGCCAGATCGCCCGAGTTTCCCAGCGTCCAGCGCAGGTCGAAGCCGAGCAAGGTCTCGCGGAACGTGGATCCTTCGAGTCCCATCGAGCGGAACAGGTTCGTGAACCAGCCGAGCAGCACGAGGCCGCCGACGATGGTGACGCCGCGCCCCAACGTGCGCCGGCCGACCGGGCCCAAGCCGGTGGCCGAGACGAACACGGTGAACATGCCCACGAGCGCGACGTAACCGCGCGAGGCCTCGAACACGTCGATGTCCGCGCCCATGTGGTCGGTGAAGGCTGCGCGCAGGAAGAGGAACAGCAGTGCGAGCAGGCCCCAGTGCCAACGGATGCGCCCGCGCACGATCGCCATGGCTCCGGCCGGCAAGGCCAGCCACAGCGTCCAGCCCGCCGCGGTCGCCGCGTTGACGGGGTCGTGGGCGAGCAGCGAGGGCCAGGGCCAGGCCAGCACGAGCGCGGGCAGCAGGACGAGCCAGGCGTGGACCGCGTCGAGCGGTTCCGTGCGTAGCAACGAGCGCGGGTCCGGACCCTCGGGTTCGGCCGACTCCACCTGTCGCTCGACCTTCGGGTCGGGCAGGTCATCGAGGCTGAGCTCGCTCGACTTGCGCTTCGTCTTGGCTTTGGCCATTCGGTCCACCCGTGGGTTGCTCTTCCGCGTGCGAGAGTCCGTGGACGACGGACCTCGGTTCGAATTCCGGTCGTCCGCGCTCGGCTCAGGCGCCGGAGTTGGCCGCCGTGCCGCCTGCGACGATCGCGTCGACGAAGACGTCCGGCTCGAACGACTCGAGGTCCTCGAGGCCTTCCCCGAGGCCGACGTAGCGTACCGGCAAGCCGAGGGCGTCCTGGATTGCGAACACGGCGCCACCGCGGGCGGTGCCGTCGAGCTTGGCCACGATCAGGCCGGTCACGTCGACGGCCTCGGTGAAGTGGCGGGCTTGCTGGACCGCGTTCTGGCCGTTGGTGCCGTCGAGGACGAGCCACGTCTGGTGCGGGGCGCCCTCGATCACCTTGCCGACGACGCGCCGGACCTTGGTCAGCTCGTCCATCAGGTTGCGCTGCGTGTGCAGGCGGCCCGCGGTGTCGATGATGACGACGTCGGTGCCGCGCGCGACCCCGGCCGTCGTCGCATCGAAGGCGACGGCCGCCGGATCGGCGCCGTCGTTGTGCTGGCGAACGATGTCGGCGCCGTTGCGCTTCGCCCAGATCTCGAGCTGGTCGGCGGCGGCGGCGCGGAACGTGTCGGCCGCGCCGAGCAGGACCGTCTTGCCCTGGCTCTGGAAGCGGTGGGCGAGCTTGGCGATGGACGTGGTCTTGCCCGAGCCGTTCACGCCGACGACCAGGATGACGGTCGTCGGTGCGTCGCCCAGGTCGATCTCGCCGCCCGGATCCAGGCTGCGCACCAGACGGTCGCGCAGGGCTTGGCGTACGTCGTCCTCGCCTTTCAGCTCACCGCGTTTGTGACGTCGCGAGAGTTCCTCGGTGAGCTCGCCGGCGAGCGCACCCAGGTCGGCGGTGTAGAGCAGTTCCTCGAGCTCGCCCAGGAGCTCCGCGTCGATCGCGCGGCCTCCGCGGAACAACCCCGCGATCGAATCGCCCAGGGCCTCGCGCGTCTTGCCCAGACGCTTCTTGAGTCGATCCAGCAGTCCCATGGATCAGGCCCCCTCGGTCGCCGGCGCGTCTTCCGCGGGCTCGGGCTCGGTCGCGTCCGACGCGGCGGCGTCCCCGCCGTCCTCATCGGGCGACGCGTTCGACTTGATCTTGTCCAGGATGCCGTTGATGAACGCGCCGGAGTTGGCGGTCGAGTAACGCTTGCCGAGCTCGATGGCTTCGTTGATGGCGACCTTGGGCGGAATGTCGTCGCAGTACAGCAACTCGTACGCGGCCAGGCGCAGCACGTTGCGGTCGATGACCGCCATGCGATGGATGTCCCAGTTCTGCGCGACGTTGCGGATCTGCTCGTCCAAGGTCTGCCGGCGGGAGTTCGTGCCCTCGATCAGGCTCTGCGCGAACTTCACGATCTCGCTGTCGGTCTCGTCGAGTGCCAGGAAGGAGACCATGTCCGGGATGACCTCCTCGCCGAGAAGATCGATCTGATAGAGGAACTGCAGGGCCAGTTCCCGCGCGCGCGTACGTTTCTTGATCGCAACCATGGGTCGATGGGGTGGGTGGACGAATCAGGCGCCACGGGGAGAGTCAGCCGGGGGGGTCGCCGGGCTCCGGCCGTCAGCGACGTCGAGAGCATGCAGGATCGAGAGCGCCGCGCGGGCGAGTTCGCGGCCCTTGTCCTCTTGACCACCTTGGTCCAGCGGCAGAGCGCGCGCGCGAGCTTGCTCGAGGTTCTGACACGTCAGCACACCCAGGAGGATCGGCGTGTCGGTCTCGAGGCTGGCTTGCACGATGCCCTGCGTGGCGCCGGCGGCGACCCAGTGATCGTGCGTCGTCTCGCCCTTCAGCACGAGGCCGAAGCAGATGACGGCGTCGATGTCCTCGCGGCGTGCGAAGCGGCGCGCCACCAACGGCAGGTCGAACGTGCCGGGCACCCAGGCCTCGAGCACGTCCTCGTTCTGCACGCCGCCCGCTATGAGCTCCGCGCGCGCCGAGGCGAGCATGGCTCCCGTCAGGTCCCCGTGGAACTCACCCACGACGCACGCGATGCGCGCCCCGGGTCGAGGACGAATCGAACGACCTGCACTTTGCGGATCGAGGGCCATGGGCGAGGAGGGGAAGGAGCGGAGGGACGGGTCGGCAGGACCCGGACCGGGGCCTGCGGTGTGCGCGCGACAACGGAGGCTGCCCCGCGCGGGTCGGCCGACGATTCTATCCCAAGACCGTGGGGCGCGTGGCCCAGGAGGGCCGGCCTTCCTGGCCCTTCAGCCCGAACCGGTCCCACGCCGAGAGGAGATTGCACGGCGAGGACTTCCGGTCCCCGCGCCCGGTCCGTACCGTGTCGCGCACCAGGGCGGAACCCGCCCTCCACTCGCCGACCCGGGCACTCCATTCCTTCCCTGGGACGATTCACCGGGCCTCCGCTTCCACGGCCCATCCCTTGGGGCACCCCGCGAGCCAGAACCATGGACGACCTCTCCACCAACACACGGCGCAGCGATCCGCTGCCGCGCTACCTCGTCTACAACAACGGCTACGGGTTCGCGCTGACCGATCGGTTGCTCCCCGGACCCGGGACGGACGGCAAGCCGGCGGAGTACGCGCACGGCAAGCGGGGGCAGTTGCTGGGCGTCTATCCGACGCGCGGCACGGCCCAGGTCGAGGCCGACCGGTTGAACGCGACGTTCCCGGTCTGAGCCCAGCTTCGGGGTCGCGTCAGGCGCCGGGCGGCCACAAGGCCGCCGCCGCGTCCTCGTCCCGCTGGCGGGAAGGTTGCGGGTCGACCGGATCGATCGCGACGCGCACACGGCTGGTGGCCGAGTGCAGGGTCCAGCGCACGTGCCGACCCAGATCGTCGAACAACGTGTAGGCGAGCGGCACGCCCCAGAGCGTGAACAGGGTCGAACACGTCAGCCCGCCGATCATGCAGACGGCCAGCGCCTGGTAGTCGATCGACATGCCGGGCGCGCGGCTGAGCGCCATCGGCAGCAGGCCGAAGATCGTGGTCATCGCGGTCATCAGGATCGGGCGCACACGCGCTTCGGCTCCGCGGATCACGGCGGTGCGTCGATCCAACCCGTCGTCCACGCGCAGACGATGGATCTTGTCCACCAGAACGATGCCATTGTTCACGACGAGGCCGACGAGCAGCAGGAGGCCGAAGAACGACACGAAGTCGGCCTGCACCTTCGTGACGGCCAGCGCCACGAACGCACCGGACAACGCGAATCCGATCGTGACCAGCACCGAGAGGGGCAGGACGAGGGACTCGAACAGGATGGCCATCAGCAGGATGACCAGCACGATCGACAGGCCGCCCGCCGCCTTGAGCTGGCGCAATTGGGCGTCGTTCTCGCGGAAGCGCGACTGATCGCGGCCGTACTCGAACCCGCGCGGAAGCGGCAGTTCGGACTCGAGCGCGTCGTAGCCTTCGCGTGAGCGTTGGGCCATGCGCGACGGGGAATCGACGGTGGCTTGGACGTAGAAGGTGGCAGCGCCGTTGAAGCGGCGGATCGAGCGCGGCGCCGTCGCGAACGTCATGTCCGTGATGGCGGCCAGGGCGATGCGATTCTCGCCGTTCCAGACGTTCAGGTCCTGGACGGTTCCCAGCCCGGCCACCTCTTCGCTGTCGTACTCGATGATGAACGGGACCTCACGACCGCGCTCCTGGAAGCGGGGGAGCATCACGCCGCGCAGGGCCCAAGAGATGTTCTGGACGGCGGTGTTCGAATCGATGCCCAGATCGAAGGCCATCTCGCGGTCGATCTCGATCTGCACCTCCTCCGGACTGTCGTCCAGCGACATGCGCACGTCGGAGAGGCCAGGGACCTTCTCGAGGATCTGCTTCGCCTCCTCGCCGAGTACCGCCAGCGTGTCGGCGTCCGGGCCACGCAACTGGAAGTGCACGCTGATCGCATCCGCCGTGCCGAGTTCCTGCTGGGCAGTGAACTGCAGTTCGTGGCCCGGGAAGGTCGGCAGGATCTCGCGCAGGCGTTGGCGGTACACCTCGAGCTCAGCGCGGCCCATGCGCTCCTTCCAGGCGACACCCAGCTCCGCTCGGCGGGACCCGTAGCGCACGATCAGGCTGTCGAACCCGAGTTCTTCCCGATGTGCCTCGAGGACCTTCTCGTAGCGCGCCATCTCCTGGCTGGTCTCCCACAGCGTGAACCCGTTCTCGAGGTGCACTTCGACCTCGATCTCGCTGCGGCCCTCCTCGTTGTCGACGCTGGCGAACTTGACCTGTGCCATGACCGGTACGAACAGGAAGAACGTCGTCGCGATGACGGCCGAGCCGAGCGTGCGATGGTTCAGCGCCCAGCCGACCATCGCGTTGTTCGCCGAGCTCAGCCAGCTCATCACGCTCGCGCCCTCGAGCGGAACGCGCGTCGGCATCAGGGGACCCTGGCGCGGCCGGTTGCGCCAGCGACCGAGGCCGAAATAGGCGACCAGCCCCAGGATCACCGCCGTCACGATCGTGCCGGTGCTGCTCTCGCCGCGGAGTCCGAGCTGGAACGGATCCGTCTGCTCTGTCGCCATGCCCGTGGTGCTCCTGATGGTCATCGCGATGATCGCGACGGCGACCACGATGCGCAGGGGGGCCAGGACGACGACGAAAGCACGTACGCAGCGGTGCACGATCCAAACGCCGCCCACGAGCACCCAACGCACCGAGCCGAGGACCCACGCCAGGCCGCGCACGGGCCAGGCCTCGAGGCGTGCCCAGAAGGCGCCGACTCTGGAGATCATGGGCGAGCGCTCGCCGGCGACCAGCGAGGCCATCGCAGGGATGAACACGAGCGCGACCAGCAGGCTCGAGATCAGGGCGATGGAGAGTGGACGGAAGATGGTGACCAGGAAGATCTTCAGCTGTCGCTGTTCGATCAAGAGGACCATCGGCACGATCACGCAAACCGTCGTGAGGGTGGCCATGAAGACCGCTAGTCCGACGTCGCGCACGCCCGCGGCCGCAGCCTCGGCGCCGCGCTTGCCGAGTTGCCGTTGCCGAGCGATCGATTCGATGACGACGACGGAGTTGTCGACGAGCATGCCGAGCGCCAACGTCAGGCCCGTCATGGTCATCACGTTGAACGTGCCACCGCCGAAGTATTCCCAGACGAGCGCGAGCAGGACCGAGATGGGGATCGACAGCGCCACGACCAAGGTCGTGCGCCAGCGGCGCAGGAACATGAAGAGGATGAGGACGGCGAATCCGCCGCCCCACATCGCGGTGCTCTGCAATTGGTCGAGCGAGTTGCGGATGAACTCGGCTTGGTCGAAACGCTTTTCGATGCCGACCTCGCCGGCCAGCGCCGGGTCGCTACGGATCTCGTCGATGGCCGCATCGATCCGTTCCGAGACCTCGACCACGTTCGCGTCGCTCTCCTTCTGGATCATGCCCCAGAAGGCCAGGCGACCGTTGATGCGCGTCAGGCGTTCCCCGACGGACTTGGCGCGCGACACGCGACCGACGTCCGCCAGCACCAAGCCGTTCCCGACGGGGTACTGTTCGACGTCCTGGAGCGTCTGGAACCGCATGTCCGAACGCAGCAAGTAGCGGCGGTTGCCGTCCGTGACCTCGCCCATCGGCTTGGCGAAGTTGTCCGAGGACAAACGCCGGATCAGGTCGCCGATGTTCAGGCGCGCGGCGGTGACCTTCTGCTCGTCGAGCCAGATGAAGATGCCGTCCGACAGGAGGCCCCAGACCTGCACGCGGCTGACGCCATCGACCGCTTCGAGGCGGCGTTGGACGTGGTTCTCGATCAGCTGATCGAGTTCCTGGGTGCGTTCGCGCGCCGTGATGGCGAAGAACATGACCGGCATGTCGCCGTCGCCGTTGGCCCAGATGCGGATGTCCTGGACGGTGTCCGGCAGCTCGCCGCGCGCACGCTCGATGCGGTCGCGCAGCTCGGCGCGGAAGAGGTCCGCGTCCCCGTCCGAGTTGAACCTCACTCGCAACCTCACGCTGCCCTGGCTCGAACGGCTGAAGACCTCGTCCAGGTCGGGCAGCGTGCGGAGTTGTTCCTCGATCGGTCGCGCGACCTTGTCGGCGTTCTCCTGGGGCGAGCTGCCCGGATGCGAGATCCACACCGTGAAGTTCGTGCCCTGCACGCCCCCGGGCAACATCTCGAGCGGCAGGCGCAGATAACAGAGGATGCCCAGCAACGCGAGCGTCAACGTGATCACCGCGACGCCGACGGGTCGGCGGACGAACGTGCCGAAGATGCCAGGGGAGGGGCTCATGACGTGGGAACCTCGATCGCGTAGGGGTCGGTCTCCTGCACCACCTTCACACGCGGCGCCATCAAGCGATAGCCGACCGGCACCACGACCAGCGTCAGCAGGGTCGAGGTGATTAGACCCGCGATGACGGCCACGCCCATGGGCGCGCGCAGTTCGGCGCCTTCCCCGGCTCCGAACTGGCCGAGCCACGGAATGCTGGCGAGCCAGCCGGTCAACGGCAGCAGGCCCAGGACCGTCGTCGCCGTCGTCATCAGGATCGGGCGCAGGCGCGCCTGCCCTGCGTTCAGGATGGCCTCGTTCAACGGGTGTCCCCGTTCGCGCTCCTGGTTGATGCGGTCGACCAGCACGATCGCGTTGTTCACGACGATGCCCGCCAGCAGGATCATCCCGATGAACACGACCACCGACAACGGGATCGACAAGAGGTCGAGTGCGAAGACGACGCCGACGCCGGCCAGCGGAACGCTGAACAGGATGACCAACGGTTGGACCAGCGATTCGAATTGGGTCGCCATGACGACGTAGACCAGGAAGATCGCCAACAGCAACGCGTTGCGCAGGCTGCGCTGGCCGGCTTCCATCTCGCGCTTCTGGCCCGCGATCTCGACCACGACACCGTCCGGAGTCGACAGATCGGCCAGGGACGCTTCGATGCGCTGGTTCAGTCCGCCCAGATCCACCCCGTCGCTGGCCGCGGTCACGACGACGGCCCGCGCGTTCTCGGAGCGCCGGATCTCGGCCGGACCGCGAACGATCTGGATGTCGGCGATCGCGCGCAGCGGGACGGGCTGGTCCGAGGTGGGGTTGACGATGAGCTCCTCGACGTCGGCGACCGTGGCCAGCACGTCGCGGCCCGCGCGCACCCGGATGTCGATGCGATCGTCACCCTCGACGAGCCGTGTGGAGATCTTGCCGAGCACCTGGTCGCGCACGAAGTCGGACACGATGCCCAGCTCCAAGCCGTACTCGAGCACGCGGTCGCGGTCGAACACGACGCGGGCTTCGGGATGGCCCGGACGCACGGACGAGCGCACGTCGGCCAGTCCGGGGACGCGCTCCATGCGACTGCGGACGTCGTCGCCGACCTCCTGGAGGACGTCGAGGTCCCAGCCGCGGATCTCGACGGCGATGGGGGATTCGAGGGCGAACGGCGTCGGCCGCGTCACGTCGACGCTGCGCACTTCCGGGTGCGCTTCGAGCAAGGCGCGCACGTCGCGCACGACGACGGTCTCGGCCTCCTCTCCGACCCGATCGGCGTCCATGCGCACGGTCAAGCGCGCCGTGTGGTCGCCCTCGATCTCGCGCGTCAACGTGTCGGCCTCGACGCCGACGGTCAGTGCCGACATGGCGACGCCGTCGAGGGCGCGGACCTCGCGGTCGAGCTCGCGGAAGACCAGGTCCGAGTGCTCGATGGGGGAGCCGACGCTCAGCGCGATGTGCGCGGTGAACTCGCCCTGGTGGATCTCGGGCAGGAGCTCCAACCCCAGATCGTCGACGCGCGACCAGGCCAAGGCCCCGAGTGCGATGGCGCCCAGGGCGACGACGGCGGGCGCGGCGAGGGCGGCGCGCAGGATGCGCGGGTACCCCTTCTCGACCACGCCCCAGCACGTGTCGAACGTCACGCGGATCGGCAGGGAGAGTTTCCAGAACGCGCTCCACGCCAGGCGCCCGATGGACAGCACGGCGTACAGGATCGCCGAGGCGACCATCAACACGAGGCGGGCGGCGAGCGTGAGCAGATTGGGCAGCGCTTGGACCCAGGACCAGGTCAGACCCTCTCCCAAGCCACCTTTGCGCATGCCCCAGACGCCTCCTGGGGCCATGACGACCGGGACGTCCTCGGCCGCCAGGAACGCGCGGCTGCCGAGCATCGGGATGAACAACAGCGCGACCAGCAGCGACACGAGCAGCGCGCTGACGACCGTGACCGCCTGGTCGCCGAAGATCTGGCCGGCGATGCCCTCGACGAACACGATCGGCGCGAACACGGCGACGGTGGTCAGGGTCGATGCGATGATCGCGCCGGCGACCTCGCCGACGCCACGCACGGCGGCGCGCGCGAGCGGATCGCCCTCTTCACGGCAGCGCGTGATCGATTCCAGCACGACGATGGCGTTGTCGACCAGCATGCCGACGCCGAGCGCCAACCCGCCGAGCGACATGATGTTCAGCGACACGTCCATGACGTACATCGGCGCGAACGTCACGATCACCGAGATCGGGATGGCGAGCGCGACGATCGTCGTCGCGGCGAGGCGGCGCAGGAACAACCACATGACCGCGATGGCCAGCAGCGATCCGAGCAGTGCGGCGTCGCGCACGTCGTCGACGGCGGCCGCGATGAACGTCGATTGGTCGGACAGGAGTTCGAGCGCAACGTCCTCGCGCAGGTCCCAAGCCAGCTGGCCGAGTTGTTGGCGCTCGTGCCATTGCAAGTCCTCGGCCTTCGTGCGTCCTTCCTCGAACAGTTTCGTGGCCAGAGCCGCTTGCTCGGGCGTGCCGAAGATCGCGGCACGCACGCGTTCGGCGACCGAGACGATGTTCGCGCCGGCCTCGCGGTAGATCGCGACCTCGACGGCCTCGATGCCGTCGATGCGCGAGACGACTTCGCGCTCGGCGAACGTGCGCGAGACGATAGCGACGTCCTGGATGCGAATCGCCGCCTCGCCGCGTTTCTCGAGCGCGAGGTTCTTGATCTCGTCCACGTCCTCGAACTCGTTCATCGTCCGCACGAGGTACTCGGTCGAGCCCTCACGGATCTGGCCGGACGGCGCGTTCAGGTTCTCCTGCGCGAGCCTCGTGCCGATCGCGCTGGGGTCGATGCCCTGGGCGGCGAGGGCCGCGGGGTCGACGCTGACCAGGATCTCCTCGATCAGCCCGCCGCGCACCTGCACGGCGGCCACGCCGTCGATGCCTTCGAGCGCGCGCTGGATGCGCTTCTCGGTGACCCAGCGCAGGCGGATGAAGTCCTCGTTGCCCTCCGCGGTGCCGAGCGGCGGCCGTACCCCGATGCGCAGGATCGGGTCCAGGTTCGGGTCGTAGCGCAGGATCAGCGGGCGCTCCGCGAGCTGCGGCAACTGCACGTTGTCCAGGCGATCGCGCACCTCCTGGACCGCGAACGTCATGCCCGTGCCCCAGTCGAACTCGAGCATCACGTCGCTGAATCCGGCGCGGCTGACGGAGGAACTGCGCACCAGGTTCGGCAGCGTCGACAGCGCTTCCTGCACGCGGATCGACACGCGGTCCTCGACGTCCTCGGGCGCGGCGCCTGGGTAGGCGGTGCGCACCGTCAACGTCGGGTAGCTGATCTCGGGCAGGAGGTCGACGGGCAGCTTCGCGAGCGACACGACACCGAACACCGCGAGCGCGATGAACAGCATCGTGATCGCGACGGGACGCGTCGCGACGAAGGCGAGCGCCTTGCGCGACGTCTCCGCGGCGGCCGACGAACTCCCGGTGGGGGCGGGGTCCTGGTTCAAAGGATCAACCTTCCTCTTGGTCGTCCGCGTCGATCCTGCGGATCGTCGGCACCGACGCTTCGGGCGGGAGTGCTACATGGGCGATGGACTTGCGGACGGTCGCCATGACCGCGTCGGGGTCCTCGCCTTCGCGCAGGGTCAAGGTGATCTCGACGCTGCCGTCGTGGGAATGGCTCGTGACGCCCTCGACGCCCGCGAGCATGGCGAGGACGGCTTCCATCGGCCCGGTGAGGTAGCGCTCGACGTCCGTGGGATCGGCGCCATCCAGAGCGACCTGGACGAGCAATCGGTCGCGCGTCTCGCCGTCGGTCGCAGGTTCCGTATCGGCGGTCAGAACTTCGGCGTTCTGCTCCTCGACCGATTCGACCGGTGTCTCCTGTTGCACTTCGACCTCCTCGCCGTCCTCGAGGTCGCGGTTGCCCACGACGACGACCAGGTCGCCCGCGAGCAGCTCGCCCTCGATCGACGGCGTGACCTCGACGTCGAGGTCGTCGGCGAAGCCCTCTTCGACCTCGACGCGGCGCGCGATCGTTCCGTCGCGAACGACGAAGAGGAAGCGGCGATCGCCTTCCCTGCGCAACGCACGCTTGGGCACGACCAGCGCGCCCTCGTGCTTGTCGGTGACGATCGTCAAGCGCACGAGCATTCCGGGAAGCAAGCGCGGCTCGCCGCTGGCCTCCGAAGGCTGTTCGAGGTCGATCGTCAGCTTCACCGAACCGGACGTCGCGTCGATCGTGGGGGAAACGATGCGGATCGTGCCTTCGAAGGACGTCCCCGGGATCGCGTCAGGTCGGGCCTCGATGCGAATCGGGCTGGTCGCGCGGTTCGCCACCGCGTCGCGATACAGGGCGAGTTCACGCTGGGGGCGATAGATCACCGCACGCACGAGGTCGGGGTCGACCATGTTGAACATGACCTTGCCGGACGAGACGGCGTCGCCGATCTCGACCGAGCGCGCGGAGATCACGCCGGCGTACGGCGCGACGACGTTCGTGAAAGACAGATCGAGCATCGCCTTGTCGACGGCGACCTGGGCGCGGTCGATGGCGGTGGACGCGGCGTCGCGATCAGCCTCGGCGCTCTCCACGGCGAGCTCCGCGGACGCGTGGTCCTGGTCGGCCTGGTCGCGCGCGAGCTTCATCTTGTCGAGGTCGTTCCTGCTGACGAGCCCGGCCTTCTCGTTGCGGTCGACGTCACGCTTGGCCTGTTCGAAGGTCAAGAGCGCGCGGGCCACGGCGGCGGTGCGTTCGCGGACGGTCAGTTCGGCGCGCGGGACACCGTTCTGGGCTTCCTTCAACGCGACGTTCGCGTCGGCGAGAGCGGCCAGCGCTTGACGGTCGTCCAGCACGCACAGAATCTGACCGAGCTCGACGCGATCGCCCTCTTCGACCTTCAACTCGGTGACGGTGCCGGCGATGCGCGGAAAGACCTCGACCTCGCGCTCGGAGCGGATGGCCGTCGTCGTCGACGTGACGCGCACCATGTCACGCTGTTCGATGGGATGGACACGAACGCGCGTGGCCTCGCGCACGCGACCTCCACCTTCGAACGCGAGGCTCTCGGCGGTGGGGTCTCCCGAATCGCACCCGGGCAGGCTGGTCACCAGGAGCAGAGGACCGACGACGGCTACGAATCGGCCGACGGCGGCGGGAACGGAGGTGATAGGCATAGGCAAGCAGGTGGAGCGGCGCGGCCGGCGCATGGGCCGGAGGCGTGCCCCGCAGAAGGCCCCGTGGTCGAGGCCCCGTGAAGAGACTCGAAGATGAGGACCAGCGTAGGGACTCTTGGCGAGGCCCGATGGAGAGACTCGAGAAGGAGACCCTCGAAGGAGACAGAAAGGACAGACGTCTACAGACAGACGCCGAAGGGGTGCCGAACGTGGAGGGCGCAGGCGGCGGAGATGCAGGGAGGCAGGATCCCGTGCCGAACTCGGGGCACGTCGTCGCTACACTTCCGGCATGCGTCGCCGAGCGTGGATCTTCTCTCCATTCTGAACGCGACGTGGCCCCCCGACGAGGGCGAAGGTTCACCCGTGTCCCAGACGAGGCAAGAAGCTTGTAACCAGGTCGCAGGTGCGACCCTGTCCCCGGGCGGTCGTGCCCTGGGCGTGGCGCTCACCTGGGCTCTGCTCGGGCTCGCCCAGCCCGGCCTCGTGCGCCCCGACGGATTGGGTCCTCTGGGGTTCCTCGCGCTGGTGCCCTGGGCCCTGGTCGCTTCGCGTCCAGGACGTCGCGCCAAGCTGGTCGAGTGGCTGGTCGGAGCGCTCGGTCTGATCGGCATGTTCTGGTGGATGCGGCACCTGTTGCCCTATCTGTTGCCGGCGATGGGCCTCGTGCCGGCGATCTGGCTGGTCGTCGGAGGATCGGCACTGCGACGCACGGCCCGACGCTATCCCCTGGCCCTGGCCGTCCCGCTGGCCTGGACGCTGGCCGAGATGCTGCGCTGGATCCTGCCGCCGCCCCTGTCGTTCGGTTGGTGGCGGCTCGGATTCCTGGCGCACGACTCGCTGTGGTTCTCGGGCAGCGCCCGGGTGTGGGGAACGTGGGGGCTGACCTGGGTCTTCGCCGCGTTCTCGGGCTACGTCGCCGATTGGATCCGCGCCAAGGGCGTTCCGCGCCCGTCCAGCCACGTCTTCGGGCTCGCGCCGTTGGTCCTCGCCGTCCTGTTGTCCGCTCTGGTCAAGGCGCCGGACACGAAGCCCGGTCCGAACCTGTTGATCGTGACGCCGGGCACGGAATGGGGCCTCAAGAGCTCGTCCCAGGACCACCTGCACGACTTCTGGATCGATCCGATGACGCTGACGCTCGAGGGCCTCGCCGTGGCAGAGGCACCGATCGATCTGGTGTGTTGGGGCGAGAGCCTCGGCATCGGGCGCGTGCTGTTGCCCGGCGTGCTCGAGGGCTTCGACCAAGGTCTTCGCGGTCCCACCTGGGGAGGCGCTCCCTGGGGGCCCGACTGCGATCCAACGCGTGTGCGCCGCGGAATGGTGCTCGAGGACGCGACCGCCCAGATCCTGATGGGGAGCGCGCCGATGGGGGCCGCGCTCCTGGAACCCCGCGTACTGGCCGGCTTCGAGCAGCGCCGCGTGCCGTTCCTCGCCGCGCTCCAGAATCAGGAACGCCTCTTGCCCGAGGGCACGTCGCTCTTCAGCGGCATGATGGCGCTGACCCTTCATGACGACGAGGTGCGACGTATCAATGGCGCCGCGATCTGGGGTCCCGATGGGCAACGCCGCGGGTTGGCCGGCAAGGTCCACCTGGTGCCTGCGGCCGAGGACGCCAGCATCGCCAACAAGATCCCGTTCGCGATTTCGATCATGAACAAGGTCGGAGGCTTCATCCCCGACTTCGTGGCGGCCCAGGAATTCGGCGTCCTAACCTTCGAAGGACTGCCCTCGGACGGAATGAACATGGACGGGCGCGAGGCCGTGACCTACCGCGCCGCGGTCGGCGTCTGCTACGACAACGTCTTCGACGACACCTTCTGGCGCCCGCAGGGGGGGGAGGACGTGGACCTCTTCCTCATCCCCAGCAACGAATCCTGGTACCGGGACAGCGTCGAGTTCGACCACATGATCGCGTTCAGTCGCCTGGCGGCGATCCAATCGGGCCGCTCGATCGCCAGGATCACCCTGTCCGGAACCAGCTGTGTGATGGGTCCGGATGGCCGGATGGTGGACGTTCTCGAGGAAGATGGGCGCACGAAGCAGGTCCGCGGCTGCCTCGAATCCAGGGTCCCGATCCCGGCCGACCCCGCCTCACGCACCCCCTGGGCCCGATCCGCGCCCTGGCAGCCCTGGATCCTGGGCCTCCTGATCGGGTTCCTGGTGCTGTTGGCCGGGCCCCCGGTTACTCCGGTCCCACCGACGGTTAGGACCGCCGAACCCGCTTCCGATCACGAGTCTGGGACGTCTTGACCCCTCCCTGGGGCCTACCTATACTCGCGCGCCCTCCCGGGGCCCTTCGATCGGAATCACCCGTTCCAGAGGGGCTTCCCTAGGATGACTCGGCGACTCAGGTCACCGGATCACCCCAGGCTCTGGGATCCCCCCCGCAATCTCCCCCCCCAACGGCATCGTTTCGATGTCGCCCCGCTTCCGACCCGTGGCCCGCGCTGCAACCCGGAATCGCTCCCCAATATTCCCCCTGTTACAGACATGACCTCGATCGGACGGATCTTCATCGTCGTGAACCTGGTGCTCGCCGGCCTGGCCGTTGGCTGGGCTTCGACCCAACTCGGAGTCGCTCAGAACTGGAAGGAAGAGGCTCGCCTCCGCTCCGTGGAGGCTGACACCCAGCTCGCCACGGTGAATGCCGACCTGGCGACCGCGAACGCGACGCTTGCCCAAGAGCGCACGAACAAGAACGACGCGCAGTCGGCCCTCTCCACCACGCAGGCCTCGCTCACGGAAGTGCGCGAAGCGCTTGCCAGCGAGCGCGAGAAGAACACCCTTCTCACCAACGACATCGACTCCATCAAGGCGACGATCTCGACGTTCCAGCAGAGCACCGAGGACCTCGTGGCTCAGAAGGACGCCGCCGAGGAAGCCCTGAACGAGGCCAAGAACGCCGAACGGGACGCCATGGCGGCCCGCGACGTCGCTCTCGGTGAGATGGCCGATCTCGTGGACAACGTTCGAACGCGTGACGCGTCGATCGGTGCCCTGCAGGCGGACCTCGTCACGGCCAACAAGGAGATCGCTTCCCTCGGTGTCCAACTCGACACCGCGATCGAGCTCGGCGGTTTGGACCGTGGGCAGATCGCCATGGGCCAGAAGAAGGTCGATGGCGGCATTCTCGGTGTGAACACCTCGATCGCCCCGGGCATCGTCTCGATCAACAAGGGCTCCGCGGACAACGTCTCCGTCGGCTACACCTTCGAGATCTACGACCTCGCCTCCGGCACCTACAAGGGCAAGGTTCGCGTCGTCGAAGTTCAGGGCAACATGTGCGTCGCCGAGATCGTGAAGACGATGCCGGGCACGTCGATGGCCCAGGGCGACTCCGCTTCCACCTCTGTCTGATCGGGAGCAACGTCACCTATGGCACGAGCACGTAAACAATCCGGAGCCCCCCGCAAGGGTGCGGCCCCCGCACGAGCGACCAAGTCGACCTCGCGCAAGACGAAGTCTTCGGCGTCCTCGGACGTCGAGGTCGTCGAAGAGGCCGGCGGCCTCGGCATCGAAGACGGCGTGATCCTGGGCACCTTCCTGGCGCTCCTGCTCGCGTTCATCCTCATCGACAAGTCCCGCGGCGCGTACGGTGAGGGCATGTTCTTCACCGGCGACCAGGCCGAGGAGCTTGCGGTCGAGAAGTTCGAACACGTCCAGGTTCCTTAGGGACCCTCGCACGAGTCGGCTCGTTCGGCCTCCCGTCATGGACGGGGCCGAACCACGATCCGAAGGGGCGATCGCTGCGAAGCGGTCGCCCCTTCTGCGTTGCCGCCCCAGAAGGGCCGCCACTCTGCTTGGGGAAACGGGACCCGTTCCGGCTCGAACGCAGGGGAGGAGAAGTGGCCCGCGCCAACGCTCGAACGGCCAACGGCGGGCGGAACGCCCCTTCCCGACGCGATTTTCTTGGACCCGTTCCCACCTTTCGCACCGCCCGTCGAGCGAACCGTTCGGCAGACCGGATTCCCTTGCCGGTGCCGAATTCCGCCTCGATTCCGGCATTCGTGGGCGATTGTGGGGGAAGGTCCCACCAGGACCGGTGCATCCCGAACGGGGGACCGTCGACCGGGGCGCCAAGAATCCGGACTCCCTTCCGGCGTTTTCTTGAACGGGCCTCCCGGATTCCGGAGACTTCATGCGCAGAACACGGGGAACGGACCGCACGCCGAACCTCGCACTGTGACACCTCGGAGCCGACCGTCCTCGGACGCCTCGGTTCCGATTCCAAGGTGTCTCCCCCCGCCGCATCACACACCTTCACCCGCACGAGTCCGATGGAGCGCCGACTTTGAGCTTCTTCAAGCCGATGGAATGGGCCTTTGGCCACCTCTCCGTCGATATGGGCATCGACCTGGGAACCGCGAACACTCTGGTCTGTGCCAGAGGACGCGGAATCATCCTGAACGAGCCCAGCGTCGTCGCCGTCAAGAAAGGGACCAACGAGGTCCTGCTCGACGGGATGGCCGTTGGCAACACCGCCAAGGCCATGCTGGGCAAGACGCCCGGTTCGATCGAGGCGGTTCGCCCGCTGAAACACGGCGTGATCGCCGACTTCGACGTGACGGAGAAGATGCTCCGGTACTTCATCACCAAGGTCCACGACGGCCGACACTGGGTGAAGCCCCAGGTGGTGATCGCGGTGCCCGTGGGGATCACGCCCGTCGAACGCCGTGCCGTGATCCACTCCGCCGAGCGCGCCGGCGCACGCCGCGTGTACCTGATCGACGAGCCGATGGCTGCGGGTATCGGCTGCGAGATGCCGGTCACCGAAGCGCGCGGTTCGCTCGTCGTCGACATCGGTGGAGGCACGACCGAGATCGCCGTCCTGTCGTTGGCCGGTGCCGTCGTCTCGACGTCCCTGCGCATCGCGGGCGATGAGATGGACGACGCGCTGATCAACCACCTGCGCCGTCATCACAACCTGTTGATCGGTGAGCTCTCCGCCGAACGCATCAAGCTGACCATCGGGTCGGCCTCGCCGATGAAGCAGGAGCTCTCGATGGAGGTCAAAGGGCGCGACTCGATCACGGGTCTGCCGCGCCGCACGACGGTCACCTCGATCGAGATTCGCGAAGCGCTGCAGCATCCGGTGCGCCTCATCTGCGAAGCGATCCGTGGCGTGCTCGAGGAAGCGCCGCCCGAGATCTCGGCCGACCTCTACGACTCGGGCATCACGCTCGTCGGCGGTGGGGCACTGCTCTTCGGGATGGCGGAAGCGATCTCCGAGCACCTGGGCGTTCCCAGCTATGTCGCCGACGATCCGCTCACCGCGGTGGCGCGTGGAACCGGGATCTTCCTCGACAAGCTCGACGTGTTCTCGCGCGTGCTGTCGGCGGACGAGGTCGACTGACCCCTAGGCCAACGCTCACCAGACCCACGGGAATCGGTCGCCATCACGTCGATTCCACCCCAAAGCGGGGGGCCCGGATCCTTGGACCGGACCCCCCGCTTTCGTAGCCTGAGGTCCGCGGCGCGGCCTTCGTCCCAGGGTGCGCGCCGGTGGGGCACACGAGGGGAATCATGGGCGCTCGCCGAATACGAACCATCGAAGGAATCTGTCTGTTGGGCCTCGTGGTCCTCGCCCTGCGCCCCGTTCCGGCGGTGGAGCGGGCGCTCGACACGTTGCTCGTGACGTCGCGTTGGTTGCCCGAGTTGTCCATCCCGTTGGAGCGCGTGCAAGCCGCCGCCGCATCGTCGGCCGGGTCCGCGACACGCGAGCGCGAGGACCGCGCGCGCGAAGCCCTCGAGGCCGCGCTGCAAGATGTCTCCGCGCCGCCGCTCGAGTTGCGCCAGCGCATGGATCTGGATCGTCGCGGCGTCGATTGGGTGCATGCCGAAGTGCTGACGCGCTCGCAACGCAGCCTCGACACCCTGCTCGTGCGCGTGGCGGACCCGGACCTGATCGAGTTGAACCAACCCGTCGTCAGCGGCGACGTGTTCGTCGGCAAGGTGACGCGCGCCCCGAACCCGGCCGCGATCGGTGACGCGGCGCACATCGCCGAAGTCACGTTGGTGACGTCACGCACGTTCCGTGTCGGCGCCCAGGTGCAAGAGCGTGACGATCCGTTCGGCGCCTGGGAGGACGTGCCGCGCAGCATGCTCGTCGTCGGTGGCGTCGTCGACGCGCCCCTGGAGAAAGGGATCCTCCTGGGCGCGCACACCCCGCAGAACCGCAGCCTCGTTCGGGGCCGCGTCGTCGTGTCCGAATCCAGCGAGACGGTGCGCGGCTCCTCGATCGAATCGCTGCATCTGGCGAACGGCTTCCGCTTGGGTGCTCAGGTCGCCGAGGTCGACGCTCGCCAGCAACGACTCGCCGGCATTCAGCCCGCGCTCGACTACGCGACCGGTGTCTATCAACTGACCATTCTCGTGCAGCGCTCGACCCCGCCGCGCGCGCCCGAGGACCCGATCGCGGCCTTGCCCTGGCGACCCGGGCGTCTGCTGCTGCGCGGGGACACCTCGGCCACGCGCGAGGGGCGCAAGCTGGGGCGTGGATTCGACACGGGCGTCGAGGCCGGCGCGGCGTTGGCGGACGGCGTGCGCCTGGTGGGCCGCGTGAGTCGCGCCGGAATCGGTTGGAGCGACCTGGCGTTGCTCGGCGACGCCGGCCTCACCCTGCCGGGGTTGGCCGCGCTCGGATCCGAGGACGACCCGACGCCCTTCGCGATGGGGGACCTGGTGTCCCTCGGTCGGGAGTCGAACGGGAACTTGCGCATGCGTTGGGACGCGGTCCAGCCGTTGCTCGATCCGGCGACCGGAGAGCCGGCGACGGTGGCCATCAACGCCTCGGTCTGGTCGGGTTCGGGTTCCACGGGCCTGCCGCGCGGCCTGTTGCTGGGGACCAGCACGTTGCCGCCCGGCGTCGGACCGCACGAGCTGATCCTCGTGCCGCCGCCCGGCGTCCACGAACTGCGCGACCTGAACGTCGTCAGCGGGGGGGCCGCCGAATGAACGGCAGTCGCTTCATCGCACTCCTGATGCTGGCCATCTGGGGCAGCTGGATGTGCGCGGGCCAGGCGCTGTTCGCCGCGACCACGTGGACGGGAGGATTCTCGCCGGACGGTTCGCTCGTGCTGCTGGTCATGGTCGCCGGCGCGCTCCCGCGCCAGGAGGGCTTCGGCGCCGCGATCGTCATCGGCCTCGCTCGCGTGGCCCACACGGTCGACCCCCCGGTCGCGGTGCTGGCCTCCAGCATCCTCGCCCTGATCGCAGCTCGCAGCGTGCGGCGCGTCGTCGACTTCGACCTCCCGATGGCGCGCGCGGGCGCTGCTGGCCTCGCGGCGTTGGTCGTGACGCTCTGGTTGGGGCTGGTCCATGCCGCGCGCGCGTCCGCGTCGGGCGCCGGAGGTGCGGGTGAACGCCTGACCGATTCCTTGCTGACCGCTCCGGCGGCCGCCCTGTCCGCTGCGGTGCTGGCCCTGGCCTTCGGTCCGGTCCTGTTGCGGTTGCCCGGCTTGACCCCACTGCGCAAGCGGCGCTGGTAGGACGAACATGTTCCAACTCCGTCGCACCGGCCCGTTGCTCGCGGCCTTCTTCCTGTGCCTGTTCGTGCTGGCGATCCGTCTGTACGAGATCCAGGTCGACGAACACGACATCTGGGCGGGCGAAGCGGCCAAGCTCTCGCGTCACTCCGAGGTCGTCCCGCACATCCGCGGACAGATCCACGATCGGCACGGGCGCGTGCTCGTGCGCGACGAGGACGCCTACGAGCTCGAATTCGTCTGGCGTGACTTCCGTCGTGAACATCCGTTGGGCATCGTCGCGAAAGCGTGGTCGCTCCTGGCGGGTCGCCCGGTGCCGTTGCAGGAGGCGCGCGAGAGCCTGGTGCCGATGGGCATCGCGCTCACCCTGCTTTCGCCCGACGACCTGCGCGACTTCGCGAACGGCGAAGGCCTGACGTTCGGAGGCCAGCGCGTCCTACCGGCCGATGCGGGATCCGAACGAGCTCGCAAGGAAGCCGCCGGTCTGTTGTGGCGCGACGCGCGGGCCGGGGAGGCCGAGTTCTACGTCCATCAACTGCTGAACGTCACGAAGCGCGAGACGCGCGCCTTGAAGCAGCTGGACAAGGACGCGTGGTCGGACAAGAGCTTCCTGCAGCGCGTGGCCCAAGTGCGCGAGGCGTATCGCGGCCGCCCCAGCGACGCGCGCTTGATCGAGCTCGAGATCGCTGTCGAGACACGCCTGGCAGGATCGATGGAACACCTGCAGCAGTTGGCGCTCGCCGTCAGCCTGGACCTGACCGAGGACGAGCGCGAGGTGCGCGCCGAGCGCTACCTGCCCCTCGACGATCCCAAGGGCTTCATCGATCCCCTGGGCGCGTTGGTCGCCGACATCGAACACCTGCGCCAGGACGTCGAGGACGCGACCGCCGATCGGTTGTTCCGCGAGGCCACGGGCTTCTCGTCGGCGCGGCTGTCGCCCGAGAACTTGATGCGGCTCGACCTGGATTGGCTGCGGCGCACGATGCAGTGGGATGCGGCGCGATTGCACGATTGGTGCGTCGCCCGCGGCGATGCGTTCTCGCAAGGCTCACCGTTGTTGGCGGCGTACGTCTTCGCCCAAGTGAAGAACGACCCGCGGGTGCGAGGTCGGAAGAAGGAACATCGCGAGGTCCACGAGACGTTGCTGGACTGTCTGGCCGAGCCGTTCTACCGCCACGCTCGACGTCCCGGGGATGCGAGTCCTTCGCGCTCCTGGCGCACGGTCGAGGACCCGATCGTGTTGACGAACCTGCCGGAACTGTTGGAGCGTGGGGACGAACTCGAGCGCTCCATGCTGGTCGACGTGCTCGACTTCGAGGACGAGGAGCTGCGCGCGCTGCCATACCGGAGCATCGACACCGTGATGCTCGTGCTCAGCGGATTGCGGGACGTCCCTCCGTTCAACCTCGCCGACCATCACCTGGTCGATCCGACGCAGGGTGGGCGTTCACCGCGCAAATGGACGGACCACATCAATGGCCTGGCCGACCTGATGGTGGGCAATCAGATCGAGTACGGTCCGGACCAGTTGGAGACGGTCGAGAGCGCGCTGCTCGCCTGGGACTTCGCGTTCCAGGAGCGCATCGCGCAAGCGCTCGATGCATGCGAGCCTCCGGTCGCGCTGCGCAAGGCACGCATCAAGGGCGCCCAGAAGGAACGCGAGCACCTGATCAAGGACTACTCGACGCGCCCGCGACGGTTGATGCGCTCACCGGGTTACGACCTGGTCCAGTTGATCAGCCGTTACCCGGCCGAGCACGCGGGCTTCCACGTGCGCACCGTGACGCGTCGCGTGGCGGTCACGACCGACGACGGCCTCGTGCGCAGGCGCGGTATCGACTTCCAGGATCCGAATCGCGTCCTTCTGGCGCGTTCCATCGTCGGGTCCGTCCGACCGCCCAGCCTCGTGCACGTGCTTGAGAGCAGCTTTCACAAGGACGAGCGCCGGCGTCTCGAGGCGCAGCCCGAATGGACCCAGCAGGAACGCGAGACCCTCGAGGGTCTGGGCAGTCGCGAGATGCACGAAAGCGACCGCGTGGGCAGCCTTGGAGCTGAAGCGGCGTTCGATCAGGTCCTGTCCGGCAGCAGCGGCTATCGCGCGACCGGCGGATTGACCGAGCGCGCCGAAGGGCGAGGCCTGGCCTATCGCGCGCCGCGTGACGGCCAGGACGTCTGGTTGACGTTGGACACCGATCTGCAGCTTCACGCGCAGCAAACGCTGGAGCGCCCGAGGTTCGGCGACAAGGCTGACGTCGATCAGGAGTGGATCAAGTCGCCGGTCGGCGGTCTGTTCTTGATGACCGTGAAGGGCGAGGTCCTGGTCGCCGCGTCCGCACCCAGCCGCCACTTCGAGGAGGAGGAGGACTGGATCCTGAACCTCGGCCAGATCGACGACCAACGACTGCACCCGACCGAGCGCATCTTCCTGCGGCCGCTGTCGACCCCGCCCGGTTCGACGATGAAGCCGCTGGTCGCCTGGTGGGCGATGAGCACGGGGCTGCACGGTGAGAACGGACTCTGGCACCTGGATCCGAACGACGATTCCGTGACGTGCGTGAAGGCACGCAGCGACTTCAACCGGCACGTGCGCTGCCATGGATATCACAGCGACCACGTCGATCTGCGTAGAGCGCTGCTGCACTCCTGCAACGCCTACTTCGCGTACTTGGGTCGCCGCGGCAGCACCCAGGACTTCCGCGACATGGTCCGGACGTACGGCATGCTCGCGTCGACGGGGGCCTGGGGGGTCGACGACTCCGGCGCCAAGGACGAAGGGGACAGCTTCTGGAAGATCCGGATGCGCCACGAGGACACGAACCAGTTCAACGAGGTCTGGAAGGAACCGACCCAGGGCTTCGGCGAGCAGGAGCGTGAGCTCTTCGCCAACGGCCTGTCCGTGTTCGACGCGTCCCCGGCTCACCTCGGACGCGCGTACGCCGCGCTCGCCACGGGCACCCTGCCGCAACTGCGCCTCGTGCGCCGCGTGGGGGACACGAGCCTGACCGATGAGCCCGGCACCGACCTGACCGATCCGGACAACGCCTTCCCGCTGTCCGAGCTCCACCGCAAGCGCATCGCAGAGCTCCTCGTCGACGTTGTCAACGTCTCGGGCGCGTCGGCCAACGGGAAGGGGCTCGGCAAGGACGACCTTGAGTTCCAGCTCGCCTGCAAGACGGGCAGCGCCGACTACAGCCTCGCGAAGGGCCAGGAGGGTCTGAAGGACCCGAAGATGCGCAAGCGCACCTGGCTCGCAGGTTGGTTCCCGGCCGAGGATCCCCAGTACGTGATCGTCGCCTACGTGCACGACACCTCGGTGACGTCCAGCAAGAGCGCCGTGCATCTTGCGTCTCAGTTCTTGGACAACAAGTTGCTCAAGAAGCTCGTGCGCTTCGGGCCGGACGGGGGGGAAGGCCGATGATCGGCAGCCTCGATCCGCGCCAGATCTTCTCGCGCCGCAGCGTGCGTTGGTACGCCGTCGACTGGCACATCCTGCTGGTCGCGTTGGTGTTGGTGGCAATCGGCCTCGTGCTGCAGAGCGCGATGGACGCCGCGGAACCGTTGCGCACCGCGGGTGGCGTCGACTACGCCGGCCACAAGAAGAAGGTGCTCCTGACCCTGCCGCTCGTGGGGCTGGGGATGTGCCTGCGGCCAGGTTGGCTGCGTGCGCATGCGCGGTTCCTGTACGTGCTGTCGTTGATGCTCGTGGCCGCCGTATGGGTCGTCGGCGTCGAGCGCAACAATGCACGCCGCTGGATCCCCGTTCCCGGCTTCGACCTGCAACCCAGCGAGCTCGCCAAGCTCGGGCTGACGTTGATGCTGGCGGCGATGCTCGCCAAGAACCGGTTCGAGACGTTGAGCGACACGTTCTGGCCGCTCATCGCATTGGTGATCCCGTTGGGCATGGTCGCCGCGCAGCCCGACCTGGGGACCGCGTTGACCTTGGTGCCGATCACGCTCGGACTCCTGTACCTCGCTGGTGCCTCGGGGACGCGCATCGCGACCCTCGTCGTCACCGGCGCGTTGGTCGGGTGGACCGCGCACTCCGCAGGCCTGGTCCAGGACTATCAGTTGCGCCGCGTCGAGACGTGGGCCGCTTCGTTCGACCCCGAGACGCTCGTCGACGAGAAGCACGGCCCCGCGTACCACACGTATCAGGCGCGCGTCGTGATCGGCAACGGCAGCCTCTGGGGGCGCGGGCTCGGCAACGGCGTGGCGAACGAGGTCCGGCACCTGCCCGAACGGGACAGCGACTCCGTGTTCGCGGTCGTCGCCGAGGAGTTCGGTTGGTTCGGTGCGATGGGGTTGATCGCGCTCTATGCGCTCCTACCGATCCTGCTGCTGATCTCGGCGTCGCGACAACGGGACCGCTTCAGTCGGCTCGTGGTCGGAGGCGTGGCGCTGTACTTCGGCTGCCACCTGGTGATCCACATCGCGGTCAACGTCGGCATGCTGCCGATGACCGGCTTGACCTTGCCGTTCCTGTCGGCGGGAGGCTCGTCGTTGCTGGCCAGCTTTCTGGCGTTGGGCGTCGCGCTCGGCCTGTCCGCGCACCACGAACGCGCACTCGACGCCGACGCGTTCCGGCCTTACTGATTCTGCCGATCCTATGGGCGCGGGCCCGACGGGTCGTGCGCGCGGCCACCGAAGCGGCGCCAGGCGAAGTAGGTCACGATGCCCAAGCTCAAGGGGATCAACCCGATGCGCGTCACCGACCACGGCTGCGACTCGAGGTTGGAACCGACGACGTAGACGGCGAGCACCGCGTACACGACCGGGAAGAGCGGGAACAGCGGACTGCGCCACGGCCGCTCCGGGTTCGAACGCGCCAAACGCAAGAGCGCCACGGCCGCGAGGAAGTGGAAGACCCACTCGATGAACACGACCGCATCGGCCAGCATGTCGCGACCTTCGTGGTCGTTCGCGTAGACCAACAAGTAACCGGTGGTGACCACGGCCTGCAGCAGCAGGACCAGGACCGGCGCGCCCGTGCGCGGATGCAGGTGTGCGAACGCACGGGGGAACAGACCCTCGCGCGACATGGCGACCAGGACGCCCGGCGTCGTGATGAGCGTGGCGACCAGGAATCCGAACGCGGACAAGGCCATCGCGCCGTCGAGCACCTTGGCTCCCGAGTCGCCGAGCGTCTTCGTGGTGAACGTCTGCATGGCCGACTCGGACGCGATCAAGCCGTCGATCCCGAGCACTCGCAACAGCGCGAAGTTGAAGACGAGGTAGACGATGGCGACGGACACGACGCCGATCACGATCGCGCGCGGCAGGTTGCGGGGCGCGTCCTTCACCGAAGGTGCCACGTACGAGAGCAACTGCCAGCCGCCGAACGTGAACAGCACGGGCAGCATCGCGCGGGACCAGCCCTTCATCCAGTCCACCTCGCGCGCCGCGCTCTCCACGACGTCACCCGGAGGTGGGGGAGACAGGGTCAGCGCATACCCCGCGACGATGAAGGTGCCGATGACCAGCAACTTCGCACCCATGCAGACGGCCTGCAGCGTCGCGGCGCGTTTCAGACCGAGCAGCGCGGCGGCCGTGATCAGGACGATGGCGCCGAAGCCCAGCAGGGTGTCCGCGGTCAGCGCGAGGTCGCCCGCTCCTTCCAGCACCACCTGCCCCGAGACGTCGAGGAGGAGCGCGAGTCGCCAGCCGAAGAACGACGCCACCGCAGCGCAGGCACCGGTCGCGACGACGCCCAGGACGACCCACGCGAAACAGAATGCGACGAGGGGGCCAAATCCTCTGCGCAGGAACACGTACCAGCCCCCCGTGCTCGGCATCATCGCGCCGAGTTCCGCGAAGGTCATCGCGCCCGCAAGCGCTAGGATCGCCCCCAGGACCCAGGCTCCCAGGAACGGCCCCGGCGCAGGCAAGTGCTGTGCGACCGACGCGGGCTGGAAGAAGATCCCGATCCCAATGATCCCACCCATGACGAGCAACGTGGCATCGACGAGCGACAGCGGGCGGGACGGGGATTCCATGGACGAAGCAGCCTATCCGAAGGCGGGCCGCGCGCGCTGGAGCCGGCGCAAGCGCTGGGCGTGGATCGTGTTGGCGTTGGTCCTGGCGGTCCCGATCGGGTTGATCGCAGGTCGCGGTGCGATCTTTCGCTGGATCGCAGGTCCGGAGAACCCAGGCGGCTTGCACGGTGCTCCCGTTCCAGAGGTCGCAGGTCCGATCCTCGCCCGTGCCATGCAAGGTCTTGAAGGTCACACGCTGATCGACCTGCACGCGCACCTCGCAGGCAAGGGACCGGGCAACGGCAACTGGGTGAATCCCCGGCTCGAGAGCCTGCGCCATCCGCTCGACTACGCACGGGGTACTGCATTCCGCTACGCGGGTCTCGGACATCCGGATGCCGAGGACATCGTCTGGCTGCACCGCTTGGGGCGGTTCGCGGATGGACTGCCGCTGCCGAGCGTGCATCACGTTCTGGCGTTCGACAAACGCTATGACGAGGACGGGAACGAGGACCTCGACGGGACCGAGTTCTACGTCCCCAACACCTGGGCCGTGTACGGCGCGGATCAGGTCGACGGAAGGCTGGTTCCCGCCGGAAGCGTGCATCCGTATCGAATGGATGCCGTGGACGAGTTGCAGCGTTGTCACGCAGCGGGGGCGCGCCTCATCAAGTGGCTGCCGAGCGCCCAAGGCATCGATCCCAGCCATCCGAAGTGCGCCGCTTTCTACGCGGCGATGTCCGACCTGGGGCTCACCTTGCTGGTGCACACCGGAGCCGAGGGCGCGGTCGGCGGTCATGCGGAGGCGCACTTGAACAACCCGTTGCACCTTCGCAGCGCTCTCCGCGCCGGCGTGACGGTCGTGATCGCGCACTGCGCTTGCGATGGGGAGGGCATCGACCTGGACGATCCGGAGCGTCCTCTGGTCCGGAACACCCAGCTCTTCCTGAGGTTGATGGACGAACCCGAATGGGAAGGGCAGTTGTTCGGTGAGATCTCGGCCGTCACTCTGGCGAATCGATTCCAGGAAGCCTTGACGATGTTGCTGGCCCGTCCGGACCTGCACCCTCGACTGGTGCACGCCAGCGACTGGCCGCTACCGGCGGTCCGTGTTCTGTACCGCTTGGATCCGTTGGTGAAGGGCGGTTGGCTCGATCCGGAGGACGTCGCGCCGCTGCGTGCGCTGTACGAGCACAACCCGCTCCTGTTCGACTTCGTCCTGAAGCGCGTGGTGCGTCATCCGGAGACCGGGCAGCGGTTCGCGGACGAGATCTTCCAGGTGCGGGAGTCCTTACCGTTCTGCGGGGCCAAATAGGGTCCATCTGGGTGTCATTTTATCCCTACAGGCATGTTCTCCACAGCGCCGGGTGCTCGAATGGGCCCTATTTAGCCACCAAGGGGCCATCAAAGGCGTTTGCCCGCATCGTGCATCGAGTTTCGGGCACCCCTCGCTACACTCACGCCCCTGGGCCTGACGTCAACCGTCACGCCCTCCGCATTCCCGCAAGGCACCCCTGCCCTGCGGCTCTCCCCCCGACGCGGCTCCGCCCCAGGATCCACGTCCAAGTCCCCCTACAAAGGCAATCCCCATGAAGCCCATGGCTCTGGGAATGGTCGAGACCAAAGGACTGATCGGCTCCATCGAGGCAGCCGATGCCATGGTCAAGGCAGCGAAGGTCGAGTTGTTCAGCAAGCAGACGGTGACGGCCGGTTTCGTCACCTTCTTCGTGCGCGGTGAGGTCGGTGCCGTGAAGGCCGCGACCGATGCGGGCGCTGCGGCGGCTCGGCGTGTCGGCGAGCTCGTCTCGGTGCACGTCATCCCGCGTCCCCACACCCAGCTCGAGACGATCCTTCCGGACATGCGTCCGGTCGCGACCAGCGGCAAGCGCTAGTCCTCCCTTCTCCTCCGCATAGGACGTGAAGGGCCTCGATCCCGACCTGCGGGCCCTGCAGGACGTGCGCGATCAAGTCGCGCGCGCCAAGCAGGCCCAGAAGATCGCTGCCTCCTGGAATCAGGAGACGGTCGATCGCGTGTGTCGTGCCATGGCCGACGCCGGCGCTCGCGCTGCGTACGACCTGGCGCGCCTCGCCGTGCAGGAAACCGGGATCGGTCGCGTGCACTACAAGGTCCTGAAGAACCTGCTCGGTTCCGAAGGCGTGTGGGCGTCGATCCGGGACGAGAAGACGGTCGGCATCATCGCGCGCCACGAGGACCGCGGCGTCTATGAAGTCGCGACCCCCAGCGGCGTGGTGGCCGGCATCGTGCCGACGACCAACCCGACGTCGACCGCGATGTTCAAGGCGTTGATCTCGGTCAAAGGCCGCAACGCGTGCGTGATCAGTCCGCACCCGCGCGCCGCACGCTGCATCTCAGAGACCGTCGAGGTCTTCCGTCGCGCGATCGAACGTGAAGGCGGCCCGCCGGATCTGGTCACCGTATTGTCGAACCCGACGATCGAATCGACCGGCGCGTTGATGAAGCACCGCGACATCGCGTTGATCTTGTCGACGGGCGGTTCGGGTTTGGTGCGCGCCGCCTACAGTTCGGGCAAGCCGGCCTACGGCGTCGGTCCCGGCAACGTCCCGGCGTACGTGGATCGTTCGGCCGATCTGAAACAGGTCGCGCACGACATCACGATCAGCCAGAGCTTCGACAACGGCACCCTCTGCTGTTCCGAACAGGCGCTGGTGCTGGACGAGCCGATCGCCGATCGCCTGCTGGGCCTCTTGGTCGAGCGCGGCGCGCACCTGTGCAACGCCGAGGAGACGCACAAGCTCGAGGCCTACGCCAACGTTCGCGGGCACATGAACCCGGACATCGTCGGCCTCGACCCCTTCAAGATCGCCGAGGGCGCGGGCTTCCGCGTCTCGCGCAACACGACGATCCTGCTCGCGCCGCAGAACGGCGTCGGTCCCGAACACAAGCTGTCGATCGAGATCCTGTGCCCGCTGCTCAGCGTGCATCGCGTCGATGGGTGGGAGGCGGGTTGCGACACGTCGATGCAGTTGCTGCACCAGGGCGGCCTCGGCCACACGATGAGCGTGCACGCCGGCGACGATCACATCCTCGAGCAGTTCTTCCTGCAGAAGCCCGCCAGCCGCATCGTGGCGAACGGTCCCAGCAGCCAGGGCGCGGTCGGGTTCAGCACGAACCTGTTGCCCTCGTTCTCGCTCGGCTGCGGTCCGCAGGCCGGCAACATCACCAGCGAGAACATCTCGGCGCGCCACCTGATCAACATCAAGCGCGTCGCGTTCAAGCGTCGCGATTGGGCGCAGATCGATCACTCCTATCACCAGCGCGCGCTCGCGTTGACCGGTGAGGGGCCGCCGCGTGGTTCGGGACTGCAGGGCGACCCTGCGCTCCACGCCGAACCGGTCGGCCAGACGCGTGAGCCGGAGTCCACGTTCCGCGCGGACGTGCCGCTCGAGACGCCCGCGGGTGTGTCGCCCTCCGGTGGCGCGCCGCGTTCCCAGAACGTGTTGCCCGCAGGCCCTGTACCGAGCGCCAAGCCCGCGCCGACGTTCACACGTTCCTCCAGTTCGCCGGTCAGCCACACCAAGGTCGCCGTCGCCGCACCGCCGCCCGTGCGTCCCACCAATCGCTCGACCAGCCCGCAGGCAGCATTGCCGACGCCCGCGCGACCCGTGCACATGCTGGCGCCCCAAACGGCTCCTCAGACGGCGACGATCGCCCAGCCGGCGTCGCGTGGACCGATCGCCATGAACAAGTCTCGCAGCGGAGGACTCACCTCCGACGAGATCCGCACCATCCTCGCCGGAGCTGGCTCCGGTTGTCCCATGGGCCCGTGCAAAGGCTGCCCTCACCAAGACACGGTGAGTGGTGCCTGCCTGGCCTGATCCTGAACATTCCCCCGTACACCGAATCCCCGGTAGGAGCATCCCATGCCCAACGACAACGAAATCGCCCTCGGCATGATCGAGACCAAAGGTCTCGTCGGCGCCATCGAAGCAGCTGATGCCATGTGCAAGGCCGCCAAAGTCACCCTCGTCCAGAAGCAGATCAGCGGCGGCGGTCTCGTCACCGTCATGGTGCGCGGCGAGGTCGGCGCGGTGAAAGCCGCCGTCGAAGCCGGCCAGGTCGGTGCCAAGCGCGTCGGCGAACTCGTCGGCACGCACGTCATCCCGCGTCCCGCGGACGACCTGGCGCAGTTCCTGCCGACCGAAGGCTGATGCCACGTTGCGCCACGCGGCGACTGCCGCGTGACGTGCTGGACGCGAACGTTCGTCGCGTCCCCTCGAGATTCCGGCCGCGCCGGTGCTCCGAACCATGGCTACACGAGACCCGATTCAGCTGCGGGGGGCGGTCTACCTGGACCAGCTCCAACCGCAATTCGCTGCGACCTGCGCCGCGAACACCGACGGCTACTTCCCCGTGGCGGGGGACAGTGCGTTCTGGCTGGAGGTCTCGCCCGGCATCGTCATCAACCGCCTGATGGACGTCGCGCTCAAGTCGTGCGACGTCACGCCGGGTGCGCTGATCACCGAACGTCACTACGGCACGCTCGAGGTGCACGGCCCCGACCAGGGGCAAGTGCGCCGCGCCGGTGAGTTGATCCTGGAGGCCGCTGGCGTCTCGTTCGACGACCAGTTGAAGCCCCAGGTGATGACCGACGAGATCATCCGCAAGCTGAGCGATCACCACGCGATGATGATCAACCGCACGCGCGCCGGCATGTTGGTGCTGGGCGACGACACGCTCTACACGCTCGAGGTCTCGCCCGCAGTGCACGTTCTGAAGGCGGCCAACGAGGCCGAGAAGACCAGCCCCATTCGGTTGGTCGGGCTCGGGGCCGATGGCGCCGTGGGGCGCTTGCGTCTGGCCGGCACCGACGCCGAGATCGAGGAAGCCGTGGACGCGGTGCGCCGCGTGCTCGCGGACCTGGGCGCGACGGCGGGGGTGGCCTGATGTTCCTCGGCCGCGTCGTCGGACAGGTCTGGGCCACGCGCCGGGACGAGACTCTGGATGGACAGCGCCTGCTGGTCATCGAAGCGATCGACACCGCGAACGATCCCGCAGCCGCGAAGGTGACGCCCGTCGTCGCCGCCGACCCGATCGGCGCGGACGTCGGCGAACGCGTGATCGTGGCCTTCGGCAAGGCCGCGCGCGTCGCTTGCGGTGGGGACGGGGACCGCGCCTTCGAGGCCGCCGTCGTCGGTATCGTCGACGATCTGGACGCGCCGAACGCACCGGACAGCTGGAGGCAGGCCTGATGCTCATCGGCACCGTCATCGGCAACGTCTGGTCCACCCAGAAGGACCGCTCCCTCGAGGGCTTGCGCTTCCTCGTCGTACGCCCCTTGGACGCCGCGGGGGCGGGCACGGCCGAGACGGTCGTCGCCGTCGACCCGCTCGGCGCCGGCGTCGGTGAACGCGTGCTGGTGGCCTTCGGGCGCGCCGCGCGTCACGCCATCGGTCGCGGCCACGACATCGGATTCCAGACCGCCGTCGTCGGCATCGTCGACCGCATCGAATTGCCCGGGGTCAGCCTCGGGCCGCACGAGGACGCGGACGCGTCCACCTGATCGATTGGATCTCTTTCCAGGATCACAGTTATGACTCGCAACGACCAGAACCCCCAAATGACCGAGGACCAGACCCTCGGTCCGGCCATCGCCCTCCTGGAGCTCTGCTCCATCGCCCGCGGGGTGGAGGTCGCCGACGCCATCCTTTGGGAGAGCGACATCGAGCTGCTCTTCGCGACCCCCGTGCAACCGGGCAAGTACGTGATGCTGTTCACCGGTTCGGTCGTCGACCTCGAGTCCGCGGTGATGCGTGGCCGTGAACTCGGTGGCAAGGACCTGGTCGATCAACTGCTGATCCCCCAAGTGCACCCGCAGGTCGAGGTCGGTCTGCGTCGGCGCGACGGTCACATCGACGGCCAGATCGACGCGCTCGGCGTGATCGAGACGACGACGGTGGCCTCGGCCGTGCTCGCCGCGGACACCGCGTTGAAGCAAGCGACGGTCGACCTGCTCGAACTGCGCATCGCGAACGGGCTGGGCGGCAAGAGCTACCTGTCCGTGACCGGCGAGGTCAGCGACGTGCGTTCCGCCGTCCAGGCCGGCGCCCGCTCCGCCGAGGATGGCGGCAAGTTGGCGCGCCAGGTCGTCATCCCCAGGCCGCATCCGAGCCTCGTCAAGCACCTCTAGTAGCGCCCGAGTTCCATGGCACGCCGCTTCATCACCGTCGAGGACATCCACCGTGCGAACGGTGCCGAACTCGTCCTGGACGCCGAGACCGTCGTCACGCCGCAGGCCCTCGAGGCCGCGCGCGCGGCGGGCATCGTCCTGCGTGGACCGAACGGCAACTACGCCGAACCGGCGCCGGACCGTGGGCCGGATGCGGGCAACGTCCAGCGGCACCTGCCGCACATGCCCGAGCCGCCGTCCGAGTTCAGCGGAGGCACGGGCGTCGTGGTGACCGCGGTCGGTCGCAACCGCCCCGGGATCCTCGCGCAGATCACGGCCGCGCTCAGCGAAGGCGGCGCCAGCGTCATCGACATCTCCCAGAAGACGGTCGACGACTGGTTCCACCTCGTGCTGACCGTCGAATTGCTGGGGGATGCAACCTTCGAGAGCCTGTCCCAACGCTTGAGCGCATTGGGCGGCGAGGACGATTTCGTCGTGCGCGCGATGCACGAACGTGTCTTCCGCTTCATGCATCGCGTCTAGATCCATGCCGTTCACCGATCAGGAGATCCTCGAAACACTGAGGATGGTCGAGCTCGAAACGCTCGACGTACGTACGACCACGCTGGGCATCGATCTGTTCGATTGCGCGGACCCCGACCTCGAGAGCACGGCCGAGAAGATCTACACCAAGGTCGTCCACCACGCGCGCAACCTGGTCGAGGTTGCCGATTCGATCGCTGCCGACTACGGCATCCCGATCGTCAACAAGCGCATCGCCGTCACGCCGATCTCGATGATCGGCGCCGCCTCCGGTTCCAACGACCTCGTGCCGCTCGCGCGCGCCCTGGACGCCGCAGCGAAGGAGGTCGGTGTCGACTTCATCGGCGGATTCAGCGCGTACGTCCACAAGGGCTTCACGCGCGCGGACGACGCACTTTTCAACTCGATCCCCCAGGCCCTGGCCGAAACGGATCACGTCTGCGCCTCGCTCTCGTTGGGCACGACGCGCGCCGGCATCAACATGGATGCGGTCGTACGGTTCAGCGGCATGGTGCTCGAGTCCGCGCGCTTGACCGCCGACCGCGGTGGCCTCGGGTGCGCCAAGCTCGTGTGCTTCATGAACCCGGTCGAGGACAACCCGTTCGTAGCCGGCGCCCACATCGGCATCGGTGAACCCGAAACGGTCATCAACGTCGGCGTCAGTGGCCCGGGCGTCGTGCGCTCGGCGCTCGCTCGACTGGATCCGGATGCGGACCTGTTGGCCGTCTCCGAGACGATCAAGCGCATGGCGTTCAAGGTCACACGCGTCGGCGAACTCGTCGGCCGTGAAGCTGCCAGGCGCCTCGGCACCATGTTCGGCATCGTCGACGTGTCGCTCGCGCCGACCCCGGCCGAAGGCGATTCGGTGTCGGACATCCTGGAGCTGATCGGCGTCGATCGCACGGGGGCCCCGGGCACGACCGCCGCTGTGGCGTTGTTGACGGACGCCGTGAAGAAGGGCGGCGCGATGGCCTCGTCCAGCGTCGGCGGACTGTCCGGCGCGTTCATCCCGGTGTCCGAGGACCAGGGCATGATCAACGCGGTGCGCGACGGATCGCTGTCGCTCGCGAAACTGGAAGCGATGACGACGGTGTGCTCGGTCGGCCTCGACATGGTCGCGGTCCCCGGTGACACGCCCGCGGACGTCCTGACCGGCATCGTCGCGGACGAGATGGCGATCGGCATGGTCAACAACAAGACGACCGCCGTGCGCATCATCCCGGTTCCCGGCAAGGGGCCCGGCGAGACGGTCGAGTGGGGCGGTTTGCTGGGTACGGCGATCGTTCAGGATCCGGGTCGGTTCGGCGCCAAGGTGCTGCACAACCGCGGTGGCCGCATCCCGGCGCCGATCCAGTCCTACCGCAACTGAGCGGAACGGAAACGCTGCGGTGCCTGGCTGCGGGACATCCCGCATCACCCGGAAATCGTTTCCGGCGGAAGGTCCGTCTTGAGACTGAAGGGAACGCACAGGCGTCCGAGAACCGGTTGAACCCCAGCCGAATCCTGTGCAGCACGACCTCCCCAACGCATCTTTCTCGCCCATCCCGATGGGATCCGCCACCGACCTGACGTCCCTCGCGGACCTTGCCGCGGAGCGCCTGGCGCAGATCTTCGGCGCGCGCCCGCTGCTCGTTCAGTTGTGGCAGGACAACCAAACTGTGTCCGCCGCCCGTGGGGGAGAGATGTCCGCGGACATGCATGTGATGCCGGTCCACACCGGTTCGCGTGTCGCCGGTGAGGTGGTGCTGGATCGCACGTCCGAGCCGGGCCCGGACATCGAGTCCGTGCTGACCGAGTTGAGCGCCGCGCTGACCGCGCTGGATGCACAGCAGGCGATCGTGCGCGACCGCGACCAGACCATGATGGCCCTGGCTCGCTTGGCGACGCGGGGCCTCGACCCCGGAGGCCACCGTCCGACCCGTGGTGCAAAGATCGCCCGCGAGATCGGCGAGCAACTCGTCGCGGCCGGCCTCGCGCCAGGGGAGGCTGGATGGGCCCAGGACCTCGAACGCGCAATGACGTTGCGCGAGTTGGGACGCTGCCTCCTTCCGGCGGACCTCTGGATGAAGCCGGGCAAGTTGAGCGAGGGCGAGTTCGAACTCGTGCGCTCTTTGCCCGATCGCGCGGCGGCCCTGTTCGACGAACTCATGCCTGCGAACGACACCGCCGTCCGCTGGCACGACCTGACCCGCAGCATCCTGGCCGGCCAAGGCGAACGTTGGGACGGCGGAGGCTACCCGGCCGGTCGCAAAGGCGAATCGATCCCGATCGAGGCGCGCATCGCAGCGGTCGTGGGGGCCTACGACGCGATGACCCGGCCCCGTCCCTACGGCGTTCCGCGGCCCCACGCGGCGGCGTTGTCCCAGCTGACCGAGGAATCCGGCGCGCACTTCGACCCGGCGGTCGTCCGCGCTCTGGCAGCGCGTGGGACCGAGGTCGATCGCATCCGCGCGGCCCACACGCTGGCACCGGAAGGCGATCACGAGCTCGGCGACCACCGCGCCGCCTGACCCCAGGGGCTGGCCTGGTTCGCTCCGCAACGGGACGGCACCCCCGTTCTCGGAGCTCAGAGGGCCGGTCGAGGGAGAGAAGGGCCGACCTCTGGAGAGTTCTGGCGGAGTCGGCCGACCGTGCGTAGCGAAGTAGGCCAGCCTCCAGGGGTGGCGAGACTGGCCTAGTTCGCTCCGCACGCTCGACCTTCCCCGTTCTCGGCGCTCCCAAGGCTGGTCGAGAGAGAGAGGAACCGCCCTCTGGAGCGATCTGGCGGAGTCGGCTGAACGTGCGTAGCGAAGTAGGCCAGCCCCAGGGGTGGCCGATTTTCGGGGTTCTGGCCTTGGGATCGGCGGCTGACGCGCCAGAGTGTTCGCCCCATGGGGTCCTGGAAGCGCACGTTCCGAGTCGTTTGGCTCGCCAATCTGGTCACGTCGATCGGGATGATGAGCTTCATCCCGTTCTTCCCGAGCCTGCTCGAGGAGATGGGCGTGACGGATCCGGTCGCGCAACGTCGCTGGGCCGGCGTGCTCTTCGGCGCGGCGCCGTTCGGGGCGACGATCATGTCGCCCATCTGGGGAGCGCTCGGGGATCGCGTCGGGCGCAAGCTGATGATCTGCCGCGCGATGATCGCGATCGCCCTGTTCGTCGGCGGCATGGCGTTCGCCAGTGGTCCGTGGACGTTGCTGGCCTTGCGACTCGGTCAGGGCTTCTTCAGCGGATTCATCCCGCCTTCGATGACGCTCGTCACGTCGCTCGTGCCCGCGGATCGAGCTGGGCGCACCACCGGCGCCTTGACCACCAGCTTGGCGGTCGGCGCGGTCATCGGACCGACGTTGGGCGGTTTCCTGGCGTCCGCGTTCGGCAGCCGCCAGAGCGTGTTCCTGTTCGTCGGAGCGGCGGCGTTGTTCTCGGCGGTCCTGGTCGCGCTGTTCGCGCAGGAGGACCCGACGCAGCGGCAGACGATCGAGACCGCCGGTCAGCCGATCCGCGAGGCGTTCGCGGGCATCCGTCGCGACATCGCCGCGGTCTTGAACCACGGGACGATGCGCGCGACGGCCATCCTGATCTTCACGGTCCAGTTCGGCCTGGGCGCCGTCAATCCATTGCTCGAGCTCTTCGTCGGCGACATGGTCAAGCCTGCGGGGCTGTCGCACTGGACCGCGCCCGTGCTCGAGTGGGGCGTTTCCGTCAAGGACGGCGTGGGGTCCCTGTTCGGGATGGCGCCTGGGACGTCCGCGATCACTCCGACCGACGTCGCCACCTTCGCGACCGGCTTGGCGTTCGGCGTCATGGCGATCGCGAATCTGGTCTCGTTGAAGGCTTGGGGGTCGTACGGCGACCGCACCGGGCATCGGCAAGCGTTGTTGCGATGCGCGTTGGGCTGCATCCTGGGTCTCGCGATCACGATCGTGGCGTCCAGCTACACGTGGTTGCTCGTCGGGCGCATCGTGATGGGCGTCGCGATGGCGGGTGTCGGGCCTCTCGCGTTCGGGCTGGCTGCGGCCGAGGTCGAAGGCGAGCGGCGGGGCAGCGCGTTCGGCGTCGTGTTCAGCGCGCGCACCATGGCGATCGCCCTGGGCGGCGCGATCGGAGGCTACTCCGCGTCCTGGTTCGGCGAGCGCGTGGCGTTCACCCTGGCGGGCTTGGTGGTCGTGGCCGGGTGGCTGTACTTCCGCAGCACCTCGACGAGTCAGTCGCCGACCAGGACTTCCGCGGTGGCGAGCACTTCGGGCAAGGCCGACCGCTCGTCGTAGAAGCGCACGAACGCCTTGGCTTCGTCGGTCTTCGACGCGCGCAGGTCGTCGACCCAGTGCGGCGGGACGGACTGGTAGAGCAAGCGCGCACGCACGGTGACGACGGCGCCGCGGTCCACGACGGGCAAGGAGTAATGCGTGCGATCGGAACCGCCGACGAAGTTGGGGTCGTCGCCGATCCCGACCGGTGACGTCTCGACGTGATGGGGGCCATCGGGCTTCCAACCGCGCGGGAGCAGACGGTTGTCCTTGCCGCGCGTCGCCATGTGCGTCAGCAAGGCGGTCGGCTCACCGGACTTGTCCAGGGCGACCAGTTCGTAGACCTGGACCGGACTGCCGAGCGGGCCGATGCGCTTGCGATGCGGCACGTCGAACGCGTCGTCGAGACCCGCGATGCGGCCCTTGTCGTCGACCGTGCCGCTGGACCAGAACGTGCCTTCGGCGTTCGAAACGGTGACCTCGATCCACATGCGCCGTCCGGGATAGCCGGTCGGAAGTTTGTGGCCGGTGAGGTTCTGGGCGACGACTTCGAAGCCCAGGAACTCACCGTCGTGCGAGGCGTGTTCGATGCTGAGCTTCGCCGTCTTGTTCTGCAGTTGCTGACGCGTGAGGTCGGCGGTGTCGCGCAATGCTGCGGGCGGAGCGAGGATGCCGAGTTCCTCGGCGTGGTCCGCCATCAGTTCGAGCATGAACGTGTTGCCGCCGATGAAGCGGTGGCCGCGGACCTCGGGGCGTTTGGTCAGGAACGGGAAGTCGCCGCCGTTCGGGTTGTGGGCCAGGCGCATCTCACCCTGGTCCTCCATGTGGCACTGCTGGCAGCTCTGCGAATCCTCGGTGACACCGTCTTCGTACGAATAGATGCTGTTGCGCCATTCGAGATACGGCGACTGCTCGGGGAAGTCGGGGCCGGCGTGGTTGGTGGTCAGCGTGTGGCAGGTGGCGCAGACGCTGGACAGGACCATGTGCTCGCCGAACGTGACCTCGTAGCCCGTGTGCGCGCGCATCGGGCCCGGAACCGGATCGGGGTACGGACCCCAGATGCGCGCCTGCAGGTCGTGCGGCGGGAGTCCGTTGAAGGTAGCGGCGGTGCCAAGACCGTCCGCGGTCATGCGATGGCACACCGTGCAGTTGACGCCGTCCTGGGCCGCGGGATCCTCGAGCAACTCGGCCATCGAGCGCATCGGTTCGCCCATCAAGCGATCGTGATGATGCGCGGCGGGCGCGTGGCAGCGTAGGCAGAGGCCTTCGATCTCCTCGCGCGATTCCGGGCCGGCTTCGATCTCGCGCGCCATCTTCGCGCGCCAGTACGGATCGAAGAAGCTCTGCGCCATCATCGTGCCTTCCCACGTGCCGTGCGGGGAGGCGTCGCTGCCGTCGTCGCGGGTGAGGGCGAAGGCGTTCTCGCTCTGGTCGTGACAGCGTTCGCAGCTGTCGGACAGTTGGAAGATGCGTTGCGGTGCGTCGCTCGAGTCCTGGTGGGTGGCGGACGCGAGCGCGGTGAGAGCTGCGATCGAAGTCGCGAGGAGGAAGGGAGTGTTCATGTCTAGACGCCGATGTCCTCGTTCCAGAGTTCGGGGTGGTCGCGTTGGAACGATTCCATCAGCTCGATGCAGGTCGGATCCGCGAGGATCGTCAGGTCGACGCCGCGGCTGCGGACGTAGTCCTCGGGTCCTTGGAAGGTGCGATTCTCGCCGACGACGATCTTGGGGATGCCGTACAGCAGAGCCGCGCCGCTGCACATGTCGCACGGAGACAAGGTCGAGTAGAGCGTGGCGCGTCGGTAGTCGGCGCCGGACATGCGGCCCGCGTTCTCGAGGCAATCCATCTCGGCGTGCAGCACCGTGCTGCCGCTCTGAACGCGTCGGTTGTGACCGCGTCCGACGATGGCGCCATCGAGCACCAGGACCGAACCGATGGGGATTCCGCCCTCGTTCAGGCCGGCGCGGGCTTCGTCGATGGCGGCCTCTAGGAACGGATCGTGCATGGCATGCGTAGGGGAGTTCTGGACGGCCCCCTCGTCGGAAGGCCATCCTCAGGGCTCGCCACCATCCTAGCTAGCTCATCCATGCTGAAGAACCCGGACCCCAGTCTGATCAACGCCGACCTCGCCCCGACCGCGCCCGAAGGTCGCACGTGGAAGGTGCATCACATGGCCAGCCTGTGGATCGGGATGGTGGTGTGTGTGCCGACGTACATGCTGGCGGGTGGTTTGATCGGTCTCGGGATGAACTGGTGGCAGGCCGTCCTGACCGTGATGCTGGGCAATCTCATCGTGTTGATTCCCATGGTCCTCAACGGCCATGCGGGTACGAAGTACGGCGTACCGTTCCCGGTTCTGTCGCGTGCCAGCTTCGGGATCGCGGGTGCGCACGTGCCTTCCGTGTTGCGTGGCTTGGTCGCATGCGGATGGTTCGGCGTTCAGACCTGGGTCGGCGGGAGCGCGATCTACCACCTGCTCGGGTTCGTGAGCAGCGACCTCATCGGAGGCGCCGACATCGGGTGGCTCGGGATCAATGCGGTCGAGCTGATCTGCTACCTCGCGTTCTGGGTTTTGCAGGTTGCCGTCCTTTGGAAGGGGATCGACTCGATCAAGATCCTCGAGACCTTCGCTGCGCCGTTCCTGGTGATCATGGGACTCGTACTGCTCGCATGGGCCTACCGCAATGCCGATGGATTCGGAGCGATGCTGTCCACGCCGTCCGCGTTCGACGAAGGCGGCCCGAAAGAGGGGCAGTTCTGGAGCGTCTTCTTCCCGAGCCTGACCGGCATGGTCGGATTCTGGGCGACGCTCTCGCTGAACATCCCCGACTTCACGCGGTACGCAAAGACCCAGCGGGACCAGGTGCTCGGGCAAGCGATCGGGTTGCCGTTGTTCATGGGACTCTTCGCGTTCATCAGTGTCGCGGTGACCTCGGCCACCGTCGTGATCTTCGATCGGCCGGTCTCGGATCCCACAGAGCTGGTGGGGATGATGGACGGTGGCTTCGCCGTGATCCTGTCGCTGGCCGCGCTCGCGATCGCAACGTTGTCGACGAACCTGGCGGCGAACGTGGTCTCACCCGCGAACGCAATCATCAACCTGGCGCCGTCCAGGATCACGTTCCGGCGCGCCGCCATGGTCACAACGATCATCGGCATCTCGATCTTCCCCTGGAAGATCATCGAGGATCCCGACGCATACATCTTCACCTGGCTCGTCGGCTACTCCGCCCTCTTGGGCCCGATCGGAGGCATCGTGATCGCGGACTACTTCGTCGTGCGACGTACGCAACTGGACCTGGATTCGCTCTACCGACGTGACGGTGCCTACGCCTACATGCGTGGTGTGAATCCGGTTGCGATCGTCGCGTTGCTCATCGGGATCGCGCCGAACATCCCTGGGTTCTTGGGAACTGTGCGTGAGGACTACGCCCCGGCCGAGATCTGGTCGACGCTCTTCGACTTCGCCTGGTTCATCGGATTTGGCCTGTCAGCCGCGACCTACGTGATCGGCATGCGCCTCACCTCGCGCGGCGAACCTAGTCCGTGATCAGCGAATCGGTTTCCTTGGCGATGTCGCCCTTCCACATCGAGTCGCGTTCGGCCTGGCCGGCCTTCTCGCGCTTGGCGGCGCGTTGGCGGTCGACCAGGTCGTGGTGGGTGGAGAAGTAGGGGAGCGAGACGCCGACCAGGTCGGAGACGCTCGCCATGCCTTTGGAGTCCAGGAACTCCGAGAGCCCACTGCAGAGCTCGGTGATCATCTCGTAGCCCTGCAGCATCGCGCCCGTACACACCTGCACCGTCTGCGAGCCCATCGCGAGGAACTGCGCGGCGTCCAGCGCGTTCTCGACGCCGCCCATGCCGCTGATCGAGAGGTTCGGGCACGCGCGCGCGAGTTCCATCACCTGGCGCAACGCGATCGGGCGCACCGCGCGACCCGAGTAGCCGCCGGGGACCGTGTAACCCTCGACCGTCGGCATCGGGCGCAGCGTCTCGAGGTTGATGCCGATCACGCACAGGATCGTGTTGATCGCGGACAGGCCGTCGGCGCCGCCGCGTTCCGCAGCTTTCGCGGGCACCGTGATGTCGGTGATGTTGGGCGTCATCTTGGCCCACACCGGGATCTTCGACACCGACTTCACCCAGCCGGTGACCTCTTCGACGATGTCCGGGTCCTGGCCCATCGCCGCGCCCATCTTGCGTTCGGGCAGGCCGTGGGGGCAGGAGAAGTTCAGTTCGAACGCATCGACGCCGGTCTCCTGGGTGCGCTCGGTGATCTCGACCCAGCGGTCCTTCTCGCACTCCTCCATGATCGAGGCGATGAGGACGTGATCGGGGTAGGCCTCTTTCGCGGCGGTCAGCTCCTCGAGCCAGACGTCGAACGGGCGGTCCGAGATCAGCTCGATGTTCTGGAACCCGTAGACGTTCTTGCGATCGTTCACGTCGGCCAACTTGCCGTAGCGCGGGACGGTGTTGTTCACCTTCTCGTGCTCGAGGCTGAGCGTCTTGCACACGATGCCGCCCCAGCCCAGTTCGAACGAGCGCTGGATGACCTTGCCGTTCGTGCCGGGAGGGCCCGACCCGAGGACGAAGGGGTTCGGGAAACGGATGCCGTTGACTTCGATGCTGAGGTCGGCCATGTCGGGTTCCTAGGAAGGCAGGAGTGCGCAGGCCTCGCCCAGAATGGCGAGGGCCTCTTCGATCTCGGAAGCGGTGACGGTCAAGGCGGGGGAGATGCGCAGGATGTTCCCGTTCAGGCCTCCCTTGCCGACCAG
>TARA_R110002096_G_scaffold109056_12_pt1 | contig 44532 bp, 33 predicted proteins | sample TARA_R110002096 | Tara Oceans TARA_R110002096 (sample SAMEA4397295) | marine metagenome | biome: Polar Biome; feature: [DCM] deep chlorophyll maximum layer (ENVO:01000326); material: water (ENVO:00002006), including particulate matter (ENVO:01000060) such as... | depth 35 m
CCTCCACCTAAAATCAAAGATTCAGCTGGTACATCGGCTACTTTCTCACCACCCATAAAATATTCTAATCTACCACCTTCAGTCACTTCGCCAATTTGCTCACAGTTTAAATCCCATTTATCAAAAATAGCTTTCACTTCAGCTTCTCTGCCTTTTTTTACTACCACCAACATTCTTTCTTGTGATTCAGAAAGCAATATCTCAAATGGCAACATACCAGCTTGTCGCGTTGGAACTTTATCTAAATCGATGATCATTCCAAAACCTTCTTTTCCAGACATTTCAGAAGTAGAACAGGTAATTCCTGCAGCTCCCATGTCTTGCATTCCAATAATGGCATCCGTTTCTGCTAATTCTAAAGAAGCTTCCAATAATAATTTTTCTTGAAAAGGATCACCAACTTGAACCGCCGGTAAATCTTCCATAGAATCTTCGGTAATGTCTTTAGAAGCAAATGCTGCTCCGTGAATTCCATCTTTCCCGGTTGCAGAACCTACTATAAAAACAGGATTCCCTAATCCATAAGAAGTCGCTGAAATCATTTTTCCAGTTTTCATAATCCCCGCCGACATTGCATTCACCAAAGGGTTGGTATTATAACATTCGTCGAAAAATAATTCTCCTCCAACAACTGGTACTCCGAAAGAATTCCCGTAATTCCCAATTCCCTTCACAACGCCTTTCACCAACCACTTTGTTCGATCTAAACTAATGTCGCCAAAACGCAAAGAATTCAATTGAGCTACTGGTCTAGCACCCATTGTGAAAATATCGCGATTGATTCCACCAACACCTGTAGCTGCTCCTTGATAAGGTTCCAAAGCGGAAGGATGGTTATGAGATTCAATTTTAAATGCGCAAGCTAATCCATCCCCAATATCTACCAATCCAGCATTTTCTTCACCAGCTTCAGCCAACATGTGCGGCCCCTCTTTTGGTAACTTTTTCAACCAATTGATTGAGTTTTTATAAGAACAGTGCTCCGACCACATCACTGAATAGATACTCAATTCTGTGAAATTTGGAGTGCGTCCCAAAATTCCTTTTATCATTTCAAACTCTTCTGGCAATAAGCCAAGATCTTTTGCTGTTTCTAAAGTTACTTCTGTTTGATTTGTGGCGGTTTCCATGTAGTTGAGGTGGAATTTAATTAAGTTGCAAAAGTAAAGTTTTTCCCTTGCTTTACCTTTGTAAATCGCCAATAATTAATCTACTATTCATCGGAATAAATTACATTTGAGGCCATATGTTATTCGGCATCCTCATTAGCTTTTTCATACTCACTGTATTTGTTGTAGGCATTTGGAAATTTGCTTTCTTTAAAATAAATGGAATCCCGAAATATGTTATTCATACAACCTTAATCGCAAAAGTGCTTGCAGGATTATTTTTTTGGTGGATTTATACCCATTATTATACCGATCGGAGCAGTGCTGATCTTTACAAATATTTTGATGATGCCCAAGCCTTAATGGTTCATTCAGAAGGAAATAACGAATTAAGGCTGCAATTATTTCTTCCAGAAAATGAAAGAAGTGCTGACTATCAAAATCTTATTGAAAAAAGTTTGCATTGGGATCGTGGAAATGAAACTTACCTGAATGATAATCGAACAATTATTCGAATTCATTTTTTGATTTTATACCTTTCAAATGGGTTTTTCCTGCTTCATAATCTCATTTTTTGCCTTTTCGCTTTTTTAGGAGGTATAGCTCTCTTGCATTTTTTTATGCGTTTTACAACACTTCCAAAACTGCTCCTTTTTGGATTTGTCTTTTTTTTACCGAGCATGCTTTTGTTTAGTTCAGCTGCATTAAAAGAAAGTTGGCTGTTGTTTTGTTTGGGTTTTTTCCTCTTCTTTTTAGGAAAGGCGATGCAAGAAAAAAAATTGAGCCATTGGAGCCTTAGCATCCTATTTGCTTTGCTTATGATTGGAGTGAAACCCTATATCTTAATCGCATTAATCCCCGGAATTCTACTTTTTATTTTAAACTATAACTATCCTAAAAAAATAGCCTCAACTTTTCTTGGAATACACGCAATCATTTTGGTAGCAACACTACTTGCATTTCCTGATTTCATAACAATTCTTTCTGAAAAGCAGGCTGAGTTTATTCAATTAGCAGTCGAAAACAACGCAAATTCTTACTTTCCTATTCAAGAATTTGAAACGACTAAAGAAGCCTTTTTTGCACTTCCAGAAGCGATGTACAATGTTTGGATTCGACCAATTTTTTCTTTTTTTGAAAATCCTTTCGCCATGTTGGCAGCAATAGAAAATCTTGTATTACTTTTAATGCTACCTCTGAGTATTATCTATTTTAGGAAACCAACAAAACAAGCATTGCCTCTTGTTTTATCAGCTCTTTCCTTTGTAATTATTTTAAGTTGCTTAATTGGTTTGTGTGTTCCAGTAATTGGCGCAATAGTTCGATATAAAATGCCTATTTATCCATTTTTTATAGTGGTATTGTTTAGCTTTATCGACTTTAATCGCCTTCCATTAATTAGGCAAATTAATCAAAAAAAATTATGAGAATTTTCTTTCTTTTATTAATCTCCAGTTTTATGAGTGCATGTTTTTATACTGAAAAAGCAGATTTATTAATTCACAACGCTAAAATCTATAGCGTAGATAACCAATTCACTATCTATGAGGCGATGGCTGTGAAAGATGGCAAAATCATTGAATTGGGCCCCAACAATCAATTGAAAAATCGCTACGATGCTACAATTGAAATAGATGCCAAACTCGGAGCAATTTACCCTGGTTTTATCGATGCGCATTGTCATTTTTTGTGGTATGGAAATACTTTTTTTGAAGTCAACCTCGTTGGCACAAGAAGTTGGGAAGAAGTTGTTGAGCGAACAAAAGAATTTGCTGATGAAAACAATGATTTATGGATTACAGGAAGAGGTTGGGATCAAAACGATTGGACAGAAAAAACATTTCCAACCAAAGCTGAGTTAGACAGTCTCTTCCCCAATCGAGCTGTATTGCTAAAGCGAATTGACGGCCATGCGGCAGTTGCCAATCAAAAAGCACTAGAGCTTGCAAATATCGACAGCGATTCAAAGGTCAATGGAGGTGTATTTGAGTTGAAAAACGGAAAATTGACTGGTTTACTCATTGATAATGCTGTTGACAGCGTTAGCAAAGCAATCCCAAAATTGAGCGATGAACAAATGGAAAGAGCCTTGCTAAAAGCACAAGAAATGTGTTTCGAAAAGGGTTTAACCACTGTAGATGATGCCATGTTGGAAAATGAAATGGTAAATATCATTGATCGCTTACAACAAAATGGAAAACTAAAAATGAAGGTATATGGCATGCTCATGCCTACCGACGCGAACAAAAAGGAATTCTTAGAAAACGGCCCTTACATCACTAAAAATTTAAGTATTCGTTCGTTCAAATACTTTGCTGATGGCGCTTTGGGTTCAAGAGGAGCAAGATTAATTGAGCCATATCAAGATGATCCTCACAACAAAGGACTTTTCTTGAACGATAGTGCTTACTTTCTTGAAGAAGCAAAATTGCTAGAAAAACATGGCTTTCAAATGAATACCCATTGCATTGGTGATGCGGCCAATGAATTGATGCTCACTATTTATGGTGAAGTTTTAAAAACAACTAACGACAAGCGCTGGAGAATAGAGCATGCTCAAATTGTAAATCCTATTCATTTAGCGCTATTTAAAAAATACACCATTATTCCATCTGTACAACCAACTCATGCCACATCTGATATGTATTGGTTAGAAGAACGACTTGGAGAGGAGCGCATGAAAACTGCCTACTCCTACAAAGATTTACTCCAACAAAATGGAATCATTGCTTTGGGAACTGATTTCCCTATTGAGGATATTGATCCTTTAAAAACATTTTTTGCTGCAACGATTCGAAAAGATGAAAAAGACTTTCCTAAAGATGGTTTTCAAACAGAAAATGCGCTTACAAGAATTGAAGCATTAAAAGGAATGACTATTTGGGCCGCACTTTCAAATTTTGAAGAAGAAGTAAAGGGAAGTTTAGAAGTTGGCAAAAGTGCCGACTTTGTAATTCTAAGTCAAGATATTATGGAAGTTGATGAGGCAGATATCCTTAAAACTAAAGTTCTGAATACCTACATAAACGGAGAAATAGTTTACTCAGCAACAAAAAAATGAAACTAAATTTCTTCGTATTTGAATGGGAGTTTTAGCTCGTGTTCTATTAGTTCTCCAACGGTTAAGATATCATCATCTCCTTCTTCGTATTTCCAAATAACCAATAAACTATTTTTTTCTGTTAAGGGTTTAAACGCTACAAAGAGTTCAACTAATTGCTTTTGAGAAGCTGAATTGAGGTATTCAATCTCACAAATCAGTTCTGTTTTAGGTGGCTTGGTTTTAACGTATTCTTTCACCCAATTAATCAATGGCAGGTAGAAATCAATGGCATCGCCAGGATATGATTTCCCTCTAATGATCATTTTACCTGATTCTGGATTAAAATCTATCTCAGGTGTTTGAAGATATGGTTCAAATTTGAGCGCTTCCATAATTAATCGTTGTTTCAATACTTAACCAGTTCGCATTCTGCTCATCTGTAATGATTTCGTAATTGAAATCAGCATTATTCATTTTTACTATGATAATCAATCCTAAACTCTTTCCTTCTATAAGGGCATCTCTGTGTTTTTCTTTTAATTCTTCTTTGGTAGAATTAGTTAGTGATTCTATGTAGTTTTTTATTGAGGCCACATCTTTTTCTTTGATTTCATTTTTTGTTGTAATGAAAACACTGGTATCGTTGATTACCAAATTTACATAAGACTGCGGTGTTGCATCAGCAAATTTTATCTGATTGTATTCTGCAATGTTTTGAACTAATTCTACAAAGACAGAAAAAATTTCTTTTAAGTGACGAACATGAACTCCAAAGAGAAATTTCTTCAAAAAATCATGACTCATACTGAGTAAGGAATCACAAAAATTTGAATTCACCGGACCCCAATACTCAATCTGATTCTTGTGGTAAGGTAGCTTAAAAAGTGCTTTTTTTTCTGCGATGGTTTGCAATCTAAAAGTATTATTAAAGCATAAAAATACTCATTTCAATAAAATAGATGCAATCCAATCCATTTTTATCATAAAAAAATGAAAAGAAAAATTATAAATCTTACTTCAAAAGCGCTCGAGCTTGTTGCACATGCCTTTCGTTGTGGTAAATTACAAATGCCAAAGTGCTTCCAAAATTCATTTTTAAAATTGGCAGTGTTGTTTTACAGTTATTCTTATTCAAATTTATCTGTTGAGCTTGAGAAAGTATGCCTTTAAATTGATTCAATTGTTCGATAAATGAATCAATTACCTGAACTGTTAATCCTTGAACTGATGGGTTTTTACTGGCAAAAGTTTTCATTTTCATCATGCCTTGCTTTGGCAACATAGGTTTTACCAAAAATTGATGAAAAATACTCGGTTTAAAATCTAAGTCTTTGGAAATTTTTGGTGCTTTTTTAAGTTGATTTGAAAATTCCTTTAGATAAATTTCTCCATATAAATTGAGGTGCTGAATACATTGCAACACATTCCAACCTCCGTTTTCGGGAATTGCCGTTAAATCTGTCTCTTTATTTTTTTTCAATTTTGATGCAAATTCTAAATGTAGATTCACATAGTTTTCCAGCTCATTTAATAGGGCTTTTTGTTTCATTATTTTTTTTTCAAAATTGCTCATGCAATTTGCAATAAATCTTGATTGAAATCAAGATTTTAGAATTCTGGAAAGTGTTTCGGGTGACATTCTCAGGTAAGAAGCAATGTATTTGTGCGGCACCTCTTGAAACAACTGAGGACTACGAGAATGCACTCTGTTAAATCGCTCTTGTGGTGATTGATACATTAAATCAATTTCTCTTTCCAACAAATCACTGATTAAATCTTGAATTACCTTTTGGTATGCCAGCAAACGTTTTTCAGAAGATTGAATAAATCTTTCAAAATCACTTTTCTTGGCTTGAAGTAAATTGCATTTTCGAATGGCTTCAATGCTCAATTCACTTGGCTTTCCATTAAAAAAAGAAGGCAGCGAAGTTATGATAGAACCACTGTAGCCAAATCGAAGTGTAAAATCTCCTGAATCGGTAATAATGTAAGCTCTCAATGCACCTGATTTTACAAAATAAACGTACTTCTCAACTTGTCCTTCCCGAATTAATAAGTCGCCTCTTTGAAGCTCAATTTGCTTCCACTCTATGTCTTCTGAATTTAGTGCTTCTTCAATCATACTGCAATTTCAGACTTTAAAAATAGGTAAAATTGACTCATTAACTTATCAAAGCCAAATGCTGCTATTACTGCTTACGGACATTTAAAATTTTTCACTACTTTTCCGTTATCTTTACGATAAAACCAACAGATATGATAAAGCGAATCTTTGATCTTCATTTTCATCAGTTAGCAAACTACCCAAAAACTGATGCCATTACATCGAAAATAAATGGTACTTGGACGCCAACAAGTACACAAGAAGTTATTGAACAAGCTGAAGCTTTTGCTTCCGGATTATTAGAGTTGGGGCTTCAACCCAAAGACAAAGTCGCATTAATTTCAAATAACCGAACAGAGTGGCTTATTGCCGATTTAGGTATTCTAATGGCAGGAATGATTAGCGTTCCAATTTATCCAACAATTACTGAGGCTGACTACGAATTTATAATGAATGATGCTGAAGTAAAACTTTGTTTGGTTGCAGATGAAGAACTGGCACTAAAAATAAAAGCTGTAATGGAAAAAGTTCCTAGTTTAAACTCTTTTTACAGTTTTGATGCTCTTTCGATTTGTGAAAGTTGGGAAAAAATTACAAGCCTTGGAAAAGGAAAAAATAAAGAGCGGATTCAACAAATCATGGATACGATTAAAGAGGATGATTTAGCAACTTTAATCTATACTTCTGGAACTACTGGCAGACCAAAAGGAGTGATGCTTTCACATAAAAACCTAGTGAGTAATTCTATGGCTTCTCGAGAGCGTTTACCTGTTGATAGTGATTCAAAATCCTTGAGTTTTTTACCACTTTGCCATGTTTATGAGCGCATGGTTTGTTACATGTACCTTTACACAGGTACTTCAATTTATTTTGCAGAATCATTAGAAACAATTGGCGATAATTTACGCGAAGTGCAGCCACAAGTTTTCACAGCAGTACCCCGATTATTAGAGAAAGTGTATGATAAAATTGTTGCAAAAGGAACAGCGCTTACAGGTATAAAAAAGGGATTATTCTTTTGGGCTTTAGGTTTAGGACAGCGCTATGAGTTGAATGGTAAAAATGGAGCTTGGTATGAATTTCAATTGAAATTGGCCAACAAAATAATTTTTAGCAAATGGCGAGAAGCACTTGGAGGAAATGCTAAGGCTGTGGCATCAGGTGCTGCGGCTTTGCAACCGAGATTAGCTCGTGTATTTTTAGCTGCCCAAATTCCTGTAATGGAAGGTTACGGACTTACAGAGACTTCTCCTGTAATTGCAGTAAATGAACAAGCCAATGATGGTACAAGAATAGGAACTGTTGGAAGACCAATCAGAGACGTTGAAGTAAAGATAGCAGAAGATGGAGAAATATTAGTTAAAGGGCCGAATGTGATGATGGGCTATTACAACAATGAAGCTGCCACCAAAGAAGTTTTTACTGTCGATGGCTGGTTTAAAACCGGCGATTTGGGTGAAATGGTTGAAGGACAATACTTGAAAATAACAGGAAGAAAAAAAGAGACCTTCAAAACTTCGGGTGGAAAATACATTGCTCCCCAATTATTGGAAAACAAAATGAAGGAGTCTTCCTTTATTGAACAAATTATGGTGATTGGCGAAGGAGAAAAACATCCTGCAGCAATTATACAGCCTGCTTTCGAATATATAGAAGAATGGTGCAAGCGAAAAGAAATTCCCTACACCTCAGCAAATGAAATTGTTAAAAATGAACGTGTACATGAAAGAATAATGAAAGAAGTAAATTTTTACAATGAAGGGTTTGCTCAATATGAGCGTATTAAGAAAATCATCTTAGCTCCAACTGTTTGGGGAATTGATAGTGGAGAACTAACACCCACCATGAAAATTAAGCGCCGAGTGGTGATGGAAAATTTTAAAGATCAAATTGAGGATTGCTATCGGGGAGAATAATAAAATCATAAAAAAAATTAACCCCCGAATAAAACTCAATAAAGAACATAATTTTGAGTTGTGATAAGTCAATTAAGAAACAATCTATTTATCAATCTACTTTGGGGTGTTATGGGTCTTTACCTACTCAACATCAGTGTAGATACTCCAGATCAAGAGCCAGAGCATATACCTGAAGATTTGACAATAAACGACCAAGAAAGTATTGTTGAAATTATTATTGAACAAGTTTTAGGTTATGAAGATGCCATCAAAGAATATGATGATGACGAACCTGAAGATTGTAATACAAAAACGAATATCAAAATAGACTTAATTAACCGATATTCAATTGACAACACTATAAAACAACTATTTGTATTCACATCAAAACAGCATTTTCCTAACTCTAACTGTTATTTAGCAAAGGGGTTTCAAAAACTCGACATACCTCCACCCAAAACTTGATTTGTTTTACGACTTGACTAATTTCTATTACTAAAAATTGTAATAGAAAAAATTCATACTATTTCAACAAAAACAAATCAAAAATGAAACTAAAAAAAACATTGATGACAATCCTTGTGATCACATCATCAACATTTTCCTTCGCTCAAATTACAAAAACTGAAAAGGATAGCATTTATATCAAACAAGTAGAAGACCATAAAGAACCTAATAAGGTTTTACACGCAGAACCACTCTACATTGATTTAATTCGTGATTTGGGAGCAAGGCGTGGAGAAAAGGAGTGGAACTTGGGCTTAGGACTAACAGATAACTTAAAATTTGATTCTTATGAAGCCTTAATAGAATACGAATGGGCTCCAGTTGATCGATTAGGATTAGAAGTTGAATTACCCTTTACCTTTTATTCTCCTGTAAATGGCACAGAGAAAAATACACTACCGTCCAATCAATTGAACAGCATAAAAGTTGCAGCACAATGGTCATTCTTTGTTAATGAGCCAATGGCAACTTCAATGGCTATCGGATACATTAATGAGTTTGAACTATCCGACTTCAGAAACTTTGGAAAGCCTTTTATTAAAGGAAATATATATAATCCATTTTTGGTAGTAGCTAAACGTTGGGGTACTAATTTTCACTCATTAATTTATACTGGACCAAAAATTGAACAAAATTTTAGCAGCAAGAAATTCCATTCAACTTATGACGTCAATACTAGTTTTCACTACATGATTTCAGGAACTAGAAACTTTATTGGAGTAGAATTTAATAAGACAATTGCCAATGAGGACTTTGATATGACCATAAGACCACAAATGCGGTTGGGAATAGCTGATAATCTTCTAATTGGTATAGTAGCTGGAATTCCAGTGAGTAGAGAAAATGAGCGATTAAGCTCATTTGTAAGACTAATATGGGAACCGAAACATCTTCATTAAACAAAACACCCTGCATCGATTATACAACCTGATTTTAAGTTTACAGAAGAATGGTGCAAACGAAAAGGAATTCACTATGCCTCAGCAAATGAAATTGTTAATAATGGAGAACTAACACCCACCATGAAAATTATGCGCCGATTAGTAATGGGAAACTTTAAAGATCAAATAGAGGATTGCTATCGGAGAAAATAGTAAAGAAGAGGCAACTGCCTCTTCTTTATATTTCTATTAATTAAAACTTGTAATTGATTCCTAAGCTAACGGATGTGCCAGGAAAAAATTGACTATAAATCTGATCTGCTGCACCAAACGATTCAAAAAATTCTTCTCTAGCATCGTCTAAAATATTTGAGACTTTCAGGTCAACTTCCGTTCTTTGATTTTCTCCTAACTTCTTAGAAATACCCAAATTTAAACTGTGAAATGGTTGCTGGTAGATATCAGGAACAAAACCTGTTCCAACAATTAATAAAGTTTTACCCTTTACATTATAGAATATTCCAGCATTTATTCCCTTATCTAAATTGCTGTAGGTTACTCCAAAGTTTACAACATATGGAGCCTGACCTGCCATTTCTCTTTCATTTTCAATAGATTCACCTTCTCTTTTATTGTCTTCTCTTCCGCCAAACTCGCCTTCTGTCATCTCAATAACTGATTCGACAATGGTGATATTTCCACTCAAACTTAATTTTTCAAATTTCTCTCCAAGAAAATCCAAGCTTTTAGTTGCCTCTAACTCAAATCCATACAACCTTCCTTGTCCAACATTTCTAGCTTGGTATTCAAATCCTGTGTTAACCAAAGGTATTCTAACTAATTCAATAGGGTTTTCAAATTGCTTATAAAAGAAACTAGCTGAAAAAATCTGCCCGTTACTCATAAACTTTTCCCAACGAATGTCAATGTTGTCGATATCTGTTTGTTTTAAATCACCAAACCAATTTGACCCAGGATATTCAAACAAAGAGCCGTTAAATGTTCTTGAAGTAATAGGATCTAGGATTTGAGCAAAAGAAAGTTCCTTAAAAGAAGGTCTAGCAATAGTTCTAGCATAACCAAATCTTAAATTTTGCTCTTCAGCTACTGTATAAATAAAGTTAGCAGTTGGAAAAAGGTCTGTTGATTCTAATACTATTTCATTATCTAAGTTATTACCTCCATTTCCAGATGCAAATGCTTGATCTCTCCCTGTATGTCTTTGAACAAAGTTTTCAACTCTTAAACCTATAATACTCTTAAAGTTTGGACTTAAAGCAAATTCATTAGAAACATAAACAGCTGATGTTAAAGAATTAGCTAAATATGCATTAGGATTAGGATTGTTGTTTTTATCAACTAAGTACGACCCATTCGGAGTATTTGGAAAAATATTTTCAGGTTTCAAAACCTCATTTGGATCGTTGTTAATCCAATTCTGTCCAGAGGTAAATTGAATAGAGTATTCTAAAATTGAATAATCTCTTTCTTTATAGTTACTGCTTAAACCAAATTTTAATTTTGCATCTTCATCAAAAAGTTTATATGACTTAGTAATATCAATTTTGGATGAAAGACTAATTTCACTTAATTCCCTCCAAATTCTTTGTGGCAATCCAGCATTTCCTGCTTGAAATGAAGTATCAACTGCAAAAGTAAATGGAGTCTTTCTAACATCAGGATCATCTGCTGAAGAAATTGTTGGAGATATCCCCCATTCAACTTCCCAACTTTTATCATTTTCAAATACATGGTTTCCGTCCAACAAAAAATTGATTAACCTTCTTTCACTATATTCAAGGTTGTCAGATTTTCCAACATAGCCAGAACGGCCAACTGCACTTGTATTTTCATTCAATAATAATTTTGCAGCTCTACTTTCACCATTTTGTAAGAGTAAAGTAGTTAATCTAATTTTTGAATATTTGGTTTTGTAAGCTAATCCTCCAAGTATACCAATTAAGTTATTTTGTGATGATAAAGTCCCCTCCTGTAAATCTGAATAAAGTAATTCATTATTAGTTACATCTATTGCTCTTTGGTACTCAGAGTAGGTTACATTATCGTAGTGTCTTTGCTCACTTTTATAAGTAAGAGAAAATATGTAACCTAACTTATTAGAGTTATTTTCTTTTGACTTATTGATGTTAATTTGATCCCCAATAGTGAACCCAGCACTATAATCTAAAAAGCTTGTTTGGTTTGTAGCAGCTAACTCAGGATTAAAACTTTGAGTTAAGTCTCTTAACTCTTGATTTTCTTCAGGGCTTTGAAATAAACTTGGAAAATCCCCTTGTCTAGCTCTATTTGGTAATTCTCTGGAACCATCATCAAAGCCCAAGAAATCTGTTTTACCACCTTCATAAGTTAAATAATCTTCATTGAAGTGCATATCAGGGTTAAATGAAACACCAACAGATGCACTCATGATTTTTTCATCGGGAAATGACTTTGTTTCAATGTTTATTAAACCACCTGTAAAATCTGCTGGTAAATCTGCAGTAAAGTTTTTCGATACAACTATATTATCAATAAGGTTGGTAGGAAAAATATCCATTTGCAAGCTATTCTTATCAGGGTCTAGTCCTGGAATATCCATTTTGTTGAGTGTTACTTTAGAATAACGATCTCCCAATCCTCTAACATAAATGTATTTTCCACCTTCGATGGAAACACCGGTAACTCTCTGCGCAGCTTCAATTGCGCTTCCATCACCAATCAGCGCCATTTTTTGAGCTGAAATTCCATCTAGCATTGTTGCAGACTTCTTTTTCATCGTATTCAAGGCTGCTTCAGACTTTCTTGTTGCAGTGGCTGTTACAACTACTTCACTCAATTCAAGTGCACTTGATTTTAATCGAATATTGCCCAACAAGGTAACCTCACCTTCTTTGACAACAACATCTTTAATAATTACTTTTTGAAATGAGATAAAAGATACTTGAACCTCATAAGTGCCTGCCACTATGTCAATAGAAAATTCTCCATCAAGGTCAGTAGAAACTCCTGTCAGTGGATCAGTAATAACAACGTTAGCTCCAATTACGGAAAGTCCATTATCATCTTCAATTACTTTTCCTCTAATTGTTCCTTTTTGAGCAATTGTATAGAATGAAAAAAACAAGGCTGTAAAAAACAAAAGATGTTTCATTTTTTTATTTGGTTTGTTATTAAACAAAAGCAGATTCATAAGTTGAACCTATGAATCTGCCTTAATTGAGTGCAATATTAGCTAATAAATTTTAATGATTTCACGGATCATAATCCACTTAAACCACCTGCTTCAGAAGCCCAAGACCATCCACTAAATTCAGCTGTATTAGCAAAACCTGTAGTACCCGCTGAAACAGAAGTCAATATAGCTGGCTCTGCAGTACTTACATAATTAGGAATTTCAGAAGCAGCAACATTAATTGTAATGTTAGAAAGAGTTAAGTAAGTTCTTGATACTCTATCTTCAGAATTTACCAATTGTCCTGCAGATACATTCGTGAAGTGAATGTTGCTTAAATCAACATTAGTATTTACATCATAGTTAATTAAATCACCTGCAGCAGTATTGTCAGGACGAGTAGTTACAACAGTTCCATTAGTGATAGTGTGGTTTCCATTGATATAAGTTCCTTCAGGGCCATCTAATTCAAACGCTGAACCTTCCATTCCAATCAAAACAAAGTTATCAATTGTTCCATTGTATGCCATGTCAGTATCAAGAGCATCGTCACCATTGTTCCAAACAACTACATTTGTTGCATTTACAGTACCACCGTAAAACTCTAATCCATCATCTTGATTAGCTACAACCTCAACGTGATCTACCACAGTACCTGAACCAACACCACCAAAAGAAATACCGTTAAGTTCGTTTCCTGCACCAATTGAAGTACCACCATGACGAACAGAAACATATCTTAATACTCCTGAATTATCAGCATCATTAGTACCTCCGTACAGTCCATCAGGATCAGTTGAAGGAACACCTTCTATTTGCTGAACATCAAAACCACCACCGTTTGGATCGGTAACACCTGTAGATACTCTAGCATTTCCTAAGATAGCTAAACCACCCCATTGTCCTTGCAAAGTAGCAGGTAAGTTTGGTGAAGCAATTTGTCCTGGTTGAATGTTATCTAGAACTGAAGTAAAAATGATAGGCTCTGAAGCTGTCCCTTCAGCCATAATTTTAGCACCTCTCATTACCATTAATACTTTTGCATTTGATTGCTGACCTTCTGCACCTTTAATAATTGTACCTGCATTAATAGTTAAAGTTGCTCCTGGTTTAACTTTAATTCTACTTGTTAATACGTAAATAGTATCTTTTGACCATGTTGTATTAGACTCAATATCCAATCCAATAAATTTTTGTGGGGCGCCTGATCCACCACCATTCCCACCTGTTACAGGAGGAGTGCCATCGTCATCGTCACCGCATGAACTTAAAGAAACAGTTGTTGCTAAGGCAATTGCTGCTCCCATTAATAATTTTGTTGATAATCTAAAATTTTTCATTTTTTTAAGTTTTTCTGTTAGTTTTAAATTCGAGGCAAAAGAACAACCTCTTTTTGAGGAGAACGTATTCTAAAAGTTATTAAAAACCTAACCTTAGATTAACAAAATGTTAAGTAGCTTTATGCTGTTTTAAGCCATTATAATTAGAGCTTAGTAAAATCAATTGAAATCAGATGAAAAATGATAATTAATTTAGACTTAACATCAGTACATTTAGATTGGCATAACTTAGCGCAATAATTTTCTTACTAGAATCTATGAAAAAAGATAAAATTTTATTGGTTGATGATGAAGCTGACATCCTTGAAATCATTGGCTACAACCTAAGAAAAGAAGGCTATAAAGTTTTTACAGCCAACAATGGTAAAGATGCAATTTCTATCGCAACTAAAGAAAAACCTGACCTAATTATATTAGATGTAATGATGCCAGAAATGGATGGAATGGAAACTTGCCATCAAATTCGAAACATTCCAAACCTAAAGGATACCTTAATTACTTTCTTAAGTGCAAGAGGAGAAGATTATTCTCAAATTGCAGGATTTGATGCTGGTGCAGATGATTACATAACAAAACCTGTGAAACCAAGAGTCTTAATTAGTAAGGTAAAAGCTATTTTGAGAAGAAAAGGAAATACAGATAATTTAACCGAAGACATTGAGGTTGGTGGTATTTCAATCGATCGCGAGCGCTATGTAATCAAAACAGAAGGAAAAGAATTAAGTCTTCCTAAAAAAGAGTTTGAATTGCTCTCCTTATTAATGGGAAAACCAGGCAGAGTTTTTACAAGAGACGTAATTATGAATTCCATTTGGGGGGGAGAAGTAGTTGTTGGAGATCGAACAATTGATGTGCACATCAGAAAATTAAGAGAAAAACTCGGAGAAGAGTTAATAAAGACGGTAAAAGGGGTTGGATATAAGTTTGAAGCATAAATTAGCTGTTTCTTCCAAAAAACCCTTATTTTTAAGGATGCGAAATCTCAGTCCTCGTGAACTTTCCATTCGTTTGGCGCTTTTGGTTGCATTGATTGTAACTGTAGTAGACATTATTTTCAGCTTAATTATTGGCAGTCAAAATTTTATTTTATCAGGACTGATTTTTATTTCAGTCTATCTTTCTTGTTACTTTATTTTTATTTGGGGAATCACACAGTTTATCGATAAGAAATTCCGCCTGATTTATAAGACCATTCACAACCTTAAAGTAGGTTTGAAAAGAGAGCCAATGCAATTGGACTTGAAAGAAGATATTTTTGGAAAGATTCGAGAAGAAGTAATTGAATGGGATAAAAACAACCGACAAGAAATCGCCAGACTTACCGATCAAGAACGCTTTAGAAGAGACTTTTTAGGAAACGTTTCGCACGAGCTTAAAACACCCATATTTAGTATTCAAGGATACATTCTCACGCTTTTAGAAGGAGGCATTGATGATAAAAAAATCAACCGGTCTTTTTTGCTAAAAGCCGAAAAAGGCATCAACCGCATGATTGAAATGGTAGATGACTTAGATGAAATTGCAAAATTAGAATCCAATAGAATCGCGTTGAACAAGCAGCGATTCAACCTCTATGATTTAACTAAAGAAGTAATTGACTCCCTAGAATACAAAGCTAAAAAGAAGGAAATTACACTAAGAATTGCCACAGTAGATCAGCCTTACTTTGTGATTGCTGATGCAGGTAAAATCTCGCAAGTACTTACCAATTTGATTGTAAACTCAATCAATTATGGCAAAGAAGGAGGGAAAACAACCATTAAGTTTTTTGATCTAGATGAAAATGTTTTAATAGAAGTGACAGACAACGGAAGAGGCATTGCTCAAGAACACCTCCCAAGGCTGTTTGAGAGATTTTACCGAGTAGATAAAGGCAGGTCCCGTTCTGAGGGTGGTTCAGGTTTGGGTTTAGCAATAGTAAAACACATTATTGAAGCCCATCAACAAACCATTAATGTCAGAAGTGTTCTAAATGAGGGTTCTGTTTTCTCCTTTACGCTTAAAAAAGCTTAACTTCACTTATTTCTCCTTTCCCTGCATTATTTTTGAGTTTTTAACCATCTTGATGCAACTATTTTAATAGAAAGTGCATCTGTTAAACAATTAAATCTCTTGACAAATCCGAATGGCAAATCAATGAACGATGAAGAGATGTTGGCAGGTTGTCAGGCAAATAAAGAGTATGCCCAAAAGCAATTGTTTGAACGATATTCTAGAATTATGACCGGAGTATGTATGCGTTATGTTGATTCTTATGAGGAAGCTCAAGATGTTGTTCAAATTGGCTTTATAAAAGTGTTTAAAAAAATAAACTCTTTTTCGGGTGTTGGATCTTTAGAAGGTTGGATTCGTAGAATTATGGTGAATTCCTCTCTAGATTATTTGAGGAAAATAAAGCACCAGCGGTTCAATCTTTCGATAGATGATGTTGATTTTAAATTAAAGAGTGAAGAGGAAGTAATTGGAAACTTACAAGCAGAAGATTTATTGACAATAATAAGAGCTTTGCCTGCGGGTTATAGAACGGTATTTAATATGTATGCAATAGAAGGCTACACTCATAAGGAAATTGGTGAAATACTGAATGTAAGTGAAAATACTTCAAAATCACAGTATTCAAGAGCAAGAACTTTGATTCAAAAAAAATTAGAAGAACAAAATTTTAAATGGTAAATCCCTTTGAAAAACGAAAATAACATAGAAGACCTTTTTAAAGATGCATTTGATGCTTATGAAGTTGACCCTGGTGCTTCAGCATGGAGTGGCATAGAGTCTGGCATTCAAGCTGGTGCTTCGAGTGCTACTTCTGCTGGTTTTGCAGCAAGTTCTGGAGGTGCTTCTTCTGCTTTAGTTACAACAATCGTGGCTTTGAGTATTGGAGCCGTTGCAATTGGAGGATATTTCTATTTCGATAATCAAGGGAAATCAAAAGTCGCTCCTAAAGAAGAGCAAACAATCAATGCTCCTGAAAAAGAAATTCAAACAGAAGCACAAATTCAATCAAATCAAGAAAAAGAGCAAACTGAAATTCAGCCTCTAACAAAAGAGACTAACAAAAATCTAGATTCAGAAACAGCAACAAATACTAGTTCTGAAAAGGCTTCGGATGTTAATAATGAAAAGTATGTTGCGACAAAAGCTGCTAAGTCTGGTAAGAAAGTAAGCTCAACTTCTTTAGAAAGAAATGAAATATCTGAAGAAGGAAAAGATGCATCATCTTCTAACAATGATTTAAAAACTATTTCTGAGAATTCAACTACAGAAGATTCAAACAACCCTTCAAGTGTTACTGAAGAAATCTCAGAAAGTGTATCTACAAATCCTACTCCTGTCGTTGATGATAATCAATCAACAAATGATGAAGTTCAAACTACCACTCAGCCGGTAATAGTTGATGAAGCTGAGAAAAAAGAAGTAAATCCTTTAGTTACTGAGATTTTTGACAACGTAACAAATGTGATTACTCCTAATCAGGATGGCACAAATGACATTTTCATGATTCAAGCTGAAGGTGTTGACAGAATTGAGGTTCAAGTATACAATAGAACTCAAAAACTCATACACGAATGGAAGAGCATTTACGGCTATTGGGACGGAAGATTAAATGACCAAACTTTTGCTCCAGAAGGAATCTATTTCTACACTTTATTGCTAGAGATAGATGGTGAGATTTATACCAAAAAAGGCACCTTAACTTTATTAAAATAGTCCGCTAGTTCTAGTAACTCAAATTCGGACTCAACCATCTTTCAATTTCTTCTATAGATTTTTCCTTTCTAAGCGCATAATCCTCAATTTGATCTTTGTCGATTTTACCAACTCCAAAATATTTGGCATGTTGGTTTCCAAAATATAATCCACAAACAGCAGCTGTTGGCAACATTGCAAAGCTTTCAGTTAAGCTCATTCCAATTTCTTCAGCATTGAGTAGTTGATGAAAAATCGTATCCTTTTCAGTGTGATCCGGACAAGCAGGATAGCCAGCTGCAGGTCTTATTCCACGATATTTTTCTTTGATTAATGCTTCATTATCTAAATGTTCATCTTTGCTATAACCCCAATATTCTTTCCTGACTTTCTGGTGCAAGCATTCCGCAAAGGCTTCTGCCAATCTATCGGCTAAGGATTTAATCATAATTGAATTGTAATCGTCATGATCTTTTTCAAATTCTTCTACAATTTTATCAATTCCTATTCCTGCAGTTACTGCAAAAGCACCAATGTAATCGGTTTTACCTGAATCTTTTGGTGCAATAAAATCAGCCAAAGCAATATTTGGAACATTTTTGGCTTTTTTCCCTTGTTGCCTTAGTGAATGAAGCACTTTAAAAGGTTCATTCTTTGTTTTTTCTTCAAAAAGCAAAATATCATCTCCTTGACTATTTGCCGGCCAAAAACCAAAAACTGCTCGAGCTTCCAACCATTTTTCATCAACAATCTGCTGTAACATTTTTTGAGCATCGTCAAAAATCTTGCTTGCTTCATGTCCTACAACTTCGTCGCTTAAGATTGCAGGATATTTTCCTGCCATTTCCCAAGTGCTAAAAAATGGTGTCCAATCTATAAAAGGAATCAATTCTGCGATTGGAAAATCAGTCAAAATTTTAGTTCCTGTAAAAGTTGGCTCAACAATCTCTTCGTTCTTCCAATCAATTTCATAGCGATTAGCTCTTGCTTCTTCAATTGAAATTAGTTTCTTAAAGCCTTTCTTTTTTTCATGTTGCTCACGAATGGTCGCATATTCTTCTTGTAATTGATTGAAGAATTTTTCTTTGGTCTCAATTTCTTTGGTCAATAAGTTTCCTGCAACAGGCACAGAACGAGAAGCATCTAAAACATGTACTACTGGAAAATCATATTTTGGAGCAATCTTAACAGCAGTATGCGCCTTAGAAGTAGTTGCTCCTCCAATAAGAAGTGGTAATTTGAAGTTTTGTCGCTGCATTTCACTAGCCACATGTGCCATTTCATCGAGTGAAGGGGTAATTAGTCCACTTAGACCAATCATATCTACATCTCTTTCTATGGCTTCTTTCAAAATTTTGTCAGCAGGCACCATCACTCCCATGTCAATCACTTCATAATTGTTGCAGGCCAAAACTACTGCTACGATGTTTTTTCCAATATCGTGAACATCTCCCTTTACAGTTGCCAATAAAATTTTACCTGCATTTTTAGCGACATCCCCACTTAACTTTTTTTCTTCTTCAATGTATGGTAAAAGGTGTGCAACAGCCTTTTTCATTACTCGCGCACTTTTCACTACTTGGGGTAAAAACATTTTTCCAGCTCCAAATAAATCCCCAACTATGTTCATTCCATCCATTAAAGGTCCTTCAATTACTTGCAAAGGTTTTGGATATTGAAGTCGTGCTTCTTCGGTATCTTCAACAATATATTCGACAATTCCCTTAACCAAGGAATGGCTCAGTCGTTCTTGAACGGATAGTTTTCTCCAAGAATCATCTCTTACAATTACTTTCCCACCAGACTGAATGGTATCAGCAAAATTGCTTAATCGCTCAGTTGCGTCTTCTCTTCTGTTTAATAAAACATCTTCTACATGTTCCAATAAGTCTTTTGGAATATCGTCGTACACTTCAATCATACCAGCATTCACAATGCCCATGTCCAAACCATTTTTGATGGCATGAAAAAGAAATGCTGAATTCATTGCTTCTCTAACAACATTGTTTCCTCTGAATGAAAATGAAACATTACTCACTCCACCACTAACTAAAGCTCCAGGTAAATTTTCTTTAATCCATTTGGTTGCTTTTATAAAATCAACTGCATAATTGTTGTGCTCTTCTATTCCAGTTCCAACTGTTAAAATATTCGGATCAAAAATGATGTCCTCAGGAGGGAATTTTACTTTTTCGGTAAGCAAGTGATATGCTCGTTTACATATTGCAATTCTTTTCTCATAATTATCTGCTTGACCGTTTTCGTCAAATGCCATTACAATCAGAGCAGCTCCGTATTTTCGAACCAATTTTGCTTGCTCAATAAACTTTTCTTCTCCTTCTTTTAAGCTGATAGAATTTACAATGGACTTTCCCTGGACACATTTTAATCCAGCTTCAATCACCGACCATTTTGATGAATCAATCATCACAGGAACTTTTGAAATATCTGGTTCAGATGCAATCATGTTGAGGAAAGTCGTCATGGCTGCTTCGGATTCAAGCATGCCTTCATCCATGTTAACATCAATAATTTGGGCACCTCCTTCAACTTGCTGAAGTGCCACTGATAAGGCTTCTTCAAACTCTCCTTCAATGATGAGTTTTTTAAACTTAATAGAACCAGTAACATTTGTCCGCTCACCAACATTTACAAAATTGCTTTCTTCAAAAATTACTAGAGGTTCCAGACCACTAAATCGAGGCAATCTTTTGATTTTCTTAGGCTTTCGTGGAGGGTATTTTTGAGCTATTTCTGCTATTTGAGCAATGTGATCTGGCGTGGTGCCGCAACAACCCCCAATGATATTGACAAAACCGCTAGAAATAAACTCTTCGATAAATCCACCCATTTGTTGAGCAGTTTGATCGTATTCTCCGAAAGCATTTGGTAAGCCTGCATTTGGATGAGCGCTGACAAAAAATTCGGTATTATTAGAAATAACTTCTAAATATGGACGCAATTCTTTAGCTCCCAAAGCACAGTTAAAACCAACACTCAAAAGTGGTAAATGGCTTATTGAAATTAAAAAAGCTTCGGCGGTTTGTCCTGACAAAGTTCTTCCACTAGCATCTGTAATGGTACCTGAAACCATGATTGGCAAATCGTTTCCACTTTCTTCAAAGTAGTCAGATATTGCGAAAAGAGCCGCTTTGCAGTTTAAGGTATCAAAGACTGTTTCAACTAATAATAGATCAACCCCACCTTCAACAAGAGCCTTTACTTGCTCGAAGTAAGCTTGCTTTAATTCATCGAACGTAATGTTTCGAAAATCTGGTTTGTTGACATCTGGAGAAAGTGATAAGGTCCTGTTAGTAGGGCCAATTGAACCAGCTACAAATCTTGGTTTGTCGGGATTCTTTGTAGTAAATTCTTCTGCAACTTCTCTAGCAATCTTTGCGGATTCAAAGTTTAAATCATAGACTGCATTTTCTAAGCCATAATCTGCTTGTGCAATGGTAGTTGAGGAAAATGTGTTGGTTTCAACTATATCTGCTCCAGCTTCAAAATATGCTGCGTGAATCTCTTTGATGATTTGAGGTTGCGTAATCGACAATAAGTCGTTGTTTCCCTTCAAAGTCATTGAATGATTTTTAAATCGCTCACCTCTAAAATCGGATTCATCCAAAATATGGCGTTGAATCATGGTTCCCATGGCGCCATCTAATACTAATATCTTCTCTTTTAAAATTGCTCGTATATCTCTCATTATTGCATAAAAAAAGCCCTCAGACTAGGTCAAAAGGGCTTGTTAAACTTTTGCTTTATCTTCATCCCGAATAAATCGGAAACAGGAATTGGCACCGCTTTCATTTCTGAAAAGGTTGCCAAGGTTTCACAGGGCCTGTCCCTCCACCTTTCTTGATAAAATTATATAAAGAACGTTTAGTTAATCTTTAAATTTCTTGTCTTCTTATGATGTCTAAAAATCAAATATATACCAATTCCAACGAGTATATATGGGACAAACATAATGTAAACAATTCCTTCGTTTATTCCTGTACCAACAGCATCTTCTCCACTTTGCATGTTCGACTCTAAAACTGCTTTACACATGGCACATTGCGCCGATAGTTTACTAACAGTAGCAAGTAAGAACAACAAAAAAATACCGATGTATCGCTTCATATTTCAAAGGCCAAAATTAAGCACAGAATCCTTTACAATAAATAAGAATGTTTGAATAATTAATATATCGTATTCTATTATTAAACAGTCGGATTTGAATTCTGTTTTTGATTCATGAATTCAATTGGTATATAATCTTGTTTAAAAGGTAAAACTATTAAGAAATTAAGGGACAGTAAGGAGGGTGTTGAAATAGAAAGCTAGATTACATTCCTACAATTTCACACCTAATAGTATGGTGAAATCATTAGATAGACAATGACTCCTGTGATTGTGACGTACAACCAAATTGGCAAAGTTATACGAGCAATTTTTTTGTGTTTATCAAACCTTTCAGATAAAGCGCGACTAAAGGTGATTAGCACCAAAGGAACAATGGCAATTGCCAATAAAATATGCGATAGCAGAATGAAAAGATAAATGGATTTAATCGCCCCTTCACCACCAAAACTGGTTGACTCTGTCAAACTGTGATAGGTGACATAAGAAAGCAAAAAAACCACCGACAAGACCAATGCACTAGTCATCAGCTTCTTGTGTAGTTCAATATTTCTATTTCGAATGGCTATAAATCCAAAGATTAAAACTAATGAAGTTAAGCCATTGATGATGGCATTTAGTTTTGGAAGAAAATAGACCTCTTCTCCTACTTCAAAGTTTTTGGGAAGTAAATACAAAACTGCAACTACAATCGGAATCGCAATTGAAACGATGATAATTAAATTTTTAAGCTTTGCAGATGAATTTAAAGACATGTTATTTTTTTGATTTTAAAGGGGCAAATTGTTCTCTGTAAAGAATTTCTATAGCATCCATCAAGGTGTTTGTTTCTGAAGTACTTGTACCATCAAAAATTCCTCTAATATGTCCTTTTTTGTCAATCAAAAATAGGTTAGAAGAGTGTAAGAAACCACCGGGAGCTAGCTCGTCTTCCATGGCATTGGCAAAGTATCCCTTAAATGCTACTTCATAAATTATCTCTTTTGGGCCTGTTACAAAATTCCAAATAGAATCAATTGCTTTTACTTCTCGAGAATAGTTGTAAAGCACTTTCACAGAATCATGTTCAGGATTTACAGTATGCGAAAGTAATTTAAAGTCTTTTCTGTCTTTAAAATGCTCTTGCAATTGCAACATGTGCGTTGTCATTTTAGGACAAATTGTAGGACAGGTTACAAAGAAAAAGTCCGCAACATAGAAATATCCGTTATAGTCATCTTGAGTAACTGTCTCGCCTAAATGATTCGTAAACTCAAAATTGGGAATCTTGTGGTAAATGGTATCACCAGATTGGCTTAGACTTTTAGGACCGTAAAAAGGAAGTCGTTTGAAGTTATTTTCTCCAGTATGAAGAAGGAGGTATAATAAAGAAGGTAGCAATAGTATTGAAACTAAAATTGCTACCTTCTTAAATTTTTGTTTATTCATTTAGTTACATAATTCCGTGAGTGTCGTGGACAAAAACTGCTTCATTCAACATTAGAATAATTAAGTAAACCACTAAAACTATATATGGTAACGAAACAACATAAATAAAGTTCTTGAATTCATGTTTTAAATGCATGTAGTAAGCTACAATGTAATAAGCTTTTACTAAAGTAAGAATTATAAAAGTCCACTTGACAAATTGCCAAGCCAAGCCTAAGTCTTTCCAAGCCAATCCTAAACTTACTTCCACAGCTGTTACTGCTAACAACACCCAAAAGATTACCCAAATTGTTTTGCGCATTTTTTTACCATCTTCCTCTGAGTGGTGCGCTGCATATTCTGCTGTTCTATCAAAATCCATTGTTCTATATTTTGTATAATTAAACTTAAACTAAATAGAAGAAGGTAAATACAAATACCCAAACTAAATCTACAAAGTGCCAATATAATCCCACTTTTTCAACCATTTCATAATGTCCTCTTTTTTCATAAGTCCCTTTCAAGACATTTACAAAAATGATGAAATTGATAACGACCCCACTAAATACGTGAGTTCCGTGAAATCCAGTAATAAAAAAGAAGAAATCCGCGAAAAGTGGTAATCCATACTCGTTAACAGTAAGGTTTGCTCCATAAACTTCTGTTCCTTGGGCAATTAATGCAGCAGCTTCTGCTCCTGTAACTTCTATCCCTGTGGGCAATAAAAGACTATTCTTTGCATCGCTTAACCACTGAGCAATTGTTCCATCTGCTAATTGCAAAGCGCCCAACTCTGTTCCATGAATGAAGTGATACCATTCCCAAGCTTGAGAGCCAACGAATATTAGACCTCCAACAATTGTCCAAGCCATCCATTTAATTACACCTTTTCTATTCATTCTCTGTCCAGATTCCACAGCTAAAACCATGGTTACCGAACTCATAATTAAAATAAAGGTCATCAATGCAACATAAAGCAAAGGATGATCTCCATGAAGAAAAGGAAAATGGGTAAATACATCTTCAGCAACTGGCCACGTTTCTTCAAATCTGTGACGCATAAATCCATAAGAAATCAATAATGCTGAAAAGGAAAATGCATCAGAGACAAGGAAAAACCACATCATCATTTTTCCATAACTCACATTAAATGGGGAGAAACCTCCGCCCCATAACTTTTTGGTATCAACCATAGGAGAGTGACCTGCCATAACTTATGTTTAAATAATTAATCTAAAAAATAGGTACAAATAAATCCACAAACCGCCTAAAAAATGCCAGTAGGTAGAAAACACTTGCAAACCTAATAAATTTTTTGAGTTGTACCGTTCTTTGAAAGCATTAAAAAGTACCACAATTAATGCAATGATTCCTCCGACTAAATGCAGTAAATGCAAAAATGAAATTACATACAAAAAAGAACCCGATGCATTGTGGTTTTTGCCGGTAAAAAACACCTCTTGAACCATTAATTGATTGTATCCTTCAAGTTGCATGAATATGAATGCAATACTCAAAAGCATAGTAAGAATCAAGCCCAGTTTTATCCCCTTAGAGTTGTTCTTTTTTGCACTTAAATAGGCATAATACAAAGCCAAACTGCTGAGAACAATTGTGAGGGTACTCCATAAAAACATGGAAGGCATTTCGTATTGCAGCCAGTTTCCATCCCCTTTTCGTACAATTACAGCACTTGTTAATCCTGCAAAAAGCATAATGATGCTGATAATTCCAACCCAGATAAGTGGTTTAGCAACTTTTTGCCATTTATTTTTTCTAAAATCTTCCTCGCTGAGCTGATGTTGGTTTTCCATTTCTATAGTTTATCGATGTACCAGGCCAATAAAAAGATTGGCACATATATAAAGGAAGCAAACATCACTTTTGTTGCCGCTTTGTCTGTTTTTTTATTAAAAAGTTGAATGGATGGATAGATCATAATCACCCCTGCTAAAATAAAAAAGAGAAGTGCTCCTCTTCCTGCAAATCCAAAGAAAACCGGTAGAAGACTTACTAATAATAAAAAGAAGGAATAAAGTAAAATTAAAAATGCAGAAGTAATGTCTTTCCCACCTTTTGATGGAAGTAAACGAAAACCTGCCTTTGCATAATCGGCGTCCACTTTCCAAGCGATTGCCCAAAAGTGAGGAAACTGCCAAATAAATTGAACGGCAAATAATAAACCTGGTACTAGTCCAAAATGACCTTCGCTAGCTACCCAGCCCAACATTGGAGGAATGGCTCCTGGGAAAGCACCTACAAATACCGCCCATGGAGTGATTTGCTTTAAGGGTGTGTAAACAGCAACATATAAAAACAAAGCTAAAACACCGAGCAACCCTGCCAATGGATTCAGGAAATTCCATAAAATTAGTATACCTAAAAACCCTGAGATTGAAGCAATGAAAACCGCTTCAAATTTGTTCATCTTTCCTGTTACCAATGGTCGATTTTTCGTTCGATCCATTAAGCGATCCAATTCTACTTCAATGATTTGATTGAAGCCATTTGATGCTCCGGTAACTAAAAAACCTCCGAAAGTTAAATAAACTAATGAAGTCCAGTTGATAGTATCAGCTGCAATTAAATACCCTAAACTAGCTGAAAAAACAACGAGAGAAGCCAATCGCAACTTAAAAAAAGCAGCATAAGCAGCTAATTTTTCAGAGAAAGAAATAGAAAGGGGTAATTCTTCGGTACTAACTTGCATGAAGCACTATAAATTGAAAAGGCAAAATTAAGCAAACATGTTTTTAATTATGCCAAGATTTTGAGATTTAACTTTGGCTAGTTTCCATCGCTTTCTCCTTTGTATTTTTTAGTGAATTTTTGATACAGTTCAATCTGAGGATTAGTTAAATCCAACCTATTCCCATTAATAAATGCCAAAATAACTTGATTTGTTCGCATGTCTAAGGCGTCGCCATCTGAAATAAATAATGTAGCGTCTTTTCCTAATTCAATGCTTCCCAACCTATGATCGACTCCCAAAATAATGGCTGTGTTTAACGTAATCATCGACAAAGCGGCTTCTTTAGAAACCCCGTAAGCTGCCGCAGTTCCTGCATAAAAAGGCAAGTTTCTAGTCCCCATGGCTTCCATTCTACCAGAATTTTCAAGTGCAACTAACAATCCCTTGTCGAGTAAAATTTTTGGCAATTTATAAGGTAAATCTATTGGGTCATCTTCCCGCATTGGCAAAGAATGTACTCTTCTCAAAATAATTGGAATGTTTCTATCTTTTAATAAATCTGCAACTAACCATGAATCATAAGCTCCAACCAAAACAATTTCTACATCAAAACCATCAAAAAAATAAATAGCATCAGTTATTTCTTGCACTAGATTGGCGTGAACAAACACTTTTGATTTTTTCTCAAAAATAGTTTTCATGGCCTCAAAGCGCAGATTTTTCTCCAAATGGAAATTTACTTTTTGATAGGCATGTGCTTGTTTAAAAAAATCATTTAGCTCTTTTAAGTGATTTTCATATTTCTCAATAGCTTTCTTGAATTCACTTTCTTTTTCTAATCCCCGAGTAGGAATGTTTGGCCAATTCAAATGAATTCCGACATCTGATTGAACTAAAGCATCTTCCCAATTCCAACCATCCAATGCAAAGATTGAAGAACTCCCAGAAATAATGCCCCCTTTTGGTGCAACTTCAGCAATCAAGATTCCATTTGTGCGAACAGTAGGAGTGATTCTAGAATCAGTATTATAAGCTGTTAAAGTTCGAACGTGTGGATTATAATCGCCCACATCATCAAAATCTCTTGTTGATCGAACTGCTTCAATTTCAACTAATCCTAAACGGGTATTGGGCGCTATAAGTCCCGGATAAAGATGTTTTCCAGGCAAATGAATCACTGTGTCGTATTTAGAAGAATCCATTCGAACATCAATTGCCGATAAAACCATGTCAATTTTACCCTCTCTAAACCCAACTGCTGCTCTTGGAATAATTTCACCATTTCCAATATGTGCTGTTGCATCTAAAATCAGAATGGCTTTTTGCTGAGAAGCAGCAACTTTTTGCGCTTCACCCTTAAATGTAACAAAGAAGCACAAAGAAAATAAGCACAGAAATTTAAGGCTCAATTGTTTCACATTCATATAGTTTATTTTCTTCATTTTTAACTTCTTGAGTCGCTTCTCCTTTTTGCTTTTTAACCAACATCAGCGCAATGATTTTTTCTCTTTCTTTTAAATCCCTTTTATGAAAAGCAGCACTTTTTTGAAAATCGTAATAGAGAATACCATCAATGTAGGTTTGCTCAGCAACTGAATAAATGGACAAAGGATTATTCGACCAAACAACGATGTCTGCATCTTTTCCAGCTTTTATACTTCCTATTCGATGATCTAAATGCATCATCTTAGCTGGATTTAAAGTCACAAATTTCCATGCTTCAACCTCAGAAACTCCACCATATTTCACCGCTTTAGCAGCTTCTTGATTTAAGCGCCTTCCCATTTCAGCATCATCAGAATTAAACCCTGTTAGCACACCTTGTTGGTGCATAATGGCTCCATTATATGGAATCGCATCATTTACTTCAAATTTGTAAGCCCACCAATCAGAAAAAGTAGATCCTGCCGCTCCATGCGCTTGTAATTTATCTGCTACTTTATAACCTTCTAAAATATGTGTAAACGTATTAATTCTGAAATTGAGTGAATCCGCTACATGCATCAACATGTTTATTTCTGATTGAATGTAGGAGTGGCAGGTTATGAATCGTTCGTCTTTTAAGATTTCTGCCAAAGCATCTAATTCTAAATCTCTTCTCGGAGCAGCATCTTTTTGTTTCTCTCTTGAACTTTTAGCTCTATATAGTTGCCATTCCTGGTCGTACTCAGCTGCCCGAATAAATCCATCGTAAAAAACTTGTTCAACTCCCATTCTCGTTTGAGGAAAGCGAACCGTATTTAGATCGCCCCAATTGGATTGCTTTACATTTTCGCCAAGAGCAAACTTGATGAACCCAGGAGCATCTGCAATTTTCATTTTTTCAGCAGTTTGTCCCCAACGTAATTTTATGATTGCCGACTGACCTCCAATAGCATTTGCAGAACCATGAAGCAATTGAGAAGTAGTTACACCTCCAGCCAACTGTCTGTAAATATTGATATCTGAAGCATCAACAACATCGCCTATTCTAACCTCAGCTGTGATAGATTGACCCGCTTCATTCACTCCTTTTTCAATGGCAATGTGGGAATGCTCATCAATAATTCCACAAGTGATGTGTTTTCCGCTTGCATCAACTTCTTTCACGTTGGCATATTTTGGAAACATTACTTCCATATTAATTTTATAGCCAAGCATTTTAATCTCTCCATCTGCAATAAAAACATCGTGGTTTTTTAAAACCCCTTCACTTTCATTAGTCCAAACGGTTGCATTTCTAAAAATTACAGGATTTGCTTTTGATGGCAAACTGTCCCAACCATACGCCATGTTTGGAGCGTAAATTTTCGGAATTATTGGTTTAGTTGGTGACTTTGAAGTGGGCGTTGGTAGTGCCCCCATTTTTGAAATACTGGTTTTAATTGCAGCCCAGTCAACCCACTCACCATCAATTAATGTTTTCCCAGTCCAAATTCTACTTAATGAGTCACTGACACTTCCGCTTAATTGATAGGAATTATCTTCGTACGTAAAAGTCAAGAAAACGCGTTGATTAGAAATTGAAAAACTTACAGGTATAAACTTGTCGTTTCCTTTTAGTTTTACCTGAGCTTTCCACTGTTTTTTATCTTTCTCAACTTTTAAATCAAACTGTTTGTTTTTATTTATATTTAAGCTGTAATTTCCTGTTAAACTGACATTAGAAATAGGATCTACCAAAAATTCTTTTCCTTGAATCCAATTGGAATGAATTTGAAAATCAGCGGTAAATAAGCTATCTGTTGCGATAAAGAAATTTGCTAGCTTATTCATTTCTAATGACCCCAACCGACTATCTGCTCCTATTAATTTGGCTGGAACTGTGGTTAAGCTTGCCAACAATTGCTTGCGACTTAGTCCATTTTCTAAGGATTTTTCCAAATTTTTATAAAAGTCTTTATGTGCCTCAATTCCTTCAGAAGTGATGGCAAATGACAATCCCGCTTTTTCCAACACAGCAGGATTAAAAGGAGCCAATTCCCAAGCTTTCATTTTTGATAAGCTCAATTTTTGTGCATTGTAAGGATCACTTACATCATAGGCCTTTGGATAATTAACAGGAATAATAATTGGGCTAGCAATTTCTTGTAAATCAGGAATTCGCTCATACTCTTGCCCGCTCCCTTTTACAATGAATTTGAAATCAAACTCTTTAGAAATTTCTGCAGCCCTAAAGATTGAAGCAGTATTTGCAACTTCAATTATTTTTGGTAAGTCTTGGAGCTCTATCAAAGTTTGAATGCTTCTATTGAAATCTACTGCTTTAGGATTGCTTTGATAATATATTAAATCATAGTGAATTTGCCGAATTAAGGAAATTACACCCATTAAAGAAGTGGGGTAACTTTGCTTAGACAATCCTTTACTCAACGAATAATGCAATGCTGCTTCAGCTGAGAGAATTTGCTGGTCATCCTCCATTTCTCCTAGCGTTGCGAATGTAGATGAACCACGAATTATTCCATCTTGTTGATGTGTTAAAACAGCTCCAAAACCCATTTTTCGCAACTTTTCTGCTGCTTTTTCATCTGGTTTAAATAAATCGATGGCTTTAACTTCAGGCTTTACTGCTTCATTCCAATAATACTGTCCGGGTTTATTGCTTTCTAGTTGCGGTTGATCGCCCTTACTTTCATTTTGATATTTTTCAATCCCATATTGCGAGTATAAATCAATAAATGATGGATAGATAAATTTATCTGTTGCATCAATGATGACCGTGTTTGCGGGAATTGAAACATCGTTGCCAACCGCTTCAATTCGATTGTTTCTGATTAATAAAGTTGCGTTTTTTTTAATTTCCCCTGGCTTTACAACAATGGTTGCATTGGTAAAAGCAGTATAATGGTCTCGAATATCTTTGCTGCCATTTTGGGGTTTCCAGCTTTGAGCAATTAGGCTAAATGGAAGTAATAGGAAAAAGAAAATACGGTAGTTGAGCATCTAAAAAAGAAAATTTAAAATTAAGAAATCCAGCTTGAATGACTTAAGCTGCGGATTAATTAACTTTACAAAAAATAGAAAAAATGTATACTGGACTTTTACACCTTCATAACCTTTTGCGATACGTAGTGGTTATTTTACTTATTATCAATGTGGTAAAATCATTCATAGGATGGTTAGGAAAAAAAGACTACACCGCAGGCGATAATAAACTTTCATTATTTCTTTTAATATCCGTTCACCTACAATTAGTAATTGGCTTGGTCTTATATTTCATAAGCCCTGTGGTAGAGGTTGCTCTGACCGATATGTCAGCTAGCATGAAAAATCCTGTTCTTCGCTTTTGGGCAGTAGAGCATATTTTAGCCATGGTTTTAGGGATTTTCATCATCACTTTGGGTAGAATTATGGCCAAAAAATCAAATGATGGTGTAATTAAATTTAGACGTCAAGCTATCTTTTTTGTGTTGGGAATGATTTTAATATTTTCATCCATCCCGTGGCCTTGGTCAGCGGTAGCTAGACCTTGGTTTTAATATGACAGAAGTCCTAAACAACATACCAGAAAAAGCAGTGTTGGTGGGTGTAATTACTCAAAGCCAATCTGAAACACAAGTCAAAGAATACCTTGACGAACTTGCGTTTTTAGCAGAAACTGCCGGGGCTGAAACGGTTAAAATTTTCACTCAAAAATTAGCTACCAGTCATCCAAAAACATTTGTTGGACCTGGCAAATTGGAAGAAATCAGTCAATATGTTATTAAAAATGAAATTGGGCTGATCATTTTCGATGACGAATTAAGTCCTTCTCAAACTAGAAACATTGAGAATGCTTTCAAAGAAATAAAAATACTGGATCGCAGTAAACTAATCTTAGACATTTTCGCAAAACGCGCAAGAACAGCAGCTGCAAAAACACAAGTTGAATTGGCGCAATATGAGTATTTGTTGCCAAGATTAACCAGAATGTGGACGCACCTTTCTCGTCAAAAAGGGGGAATTGGAATGCGGGGTCCTGGAGAAACTGAAATTGAAACCGACCGTAGAATTATTCGCGATAAGATTTCACTGCTAAAAAGCAAGTTGGAAAAAATCGATAAACAAAAAGCCACTCAACGCAAGGGGCGCCAACAAATGATTCGAGCGGCTTTGGTCGGTTACACCAATGTTGGAAAATCTACTTTGATGAATTTGCTTTCAAAGTCTGATGTTTTTGCTGAAAATAAGTTGTTTGCCACCTTAGATACCACCGTTAGAAAAATTGTAGTGGGCAACCTTCCTTTTCTTTTGTCTGACACGGTTGGATTTATTCGAAAGCTACCCCATCACCTAGTTGATTCATTTAAATCAACATTGGACGAAGTTCGAGAAGCGGATATTTTGTTGCATGTAGTTGATATTTCTCATCCCAATTTTGAAGAACAAATTCAAACGGTGAACGAAACCCTTCAAGAACTGAAAGCGGGAGACAAGCCTACAATCATGATTTTCAACAAAATTGACGCTTACACGCACATTGAAAAAGAGGAAGATGATTTGAGTCCTGAAACAAGGGAAAACCTTAGCTTGGAAGATTTAAAGGAAAGCTACATGGCTAGAGAAAACTACCCAAGTATTTTTATTTCAGCTGAAAAGCGAATCAACTATGAGGAACTAAGGGATTTACTCTATGAGCACATTAAAAATTTGCATTTAGAAATTTACCCTCATCGATTGCTGTATTGATTTCTTAAGTCTAAATCTTCCTAGAAATTATATTGCAGATTCTTTTCTAAGTCAAGAAAAAGGGCTACATTTGCGTTCTCAAAAAAAGCAATAGATTCCTATACGATATATTGCGGGGTGGAGCAGTTGGTAGCTCGTCGGGCTCATAACCCGAAGGTCGCACGTTCGAGTCGTGTCCCCGCTACTTTAAAGCCGCAAATTGCGGCTTTTTTTATGGAACACGTTACCTACATACTTTATTCTGACAAGCACCAAAAAATCATACTTAAGGCACTTTAGTAATCTTATTTAATGATTCAAATCACCCAACAATTGCTCAGTCAACAAGCTCATCCCTCCCACCGCAGAAGCATTAATCAAGGTCCATTTTTTATTCATTTCAAATTCTTGTGCTTTTGGGTCAATTAAGTAGCAAGATGTATGATCTGGCAAAAAGTGAAGCAAACTTGCTGCGGGATACACATTTAAAGAAGTTCCAATTACAATAAAGCAATCAGCAGCTTGAACCAGATTCATGGCTTCTACCATTTTAGGCACTTCTTCTCCAAACCAAACAACGTGAGGCCTTAATTGATGCCCCTTTTCAGATAAATCCCCTAAATTCAACTCTGGTTTAGTCCATTCATAAATCAACATAGGATTTTTTTCACATTGCACTTTCATAAGCTCACCATGAAGATGAACCACATTTGTAGAGCCTGCTTTTTCGTGTAAATCGTCAATGTTTTGAGTAATCACAGTTACTTCGTATTTGCTTTCCAATTCAGCAATTAATTGATGTGCTTTGTTGGGTTGTGCAGTAATTAGCTGCTTGCGTCGTTCATTATAGAATCGAAGAACTAACTCTGGGTCTGATAGCCAAGCCTGTGGTGTGGCTACTTTCGAAACATCGTGGTTTTCCCAAAGACCTCCATTGTCGCGAAAAGTTTTTAAGCCACTTTCAGCACTCATTCCCGCTCCACTAAAAATAATTAGCTGTGATTTTTTTGAAATCATTTTCGATTAAAACTTTAACTATTCCGTTTTCAGATTGCTTACTTTTATCGGCCTATAAAAATAAGTATTATGGCTGACTCAAGAAGACAATTAGAGGCGTTAGATTACCATTCTGAAGGAAAACCGGGTAAAATTGAGATTCGTCCGACCAAACCACACAGCACCCAAAGAGACTTGGCATTGGCTTATTCTCCAGGTGTTGCCGAGCCTTGTATCAAAATCTCTGAAGACAAAGATTTGGCTTATAAATACACTGCCAAAGGAAATTTAGTCGCCGTTATTTCTAACGGAACTGCTGTGCTCGGCTTAGGAGACATTGGACCGGATGCTTCCAAACCTGTAATGGAAGGAAAAGCGTTGTTGTTTAAAATTTTTGCAGACATCGATGTATTTGATATTGAAGTTGATTGCAGTGATGTAGATAGTTTTGTGAATACTGTGAAAGCAATTGCTCCAACTTTTGGAGGAATTAATTTAGAAGATATAAAAGCGCCTGAGTGTTTTGAAATTGAAGAACGATTGAGAAATGAGTTGAACATTCCTGTGATGCACGATGATCAACATGGAACGGCCATTATTTCTTCAGCTGCCTTACTAAATGCATTAGAATTAGCACAAAAGAAGATAGGAAAGGTAAAAATCCTCATCAACGGAGCTGGTGCCGCAGCCATGGCTTGTGCTAAACTTTATGTCTCACTTGGTGCAAAAAAAGAAAACATCATCATGTGTGATAGTCGTGGAGTAATCCGAAAAGACCGAAATGATTTATCGCAGTCAAAAGCAGAGTTTGCAACTTCAAAAGATTTTCATGGTTTAGAAGATTCCATCAAAGATGCAGATGTTTTTCTTGGGCTTTCAAAAGGGAATATTTTGAGTAATAAAATGGTGTTGAGCATGGCTGATAATCCAATTGTTTTTGCACTAGCCAATCCTGATCCTGAAATACCGTACCATGAAGCCATGAGTGTGAGAGACGACATTATTATGGCAACCGGTCGTTCTGATCATCCTAATCAGGTCAACAATGTTTTGGGGTTTCCTTATATTTTTCGAGGTGCCTTAGATGTTAGAGCAACTTCAATCAACGAAGCGATGAAGTTGGCTGCCGTTAAAGCAATTGCTAAAATCGCCAAAGAACCTGTTCCCGAAGAAGTAAACGAAGCATACGGTTCAAGAAATTTATCATTTGGAAGGGATTTTATCATTCCAAAACCAATGGATCCACGTTTGTTAATGGCAATCGCTCCTGCAGTTGCCAAAGCAGCAATTCAGTCAGGCGTGGCACAAGTTATTATTGAAGATTGGGGACAATACAAATTAGAGTTAAGCAACCGACTCGGACTTGACAATAAATTGGTTCGAAACATTACTGAACGCGCAAAAAGACGCTTGCAAAAAGTGGTTTTCAGTGAAGCGGATAACTACAAGGTTTTAAAAGCAGCGCAAATAGTTAAAGATGAAAGTATTGCGATACCAATTTTACTAGGAAATAAGGCAAAAATTAATGCTTTGATCCAAGAGAATAAATTGGAATTAGAAGGAGTTGAAATTATTGATCCAAAAGATGCAGCACTAAGAGAAAAGCGCTATGAATATGGAGATGTATTCTTTAAGAAAAGACAACGCAGAGGATTAACGGCTTTTGAGGCAAGGCAAAAAATGAGGGAAAGAAATCATTTTGGTGCTATGATGCTCGAACAAGGAGAAGCCGATGCATTTATCAGTGGAATTACAAGAAACTATCCAGAAACCATTCGTCCCGCGCTTCAGATTATTGGAACTCAGAAAGGAGTCAACCGAATAGTTGGGATGTATATTTTAATCACCAAAACAGGTCCAATATTCTTTGCTGATACCACCATAAATGTGAATCCAAGCGCACAAGATTTGGCAGATATAGCGATTTTAACGGCTAAATCCGTTGAGCGATTGAAAGTGAAACCCAGAATAGCCATGCTCTCTTTTGCCAATTTTGGTTCAACCGAATTTGATGAATCGAAAAAAGTGGCTGATGCAGTTAAAATTCTTCATCAGACTCACCCTGAACTTATTGTTGATGGTGAATTACAAGCAAATTTTGCATTAAACAAAGAAGCGATGAGAGAGAATTTTCCTTTCTCTAAGCTCGTTAACAAAAAAGTGAATGTTCTAATTTTCCCAAACCTTTCGGCGGGGAACATCGCTTATAAATTAGTTCAAGAAATTGGAGAGATTGAAGCAATTGGCCCAATCTTGCTTGGCTTGAAAAAGCCGGTTCACATTCTTCAGTTGGGCAGTAGTGTCCGAGAAATTGTAAACATGGTAACCATTGCGGCAGCTGATGCCCAAACTAGAAAACGCGTATAATGATAGCACATCTAAATGGAAAATTAGTTGAGAAATCTCCCACTCATGTTGTGCTTGAGTGCAACGGAGTTGGATATTTAGTGCATATTTCTTTAAATACCTATTCTCAAATAGGTTCAAATGAAAATTGCAAACTACTCACTGAGATGATTGTGAGAGAAGATGCCCAGCTTCTGTATGGTTTTATCAACTCTGTAGAAAAGCGCTTGTTCCAACTTTTAGTGAGTGTTTCAGGCATTGGTCCAGCTACAGCTATTTTGGTTTTATCTTCAGCAGAAGCCAATGAAATCCACGATGCTATATTAAGTGGAGATGCAGCCTGGTTTAAAAATGTAAAAGGTATTGGTCCAAAATCGGCTCAGCGAATTATTCTAGAATTAAAAGATAAAGTAAGCAAAGAAAATATTCATTCAGATTTTTCTTCAACAATAGACAATACTATAAGAAATGAAGCGTTATCGGCACTGGTAAATTTAGGTTTTGTTAAGAATCAAGCAGAAAAGTTAGTTCAAAAAGTCCTAAAAGAAAATAGCGATTACCAAGTGGAAGACGTAATTAAATATGCCTTAAAGAACTTATAGAAATCAAAAGACAGGTTGAAGTTAAAATTAAACAACTTAGGCAAACTTGGCTTTTCAGTGGGTTTGACGACGATTTTTGTCAGTTCTCTCTCCGGATTTAGCCCTATCGAGCTACCTGAAAAAGGTAGCTTCGGTCTTTTATATGCCATACCCGATTCAACCGAAAAAGATTCTAACGACATTGAGTTGATTTATCCCTTTCAAGATAAAAGCAATGAAGGTTTGAACGAAAAAGAAAGTCCGCTTTTTTTATCTGATCCTTCCAATGTGAAAAAAGAATTTGAGTACGATCCCGAAACCGGACAGTATAACTACCGTCAAAAAATGGGTGAACGAGATTTTCGAAACCCGACTTATATGACTCTGGATGAATACTTGGAGTATGACATGGAAAAAAGTCAAAAAGACTTTTGGAATCAAAAAGGAAATGCTCAAACACTAAATGAAACAGAAGGATTTCGACCTCAAATTAATGTAAAAGGAGAATTATTCGACCGAATTTTTGGGGGAAATGTCATCGATATCCGACCTCAAGGATCTGCAGAATTATCCTTTGGAATAAATACTTCTAAAAGAGAGAACCCTATTCTTCCTGAAAGACAAAGAAAAACGACTGTTTTTGACTTTAATCAAAAAATTCAGTTGAACGTGATTGGAAATATTGGAGAGAAAATGAGAATTCAAACCAACTACAACACTGAAGCTACTTTTGATTTTGAAAATCAGACCAAGTTGGAATATACCGGTTATGAAGATGAAATTATTCAAAAAATTGAAGCTGGAAACGTTGCACTTCCACTGCAAAGTAGTTTAATAACGGGTAGTCAAACACTTTTTGGAGTGAAGACAGAACTTCAGTTTGGCCGATTAAGGGTTACTACTGTTTTTTCTCAAGAAAAAGGAGAGAAAAAGGAAATCAATGTAAGTGGAGGAGCTCAGGTTCAAGAATTTGAGAAATCAGCAGCCCAATATGAAGAAAACCGTCACTTTTTCTTATCTCACTTATTTAGAGAAGAGTATGAGAAAAACTTATCTAGTCCTCCACGAATTACATCTAGAATAAACATTACAGCAGTTGAAGTATACATTACCAATACTCAGGCTGCTTTCAATAATACAAGAAATGTTTTAGGGTTTATTGACTTAGGAAATGATCGTCGGGTTTACAATACAAATGCAGTTCAAGTAAATGCAGGTGCAAGAGTTGCAGACAATGGTTCCAACAACCTTTATGCAAACCTAACAGGAGGATTTCCAAATGCGCAGCAAATTAGAAATTTTAATAATTCTGACCAAGTATTGCAGAGCCAAGGTTTAGAAAGTGGCAGCGATTATGAAAGACTTGAAAATGCCATTTTACTTTCTCCAAACGAGTATACGCTTAATCCACAACTAGGATATATTTCGCTAAATAGAACGCTAAATCCTCAAGATGTTTTGGCAGTTGCTTATCGGTATACATACAATGGTCAAGTTTATCAGGTTGGTGATTTATCCGTTGATGGAGTTGATGGTCAGCAAGCATTGTACCTCAAATTACTTAAGGGAACAATTATCAACCCAAGTCTTCCTAGCTGGGATTTGATGATGAAAAATGTTTATTCTCTAGATGCATTTAACATTGGTCCAAATAATTTTGAATTTCAAATTTGGTATTTAAATGGTGAAACAGGCGTAGAAATTCCCTATTTTCCTGAAGGAAACAAAGCCAACACTCCCTTAATTAGCGTTTTAGGTCTTGATAGAATTAGTGTAGTAAACGATCCTCAACCAGATGGAGTTTTTGATTTTATTCCAAACTTGACCATCAACCCTCAAAATGGTAAAATTTATTTTCCTGTGCTTGAACCATTTGGAAGCTATCTTAGAAGTCAGTTTGCCGATCAAAGCATAGCCAATAAATACGCGTTTGATTCCTTATACACCACTACTCAAGCGCTTGCTGTTCAGGATGTTGATCGAAATCGGTTTTCATTTAAGGGCCGTTATGAATCAACTTCAAGTTCGGAAATATCGCTCAACTCTTTTAATATTCCAGAAGGTTCAGTTAACGTGACAGCAGGTGGTGCACAACTTGTCGAAAACACTGATTATACTGTTGATTATAATCTAGGGCGTGTTAAGATTCTCAACGAAGGTGTACTGGCATCTGGCCAACCAATAAAAGTTACTTTAGGTAGTAACTCACTATTCAACATTCAGACTAAAACGCTCATGGGCTCACGTTTTGATTACAGAGTCTCTGAAGATATAAATGTTGGTGGAACGATATTAAATTTAACAGAGCGCCCACTTACTCGGAAAATTAATATTGGTGATGAGCCTATTTCTAATACCATTGCTGGAATAGATGGCTCCTTAAGAAAAGAAGCTCCTATCATTACTCAACTTGCCAATTTTTTGCCCTTTTACAGCTCCAATGCAAAGTCAACAGTAACTGTAACTGCTGAAGCAGCAAAACTTTTCCCTGGAAACTCAAGAGCAATTACTAAGGAAGGAATTGCTTACATTGATGATTTTGAGGGTAGTCAAACCATATTTGATGTTCGGTCTGCATTCGCATGGAAGTTAGCAAGTACTCCACAAGGGCAAGAAGATTTATTTCCAGAGGGAAACCTCAACAATAATTTAGCCTATGGTTTCAATAGAGCAAATTTAGCTTGGTATACCATTGATCCGTTATTTTTTAGAAATGATGCGCGAACCCCTAATCACATTCGAAATTCTCCTAGTCAGTCAAACAACTTCTCTAGAGAAATAATTGAAACAGAAGTTTTCCCAAATAAAGATCCTGAGCCTGGCTTAATTAATAACTTACCTACATTAGATTTAGCATTTTATCCAAATGAAAGAGGACCCTATAACTACGAAACTGTAGGCAGTGGATTTTCTTCGGGATTAAATAGAGATGGGTCCTTAAGCAATCCTCAATCAAGATGGGGTGGGATTATGCGTGAGATACTTTCTAGTGACTTTGAAGCATCCAATGTTGAATTTATTCAATTTTGGATCATGGATCCCTTTAACGAACAAGATGGGAATCCTAATCATGATGGAGGAAATCTCTATTTTAATATTGGATCAATTTCTGAAGACATTCTAAAAGATTCAAGAAAAAGTTTTGAAAATGGCTTACCTATTGACGATTCAGATTTAAATACTGAAACTACTGCTTGGGGTAGAGTATCAACTACTCAATCTGTTGTAAATGCTTTCAATAATGATCCCGCAGTAAGAGCCTTTCAAGATGTTGGACTAGACGGAATAGACTCAGATAGAGAGGAAGAATTTTTTTCAAATTATTTAGATACTCTAAGTGCTATATTAGACCCATCTGTATTACCTAATTTTATTGACGATCCATCCAATGACGATTACCACTATTACAGAGGAAGTGATTACGATCAACAAGAACTTTCAATTTTAGAACGCTACAAAAGATTTAATGGTCATGAAGGAAATTCTCCAACAGGGGAACAATCTCCTGAACCCTACCCAACAGCTGCTACTACAATCCCTGATGTTGAAGATATCAACCAAAACTTCAACCTAGACCGAACTGAAAGTTATTACCAATATCGCGTTGAACTTAGCCCTGAAATGCTCCAACCTGAAAATGTCGGAAATAATTTTATTACAGACGTAATCAGAACTTCTCAGAGAGTCAATGGAGAGCTTAAGGAAGTTAATTGGTATCAATTTAAAATTCCAATCAGACAACCTGAAAAAAGAGTAGGAGAAATTCGAGATTTTAAATCTATTCGATTTATGCGAATGTTTTTGAAAGGCTTCAACGAACAAGTAATTGTTCGATTTGCTCGATTAGGATTCGTTAGAGGTGAGTGGAGGAACTTTTTAGGAGAAGAGGGTTCTACGGGAGATACTCACGGATTTGAACCAGGATCAACAGTTTTTAATATTGGTGCCGTTAACCTTGAAGAAAATGCAAACAGGGTTCCAATTAACTATACAATTCCTCCTGATATTGACAGGGAAATTGATTTTGGAACAACCAATTTGAGACAATTAAATGAGCAGTCACTTTCTCTTGAGGTATGCGATTTACAAGACGGGTTTAGTAAGTTTGCATTCCGCTCAATGAATCTTGATGTTCGCCAATATGGCAAATTAAAAATGTTTGCACATGCTGAAGCAGGTGATGATGGTAGTGTTTTGAATGACAATGATGTTTCAGTAGTAATTCGACTGGGAACAGATTTTCAAAATAACTATTATGAATATGAAGTCCCTTTGGCAGTTACTTTTCCAGGGCAAAATTTGCCAGATCAAGTTTGGCCTGAATCAAATGAAATTGACCTGCCTTTTGACAGATTAGTTAATGTAAAGCAAAATAGAAACCGACTGAGCATAACACCTGGAAACGGTGTTTCTATTACCAGAACATTTGAAGCGCAAGATGGAAAAAACATTATTCGGGTAAAAGGAAACCCGAATTTAGGAGAAATTCGTGTCATTATGATTGGTGTAAAAAACCCAAAAGCCGGACCGGGAAATCTCAATGATGACGGTCAACCTAAATGCGCGGAAGTGTGGGTCAATGAATTGCGACTTTCTGACTTTAACAACAAAGGAGGATGGGCCGCTACAGCTCGAATGACGGCTCAAATAGCAGATTTAGGGAGTGTTAATTTATCGGGTACGTATAGTACGCCTGGATGGGGAAGTCTAGAACAAAAATTAAATGAAAGGCAAAGAGAAACCAGACAACAATATGATTTAGCAGCAAGTTTAGATCTTGCAAAACTTCTACCTGAAGGAGCTAACGTCAGTATACCGATGTATTATTCCGTTTCTGAAAGTGTTATTCGCCCTCAATTTAACCCCCTAGACCCAGATATTGAACTTCAAGAACTTCTGAGTTCTAATGAACTCACAACTGAATATAAAGACAGTATCAGAAAAATTACAGATGACTATACACTAAGAAGAAGTATTAACTTTACTAACGTAAGAAAGCTGCCTGGACCTAATAAAACCAAACAAAACTTTTATGATGTTGAAAATTTTTCATTTACGTATGCCTATTCAGAAATATTTAATAGAAGTATTAATATAAAAACAGATCGTTTAAAAACTTATAGAGGTGCAATCAATTACAACTTTACTGGGAAAGAAAAGAGCGTAGAACCATTCAAAAAAGTTCAGTTTTTTCAAGCCAACAAAGCATTTCAGTTAATCCAAGACATCAACTTCAACTTTGTCCCATCGCAAGTTAGTATTCAAAATTCATTTGATAGAACGTATCATGAAAGGCAAGCAAGAAATATTACTTCTGGAATAGGTGGTGGATTTGTATTTGAGTCACCACCGTTCCACCAAAAATCATTTAACTGGTCAAGGATGTATTCATTGCGTCATCGTTTTACAAAATCCTTAACTTTTAACTTTAGTGCCAATAATCGCTCTTTAATTAATGAACCACAAGGACAAATCAATCCCGATGACGATACTTTTTTTGGAGAATTCAACAATGAAATTTGGAACAACATTAGTCGCTTTGGTGATAACACCAATTATAACCACAATTTTGATTTTAGTTATAATTTACCCTTAAATAAAATTCCTGTTTTGGACTTTATTAATGCAAGTTCACGCTACTCTGCAACCTATTCATGGGATGTTATAGGAAATCCAAGAGACAGTGTTTCTTTAGGAAGTAGGATTCAAAATTCAGCAACACTTAGTCTACAAGGAACTGTTAATATGGATATGCTTTACAATAAGTTTCAATATGTCCAAGACCTAAAAAACCCAAACATTGATAACCGCTATACCTATAAGGAGGATATTGATAAAAAGAAGAAAAAAGAGAGAAAAGAAAAGAAAAAAGAAGAGAAAAGAAAAAAGAAAGAGGAGAAAAAGAAAACTGGTGAAGCTTCTGAAAACGAAGTAGAAGAAACTAACCGTGATCCTAAAAAAGAATCTACTAAAAATACAGCGCAAGCTAAAAAGGTTGATGAAAAACTAACAAATAAGAGGGAAGAAGAAAAGGAGCCAGATACTACAAAACAGAAAAAATTCTTTGTGAAGCGTTACTTAATGGACAATGTAATCTGGTCGATTATGAGTGTTAAAACTATTTCTGCAAATTACTCAGAAACACAAGGCACCATTTTACCAAACTATAATCAAAACTCTGAATTGTTGGGAATGTCAAATAACTTCAATGCTCCAGGTATTGACTTTGTTTCAGGAATTCAAGAAGAAGGAGAAACTTTTTTAAATAGGGCAAGAGATAATGAATGGCTGGTTGACGGAATATTTGTTAGTGGGGATTTTCAAAAAACCTATAGTAAGAACTATAGCATAAGAGCAACCATTCGCCCAATAGACGGACTTCGGATTCAATTAACAGCAAATAAATCAGTAAGTGAAAATGTTAGTCGTTTTTTCTTTTTTGATGACGACATTGATTCCTTAACGGGAGAATTTATTGGGTATAATTTTGATGCTCCTCCTATTGTTAGTGGAAATTTTAGCATGTCATTCTTAAGCTTTAATACTACCTTTAAAGACATCGATGAGAAAAATTTTGAAAATGAAACCTTTACTACGTTTAGAGAAAATAGAGCAATCATTTCAAGAAGGTTACAAGAAACAAATGTCAACTCAAGAGGATTTGCTCAAGATTCACTTGGTGGCGAATATGCCGATGGATTTGGAAGTACTTCACAACAAGTTTTGCTTTATTCCTTTCTTTCTGCCTATTCAGGTGAAGAGGCAAGCCGCTTTTCTATTGCGAATTTCACAAAGTTAATTCCTAAACCCAACTGGAACATTACGTATGATGGACTTTCAAAATTACCCTTCTTTAAAAAATACTTCAAAAGCATTACGTTGGGACACGCCTATCGTTCAACTTTTAGTGTAGGTTCATATACAAGAAATCAAGTTTTTGGAGTAGATGAAAATAATGGTGATCCGAATGTTCGTGACAACAACAATAACTTTATAACTGAACGACAACTTTCTAATGTAAGTATTTCAGAAAGTTTTAGTCCGCTTCTAAACATTGACATGACTTGGAATAATAGCTTAATCACTCGGGTTGAATTTAGAAGAGATCGAAACATTTCACTTGCTTTTGCCAATAATCAGATTACAGAAATACTAGGCCTAGAATACATAATTGGACTTGGTTATCGAATTGCAGATTTCGTTTTGCCTTTTAGAATTAACAATGTTCAAAAATCCAGTGATTTAGATTTGCGTGCAGATATTTCGCTCCGAGATAACCAAACAATTATTAGACGTATAGTTGAAAATAGAAATGAATTAACTGCAGGACAGCGAATTTTCTCTATCAAATTCACTGCTGATTATCGCTTTAGTAGAAAATTGAATTTTAGTTTTTACTATGACAGAGTTGCAAACACACCTAGAATATCCTCTTCCTTTCCAACTGCAAATACAACAACAGGATTTAGAATAAGATTTTCGCTCGCACAGTAGTTTTGTCCATTCAGATTGAATAATTTTATCGCATTAAAAAACTATAATGATATGAACGTTCCAGCGAATTTAAAATACACCTCTGATCACGAATGGATTAAATTAGATGGCGATATTGCCACTATAGGAATAACTGATTTTGCCCAAGGAGAACTAGGCGATGTTGTTTATGTAGAGATTGAAACCGAAGGAGATACACTTGAGAAAGGAGCTGTCTTTGGCACTGTTGAAGCTGTTAAAACTGTTTCAGATTTGTTTATGCCAGTGAATGGTGAAGTGGTTGAAGTAAATGCTAAAATTGAATCTACTCCAGAATCTGTAAATGATGACCCTTATGGCGAAGGTTGGTTGATTAAGATAAAAGTTGCTGACGTAACAGAAGTAGATGCTTTACTTTCTGCTGAAGCATATCAATCCGAAATCGCTTAGATTGAAGTATCTTGGGTGGTTACCTTTGATCATTTGGGTGTGTATTATATTGGGCTTGAGTTTTAGTTCATTCGATCAAGCTGCAAAGTATGATATCCCCGGAATTGATAAAGTAGCTCACTTTGGGATGTTTTTTGTTTTGGCTCTTCTCGCGATTATCCAAGTTAAACGTAAACGACTCACAATTTTAAATGTAGTGGTGTTTTCAATTTTCTTGGCAGCTATAACAGAATTAGTTCAACACTTCTTTATTGACAACAGACATGGCAATTGGTTAGATTTTCTTTCCAATTTAGCAGGTCTAGGAAGTGGAATTTTTTTAATGCAACACAAAATAAAAACTTAACTATTCGGTTAAATTAGGAACTGGAAAAAGTATATAAATATTATTACCTTAGCTTTCTATAAATACACTAATTATGGAACCAAAAAAGAATCCAAAAGCAGAACTCGAAAATAAGCGCGGTTTATACTTTTTAATAGGATTGACAGTAGTTTTAGCTGTTGTACTTGCTGCATTTGAGTGGAAAACTTATGAAAAAACAGCTAGCTCTTTAGGTGTGTTGACTATTGATAATATGGAAGATGA
>TARA_R110002096_G_scaffold86792_2_pt1 | contig 44455 bp, 49 predicted proteins | sample TARA_R110002096 | Tara Oceans TARA_R110002096 (sample SAMEA4397295) | marine metagenome | biome: Polar Biome; feature: [DCM] deep chlorophyll maximum layer (ENVO:01000326); material: water (ENVO:00002006), including particulate matter (ENVO:01000060) such as... | depth 35 m
ACCTATGTAGCATATACTTGCCAGTAGTGAATATATATGACGCATTAACTAAAAGTTACATTGATTCAATGACTTCCTGATAATAATCCAATCCCAAATGCGTAATCAAATCTTCTCCCATAATATGACGCAGCGTATTCTGCAATTTGAATAACTGCTTAAATATGTCATGTTCAGGAGGTAAACCTTCAGCTGTATGTGGAGTTTTAAAATAGAATGATAACCATTCCTGAATACCGCTCATTCCAGTCCGGCTTGCCAAATCCATAAATAAAGCCAAATCTAAGACAATAGGTGCTGCAAGAATAGAATCACGACAAAGGAAATTAATCTTAATCTGCATTTGATAACCCAACCAACCGAAGATGTCTATGTTATCCCAACTTTCTTTATTGTCACCATGAGGTGGGTAATAGTTGATGCGTATCTTGTGATAAAGATCACCGTATAATTCCGGATTAACATCTTTGTTTAGAATTTGTTCCAGTACTCCTAATTTGGAAACTTCTTTGGTTTTAAAATTATCAGGATCGTCTAATACCAAACCATCTCTATTACCAAGAATGTTTGTAGAAAACCAACCATTTACACCTAATGACCGGGCTTGCAATCCTGGTGCTACAATCGTTTTCATTAAAGTTTGTCCTGTTTTAAAATCTTTTCCGGCAATTGGTACATTCAGTTCCAATGCCAGTTGTTCTAATGCAGGTATATCAATTGTGAGGTTAGGTGCTCCGTTTGCAAATGGCACTCCTGATTTTATAGCTGCATATGCATAAATCATGCTTGGAGCAATTGCAGGATCGTTGTTTTTAAGACCTGCTTCAAACGCTTCGATTGTTTGATGTACGTCAGATGGTGAGATATATTTTTCGGTAGAAGCACACCAAACAATAACAACTCTGCTTACATCATTTTGAATCTTAAAATTTTCAATGTCATTTATGACTTGTTGTGCCAAATCCCATTTAGTTGGTGCCTCTTTAATATGCGTTCCATCTAAGTTTTTTACATAATTTTTGTCAAAAACAGCTTTAAGAGGCTTTATTGCCTGCAATTGAGGTTTAACTTTTTCAAGCAACGATGCCTCAAGCACATTTGCATTGCTTGCTGCTTCATAAACATTATCTTCGTACACGTCCCAACCGCCAAAGACAATATCATCAAGTGATGCCAATGGCACGAAATCTTTGATTAGTGGAGAACGGTTTTCTGTACGTTTTCCCAGACGAATATTTCCCATTTGAGAAAGTGAGCCTACCGGCTTTGAATATCCTTTTTTAATAGCTTCTATTCCAGCAATAAATGTTGTAGCTACTGCTCCTAAACCAGGAATTAGTATTCCCAGCTTTCCTTCCGCTTTTTTGATTTGATAACTCATATATTTATTAAAATTTTAATTAAATCCATTTATTTATTTTATACCATTCAATGGTGTTTTTCATTCCTTTCTCAAGATTAAATTGAGGACTGAATGAGATTTCATTTTGAGCTTTTTCGATACTGCAATGCCAATTTTCGGCAACGAGTTCACTCACTTTATCTTTGTTTAAAATAGAAGTCTTATTTCTGCTGAAATTTTCTATCAGACCGGCTAATAGCCGAAGGACAGAAATAGGAATTCTTATTTTTAGTGTTTTCTTTTTTAGTTGTTGTTTAATAATTTCAGAGAGTTTTTTTGCATCATATTTATTTCCATCTGAAATATTATAACATTCCCGTACACTATCTGAAAGACAAGCCTGCACTACTGCTTTTGCAAGGTCTTCTACATACACGAAACTTAAAATCTGGGGATTGTTTCCTAAATAAATTTCGAGTCCTTTATTAATCGTCTTAATGATGAGTAACAAATCTTTTTCCCTGGGACCATAAACTGCTGTTGGACGAAGAATAATCCAATTGAGTTCAGAAAATTCTTTCAAATATTGTTCTGCTAATAGCTTACTTTTTCCATAATCTGTTACCGGCTTCGGGTCTGCATCTGCTAATAAAACATTTTGCAATCCATATTTTGCAGGTCCTAATGCTGCAAGACTGCTGATAAAAACTATTTTTTGAGGATTTATACTTTTTGCTGCTTTGGCAATATTCCAAGTGTAATCAGCATTTATTCTTTCATAAGTTATATAGTCAGTAGCTTTTGTAATTCCTGCTGCGTGAACGATAAAATCATATTTTTTACTTTCAAAATCTTCTTTTAAAGAATCCAGATTGTCGTAGTCTAAAAAAGAATATTGGATATTCAGATTTTTAAGATGGTTTATATCACTGTTTTTCCGCACACCTGCATGCACGCTGAAACCCGCTTCCAGTGCTTCGTTTACCAAATGGAAACCTACAAATCCATTTGCTCCAGTGATGAGCATCTTTTTTTTCATTATTCTATATGTTTCTCCACAATGCGGTATCGTTTATAGACCTTTGCATTTATATTTTCAAGAGCCCGATTCATCATTTCATTGTCTTCCAATATCCATGAAGCTTCGGCTTCTATAATATTTTTCTTTACGGCATTTTGTAACATTATACCATAGAGAACTGCTTCTATTCCCAATTTTCGGTAGTCTTCTTTTACCCCGAGAGCAAGAACTCTTAGTTTTTTGATTTTTTTTCTGCCGAATAACAGTTTGAAAATTCCAAAAGGAAAAAGTCTTCCTTTTTTCATTTTTATCTGAATTTGGTTAATATCTGGTATGCATAATGTAAATCCGACAGCTTTTCCGTTATGTTCTGCAACTAAGCAGAAATCAGTATCAAGAATCATTTTTGCCTCTTTTGCCATTTGTGCAAATTCTGCATCTGTCATAGGAACAAACCCGAAATTTCGACTCCATGCTTCATTGTAAACATCCATGCATTGAGCTATTTCCTTATCGAAATTTTTCAAATTAACTTTCCTTATCGTAATGTATCTGCTTTTTAATCTTTCTGTGAGCTTGCCCAATATCTTAACCGACCGATCGTCAAAATCTGCCAAATCGATGATGTATGCCAATAAATCTGTATTCTTCTTAAAGCCAAGCTTTAAAAATAAATTATCGTAATACAGTTTGTTATATGCCATCATCACTGCCGGAGGCTCGTTTCTGCCTTCTACAAGATATCCGCACATTTCGTTGGTACTTGGACTTACCGGACCAATAAGAGATTTTATACGATACGTTTTCAGGCATTTTTCTACTGTTTCCAAAAGTGCACCTGCTACTTTTATATCATCTACAGTATCAAAAAAGCCAAAGAAGCCAACATTTTCATGATGATAGGTATTGTAATTATTATTTAAAATTGCGGCGATTCTACCCACAACTTTTTGGTCTTTGTATGCTAAAAATAACGTCATTTCAGAATGTTGATGAAAAGGATGTTTCGTCAACAGATTCTTCTCAGACATATACAATGCCGGAACATAATTAGGGTCTGTCTTGTAAAGTTCGTGGGGAAAATCAATAAAGGTTTTTAGGTCACCCGAACTTTTTACTTCCAATATTTTAACCATGCTAATCAGCTATTTTTATTAATCTTGCAATTACTATTGCCTCTTTAATTTTCTCTACTGCTTCTTCTATCTGTTCAAAAGTGTGTGTTGCCATTAATGAAAACCTTATAAGGCTGTCTTCAGGAGGAACTGCCGGGGAAATAACAGGATTTACAAAAACGCCATTCTCTTGCAATATCTTTGATACCGAAAATGTTTGTTCAATGTCTCTGATAAATATGGGAATGATTGGACTTTCTGTGTTTCCTACTTCCAATCCCGAATCTTTCATGAGACGTAATGCATAATTCGTATTATCCCAGAGTTTCATCAGGTGTATTGCTTCAGTTTCTATGATATCTAATGCCGCTAAAGCACTTGCCACCGAAGCAGGGGTCATACTCGCACTGAACATCAGCGACCTTGCGTGATGTTTAATGTATTCAATTACCGAACTGTCTGCGGCAATAAATCCACCTAATGAAACAAGTGACTTGCTGAATGTTCCCATGATCAAGTCAACCTTTTCAGTTACTCCAAAATGATGTGCCGTTCCTTCACCTCTCTCACCCAAAACTCCTAAGCCATGTGCATCATCAATCATAATTGAGGCGTTGTATTTTTCAGCCAGTAAAACTATGTCCGGAATTTTGGCAATATCTCCTTCCATACTGAATACACCATCGGTCACAATAATTTTCAAGGCATCAGATGGAATTTTCTTCAGATGATTTTCTAAATCTGATATATCGTTATGTCGATACTTAATTGTTTTTGCAAACGATAGTCTTGCTCCATCAATAATGGAAGCATGATTGTATTCATCTAAAAGCAAATAATCGTTCCGTCCCGCTAAAGAAGACAATACCCCTTGATTTACCTGAAATCCAGTACTGAATACCAACGCTGCTTCTTTACCTACAAATTTTGCCAAACGTTGCTCTAGCTCCACATGTATATCCAAAGTCCCGTTTAAAAAGCGGGAACCGGCACAGCCAGTCCCGTATTTATCGACTGCTTTAATAGTTGCCTCTTTTATTTTGGGATGGTTTGTCAGACCCAGATATGAATTTGAGCCAAACATCAACATTTTTGACCCCTCAATGATTACCTCTGTATCTTGAGCCGACGAAATCGGTCTGAAATAGGGGTACACTCCATTATCTTTTAATCTTTGTGAAACGGTATATTTTTCTACCTTATCTTTTAACAAATCTGCCACTATACTATATATATTATCATAATCATTACTTGTCTAATTCTAAAAACCATTACTAAAAAATCTTTGCTGATAAGAGTTATTTATTCTATTTTGAATTACTCTTTAAATAAGTAGCTTTGGATTTTATTCTATATCTAAAACCAACTTCTTGATATAGAGAAACAAATTTCGTTAAAACCCAACAGATACCGAGTACTACTATACTTAAGTATATTGATATACAGAAGTATAGCGAATAATAAATTCCTTCAAAAAATATTATCTCAAAGTAGATAAAAGCCCTCCGTCAACTGGTACTACAGCACCATAGATATATCTTGACGCATCAGAAGCCAGAAATAATGCTAAATCAGCAACTTCATCAGGCTGTCCTAATCTTCCTGCCGGAATTACACTTATTGTTTTCATTAATGGAGAATTCGGGTCTTCTATAACAGGTTGAGTCATAGGAGTCTGAATAAGACCAGGAGCAATTGCATTGGCTCGTATTCCTTTCAGTCCGAATTCGGCATTTAACTGTTTGGTAAAACCGATAACCGCATGTTTGGTAGAAGTATAGCCAATTCCACCGCCGCCACCTATAAGCCCTGCACCGGAAGAGATGTTAACGATTACGCCATATTTTTGCTCAAGCATGTGCGGCAATACTTTTGATGTGACCCTGTAAAGACTGGTTATATTTACTTCCAGTACTTTTTGCCAGAAAGACAAATCCGTTTCAAGCAGATTTTTACTTTGGTCTATCATTCCTGCTGTATTGCTCAAAACAGATATTTTTCCGTATTCAGCCAGTGTTGCAGCTACAAGATTTTCAATATCCGAGTCACTCGTGACATCTGTTTTTATACCTATTGCCTGACCGTCATTGTCCCTGATTTGGGCTACGGTTTCCTCTATGCCTTTTAAATTAAGGTCAGCGATTACTACTTTGGCTCCTTCTCTGGCAAAGAGAAGGGCCTGTGCTTTTCCAAGTCCAGAGGCTCCTCCGGTAACTATTGCAACTTTGTCTTTTAATACATTCATAATATTGTTTGTTTTAAAGATGAAACGGTTTATGATTCTTTATGATTGAATTGTTGCAGGAACTTTGTTACATCTGCAATAAGATTGTGCTCAATGATTTTTCATTTTTATAATATCAATGGCAACACGAACTTGTAAATAATAACAAAACCCTGATGATAACCATATTTTTCATAAATGGTTGTCTATTTATACTGCAAGCCAACCACCATCAATCGGTAACGCCGTGGCATTAATGAAATCGGATTTGTCTGAACAAAGCCATAGTACTGCATTGGCAACGTCAATGGTTTCACCCAATCGTCCCATTACGAGTGTTGCATTTACCAATTGTTTTATTGCAGGGTCTTCCTCAAGTGACTTTTCCAGCAAGGGCGTTCTGATTACTCCAGGGCAAACACAATTTACACGAATGCCCATTTTACCATAAGCCCAACCAGCTTGTTTGGTAAGTCCTATTACACCGTGTTTGGTGGCTACATAAGCAGGGTCGTGTATAGCGGCTACCAGCCCTAGGTTGGAAGATGTGTTTACAATAATGCCTTTCCCTTGTTTCAGCATCTGTTCGGCTTCATACTTGATACACAACCAGACTCCTTTGAGATTAACCTCGTAAATTTTATCAAAGTCGCTTTCTTCATATTCGTGTGGCAGGTTGCCGGCTTTTTCTATTCCTGCATTATTAAATGCAAAATCCAGATGTCCGTAAGTTTCAACTGCCGTATCCACCATCCGCTTAACGTCTTCAGCCTTGGTTACGTTTGTTTTTACATAGATTGCATCCCCGCCAAGCTCTCGTATTGCTTCTATTGTAGTTGTGCCATCCGAAATATCCGCTACAACTACTTTTGCACCTTTCTTGGCAAATTCAATGGCTGTGGTTTGTCCGATACCGGAAGCACCTCCAGTAACGATTGCTACTTTGTTTTCAAATATTTTACTCATAATTATATTATTTTTGTTTTAGAAATTAATTCCAGCCTCCGCCCAACGCTCTGTACAGGTTGACAACTGCACTTAGTTTTTGTTGTTTTACCGATGCTAAGCTCAATTCTACCTGTAACTTATTATTTTGTGCCACGATTACATCCAGGTAGGTAGCCATATCATTTTGGAACAATTTTGTAGAGGTTTCCACGGCTTCCTGTGAACGGCTTACCAATCTGGTTGTAATTTCTTCCTGTTTATCGGCAGACTCAATTGTAGCAAGAACGTTAGAGACTTCACCTACGGCATTCAATACAGTTTGCTTAAAGTTCAGTTCCGCTTGTTCCATTGCAATTTGTGACTGTTTGTATTGTGTCTTTAACTGTTTTCCATTGAATAAAGGTTGAGTTATTGAACCTGCTGCCAAGCCGAATAATGAACCGGGGATTTCAAACCAGTCTTTCAATTCAAAGGCATTCAAGCCTCCTTGAGCTGTGATATTAAGTGCCGGATACATGCTCTTTTTAGCCACCTTTACATTGGCAAAAGCTTGTCGTACAGTCAGCTCGCTACTTTTAACATCAGGGCGGTAGCTTAACATTTCCGAAGGAATTCCTATGGATTTGTATTCCAGCGTTGCCGTATCGGTAAGTTTTGAATCTCTTTTGATTTCACCGGGCATTTTTCCGGTAAGGGTGCTCAAAGCATTTTCCTGAATGGTAATGGCCTGCTCTATAACAGGAATGCTTGCCAATAACTGGTCTTTTGTGTTTTCCTGCTGTTGTACGGAGAGGCTTGTAGTAAGACCTAATTCCTGTTGCTTTTTAGTCATATTTAGGGTTCTGTTTACCAGTTCCAGATTTTGGTTGGTGATGATCAACTGCATATCTAGCATCAGTAAATTATAATATCCTTGCGCAATCTGTGCAACCAATTGTGTTTGTACAGCTTTAGTAGCCTCCTGTGTTTGCAGGTAACTTGCAAGAGCTGCCTCTTTTCTGCCTTTGATTTTCCCCCATATATCGGCTTCCCATGAAATATTAATAGTTGAAGTGTAGTCCTCGATATATCTCTGTCCAAGAAACTCACCGAACATAACTCCATTTAAACTATTATCTGAAGGACGGTTAATGGAAGCTGTACCAACATTTAGACCGACGACCGGGATATTTCCCCACTTAGATTGATTATATCCTAATGAAGCTATTTCTATTTGCTTTAAAGCAACTTTCAGGTCGTTGTTATTGGCGATCCCTTCCTCAATCAGGGATAGTAATACGGGATCAGTAAAAAATTCACGGTAAGGAATCTTTGCAATACTGGTAACAGTGCTGTCCTGTGCAAACTCCAACTGTTCGCCCGACCTGAAATTATCAGGTAATTTCAGCTCAGGTTGCTGGTATTTTTGTACCGAACAGGAACTTAAACCAATAAGTACCAGCAGAGCCCCCGCATTTTTATATAGTTGAATATTAGACTTTATCATAATTATTTTTGTTTTTCGCCTCTGATGTTTAGAATAGACCCTGCTCAGGTGTCTATTCTAATTTACATCATCGGCTTTCATACTAATTTTACTTTTTATGAATGACCGTGTTCCGTATGATGTTTCGCAAGCTTGGAAGGTTCATAATCCCAAATACTTTCATCCAACGGCTTACCGCTTAATTTTTCCTGAAAGTATTGGAACAAAACAAACAAAACAGGTGTCACAAATACACCCAGTACTGTTCCGAACAACATTCCGAACACAGCTGCATATCCAATAGAGTGATTCCCTATGGCAGAAGGTCCGGTTGCGAATAACAGAGGAATCAATCCTGCAATGAACGCCAGTGAAGTCATCAAAATAGGGCGTAAACGTGCTTTGGCTCCTTCTACTGCCGATGCAATAAGTCGCTTTCCTGCACGCCTTCTCTGTATGGCAAATTCCACAATCAAAATTGCATTTTTCGCCAACAACCCAATAAGCATCACCAAGGCAACCTGTACATAGATATTATTGGATAAATCAGCTAAAGAAATCCCTATGAAAACACCCAGCAAACCTGTAGGTATTCCGAATAATACGGCCAAAGGCAATAAATAGCTTTCATATTGTGCCGATAAAAGGAAATAGACAAAAATCAGACACAATGCAAAGATGACAATAGATTGCCCCCCTGACGATTGTTCTTCACGAGCCATTCCCCTCAGGTCATGCGTAAAGCCATTAGGCAGATAACCTGCACTTACTTCTTCTATGGCAGCCATTGCCTGACCAGTACTATATCCCGGAGCGGTCATCGCTGTAATGTTGATCGCATTGAACAGGTTATGATGGTCCACTACTTCTGGTCCAGTTGTAGGTTTAAGTGTTGTCATAGTATTCACGGGAACCATTTCACCCACAGCATTTTTAATCATTATACCATTTAAAGAGGACGGTTCTGTACGGAATTCAGGAGAAGACTGGATAACAACACGGTAATATTTACCGAACCTGTTGAAATCTGAAGCCTGCATGCTTCCATAATAGCCCTGCATCACAGCCATCAGATCAGAGACATTTACACCCAGCTGTTTGGCTTTCACTTCGTCCACCACCAATTCATATTGCGGGAAATTAGCATTGAAGCCGGTAAAAGCAAAAGCGATTTCGGGACGTTGCATCAATGTCCCTAGAAATCCATTGGAAACCTCATTGAACTTAGATAGGGGTCCTGCCGTTCTATCCTGCAGTACCAGTTCAATACCACTGGTATTACCGAATCCTGGTACCGTAGGCATTCCCAATACAAAGAAAGACGCTTCCTTAACAGCACTTAATTGTCCCTGAATCTGTCCGGTGATTTCGTTGATATTACTGGTTTGCCCACGCTCTTTCAACGGCTTTAATTTCATCATCACCGTAGCACTTGAAGAAGATGTACTTAAGTTTGCTATGTTAAGTCCACTGATGCTAAGTATTGTTTTTATGGCTGGATGGCTTTCAATAATTTTTGTTGCCTGTGTTACCGCTTCTTCGGTCCGATCTTTAGATGCTCCCGGAGGCAAAGTAACTGTAGCCATCAGGAAAGACTGGTCTTCATCCGGTATAAATCCTGTAGGTGTCGTAGAGAACATCCACGCAAACAATCCTATAACGACGGCCAAGCCTCCAAAGGCGATGGATTTTCTTTTCAAAAGAAACAGAATCGATTTTCCGTAACGGTAGGTCATTCTGTCAAAAGCGGCATTGAACCCTGCAAAAAAGCGGTCTTTAAACCCTGTTTTCTTTTGTGCTTCGTGACCGTGTTCCTCCGAATGCGGAGCAGTACAACACTGCAAAGGCAAATCTTACAAATACCAAAATAGATTTAGACAGAAGAAAAGAACTCGCTAAAGAAAAAATTGTATCCGATTTACAGGTTCAGCAGGCTCAGGCAAATTATGAATCAGCCCAAGCGGCTGTACAATCGGCAAAAATCAATTATGATTTTTGTACTATAACAGCTCCTGTAAGTGGATATTTGGGGAGAATAAATTATCGACTTGGGAGCTTAATCGGTCCGACCTCTCCCGAAGCTCTTACCTTGCTCTCCGACATTCATCAAGTAAACGCTTATTTCGGTATGAGCGAAACCGATTTTTTTGAGTTTCAAAATCAATATGAAGGGAACACCATTGACGAAAAAATAAAAAATTCGGCTCCGGTCGGTTTGCAGATTGCAAACGGAAGTTTATACGAACAAAAAGGAAAAATTGATGCTATTGAAGGACAGTTTAGTACCAGTACGGGTTCGGTCAGCTTCAGGGCAAGATTTGATAACCCAAAAGGGCTTTTACGTTCTGGGAATACGGGGAAAATCATTATAGAACAGAATTATGCCGATGTTATTCTTGTGCCGGTTGCCTCTACATTCAATGTTCAGGATAAAGTTTACGTCTATACTTTGGATAAGGAGAACAGAGCCGTTCAGAAGCAGCTAGAGGTTCTAGGGAAAAGTAGCGAGAATTATATGATAAATTTTGGGGTAGATCCAGGAGAGACATATGTTGTGTCGGGCTATGAGCGATTGCAGCCAGGGATGCCTGTAGTACCCCAACAGGCCAAGGCAGACAAAACATCCAACAAATAAAATCGCTGTGAATAAAAAACGTATGCAAAAATGTTAAAAAAGATTATAAAAAGACCTGTACTCGCTACTGTAATCTCTATTTTATTGGTGATTTTAGGGTTGGTAGGATTATCTTCACTTCCCATCACTTCCTTTCCTGATATTGCCCCGCCAAGTGTAACGGTTACTGCGGTTTATCCCGGCGCCAGTGGAGAGGTAATTGCCCGTTCGGTAGCGCCCCCTTTGGAAAATGCCATCAACGGGGTAGAAAACATGGATTATATCACTTCAAGTTCCAGTAACGGGAATCTGATGCTGACCGTAGTGTTCAAATTGGGAACCGACCCAGATCAGGCTGCTGTAAATGTGCAAAACCGTGTGGCACAAGCAACTAGCCAATTGCCGGCGGAAGTTAACCAAATTGGGGTAACAACACAAAAAAGGCAGAACAGTATGCTTGCCGTGTTTAACCTGTACAGTGATGACGGCAAAACGGATGCACTATTTATTGATAACTATGCAAAAATCAATATTGTTCCGGAACTGAAACGTATAAAAGGTGTTGGTGACGCTATGGTTTATGGTAATATGGACTATTCGATGCGGGTTTGGTTAGACCCTCAAAAAATGGCGGCTTACAATATTACCCCTCAGGAAATTTCAGCTGCCATACAGGCACAGAATATTGAAGCTGCTCCAGGGCGTTTTGGAGAACGCAGCAAAGAAGCCATTGACTACGTCATCCGTTATAAAGGAAAGTATACGGAGCCTTCTCAATATGGGAACATTGTGTTGAGAGCTAATAACGACGGAAGTACATTACGATTGAAAGATGTCGCAAAAGTAGAATTTGGTACTTATGATTACGGATTGACGACTTTGTATAACGGAAAACCCGGCATTGGGGTTGCGATGTTCCAGACAGCCGGTTCTAATGCCAATGATATTGAAATTGCGGCACGTCAGAGAGTGGAAGAGCTGTCCAAATCCTTTCCTCCAGGTATAAAATATGATTTCATTTATAGTTCCAAAGAATCTCTGGATCAATCGATAAGTCAAGTAATCAGTACATTGATAGAAGCTTTTGTCTTGGTTTTTATCGTGGTTTTCCTGTTCCTTCAGGATTTCCGTTCAACGTTGATTCCCGCCATTGCAGTGCCGGTTTCCATTGTAGGAACTTTCTTTTTTATGTCGATTTTCGGATTTACTATAAATCTTTTGACACTTTTTGCATTGGTACTTGCCATTGGTATTGTGGTGGATGATGCCATTGTGGTGGTAGAAGCCGTACATGCAAAAATGGAAAAAAGAAAGTTGAATGCACGGGCTGCTACCATGTCTGCGATGAGTGAGATTACCGGAGCCATCATTTCCATTACCTTGGTCATGGCTGCCGTATTTGTCCCTGTCGGTTTTATGGAAGGTCCAACAGGTGTTTTTTACCAGCAGTTTGCATTGACACTTGCCATAGCCATCATTATTTCAGCTGTTAACGCTTTGACTTTAAGTCCTGCTTTGTGTGCCTTGTTGTTAAAACACGATCATAGAGACGGTCGTCAATTTTAAACAGGAGTTGTCCTGCTTTTACATAAGCACCTTCGTCAACCAGAATTTTCTGAAGATAACCCGACACCTGTGGACGGATTTCAACATCAGTAATCCCTTCAATACTTGCAGGATATTCTCTTGCTACAAGCCCGTTGCCCTTTTGTATTTTCTCGACAGGAAGCTCCATCGGAGGATACTGATGTACCTGCTGATTTTGATTACAGGATAACAACATCGTCGCACAGCTCATCATCATGAAAACTGATGATGCTTTTATCTTATTCATATAAATGTGAATTTTAAAATTAATGGGCAAAGCTATGTGCAGTAGAAAAGCTATACAAGACGATAAAAGCCCATAATTTTGTCAAAAAGACGCATTGACCTAGTGTAAAAAAAAGCAGGGAAAGACTTTTTACGATTTCTTTAAGGTCTCACGTCTGTAGGCAGTAGGGGTCAATCCAGTATTTTTTTTGAAGAATTTGCTAAATACAGCCTGATCCTCAAAATGGAGTTCCTCCATCACCAAACTTATGTTTGCTTCGCTCTTTAAAAGTAACATTTTGGCTTCAACCGTGATCTTGTCTTCAATGATTTGCTTGGGTGCTTTATGAAAGACTTCTTTGATTGTACGTGTAAGATGTTTGCGGGAAATATAAATTCTATCCGCATAATACTGAACATCTTTATGTTCCCTAAAATTCTGATTTACCAAATTTAGAAATTCAACGGCTATATTTTCCTTTCTGAAACTTATAAAATCGTGATTATTATTTTGGAATTTGCTGAAATTTGCCAATTCATAAACAATCAGGGTCATATGTCTTTTCAACATATCGAGATAGAAGAAATTATCCTCGTTTGGATTATTAAGAGCCTGAATTCGCTGAATATGAAAATCGATAATACGACCATTATCTTTCGTAAGAGAAATTATTTTTGAATAATTTTTTGAAAGATAATCCATCGCTTCGTGCGAGTTGAGTTGGATGTCTATTTGGGAAAGATAATCAACAGACACCAACACACCTTTTATACAACAATCCGGTGAAAAGCTCTTAAATTCTAAAACATTATTTGGAAAGACAGTTATAACATCTTTCTCGCCGACTTCCATACTCTGAAAATCTATCTTTAAAGATGCGGTGCCTTTGGTTATCAATATAATGCCATTCCCCATAGTTCTAGAAGGGTAGTTAAGTTGCACTCTGTCAAGGTTGCTACTATCAATATCAAATCCAATAATATTCGAATCAAGAACATTTATGCCTTTGCTCTCGATTAAATCTTTTAATGTATTTATGGGGATTATGGGTTGTGCCATCTGCTGTTTTTCTCTTTACAAAGATATACTAACACTAAGAATAAAATGTCAAAAAGACTTATTTGTTGCACATTAACAGAATCAGTTAAACGACTGTCTAAACTCTAAAGGAGACACATTCGTCTTTGTTTTGAAAAGTTTGCTGAAAGATTGTGAATGTTCAAATCCCAATTCATATGCAATTTCACTGACTGATAAATCTGTTGTTGTTAGCTTTTCTTTAGCAACTTCTATCACTTTGTCTTGAATGAGCTGCTGTGTACTTTGTCCCGTAAGACTTTTGAGCAGATTGCTTAAATAACTGGAAGAAACATTAAGTTTATCAGCTACGAACTGTACAGTTGGTAAGCCTTTTTCGGTAGTATCAGTATTAGAAAAATACCCTGAAAGTAATTCTTCAAGCCTATCAAGTATCTTGTGGTTCGTGATTTTTCGGGTGATAAACTGCCTTTGATAAAACCTTTCGGAATAATTCAACAGAGTTTCAATCTGAGAGATGATAATGTTTTGGCTGAATTTATCGATGTTGGAATGGTACTCCTGTTGGATATTGAGAATAGTCTGCGTCACTATGGCCTCTTCTTTTTCCGAAAGAAACAATGCTTCATTGGCGGTATAGTTAAAAAAATCATACTGCTTTATGCTTTTTGCTAAAGGCGTATTCCAAAGGAAATCGGGATGGATAAACAACATCCACCCAGACCGTTCGGAAACAATTTTAGGGTTAGTTTCAATCCTTAATAATTGATTGGGCGCCATAAAAAACATGACACCGTTGTCAAAATCGTATTCCTGTTGACCGTAAATCATTTTGATACCCAAATCACGTTTGATGGAAATGGCATAGCAGTCAAATATGATTCCTACCTCACCGTTTTCGGGCAAATGTTTAATCTGTGAATAATCTATTACACTGATAAGTGGATGCTCGGGTTGAGGTAAATCCCACAATTTATGAAAGTCCTTGATTGATTTTATTTTTATGGGCACATTATTTTTCATGATGTAAAAATAATTAAAACAATTTTTGCGTTCTATTTTCTCTAATATTTTCAATCCTTTAATAGAAACCAACCTATAAAATAGAGAGTTAAAAAAATGTAATTTAAAACTCTATTTGTATGATATTAATACTATCTGCTTCACTACTAACAGGATTATGGTAAAGGGTATAGAGTACGTTCCAAAAATTGCCATCTACGGCTGGACCGTAACCAAATCCTTCAAAATGAGATCCCAAACCTAATGCATGCCCAACCTCATGTATCACTAAATTTAGAGTGATTTCATTTTGGCATTCTGAAGAGCCAATGTGTACATAAAGAGCAGTATTTATACGACCTGTAGTGTCATAGAAAGGATCTTCAACTACACGGTATTTAATTACATAAGCACCATCATCCATGTCTTCTTGGTCTCCCACAATATAAGTATAAGCACCAATAGCTATACCATTAGAATCATACAAACTGCTATTGTAAAGTGTGGTACAAATGGCATTACCATCAATATCATAGATTAACTCATCTTCTTGTGCTACAAGACCAATTACAAGGTTATTGTCATCAAAAATATAAGACGTGCCTTCTAATACCTTACCTACTATATTTCCTTCCCCATCGTAAGCAGATTCTATAAACGGATAATCAAAACCAATAATATTTCCATCATTGTCATATTCTAAATAAATATTTTCGGAAGAGGATTCTGTATTTTCCCCATAATAAGGATAACTAAATGTACCAACCCCTTCTGATACATGACCACAATCTGTAGCTGGATTAGGTCCTGACGCCGTACCATTACTAAAAATTATCCCTCTGGCAACTTGGTCGTTGGGTGTAGTGGCTATGCTTGTTCTATCAAATAAGGTAAAGCCCAATTTATCTTCAATGATATCTAATGCTTCAATCTCGAAAGGAACATTATCAAATTTTACGGGTATTAATCCATCATGGTCTGTATCCCATCTTTTTAGTATACCATCAGTTAAACCAGCATATCCACATCCTGTATTATTTACATCATCTTGATAATTCCAAGGAAAAGCATCAGTACTCAAATTAGTTATATCTAAGTTTTGCATAATGCCAGATTCCCCAACAATTTCGGTGTCACCACCATTGTCATCGTTATTGTCGTTGTTATCATCGTCACCACAAGAATTTAATGTTAAAATTAAGAGTAGTGCAGACCAAAGGTGTAGTATTTTGATTTTCATTTGTTTGTGTTTTTAGGGAACTTATATAAAGTTGGTTAATAAAAGATTGTTAAGTTTCTATAATAATATGTGTTAATGATTATTTATATGTTTTATGAATTATATTATTTTTATTAAGCTCATCAAAGAGCTCCAGCCCTTTGACAGAAACCAATCTGGATATAAATAATGAGTTTAAAAATTATATAGTATTTATTGAATTATTAGACCCATTAAAAAATATGATTCTGGATAGATCATCAAAAGCCTCACAAATTTCTTCTGTATTTAAGTCTATTTTATATAAGCCTTCTCTTTTTCCTTTTTCTATACTCTGAATAAGAAATGGTAAAATGGTTTAAATTTTCACTTTAATAGCTCAAGAAAAATTGTTTCATGCTGTTTTTTTAATTCCATTATGAATGTTGATGACATTCCAGTAACTGTTGTATATATTTTATCATATGTTCATAACCAATAGGAGCATAACAGACTCTTTATCTGTTAAATAACCAGTTTTCATCTATATTAACAGGAGGCATATAATTCCTAAAAGGATTTTCTTAAGGCAAGATATATTCAACATATTTCTAAGCTCCCTTTAAAGTTATTACCGTAATTTCCGGTAAAATACCAACTCTTCCGGGATAACCAATATAGCCAAATCCTCGGTTTACATAAATGTATCTTTCTTTTTTCTCATAAAGACCAGCCCATTGATCATACAAATATTTAGCGGGGCTCCACTTGATAAAACCCGGTATTTCCACACCCATTTGCATACCATGTGTATGTCCGGAAAGGGTAAGATGGATATGCTGCTGATGTTTCAATACCTCTTCGTCCCAATGCGTAGGGTCGTGAGTCATCAGTATTTTAAAATCATTTTCATTTACTCCCTCAGTGGCTTTATTCAGATTTCCATACCGGTGCTGTTCCTCTTTACTCCAATTTTCTACCCCGATAAGCGTGATATGTTGTCCGTCCTTTTCAATTTTCAGATTTTCATCCAACAAAAGCCTAAAACCAATATCCTTATGAACGTTTTTGATCTGCTGTAAATTTTCCGCTTTTGCTTCTTCACTTTCCCATCTGGAATAATCCCCATAGTCGTGGTTGCCCATAACGGAATATTGCCCAAACCGAGCTTTGAACTTGGAAAAGGTTGGCTTCCAATCATTCATTTCGTAAGCAAAATTATTTACTAGATCGCCTGTAAATAAGAACAGATCACTTTTTTGCTCATTGGCTAATGTAATCCCACGCTCTACATCTTCAACACTTCCAAAACTACCTGCGTGAATGTCGGATAACTGCGTAATGGTAAAACCGTGAAAAGCTTTTGGCAAATCCTTAAAGCGTATTGTTACCCTGTGTACTTTGTAATCATAGCGACCTTTACCGATTCCCCACAACATTCCCGTAAACGGAATGGCAGCAATACCGAGAGCTAACTGACTGATAAATTTCCTACGACCTTCGGAATAATAAGTGAGTTCAGGCGTTCCTCTTGAACGCCTGAACCTGTTAATTACATAATGAACAGAACGGGTAAGATCCTCAACCATTAGAACGGGAATAGCTATCAGCTTGGGCAGTATAAGCAATAACATCAATCCTGTTATCCAATAGGTTATTTTTATTGTAGTTGCAGTAGACTGACTTGTTCCTATTCCATACATATAATACAACAAGAAGCCAATCAAAGCTATATAAAAGAACCAGTATCCCCACAAGATAACCCTGTTTTTCGTAACCGTTTTTACAGCTTGAAAAAAGTACGCACTTATGATAACTAATACTATAACAACGGTTATAATCATATAGCTCTATATTTCAGATGATTACAAAATTAAAAAAGTGAATTTAATAAATAAAAAAACTATCCAGCATCTCAAATTATTTACTGTCTAATTCAACAATATTATTTTGCTGTTAATGTTTGAACAAGCCGTTTTTATCTATATTAATAGGAGGCATATAATTGCTCAAGGCATTTGCTTTGGGAATAATATTTTCAATCCTGTTCAAATCATCCTTACTCAACAAAATGTCCGTTGCTCTCAAAGAATCTTCAAACTGACTTTTTGTTCTTGAACCCACCAATGCCATGATATCTTCGCCCTGAGCCAATACCCACGCAATGGCAAGCTGGGCTAAAGTAGCTCCTTTTTCATCTGCTATCTGCTGTAGCTTATCCGTAAGGGAAAGATTCTGATTGATGTTTTCCAATGCCGATGCGGGAGCGAAATGGCTAAGTGCAGATAATTTCTGCTCAGGAGCACTTCCACCCAAAATACCTGAAAGAAGTACGCTGAAACCTACGATACCAATACCCAGCTCTCTCGCAGTCGGAATGATATTATCTTCTATCTTTCTGTTCATTAGAGAATAAGCTACTTCTACCAGACTGATTGGATGCGTAGCATTTGCCCGGCGTAAGGTATCGGCATCTACTTCGGAAATACCAATGGTTCTTACATAGCCCTTTTCAACAAGACGGGAAACGGCTCCAATGGTTTCTTCTACCGGAATATGGGGATTAATGCGACACGGTTGATATAAATCTATGTAGTCCAGCCCCAATCTTTTTAGTGAATAGGCAAGGTAATTCTCTACCAGCTCAGGACGAACATCAAATCCGGACATTCCCCCTTCTATTGTTTGTATGGCCCCAAACTTTACCGAAACAAATGCTTCTTCTCGTTTACGTCCTTTCAATGCTTCGCCAACGATGGTTTCACTAATTCCTGCGGAATAAAAATCGCCCGTGTTTAAAAAATTAACACCATTGTCCAATGCGGTATGGATAGCAGCTATTCCCGCTGCTCTATCCGGAGCCATTCGCATTGCTCCCAAACCCAATTGTGAGATACCATTTCCTATGTTATTTCCTACTATTTTTAATTGTTTCATTTTTTTATATTTATTTAGTATGAAATGCGATGGCAAACTGTCCTGCAAAATCTTTTAGTTTCACTTCGCCCAAAACCGGACGATGTTGCAGGTAGTCTTCAAATAAAGTTCCATTGTTCCTTGCTATGTTCATTTCCACAAAGGCCCTGGCTGATTTTTCGGTCATTCCCAGTTCTGTCAATGCTTTGAGCATCGCCTCATCAGGAATTTTTATCCATTTCACATCTGGGTTTCCAATAGCCTTGCCGATTGCACTTGCCAGTTCGTCACTTGTAAATTCATCGCTGGCAACGTAGCGTATTTTTCTTCCTTCCCATGGTTGCGTTAATTCCTCGGAAGCAACTTTTGCGATGTCCATAGTCGAAACCCAGGGTTCCTTTTCTTCCGTTTTGTAATTGGTAAAAATGCTGTTCTGGGATTTTATAGTCGGAATGAATGCAAGTACATTGGAATAGAACGATACCGGACGAAGCGTACAAATCGCAATATCACCGGGAAGTTTATTCAGTGTTTGTTCCGAATAATAGTGCATTGCCAGTATACCCGTACCTTTATCTGTATGGGAACCGAGGCTGCTCAAATGGACTATTTTCTTTACTCCGGAAGCTATTATTGCCTGGACATAGTTTTCGGTAAGCTGGCTGTAATTTTGATAAACATCCACACTTGGATCAAATAGGTTGACGGTTGGTTTCATAGCATATACGGCATCGGCTCCAGTAAATGTCTGTGTTAGAAACTCAACGTCATCAATTGTTCCTATGGCCGCTTTGGCACCCAATTCTTCAATTGTCTTTTGTCGTTCAATGTTACTGCTTACGACCGTTACATTGTGTCCCTCTTTCAGCAGTCGTTCGGTCAGGGGTTTGCTGATATTTCCCAATGAACCTGTTACTATGATTTTCATACGTTATCTGTTTTTTCAATTGAAATGATGGGTTGGTCGATGAACCACAACCAACTACCGTCAGCTTGTTTTCTGCCTACCTCAGCCGTTACAAATCCATTTGGTAGTTTTGTGGATGTGAGGGCGATATCCCCGTTTACGATAGGTAAGCTGTGGGTTACGCCCTCAAATTTTGGTGTTACTTCCATCAGTTTTGCAAAAAAGGCTTTTATTTCATCCTTCCCGCGGGCCGCGGTATGTTCGTGGCTTGTTATGATGACGGCATCTTCCTCATAGACGGAGGCAATTCCTTCAAGGTCTTTCGAGTTGAAATGTTCCAGAAATAAATCTGCGACTTCTTCAGGTTTATATGCTTTTTTCATTTTATTCTGTTTTTAATGTTTATACTGAATGATTTTTTTACTGTCTTGCACCGCCATTTACTATGATGTGCTGTCCACTGATAAAAGATGCCAGATCTGATACCAGTAATTCGGCAGCGTTGGCGATGTCTTCAGGTTGTGCCATACGTTTCATCGGGTTATGTGCCTTTGCAAAGTCCACGAAGCCGCCTGTTTCGGGCATTTGGGCAAAAAGACCTGTATTTTGAACCGCAAAAGGAACAATGGTATTTACGGTTACGCCCCGGTGCCCAATTTCCATCGCTAATACTTCCACGAGGTTATTGACTGCTCTTTTACTACCACCATAGAGAGAAAATCCTTCAACCGGAAAAAATGCGGTTGTTGATGATATGGCAATGATACGTCCGTTATCTTCCACGTGTTTTGCGGCATTCTTTAGGGTAAGAAATGTCCCCTTAGTGTTTACGGAAAGTAAGAGGTCCAATTGTTCATCGGTTAGTTCGGTCACAGGTACATTTGCCAATTGGATACCGGCATTCGCTACTACAATATCAATTTTCCCAAAAGCATTTTTTGCTTCGCTGAACAGTCTTTCAACATCTTCAGATTTGCTGATATCTGCCTGGACAGCTATGGCTTTAATGCCTTTTGCATTAAGGCCTGCAATAATTTCATTGGCCGCAGAAGTATCTTTATGGTCGTTCAAAACGATATTTGCCCCTAACTTGGCATAGCGTTCCGCTATCGCTTTTCCCAGTCCGGTAATCGACCCGGTAATAAGGGCTACTTTGTCTTTTAATGAATACATAATAGTAAACTGGAATTGATTTGCAATATTTTTGTCGCTCTTTGTGACTTTATATTACAAAGCTCTACAATCATCAAAAAACAGATGTAGCCCAATCTACTTTTGTTGTAGGTATATCTGAAGTAAGGTTATTTTTAGCAAGTTGGGAGTTCTATTAGTACTAATGGTTTTGCGGAGTAGAAATCCGAAAGTTGGATTTTCATGTTTTACTCATATTTTACCGAACTGCTTGTAGCCACCATTTTATCCGCTTGTTGGTTAGTTGAATGATTGTCTAAATTTCAACGGAGTCAGGTTTGTTTTGTTCTTAAATAATTTACTGAAGGATTGCGGATATTCAAAACCTAACTGATACGCAATTTCGCTTACGGACATACCTGTTGTAGATAAGAGTTCTTTAGCTTTTTCTATGAGTTGATTTTGGATATGCTGTTGAGTGGTTTGCCCTGTCAGGTTCTTAAGCATATCGTTTAGATAGTGAGGCGAAACAAACAATTTTTCGGCAAAGTATTGAACTGTCGGCAATCCCGATAGACCTTCTTTCTGGTAATACGCAGTAAGTAAACCTTCAAACTTTAAAAACAAATCGTTAGAAGCTGTTTTTCGTGTTATAAATTGACGATTATAGAATCTATTGCAATAATTTAGCAACAAATCGATATGTGAAACCACAACGTCTTGTGTGTAATTGTCTATCATTGCTTCGATTTCGTGCTGCAAATTTTGCAATAATCCATAAATAACGGTTTCCTCCCTTTCCGAAAGATGCAACGCCTCATTGGCTGCGTAAGAGAAAAATCCATATTCCTTTATACGCTTTGCCAACGGATAGTTTTGAATAAAATCAGGATGAAAAACCACCATCCAACCTTCAACATTTGTAGAGCTGTCTGCTTCTATGGAAAACATTTGTTTGGGCGAAAAAAAGGTCATTATCCCATTGTCATAATCATAATACTGCTGTCCGTATTTTATTTTTCCATCGAAATTTTTTTTCAAATAAATCGTATAGAAATTATAAACAATTGTTTTTATATCGTCAGGACTTTTGAAAACAATATCGTCCAAACTTACAACACTCACCAAAGGGTGTGTCGGCTTTTTGATTTTCAGAAAATTGTGAATTTCTGAAACCGAGTTCAAAAAAAATGGTGTATTTTTCTTCATTGTATAAAGTTAAAAAAATAACGAAAAACTAACCGTTTATCCGTTGTTTTTGATGTCACAAATTAACCCCCTTTCATTACTTCTTCCGGATACCGCCCACCTGTAAACTGTTCATTATAACCTACTTCAAAACCAAATTTTGTAGCAATGATATACTTATATTTCCATTGATAGCTTTGCAATCAATCTTTCGTTGAGCAATAGCCCGTAGATTGTGCAGAAACGGATTATTTAGGAAAAAGAACGGGTCCTTTAAAAAATGCTCCCCCGTTAATATCCGTACGCACACCCAAATCGCATAAGGTCATCAAGCCACCTTCTCCTGATATTGTGGCTGCAGTAACAAAGCTTGCCAAATCGCTGTTTACGAAGACGAGTAGAGAGGCAATCTCCTCAGGTAGGGACTCTCTTTTGATCACGCCAAAGTAATTGTGCATAAAATCGTCACTTCCCATAAATTTAACTACCCCTTCCAGTAAACCGGTTTTTGTGTGACCAGGCATTACGTTATTGATCCGGATTTCTTTCTCATAATATTTTTCGCTTTTGGCAGCTATTATACAGGCCAAAGCCCGTTTGCTTATTGCATACGAGCCGACGGGATCCATATTTTGTTCATTCGCTCTGATAAACTCCAAGGCCCAATCATAGCTGGCATGAATCATAGGAAAATACTCATGCTTCTGCGTAATCCACCCGCGACAGGCACCGGAGGTGATAAATGCTATGGCTCCGCCCCATGCCATCCTGTCAAACAAATAGTTGTCTAGCATATACTTATAGGAAAGGAAGTTGATTTTGACAACCAATTCCGCTGTTTGCCCGGGACCTACGCCTACAATACCCGCCACCCCAAAAAATTTGTCAATCGTTGGTGGCAACTTTTCAAAGGCCTTGTCGATAGACTCCCGCTCCGTAAGGTTAACTTGGATATACTCCATTCCCGCAATGTCACCGGGCACCAGATCTAAATTATAAACTTTCGCACCTAAGTCAAGGAGCATTTCGACAGTTGCTTTTCCCATTCCGTTTGATCCTCCCGTTACCACACAAGTCTTGCCAACATAATTAAAATAATCTTTCATAATCTTATATTTTTGGTTTACAAATTCACGCCTTTCATTACTTCTTCCGGATACCGTGCACCCGTTTCAGTTCCTAATGGAACAATGCTTTCCAAACGGTTCAAATCTTCTTCTGTAAGCAATACATTGGTAGCTTCAATATTTTGTTCTATATATTTTACTCGTTTTGTGCCAGGAATGGGAACGTGTCCTTTTGCAATTGTCCATGCAATGGCAAGTTGTGCCGCAGTAATGTTTTTCTCGGCTGCCACTTTTTTTATTTCATTTACCAATTCTAAATTTTTATAAAATTGCTCACCTTGAAATTTTGGAAAAAATCTCCTGAAATCTCCTTCCGGGAAATCTTCGGGTTTTTGAATTTCGCCACTTAAAAAGCCTCTGCTTATTGGCGAATAGCATACCAGGGTAATGTCTAATTCTTTTAATGTGTCTGTTATTCCTAATTCTTCAATTTGTCTTTCAAACAATGAGTACTCGGATTGAACGGCTGTAATGGGATGGATTTTGTGTGCTTTTTTGATGGTTTCTGAACCTGCTTCCGAAAGTCCGATGTATTTTACTTTGCCCTCTTTTACCAAATCTGCCATTACCGCAACGGTTTCCTCAATAGGTGTATTGCTATCAACACGATGTTGATAATACAAATCAATATAATCTGTCTCAAGATTTTTTAAAGAACGTTCTACAGACTTTCTGATATAGTCTTTGCTACCATTTACTTTTCCTGTAATACTGCCTTCATCATTTATTTCATTTCCGAATTTTGTAGCAATGATATACTTATCTCTGTTTCCTTTGATTGCCTTGGCTATCAACCTTTCGTTAAGGAAAGGTCCATATATATCTGCCGTATCTAAAAAATTGCCGCCTAATTCCAATGAACGATGAATGGTAGCAATGGCTTCTTTTTCGTCTGCTTTTCCATATTGATCGCCATAACCCTCAATAGGGGTCATGCCCATACAGCCAAGCCCTATAGTCGGAACAACAAGTCCGTGACTTCCCAAATTTACTTTTTTAATGTTGCTCATAAATTTATTTTTTAATACTTGTTGTAAAGTTCAAAATATTGCTTCTGAAAAAAGTATCTAAATCGGGTGAAGTTGTATCCAAATGATAGGTCAATGATTTTTAATTGTCACTTGGTTGAGTAGGGTTTGGCAGCTTAGCGAAGGAGCGGCAATAGGGAACGACAACTTCAGTGTTGAAAGGACGACAATCTATGCTATTCTAATGTCGCCCTTTTAAATCGTTAATAAGTTATCAAGACGCTTTAAAATGTCTATCCACAATTTATCTTTCATTGTCTTCTTGAAATATCCGAAATGGTCGATTTTTTTCAATCCAAATTCTTTTGGAGTTAGTTCTGTAAATGTAATTCCTTTTTCACTATTTAAATTTCTCCAAAATGCTTTCGTATTTTTTGCATTGGAAATAGTATCGTCAGTCGAGTAATAAACGTGAACAGGGAATTTTAAGTTTTTGAAATGTCCTCTCGGAACGGTTTTTCCGTAGAATTTTTCATTGAAAAAGTAATCTTCTTTTTCTAACCAGTCACGCCATTCAAACACCACTTTTTTAGGAAGATTTTCCATTAATCCGTAAGGTTTTGCTTTTACAAAGCCATTGAGCAAGGCACTAACCGGTGAAAAAACATAGAAAAAGAAATAGGCTTTCATCCTGTATCCAAAAGGCATGTTTGGATAGTAGCCTGATGAAACGGCAATGTTTATATTCCCTTTGACATTCTCCAGGTTATCCATAAAACCAATTTGCTGACCACCTGCACTATGCCCAACGAAGAAAAAAGGCAGGTCTGGAAATTTGTTGTTGAGATACTTTTTTATGGCCGGCATATCTTTAGTACCATAATCGGAAAACGTATAACTGCTGTTTTTCAAGTCATCGCCTTTTTCGCTTCCCCTGTAATTCCATAAACAGCACAGATAGCCGTTTTCTGCCAGATAAGTCAGAAACGACAAATAAAACTCTTTCTTTGTAGCTGTTCCGCAATTGAATTGCACAACGGCTTTCGGATTTTCAGGAATCAGCAATGTCCCTTTCAGCTTTACTCCGTCTTCACATACCGTCTCAAAATTTTCTTTTCTCATAATTTACACGGTTATTATAAGTTCCTCCAACATCATCTGCGTCATAAGATCAAAGTCTGATTTACTCTTTTCAATTCTTGCAAACTGAGCCACTGCCATTAAGCTTGCGATGATTTGTTTTGCTTTCAGTTCGTGGCTTGCGATTGGTTTAAAAATGCTTTGAGTTTGCCCGTCTCGTAGTATGGAGGCTGTCCAGTTTATTAATGTACCCGAAAACGCTAAAATTTGCTCCCGTAACGACTCATCCAATGTATTGATATCCGAAGTCATAGCGCCTGCAATGCATACTTTCCTTTCAGCAACAAGTCGTTTATAGTAAAGAAATAATTTGCCGATTTTCTCTATCGGAGTTTTTCCGTTTGTTCTTGCAATGGTTTGCTCAAAAGCCTGTTGGTGTTGTTGGACAACGGCAATGCCCAAAACACTTTTGGTAGAAAAGTGATAATGGATGGAAGATGTCTTGATGCCTATTTTCTCCGAAATATCTTTATAACTAAAAGCATTATACCCTCGTTCAACTATTAGGGTATTGGCTGTATCAATAATCCGTAGTCTGGTATCCATCTTTATTTCAATTTAAAGCATGTTCATACGCTATAATGTCTTTCCGTAACCAATCAGGGATGTTCATTGATTTTTTAGCATTAATATCTACCATAACGTTAGTGCTTTTGCCTTTTGCGTGGATTATTTCAGTACCGTCTTTTGCTATACTTATTATCAGGTATTCCATTTCAAAGCTTTTGTTGGAAATGCTACTGGTTCTCACCTTAACGGACATGTCGATATTTTTCAATGTTATCTCCTTGATATAATCACATTCCAAGTGTGCAATAACAAACATATTTTTATACCAATCCCATTGCGGACTTGCGACAGGCATATATTGCCCTCGGGCAATCTGGAAATATTCGAAATAGTAGATGTTGTTGACATGTCCAAGAGCATCTAAGTCATTCCAACGCATGGATACCGGAATGGAAAATCTGAAATTATCGTTCATGGGTTCTTTATCTTATTATTAGGTTTTAAATCAGCTATATTTTTGTTGGTGGAATTTACAAATAGGTACGGATTGCATCAGCCATTTCATCAGGTTCTTTTTGGGCACTGATTTCATCAATCATTTTTCCCTCTGCGTCAACAAAGAAAAATTTATCAGGATGAATAATGATATATCCCAAATGGGATTCCTTTTTCTGCTCGATCACATATCCGGCCGGGAATTTGTTTATTACTGAATCAATTTCAGCTTTGTGTCCCGTCACACCAATAAATTCATCGTTAAATGTTTTTGCAAAACGTGAAGCATCTTTGGGAGTGTCGTGCTTTGCGTCTACGCTGACAAAGATCAATTGCACATGAGCACGTTCTTCAGGAGTGAGCTGTTTAAATGCAGAAGCCATTTTGCTCATACTGACAGGACAAACATCACCGCATTTGGTGAAGCCGAAATAAATTAGGTTTAACTTTTTAGGCGAATCGCTAAAAGTCCAAACGCCCTCTTTTGAATGAAGCGAAAAATTGCCTCCATAAGCAACGCTGTCAAATCTTTTCCAAATCAAAAGAACCATTACAGCGAAACAAAGAACAAAGATACCTGCTTTTACCTTTTTATTCATATTGTCGGCTTTTATTGGAAACGGATAATCTTCCTCTCACAAAATTCCCTGTCAATGAAACGCCAACGCCTACAGCAACCGTGACAGCTAAAATTGTCCAACTTATTGCATCGGCTCCCAAAATAAAAAAATTCTTATTCCAGATTCCCCAAACGGGAAATGTGGGACCTAACAAATGTACTTCCGAAAAAGCTGCTGCAACCAATAAACCGTTGACTACAGTAGCCGTAGATGCCGAATTTTTGTTCTTTTTTATCAGATATAGAGCGATGAAACTTGGTGTATATACACTGATATTTACGATCCAAACCAAAAGAGGAATGGTATAATCCCAACAATACGCCTGTCTAATGTGGTCTGCATCATGTACAAGAACCATAGCAATCATTATCAGATTGGCACGTATTAGCAATGTTTTGTTTTTATTATCTACCATTTAAATAATATTTTTAGATTTAAAAATTAGCAGTAAGGAATTTGTTGTTAAATCTATCTACTTATAGATAGGTAAAAATAGTAAAAAAACATTCTGAATAACTGATGTTACGCAGCGGTTTTGTTAAAATTGATATTTGGTGTTGATAACTTGTCTAACTGCTTCCAAGCTGCCTTAGTAGCAGTAAGCCATATTTCACTTTTCATGGCATAATGATTTTTACTGTTCCTGATTTTTAACCTTTCAAGTTTCATATACGCTATCATTGATGCCGTAAAATGAGCTTGTTGTGTTTGTATTGTTTTCGCTGGTGCTTTGGCAAAAGCGGCATTGTTTTTAATGGAGCGGAAAAACTCCTCTACTTTCCACCGTTTTTGATAGATTGTAGTAAGGCTCTGGTAATCTAAGTTTAAATCACTTGTAGCTAGATAAAGCGTACCAGTACTACCATCTCCGTTTTTGAAGACTTGCTTAGTTATCAATATAGGGTTGCTATATTGTTTTAAATAAACTGACATGGTACGCTCTTCCAGCGTTAAGGATTCAATACTTTGATAAATGCCCTTTGCTTTATCTTCTTCACTCAATGCTACGACCCGGTTTGATTTAAGAGCCATTATAAAACCTGAATTGCAGTCTTGCGTGATACAGCTCATATTCTCTGATGATGAAAACCAGCTATCTGCTAAAACATACTTAAAACCTACGTTGTGGTTTGCGTGGACCACCATGCGGCGCATCATTTCATTCTTGGTTTCTTTACTTTTAAAAGAAGGTTTTCCTTTCTTGCCCAAAACGGCTACATCTTTCTTTACAAACTCAACACCTACAGGAAGACCCATATCATACTTGGGGCTATAATAATAGGAGCTTACAAAATTTACGCCTTTAACGCTTTTACCACTGCAATGGTCGTAGTGCCAATTTATTAAAGGATTGGTTTTTGTGTGTTTTTTGGGCTCAATGGAATCATCAATAATTAACAACCCTTCTGATGAACTAATTTCTTGAACCATAGATTTGGCTTCTAACCATAAGGTTCTTGAATCTATTTTGCTAGATAAAAAACGTGTTATTTGGTCATGACTTACCCTATTATCTGTCACTAATGACAAACCTGTTGCTGTACTATAAGTTGGCGTTACCAACAAATAGTCAGTATATAAATCTAAAAGGTTATTAACATTCATAAATGAAATTTAATACTTTTGTGCGTAACATCAGTGAATAACTTAAAATAAAACCATTTTGATAAATATTGATTTTTTAAAATATCATACAGAGCACTACTTCTTTCTTGTAATAGCTGTGAAATCAAGCTGTCTCTAATCAATTTCTATTATCAGTATTTCAGAAACTGCTTATCATTTCCTTACATCTAATCCAATTTCTTCAATTCTGCTACACAATTCAGTAATTGAGATAATCCGATGAAAGTTAAGGTTTCTACCTTTGGATTATCAAAATTATAATAGATATGCAAACAAAAAATTAGTAACTCAATGATTAGGTTGTATGGGAATGACCATTTTAGGTGGAGCGGACATTTATGGGAAATCGGACGAAAAAGAAGCCATTGCCACCATTCATCGTTCACTTGAATTGGGCGGTAATTTTCTCGATACGGCCGATTTATATGGTCCACATTTGAATGAGCAATTGATAGCAAAAGCCATTGCGGGAAAACGTGACCAATACATCATCGCTACAAAATTCGGATACGAAATTGATGATAATGGCAAGATGATCTGGAAACTCAATGCAAGCCCTGACTACATTAGAAAATCCATCGACCATTCGCTTAAAATCCCAATATTAGTGATAGTAATTTTCTGTTGTCCATTGCCCGTTTTTATAATTTATTTAGTCTTAAATAGTTCAACATTTACAACCAAACATTCCAAGGAATCATATATAAAATAATAAGTAGTCCTAACGTATAAAAAATACCGATCCGTTTAAACTTTGCTTTGCTCTCTGCAAATTTTTTTGACTTCCTATAACCTAAAGTGATGAGCACAAACGCAATCATCATCATCAATGGGTGTTCTACCGCATAAAACCGGGCTACTGTGTTTTTCATGGTTTCACCTGAAAGGTTAGAAAACCCGAGCGGCGAAAGGAAGTATAAAATAAATCCAACCAGTAACTGAATGTGAGTGCCCACCATTCCGATTATGGCAATGATTTTAGAACGGTTGGTAAATGGTTTGGACTGCAAAAATCTAATCCACGAATAAATAATGGCAATCAGCAAAAAAGCTAATGCATAATATGCCAGATAATGATGAGATGTTTTGAAAAAATTATACATATTTTTGATTTTTTTGTTTTTATTCGACTATAAGAACGCCGTTCATCATTCCGTAATGTCCGGGAAAAGAGCATAAAAAATGATAAGTTCCTCTGGGCGGTGTTAGAAATTCTATTGTATCGCTTTCGCCCCCGCCAATCATTTTTGTATATATGATTACGTCTTTCTGTAAATTGTACGGAATATCGTAATCGGGTGCTTTGGCTGTTGCACAACCATTGCCAAATTCGGCTAAATCAACACCTTTTTTCAACAACACAAAATTGTGTCCCATCGCTGTTTTGGGCATTGTTCCTATATGTTTTAAGGTAAGTTTTACAGTTTGTCCTAACTTAACTCTGATTTCGCTCTTATCGAACTTCATATTGTCATCTGATTGAAGAACCACATTTACGGTATCGCCTGTTGGCACTACTTCGGGTTCGGCAACTGTTTCAGTGGTATTGCCTGCCTGATTTTCAGACGGAGTTTTATTGCTGCTATTACCACAAGATGCCAAGAACAGTGCAGCATACAAAAGAAAGTTTATTCTGTTCATCATTCCTGAATTTAATTTTCTGGGCCAAAATTAAGCTGCACAAACAGGAATGGCTGGTGGGAACACACTCTTTGTTAGGACAAATCGTGCATAATGAAATTTCGGTATTGGGTTGGGGTTTTGCCTGTTACTTTTTTGAAAATACGTGAAAAGTAAGACGGATCTTCAAAATTAAGTTCGTAACAAATCTCGGCAATGTCCTTTGAGGTTTCCCACATCAATAACTGACTGTGCAGAATGGCTATTTCAGTAATCATTTCTTTTGCACTTCTATGGAATAAGGCTTGAATACATCGGTTGAGATAATTTGTCGAAATCGCTAATTCGTCAGCATAAAATGCAACACTTTTTTCTTCTCGGAAGTTGGTATTTGCCAACTGTTTGAACTTTATGGCGATTTGCTGATTTCTTGGTAATACTTTACCCGTGTTGGATAATTCAAGTGTTTTATAAACTAATGCCTGAAGTAACCCCAAACTGATTTTTCTATTCGGCTTTTCCATGCTTACTTCTTCGTGAAGCAACCGACAAATGCCAACCGTCCAATCCGTTTCGTTGCTCAACGGCGAAACAGGTTGAATTTGGGATAGGTTTAAAATAGTTTCGGTATTGAAAATAGCACTCATTGTTTTCTTTTCTATCAGTAAGAAATACCCTTTGAGGTCGCTTGAAACAGCTTGGATAGAATATACCGTTCCTTCGGAAATGAAAATAACGGACGGAATATTTATGCTTATTAGTTCCGTACTGATTTGCTGTTTGATGCTTCCCGATTTAAGGACAATAAGAATGTTATAATCTAATCTGATTAAAGGAAATGGAACAACTAAATGCTTTTTAATGATGCTTAACGGATAAATCTGCGAAGGGGTTTTTTGAAACTGAAATGTTTCAGGAACATCTTTGATAAACTTCTCCTTAAAATTTTTTATTGTTGTAAGAGCTCTTAACATTCTTAAATTTCTTTACAATTCGATATTACAAATATCACTAAATTCTTCTTGTAGCCTTATCTGATAATTCAAACTGTAAGCAAAAGGTCAGTTTAAGTCACCCACTTTTTCCAATCGTTCTCTTACCAAGGGGATCACTTCTTCTGCATACACCCTGATCGCCTTTTTTACAATGTCGTGGGGCATTGTCGCTAAAGGCATCTGCGGCCAATATGATAGCAGGTGATGAAGCAGCAAAATCGGAACGGTGGTGTTCGCCTACACCGTAAAAATCAATACCCGATTAGTCTGCCAGTACAATATCTTCGACTACTTGTCGAATCCGTTCTGCCTGGGAAATTGTAATGCCCGAATGTGGATCGGGCATCACATCGGCAAAAGTGGAAATGCCGAACTCGAATTTATTTTTCATTCTTTTATTCAAATATTATTTAACTGCTTTAAGGAACATTCCCAGGAGAGAAATGATTAATCACATTTTCCATCCGGTGTGCAAATTTGCCCGTCAATAATATCCAACTTTGCTTCGGGATTATCCTTTTTCCATTCGGAGAATGATTTCTCCAATGTTTGTAAAAAGGCTTGAGGGTCTTGTGCTCCCGATACTGCATACTTCCTGTTGAACACAAAAAAAGGTACCCCACGAACACCTGCCTGCTGTGCTTCGTAAATATCTGCCCGCACTTCTTCTGCATAACTTCCGTTTTCCAACACCTCTTTTAATGCACCGGCATCTAGTCCAATGGATGTACCTAACTGGATCAGTGTAGCAAAGTCACCTATATTTTTTCCGTCCGTAAAGTAGGAACGGAATAAAATCTCTTCCGCTTCATTTTGTTTACCGTTAGCTTTGGCAAAATGTAAAAACCTATGGGCATCTAGTGTATTAACGGCAAGGGTTTTGTCAAAATTAAATTCCAGACCAACTTGTTTTCCCGCCTGGGCCACTTGGGCGTTCATTGCTTTTGCCTGGGCCGGGTCTATACCTCTTCTCTCGACCAGCATCCTTTCAAGATCATTGATCACGCCTTTTTCAAGTTCGGGCATTAGCTGATAACTTTTCCATTCTATTTCAATGTTGTTTTTATCAGCAAATTGGTTCAATGCGGTTTCAAATTTCCGTTTTCCGATGTAACAGAATGGACACATTACATCGCTCCAAATTTCTATTTTCATTTTACTTTCTGTTTTAATGTTTATGTTCTCAATAGTTTTCTTTTCTTCTCCAAAACTCTCAGAGGTTGCCTGTCCAGAATCAGCCAATCCAAAAAATGAGAGTGGAATAAAAAGTATCCCGATTTTATAAACTATATATTTCTTTCAAAATATTCTTAAGGTTTTCTGGTTTTCTTCCTATCAGCTTCTCCATATCATTAGACTGTACTTCAAACTGACCTATTCTAATATCGGCCGAAAATGATGACAGGACATAAATTGCAGTATCAGGAACACCTATTTTTTGTAACGTTTCGCTAAATATTTTTTCATCAGCATCGGTATAGCTGACGGTTTTCCCCGATAAATCCGTAAGGATCTTGGCTATTTCTCCAAACGAAAACAAATCACTTCCTGTTAGGTTATAGGTTTTGTTTTCATGCCCGCTATCTAATAAGACAGTGGCAGTGGCTTCGGCCAAATCACGGCGAAGTACAAATGGTACTTTCCCATTTCCGGCAGGAAGAAATATTCCGTTGTCAACAGCTTTTTCACCCGCAAACAACGGCATAGCATCGCTATAAAGCGAGTTGCGCAAAAAGGTATAGGTAAATCCATTTTCGACAATGTAATCTTCTGTCTGAAAATGGTCTGCCGTAATCGGGTTGAGAGAACTGCTTGCGTCTTTTAATGCAACACCTGTATAGACAATATGCCTGACACCTGATTTTTTGGATGCGTCGATTACGTTTTTATGTTGTTGAAGCCGATGTTCGTCGAGTCCTGAAATCAACAAAACTTTGTCAATTCCCAGAGTGGCTTTTTCCAAGGACGCCTTATTATCAAAATTGCCTATACGAACTTCAACTCCTTTTTCAATAATTGATGTTGCCTTGTTGATATCTCTTACCAAGACAACTATTTGATTGGCGTTTACGCCTTTCTGTAAAAGAAAATCAATAGTTGTTTTTCCCAGATGTCCTGTTGCCCCTGTAATCAGTAATTTGCTCATTTCTTTTTTCAGTTTGTGTCTTTTATTTTTTTTACCAACTCTCCTAATGCAGGAAGAAATTCTTCAAAAAGGGGATTTTTTCGGTTTCTGATTGCTACTTCTCCCAATAGTTTCAATCCAACTATAAATTCGATGTTCTGCCTATTGTTTTCAAACCAACTTCTGTCTTTCGAAATGGATATGATTTCCATGAGATTGTCATGATTCTCAATATCAAATGTTATTGACTGATTGGGCGCAGTACCGTCTTTCAATTCTGTTTCCTGTAAGGTGACTTGGTATTTGTTGTTCTTTTTTGTGGCCATACGTTATATTTCAGGTAAGTTCATGTTCAAATAACTGTATAGCTTTATCAAGTGCATCCTCCTTTAATCCAGGTAATATTGTTCCTTCTACCCGAATAGCTTTTACATCCATTCCAAAAAAATCACCCAATAAAGTTTTTAGGTAATTTTCGGTATGATCCCAGGTTTTCATCTGCCCACTAGTGTATATACCACCGGTAGATATAGCTAAATAAGCTGTTTTTCCTTTAACCAATCCTTCAGGACCCGCTTCTGAATATGCGAATGTTTTGCCTGGACGGGCTATATAATCTATCCAAGATTTTAATGTTGACGGAATGCCGTAATTGTACATGGGCACGCCGATTACGACTACATCTGCTTCTAACAATTCTGCAATTGCCTCGTTTGACCTGTTTGTCACTTCAAGCTGCTCCTGAGTTTGCTCCTCAATAGGTGTGTACAATGTACTTTGATGAACTGCGTCATAATGGGGAAGCGGTTGTGCGGCTAAATTTCGGGTTATGACAATACTGTCCAGCTTTTCACTTTTTAATTTATCTACAATGGCGTTTCCTAAATTGATACTGAATGAATTCTCTCCTGCTGGACTACTGATAATATGCAATATTTTCATTGATATTGATTAACTCTCTTTGTTTGAATTTGTATTAATCTATAATTGTTTATGAGTTTACTTTGTTTCCTTTTAATTTTTGATAATATAGATAGGAAACGGCAAGAATACCCAAAAGTATAATTGGCAATACTGTTGCGAATGCACCATCTCCATTGGCCGCATGGGCAACGGAAGCGGATAGTGTAACAATGGTAAACCCCGCATAGGCAAAATGCTTGAAAGTTTGAGGTACAAAAGGCAGCAACAGTGCCAAAACCCCCATTAGTTTGGCAGTTCCTAATTGTATTCTGAAATAATCAGGATAGCCAAGATGGGCAAAAGTTGCCTGCATTTCAGGATTGGTAAAATAGTTGACAGCACTCATTGTCATCATCGCAGAAAATAGTCCCGTAGTTATCCAGTAAATGATTTTGTCTTTTTTCATTGCTGTTATGTTTTGGCTATTATTGTTGAAATTCTCCATTGATAGTAATGTCTACTGCGTCGCTTATCATTGGTGCTGGGAAGTTGGTGCCAATACCAAAATCTGAACGCTTAATTTCTCCCGTTAACTTAAAGCCGGCAGTCAGTTTTTTGGATTGTGGATGTTCTAAGGAGCCATTGTAAGTCATATCCAACACCACTTCTTTGGTGACCCCTTTTATGGTAAGATTGCCGGTAACTTTGTACTTATTTTTACCTGTACTTGTCAGACTTGTGCTTTTAAAGGTGATGGTAGGATATTTTTCTACCTCGAAGAAATCTGCATTTCTAAGATGCTCATCTCTTGCTTCAACTCTTGTGTTTATAGACAAAACTTTGATACTCGCATCTATCTGTGCATCACTGAAATCGGCTTTGTTGCTGGTGATGGTAGCCGTAAATTCATTAAAACCTCCTGACATTTCGGAAATTCCAAGATGTCCAATGCTAAATCCTACTTCGCTATGTGCCGCGTCCGATTTCCATAGGTTTGCTGTCGTAAATGCTGTAAGCAATAATGCAGCTGATGCTGCGATAGCTAATTTTAATCCTTTCATTGTTTTATTTTTAATTTAAAATCTATTATAAACAAATTTACTTACATTTGCTATATAATAGTAACTACTATACTTTTGTATATAGGTATCATAAAGTATAGCAAATAATAGAATAATGAAAAAAGATTTTAGCATCGCATCGCAAATTCATTCTGTAAAAAAATGTCCTGCAACATATATTTTAGCTGTAAAAGACACCATTAATGTTATTAACGGGAAATGGAAACTACCTATAATTAGTTCATTGTTGTTTGGAAAAAAACGCTTTAAGGAGCTGGAAAGAGAAATTCCTAAAATTACTCCTCGAATGCTTTCAAAGGAACTTCGCGATCTGGAAGCAAATGCTATGGTGAAAAGAACAGTTTATGATACCGTTCCTGTGAAGGTTGAATATAAATTGACTCCATCAGGAGAATCTTTTTCTAAAGTACTGGATGTAATGCTGGAATGGGGATTGGAGCATCGGGAGAAAACGCTGAACGATATTGAGCAGGAAGAAGAAGTAGGTGCTGATATCGTTGAAGGATAATTCAAATAGAAAATATTTAATAATGGTTGTTACACCTTACCTAATGACCTTTCAAAAGGTAAGAGTACAACCTTAGTCTTCGTTTAGAAGTTTCTTAACATCTTAATTCTTTTATAAAATTTTGGAAAATTTATCTTTAGGATAGTATACGATTTTTGTTGATTATAAAGTTTAAATAACTAACAGAATGTAGCAAGAAAATACTATTCTAAATTGTCAAACTGCTGCATTTTCAATCTACGTTCGGCAGGTATTTCAATAGCTTTTTTCGAGTTATAGTCATAACATACTATAGTAGACTTTCCTTCTGCTGCGATTACTTCGGGCTCATTGCCTCTTGACTTTGTAATTATCCAATTTAATTCAAAACTTTTTGTTCCTAACTTTGAACATCGGGTATAAACAGATACACTGTCGTCATATTCAATTGCATCTTTATAATCAATCTCGGTTCTTGCCATAATCTGACCATGCTGTAAATGCCAATCGGTATCAGTACCAAGCACATCGTCATAATATTTTAATCTCGCTAATTCTACAAAAGTTAAATAATTGGCGTGATTAACGTGTTTCATTATATCAACATCCTTCAGTCTTATTTGGATTTCAAATTTGTGTTTAAAGTTTTTCATCATTAGTTAAAGTATTATCTCCTTTTGGAGACCTATAATTGTACAACAAATGAACTAAAATTCATTTATATATGAAAGTGATATGGAAGAGTATTTCATAAAGTGTTAGCTAAAACACAATATGTGATAGGGCGTATTAAACCTGTAAAAACGCATTAATAATAAGAGGAAATCATTAAAAAAGTCATTTTTGTGTATTCCTTTGCGATTACAGCTGTACTAAATGCTGTAAGTCAGGATCATTGCTGATGCGCTCCATTTCACTTTCGATAATTCTCACGATGTCCAGCTTTACCCGCTTGTAATTTGCTTCAATTTCCTGCTTCATATTATCTTCTCCGTTTTCATCACTAAAGGATAATATTTGTGGTATTTTCTTGTATGCTTTGGTTTCAGTAGAAACCTTATCATTATCTACTACGATCTCCGCATGAAATATTTTTTGCTCAATACGCTCGTTAAAATTGTCAGATACCGCACCTACAAACATCCCCTGGGTAAGTGTTGAGATTTTAGAAGCAGGTATCAGGCTGTCCATTTGCGTGGAAATAGAGGTAGATTTATCATTGCGGTTAATGGTCATGCTCTGTCTTTTCTGCAACACCTTGCCGAAGCGTTCTGAAAGGCTTTTGGCCGTCTCGCCAACTACTTGCCCGGAAAAAACATTGCCCACTGTATTTTGGATGACCTTACTCTCTTTATCTCCATAGTCCCTTGTCAATTGTGAAAAATCCTGAAACCCCAAACAAACCGCCACCTTATTACTTCTCGCGGTGGCGATAAGGTTATCCAATCCCCGGAAGTAGATTGTAGGCAACTCATCAATGACAACTGAGCTTTTTAACTGTCCTTTTTTGTTGATGAGTTTGACAATCCTTGAATTATATAATCCCAATGCCGCTGAATAGATGTTCTGACGGTCAGGATTATTGCCAACGCATAATATCTTAGGCTCTTGGGGGTTGTTAATGTCCAGTGAAAAATCATCCCCGGTCATGACCCAATACAACTGCGGGCTAATCATTCTTGATAAAGGAATTTTTGCCGATGCTATCTGACCTTGTAATTGGTCTTGTGCGCCGCCCTGCCACGCATCCATAAAGGGAGATAGATAATTTTCCAAATCGGGATAGGAAGTCAGAATAGTGAAAACATCCGAATACTTTTTATTCAACAATTCAATAGCGTGGGGAAATGTGCAATATCTGCCGTTTTCATAGATTTTTAGATACCAAATAATGGCAGCTAAAAGAATGATTGGACTTTCTACGAAAAAATCGCCTTGCTTCTGTATCCAGCTACGGTTGAGGTTAAGCATAATGGTATAGGCAGCTTCGTAGGCATCCGAAATATCCGTCATAAAGTCGGGGTTGAGTGGATTGCATCGGTGGCTTCTTCTCGGATCGTCAAAATTGATGACATAAAATTTGGGCTTTACCCTGTACTTATCCCGATGTTTCAGTAAATGGTTGTAGGCAATTGTGGAAAGGTCGTCGAATTTGAAATCGTAGATATACATTGAGAAACCTTTCTCTATCTGCTGCTTGATGTAGTTGTTTACGATAGCATACGATTTTCCCGAACCTGGAGTACCGAGAACGATTGATGCCCTGAACGGATTAACAATGTTTATCCAACCGTTATTCCATTTGCCTTTGTAGTAAAATTTGGTGGGCAGGTTGATGGAGTATTCATTTTCCATCAGCTTGGTTTCCTGTTGGAAACTCTCGTTCTCGTTATTGAAAACATCGTCCATAAGATTGGTACGGAGCAAGCGGCTCATCAATACGCCCGCCATCAGCAAAGCGATATAACCTAATGAGATAGTAAGCATATAAAGAAATGTGCCTGTTGCCAGAGGTAGTTTTAGCAACGGTGTGTTCAGGAAGAACAGCACAAACCCAACGCCCAATCCCACGTAAATTTTAGGCCAGGTTATCTTCTCATTCTTTACACCCTTTGTTCCTAAGCAGCTTAAAGCCAACAAAACCAAAGCAAATGCTTTGGTATAAAGGGTATGTGAAAACAAACCCGCCGTTCGGTCGAAATTGCCTAATATCTTGTTGACTACCTCCAACGTCCAACCATGTTCTAAAAAGAAACCGTAGCAGAACCAATAAAGATGCATCAGCACCAAAAGAATACTGACTGCCCGCATAAAAGCCATTATCTTGGCAAGCCCTCTTAAATCGTCTTCTCCCTGCATTATTTATAGTTTTAAGTTCGGGCGTGAATTTAAAAGCTCTATGCAGTGGCCATAAGAATGTGGCAGCCAGAGGTGTTCTGTGGCAGTATTTGGCTAAATATTATTTTTGACCTCTTTGACGCCTTCTTTTTTTCTTCATCCTATTGGCAAAAGCCAATTCCTCGTAATCCTCGCCCTGAGCTTCCGGCAGCAACCCGCCCAAGCCGTCTATCCATCCGAAATCATCTATCGGCTGTGCTTCATTCAAGAAATCAAAAAGTCTATGGGTTTTTTCTTGCTCTACGAAGTTGCTGTTACTTTCAGTCGGTAATGTATTTTGTGCCATTGTTTTTTCAGTTTCCTGACGTTGCCCGACCGCTTGTTCTTTCCACCAATCATTAAAGACGTTGGCAGAAAGATTTTTATCCAATTGTGAGCCGTTCCAAACGGTACGGCTTTCGTGGTCTATAAAGGTCATGCCATAAATACGCCCCGCATCGTTGCGCCGTACTACGGTATTGATGCCCTGCTCCATCAGTTGTTTTTTAAAATCAGTTTCGTCGGAGGCTATGTGCATCGCTGCTTCGATGGTGTTTTTGAGGACGGCTCTTGCAGGACTAGCTTTCAGTTGCTCCTTAGCCTCTGCAAAATGTTTTTGGAGTTCGTCCAGTCCAGCATATTTGCCGAAACGTGAAGCCTTAAAAGGATTGCTCGCTTTTTCTCCCTGTTCGTTCAGGGCAAAATATACAAGTCCATTTTTTGGTTGTCCGTGCGATTCCCCTTTCACTTCCTCAGCCGTGATGTTGAAAAGTGAAAGCAAAGCATTGTACGCTCCCAGGCTTGGGTATTGGTAGTACTTAGGCAGGTGCCGTACCACCGATGCCATTTGGCTCTTGATATCACTGGTTTTGTAATCCACCGGACGGAATACCTGCCCGTTTCCTGAACGCTGCTTTTCCGTTGCAGGTACCAGCTTATATTCTTGTTCCAATGCCCGGCAAGCATCCATAGATCGAAGCTTCTCATAGCTGTCAGGAATCTTTTTCCCATAACGGTCAACGCAGGTCGATACAATGTGGATATGGGTTCGTTCAATATCATTGTGCTTAAAAACGATATAGGGTTGTTCACCATAACCCATACGTTCCATATACTCCTGTGCCATTTTTATAAACTGTGCATCATTGACCTTATCCGCAGGATCTGGGTTTAGCGATATGTGCAATACGGGCTTCTCCGTTCTTTTGTTAGCCATAAGGTAAGGCTCAAAAGAACGATGCAACTGTGCCACCGAATAATTACCATTCGGTGTTTCCATAATCCTTTGGGTGGCTAGCACCTGTCCGTTTTCCTTATCCACTTTAAGCTGGTTGTAGGAAAGTGCGCCTGTCATATTAGCCCCGTGACCAATTTTTGCTATCATTTTTCATCCTTTCTGCTGAGGTGTTTGACTTCAAATTCCTGTGTCAATTCCATGATTTTACGACACAAATTGGCCAACGCTGCCGTTTGTTTTTCCAGTTTAAAGAGGTAGGCAGCGGCTTTCTTTTCCGAAAAATTACGGTAGAGTATCTTCACTATCTGGTTATAATTGACCCCAACTGCCCTGAACTGACCAAAGAAAGTGGTCAATCTGGTATAGTAATCCATTGCGGCCATATCCACTTTTACACTTTTAATTGGCCTCTGAAAGAGTATGGAAGTAACAAACTGTGCTTTGTTGTCGGCTCCCGATGCTTCAAAAAGCGAAAGGAATTTGGCGTTTTCCTCGTCCGTAAGACGAAAAACATAACGGTGGATGCTCGGGTTTGCGATGGGTTTCCGTCCACCTTTGTGCTGTTTCTTTTTCTGTTGTTCCTTCATCACAAATCCATTTTAATATTCTACAAAACCCCGACTTCGGAGGGTGTTTTCCGGCTCCCTGCAAGGGCAAGTTGTTTTGGGGCACGGAATCCGTTTCGAGTGCCTCAAAACACAACTTGCCGTGTTCCGGTGAACACAATAATCCGCCCTACGGGACGGATTGGATGTAACAGGAAAAAACGGCCCGATGCCGTTGCTGTTATCCTCCGATTTGTTAATTCTGTTTTGCATAAATCTGTTACTAAAAATCATTTTACAAAGTAAACATCTGTATGTAAGAGTATTGCAAGGCGATACCCGGACAAACACTGCCTTTGAACGCCAAACACTGCCATACCTCATAGAGCAGGTAAATTATCTGCTTTATTTGCCTTACAGTTTTAATGCAGGCAATAAAAAATGTATGGAAACTGGAAAAGAAGTCGGGTTTGCAAACAGGCAGCTTTCCGTAAAAGCATAAAACTATAAAAGTGTAAAAGCATAAAAGCGGTAAAGCATTTTGTTTTCTGCAAGGTTTACAACCTACCGAAGCATACACCTTACAAAGCTGTAAGGAAAGCATAAAACGGTACAGGAACATTCCAATAAACCAATACTCTAATACAGGGAAAAAGGAATATTCCGATAAATAAATTTTCAAGCCTGTAAAACAGGTAAAGCGTGTAACAATAAATTTTTAAATAATGGAAACAAAGAAGAAGACCTTAAAAATCAGTTTCTCCACCCAAAAAGGCGGTGTGGGAAAATCGACAATGACCACCTTGCTGGCAAGTGTGCTCCACTACCGTTTAGGATATAACGTGTTGGTGATGGACTGCGACTTTCCGCAGCACAGCCTGACCAATATGCGGGAACGGGATAAGAAAACCATAATGCAGAACGACTACCACAAAAAGGCGGCGATGAAGCAATTTCAGAGCATTAACAAAAAGGCGTACCCTATTATCAAAAGCAAGGCTGAAAATGCTTTGGAGAGGACATCAGAATATGTAAGTCAATCGGCGGTTGAGCCGGATATTATTTTCTTTGACTTGCCAGGAACCGCCAACACCAAAGGGGTATTGACCACCTTAAAAATGATGGACTTTATCTTTTCGCCCATCACGGCCGACCGTTTGGTTGTGGAAAGCACATTGGGCTTTACCAAAGCCTTTCTTGAACTTCCGAAAACCATTGAGGGCAATGAGCAACAGGAATTGTGGCTGTTCTGGAACCAGGTGGATGGCAGGGAAAAGACAGGTTTGTACGAGGCATACCAAAGTGTCATCAAGGCACTCAACCTGCCCATAATGGGAGCCAGGATAATGGACAGCAAGCGTTTCCGAAAGGAAACGGACGATACCGAACGCTATGTGTTCCGGTCAAGCCTGCTGCCCGCCGAAACCCCACTGATGAAGGCAACCAAAATGGATTTGTTTGTCGAAGAATTTTTAAAAATCACGCATCTATAAAAGCATTCAACTATGAGTTCAGATAACAAAAACGAAGAATTTAAAAAGCCCGATGTTGATGAGGATTATCTGATGAACATCATCAGCGGTGATGAGCCGGTTGCACCACCCCGGAATAATCCGCAACAGGAAGAGCCAAAGGAAATCAAGCCCAAGCCCAGGGAAAGGGTCCGAAGCAGTTCGACAAAGAAAGCGGACTATGAGGAAACATTTTTAATCAACCGGTTCCCTTCAGGTCGTAACGGCAAGGTGGTTTACATACGTCCTGAATACCACGAAAGATTGTTACGGATAGTGCAATTGACAAGGGAAGAACGAACAACCCTTTACTCATACATCGACAATATCCTCGAACATCACTTCAGGGAGTACGGAGACGATATTACAGATTATTTCAATAAACATTTTAAACCCATTATATAGCTATGGAAACAATAATTGTGATTTGCCTGCTCATTGTGATTGCCCTGCTTTTGCAGGATAAGATTGTCATTCATAAAAGGTCGCAGGAAAAACCTACGCAGGAAAAAGTAAATCCGAACCTGCCCGATATTATGGGGCAGCCCAAGCCAGTAAGAAGCCATTCCCTGCCAAACACTGCCAATAAAAGCCAAATAACGGAACCGGAGATAAACCCCGATAATTTAGACATCGAATACGACGAGAATGAAAACGTCGGTATTCAAATTCCGCAGGAAGAACTGGACGAAGTTTTCAGCAATATGCCTGATTTGGAAGAAGAGGAAGAAGAATGGAACAGGTACGGAATATCCGGTGGCGATAACGGTTTTGCCCAAGGGGTTACCTACGACGAACTAAACTCCGTAGGGGCGTTGCTCCAAAAAGAGAATTTGGAACAGGCTCAAAAGGAAACAGCGGTAGCGTTAGTTCAAAAATTACAGGGAACCGAATTATTCAGCCTATTGGAAAATTCCATTGAGGGTGCTTCCCGAAAAATTGCCGAGCTTTTGGACAGCACACTCTCATCTGAAAGCGAGGACGGTTCTTCCACCTTGCGGAAAAATGATTTGGGTGACTTTGACATTGGGGAGTTTGTATAGACTCCTCTTTGTCTTTTTAAAAATAACGAAATATGGAAAGAGAACTACCGGAAATTAAAATTGAAGGAACAACGTTTAAATTTGATATAGACTGCATCGTCCTCATTGATAAAGACAACCCAAGTAATGAAATTACCTTTGAACATATGCGTGATGAGGGCACACACTACGCTTTCGAATATAGTGCCATTCATAAAAATTACCACAGTAGAAACGCACAATCATTTCCTGAATTATTACGCAATCTACAATCTGATACACCCGGGGTTGCCAATCCGCCCATTACGGTAGAAATTCCACGCATAGGAAAAATTGACCCGGAGGGTATGTGCCGCAAATATGGATGCTCCTTGCAGGATATCAATCAAAAATCCGATTTTGAAATAATGGTCAATCAGGATATATACAGCAGAAGACTGAACAGAGAACCTGTGACAATAGATTTAGCAGGAAAGATATATGAGGTGGATACAAAAAACAATTCATTACGTCCACAGGACGGAACGGGTAACGATATTTTTTTGAATGATTTTTACCACGACTATTATAATGACGATGCACAGGTTTACCTCTTGTTTTATGATATCAGAGAAAATAAAGTTGTAGATGTTATGCGTGATGGCAGCAGGGAGAAAACCGAAAATCGTATAATATTGGAAGTTCCTCATTTATACACGCTTGACCCCATAGGAGCTAATCGGGAATTTGGTTATAACCCTGAACACGGATTAATGTATGGCAATCTTAAAATGAACCACATCGCAAAGCCCGTACCCTGGCAATTGCTTGGCGTTAGGGTCGCCAGTGAAATCCCCTTTGACCTGAATGCCTGCGATATGCGTGTAAGCAAAGGGATGCTGCCTACTGTTGATATTGCAGGGCATACATTCTATGTGGATATACGAATGGATATGCTTCGACCTAAAGATGATTTTCTTTCAAAAGGTATTGTGTTCTCGGATATAGCCAACTATTACGATTTAGACAAAAGAACCTACACCATTCCATACAATCCGAAGACACACGAATTTCAGGAACCGGATTACCGGACTATCAAAGAACTTCCCAAAGATTTAATTGCTGTGCGGTTCCCCTCTGAAAGGCTGCTTGACAGGATTGGATGGAACAAGCAATACGGCTTTGAACTGACACACGGATTGGATAAGCAAGGCTTGAAATTGCAGTTTGAAGCAAAGCAAATACCCTGGAAAAAAACCTTTCTCGTTGATTTGATAAAAAGCAACCTGAAAACCGAAAAGAACCTGCAAAAAACTACTGAAAAACAACAGCCAACCCGAGTAAATAAAAACAAACCGAAAGGGCGCAAAATGTAAAATCGGAATACTGGTAACCGAACGTCAAACTGTAAAAAAGTTTGGCGTTTTTTTATGCTTAAAGGCTTCTTACAAAGCCACTGACAGCCAAACACTTCCTCTGACTGCCACTTTACGGTAACGCCTCTTTTTCCATAAGACATTTGTCCCGAAAGTCCGCAAGGTGCGGGATAAACAGTAACAAAATAATGTGTTTCAATTATGGAAAAACAAAGAAAAAAAATTTTGCTGGCAGCCGTGGCAATGCTGTCAGGAATTGGTGCGTTCGCACAGGGAAACGGCTCGGCA
>TARA_R110002096_G_scaffold13246_8_pt1 | contig 44335 bp, 34 predicted proteins | sample TARA_R110002096 | Tara Oceans TARA_R110002096 (sample SAMEA4397295) | marine metagenome | biome: Polar Biome; feature: [DCM] deep chlorophyll maximum layer (ENVO:01000326); material: water (ENVO:00002006), including particulate matter (ENVO:01000060) such as... | depth 35 m
ACCTTCCGGAATTTTCAGATTGGCCGGCATGCCGCCCACTGTTTTACGATAAGCTGCACGGCTGGCTGACAGCGCCGCCTCTGCGCGGATTTCCTCGGACACGGCCCGGGACAGGCGCGCTTTTGACTGCGCCACATCGGTACGGGTAATTTCCCCCACCCGGAACCGGTCTTCGCTGGCTTCCAGTTGCCGCTGCAACACGGCAACGTTGTTCTGGGTCAGCTGCAACACAGACATATCCGTCAGCACATTCATATATGCCGTAACGGAATCCAGCAACACCTGCTGTTCAACAGAGGTCAGTTGCTCCCGCGCAGCCTTGACCTGGTTCCTGGCTTCACTGGTGCCATTCACCGTTTTCATGCTACTGAAGACAGACTGACGAACTTCCAGTCCCAGACTTCTGGGGTTGGTGTCGCCACTTGTCGAAAATGTCTGCTGGCTTTTTGTATTGCGATAACCATAGTTGCCTGTGGCCGCGACCGAAGGCCGCCATCCGGCCTTGGCCTGGTTAATTGTCTCATCGACCGCTCTTAAAGAAGCTCTTTCAGCCAAAAGTGTTGGGTTGTTTAAATAAGCCTTGGCCATGGCTTCTTTGAGTGTCTCCCCTTGGGCGACCCCGGGGAGGGCCAACGACGTAACAATAGGCAACAGTGACAAATATAATTTAGTTTTCATAGTTCCAACCCGATTGATTATAAATCCTGACGCTTCTTTGCAGCAACGCCCTTCTATACAATTTTTAAATTAACAAACCGTATGCGAGATAAAATACGCCGCCCCGCAGATATAATCCGTTATTGTTAGCACTGTCAACATTAAGCCGGGAATATTTCTAGAAAACAAATTTCTCCGGCTTTTTAAAGGCAGCAAGCTCCGTCACGGCAGCATCAAATAAAATGCGTTTCGCCACGACCCCGTTCTCGCTGGTGACATAGGCAGCCTTGCCGACACCATTTTGATTCAAAACACAAATCAGCCGGCCGCCATCGGCAATCTGGTCCGTCAAACTGGCCGGTATTTCATCGATCATGCCGTTGATGAAGATCACATCATATGGGCCTTGCTCTGCCAGACCGTCCCGTAAGGCACCGGTCACCACAGCCACATTGTCACAGGCCTCAGTCGAAAGAACCGTGGTTGCAATTTCCGCCAGCGTTTTATCTTCTTCCAGAGCAACAACGGCCTCCGCGAGGCGGCCCAATACAGCGCTGGAATAGCCCGTTGCGCAAGCCACATCGAGCACGACATCCGTTTTCTTTATATGCGCCGCATCGACAAGACGGGCAAAAATCATCGGTTCCATCAAACTCCGACCAGGAGCCACCTGAATATCTTCATCCAGATACGCCACGCCGCTCAAGCTTTTTGGCACGAATTTTTCCCGGTTAACCGATTCAATCGCACCGATAATCCGTTCATCATTCACTTCATTAGGCCGCAGTTGACCATCAATCATATGTTGCCGCGCACTGTTTAAATCCGACATATAGAGACACTCCTGAAATATGTGACTTTTCGTTGCGCCCTTTTATAAGGGCTCTGTGTAACCATTACAACATAGGAAATGCCACTACTTTGAGACTATATGCCAATCTTTTGCGATGATTGGCAAATAAATTCGTTTTACGTCCAAGCTATTTGCCGCGCCCTGGCAGTAAAGCCGTTTCATCTCACTCATCAGGTTTATGAAATTCTGTTCCCAGGGCGCAAATAATTATTTGACTTCCCTCCCAATTACGCTAAAAGACGGATACTGTTTTTGGCAGTATTTAGGCGCGGTGGCGGAATGGCTACGCAGCGGATTGCAAATCCGTCTATACCGGTTCGATTCCGGTCCGCGCCTCCACTTCCCCACCCTGACATGCCTCATAAAAAAATGCACCGATCAAAATTTGACCGATGCACATAAAATTTATATTTCAGCCTTAGCCCTTTAAAGAACCTCGAACAGACCCGCCGCTCCCATGCCGCCACCGACACACATGGTGACCACAACATATTTCACCCCGCGTCGCTTGCCCTCGATCAGGGCATGGCCAACCATACGCGACCCGCTCATCCCGTAGGGGTGACCGATTGAAATCGCCCCGCCATTCACATTCAAACGTTCCTGGGGAATTCCAAGTTTATCGCGACAATAAATAACCTGCACCGCAAAGGCTTCATTCAATTCCCACAACCCGATATCATCCATTTTCAACCCGGTTTGCCGCAGCAGTTTGGGAATCGCCAGAACCGGACCAATCCCCATTTCATCGGGCTCGCAACCACATACCGCCATACCGCGATAAGCCCCGAGAGGCGCCAGGCCGCGACGTTCGGCCTCCGCCCGCTCCATCAGAAGATTTGCCGATGCCGCATCAGATAATTGGCTTGCATTACCAGCGGTTATCGAGCCACCTTCAACCACTGGATTAAGTCCAGCCAGACTTTCCGCAGACGTCGACGGACGGTTGCCTTCGTCTTTTTCCAGCACAACATCCTCATAGGAAATTTCGCCGCTTTCCCTGTCTTTCACAACTTTCGTTGAGGGCAGAGCAACAATTTCATCATCAAACAGGCCGGCAGCCTGAGCGGCGGCGGTGCGCCGTTGGCTTTCCAGCGCATATTCATCCTGCGCCTCGCGGCTGATCTGATAACGATTGGCCACCACTTCCGCTGTTTGCAGCATTGGCATATACGCATCCGGTCGCAATTTAATCAGGTTCTTGTCGGCCTGCTTCATGAGAAGCTCAAAGGCGGGCGCCTGCACAATAGATATATTATCTACGCCGCCCCCAATGGCAATTTCAATACCATCACAGATAATCTGTTTCGCCGCCGTCGCAACCGCCATCAGACCGGAGGCGCATTGACGATCTATGCTCATGCCGGACACCGATACCGGAAGCCCTGCCGCCATAGCGCTTGTCCGGCCAATATTCCAGCCTGTGGACCCGGCTGGCAAAGCCGTACCCATGATAACGTCTTCGATATCACTGCCCTCAACACCGGCACGGCGCACCACCTCGGCAATCACATGCCCCCCCATGGTCGGGGCCATGGTGGCGTTAAATGCCCCTTTATAGGCGCGCCCTATCGGTGTTCTGGCTGTCGCGACGATAACTGCTTCTCTCATGATTGTTCCCTCATCTGTTGATTTCCGGAGCATGATAGATCATCTCCGGACAGAAACAAAGCACAAATTCAAACAGTCGTTTTAAAATTAAAAATCTCTATATTCTGGAGAGACCCGCATCAGACGTAAAATGCGATCTGGACATGACCATCTGTTGCATCATCCATTTGCGAAAGGCAACAATGGCGGGCTTATCTACTGTATCCTTCAACCCCATCAGATAAGTATTGTTATCCGTCTCAATCCCAACCGGATCGAGAACAAGTAAATTGCCCTGCTTAATCTCAAAAGAGGCCAGCATCGCCGGCACCATAGCGACACCCTGCCCTGCGATTGCGGCAGCCACCAGCGGTCCGGCTCTATTATAGGACGAACCAAAATTGCAATTCTCTGAAAGAAGCCCTTGATGCCTCAACCATTGCCGCCAAAGCTCTGTATCCCTACGATGCAATAGGGTGAAACAGCGCAAATCGTCGTAGCCAAGCCATGCCTTACCGTCCTTCAACAGTTTAGGGCTATATACGGGCACAGCCAGCCCCTTGGAAAGCAACTGACAATCAAGGTTTGGGTTAGGAACATTCGTAATTCTGATGGCCAGATCATACCCATCCTTGGCCAAGTCAATATACTCCTCCGAAGTATCAATGCGCAAATCAATATTCGGATGACAGGCGCTAAAATCCGCGATTCTCGGAATAAGCCATAACATAGCAAAAGAAGGCACCACAGTGATCCGGAGCGTCTCTTCATGCGCATTACTTTGCAGGCGCGCTATTTTTTCCCCGATATCCTCCAAAGCCTCGCGCACAGTATGCGCCAACGCGGCCCCCTTCTCCGTCAATGCAATTTGCCTAGGGCGGCGGCTAAAAAGATCGAAACCCAGATGATATTCAAGCTGCTTTATCTGCTGGCTTACCGCTGCCTGAGTGACATTCAGTTCCTCGGCCGCCTTGGTAAAACTTTGAAAGCGCGCTGCTGCTTCAAACGCCTTAAAGCCCGCGAGCGGGGGAAGTTTATGCATGATTCACCCATATAGATAAGTTTTTCTTATTCATTGACCTAATTATTCGCGTTTGTCAATAGAAGGTGCTTTCCATAAATTGGCCTCAAAGGTAACCGAAGGAGCTATATTATGACGAATATTTTAGCCAAGAAAATTTACGACTCAAACGAACGCGACCCCGCCACAGATAGAAATTGTAATGAACCAGTCCAGAATGAAGAAACGAACAGACCTTTTTTCACGGCCTTACTGACATCCTATATCGCTTCGCTGTCTTCTCTCAGTAAAGGCCCCCATGTCGATTGGTCACGAAAGGTATAACGTCTTTAAAGAGGCTCCAGTAGCCTGTTCAAATGACAAGATATGTCCACATAGTTCCGAAAAGAATTGGTGCGCCCGGCAGGATTCGAACCTGCGACCTACGGATTAGAAGTCCGTTGCTCTATCCAGCTGAGCTACGGGCGCCCTGTTATCACAAACTTGATGAAAAACCTATCCACGATAGGCGAAGACATCGGCATATGCCTTGATTCTTCGTTTTGGCATCTTGGGCTCCACCACTTCATATGCAAGCCCGTTACGCTTGGCATATGCAATGGCGTCTTCCTTGGTGGCGAACTTCAGTTTGACCTGACTTTCCATATCCGACGAACCTGTCCAACCCATAAGAGGGTCCAGGCTTTTGCCTTTTTCTGAAATATATTCCAAAATCCACTGCCGGGTATTCTTCATACCTGACTGCATGGCATTCTTTGTCGGTTTATATATACGGGCTGTCATAGGTTCCACCTAACTGTCGACGACATCATCAATCACAGTCTTGTATCCCAAAGCAGAATTAAGGGAAAGTGAAAAAACAACTCCGGGCATTTTATTTCATGTCAGGAGCTCATAATCGCGCCCATCGTAATATAAAATATCGCCACATATATGCTTGCCGTCAGCACATTAACCAAGGAAGAAAAATATCGATTTTCCCGCACCTGAATTATCCGCATCCCCCCCCCTATAAAACCTGACAGCTGTGGTATATTTATTTTCGGGACTTAAAGAGGATACAAAAAAAAGCCGCTGACATAAACGTCAGCGGCCTTTTTGGCTCTTAATTTAATGGTCGGGGAGACAAGATTTGAACTTGCGACCCCCTGTACCCAAAACAGGTGCGCTACCAGGCTGCGCCACTCCCCGACTAGGATTAAATTAAGTGTGAGGGCTTAATACAAGAAGCTCTCAGGAAGGGCAAGTGCTTTATGCACAAACTTCATCTTTTTTCTGACTTTATCATATTCCGCCGCACAAATCCGCCAAAAGCTATTTCAGCACCGGAAAGATTTCATGCTGTATCATGTCGCCAACGGCAATTCCCAGTCGCTGAGTCAAGCCGGCATTTACTTCCAGAGCCGAAATCACCGGTGACTGCGAAGAAACAATATCGAGCGTTTCCGGGACCGTATTGCGCGCAATATGTACAATCCTTCCGCTCCGGTCGATAAAAATGATATCCAGAGGAAGATAGGTATTCTTCATCCACATATTGACCACTCTTGATCTATCAAACAGGAACAGCATTCCCTGCGTATCCCCCATATGACGCCGAAACATCAAGCCTTGCGCTCTCAAATCAGGCCGGTCGGCCAGTTCCACCTCGAACTGGTGGATTTTATGCGCCTGGTTCATGATGGACAGCCGTGAAAGCGCTGAAATTGGCCCCGGGGTTTCCTGTTGCTGTTTCTGTTGCGCCGCACTGATCCCTGGTCCGATACAAGCCAGGACAAGACCCCCGATTATAAACCGTAGTATGATGTGGCGGGAAAATTTCATAGATAAAAACTCATAGTCAAAAAAGAAAAAACCAAGAAGGGCGCCAGAACATTTAGTCCCGCGCCCTGGCTTTTAACATTATTTTTCTGGAAAGGACATATCCGTTACCGGCCAGAGGATCACAGCCGAATGGCTTTCACCACCAGTCCCCTTTCACCATCGCCAACGGCAACCGCAACGGTTTGACCGGGCACCAGATGATCAATGCCGAATTTGCGTAGAAGTTCCATATGAACAAACACGTCCTGACCGCCATCCCCGCGATTGACGAATCCATATCCGCGAACCCGGTTAAACCATTTCACGGTTGCCTCGACAAATTCAAGATCGGAGATATCCATATCCACCATTTCCGGCGTCATGGTCTCAACGTCGGTACCAACCGCCGTTGACAGGTCAAAATCAATGATCTTTACCGCCTGACGCCCTTTCGGACGATCCGCCGATAAACATGTTACATCGGTGCCTTCCGGCAACATGCGACGACCAATATCTTTGAGAATGGAAAAATGGACCAGTATGTCACCTTCACCATCTTCAGGTGAGATAAAACCATACCCTTTGACAGAATCAAACCACTTGATTGAGCCACGGACTTCATCAAAATGATTTATGTTACCATCCATTGAGGTCACCTTACTTCCTCGGTCTTTGCTTTCCTCATCCCGGACTGCCATTTCCAGCCCTTCATGAGCTGTCGTTAATGAATTAGACTCCATATCACTTCACTTTTCTTAAATCTAAGTGCACCCCAAACAAGCAAACTCTACCTTTTATTGCCTTATATACTACCATAAAAACCACTATGGTCCAACCTCTTGTCAGATAATGGCATTTAAAAGTATAGCGCAGGTCTGCTTGGGGCATTGCCCCGTCTTTCCTTGTTTATTAAATTCTTCACTTGTTCAACCAGCCGTTCACTTGTCACGCGAAACATTTTCTGAACAGTTCTATATCGATATATTTGAATCTTTTTATATATTATAGTTAACAACGCAGTATATCATTAAACCATTAGTTGCCAAGTGTAAAACATATATCCTTTTAGAAAGACGCCTTGTCTTGAAAAACATCATATCCATTAGGTTTTACAACTAGTTGATTGAAATCATAACCTCTCTTTTTTTTAAGAAAAAGGCGGGGGCACCGTAAATACCTCCGCCTTTTAAACATCACTGTAGAATTATCTAATGCGAGGATTTCTCCGGGGTCCCGTGAGACGCCTGTGGCGGGACATGATGATTGATCAATCCCTTGTCATACATGATATCCGTCGCAGGCTCCAACAGCATGACTACGGCCAAAAACCCGGTCAACGACATCACAATGGTGTACGGCAGCGCCATAGTCACCATACGCATATATGACAACCGGATCAGCGGTGCAATCGCAGATGTCAGAAGGAACAAGAAGGCAGCCTGGCCATTAGGTGTTGCCACAGACGGGATGTTTGTTCCTGTATTAATCGCCACAGCCATCAGATCAAACACATCCCGGCTAATGGTTCCCGCGGCAAGTGCCTTTTGAACCTCTGAGATATAAACGGTACCGACAAAGACATTATCACTGATCGCCGACAATATCCCGTTGGCAATATAGAAACCGGCAATCTGTTCAGAACCTTCCAGTGACAGAACATAACGAATCACGCCACCAAACAGATCCTGTTCGGCGATAACCGCAACAATCGCAAAAAACACCACCAACAGGGCGGTAAAGGGCAAGGCTTCCTCAAAAGCCTTTCCGATTTGATGTTCTTCCGAAACACCGGTCAGAGCAGTGAGCAGTACGATCACAGATAAACCGATAATCCCGACAGGCGCCAGATGGAACATCAGGCCAATAACCAGCCAGATAGCAACAACAACCTGAGCAATCAGGGAAGCACGGTCGCGGTTTGTGCGCTGGGCTGTTTCTTTTTGGTCGAAGTCTTCCAGGATGCCCCTAACCACATCGGGCAATTTCGCGCCATAACCGAATACACCGGTTTTTTCAAGAACAACACAGGTCGTCAGACCAACAACCAACACAGGCATCGTGATCGGAGACATGCGAAAGAAAAATTCAATAAAATCCCAGCCGGCGCGCTCGCCAATGATCAGATTTTGTGGCTCCCCCACCAGGGTACAAACCCCGCCAAGGGCGGTACCAACCAAGGCATGCATCATCAAGCTGCGCAGAAAAGCACGAAACTGGTCCAGGTCATCGCGGTGCAATTCCTGCACATCGTCATCGGCAGAATGATCGTGATCATGACTGGCTTGGTTGCCGGATGCCGCCTTATGATAAATCGCATAAAAACCGACAGCGACGGTAATCACTACCGCTGTAACAGTCAACGCATCCAAAAAGGCTGATAATACTGCCGCAATCAAACAAAACAGAAAAGACAGCAAGGTTTTGGACCGCACATTCAGAAGAACCTTGGTGAAGACAAACAACAGCAGTTTTTGCATAAAATAAATGCCGGCCACCATAAAGACCAAAAGCAGAATAACCTCCAGTCCATTCTCAATTTCATGTTTGACCATACTCGGCGTTGTCATCTGCATAAAGAGCGCTTCAATCGCCAGCAAGCCCCCTGGTAACAAAGGATAACACTTAAGCGCCATAGCAAGCGTGAAGATGAATTCAATAACAAGCATCCACCCCACAATATAACCACCATGTTCAGCCCCAAGCGTCAGGAGAACCAATGGATTGAGAATCAAAAAACCGATAATGGTTAGCTTGTACCATTCCGGTGAGTGACCAAGGAAATTCTTGGTCATTCCCGATGCAATAGAATTTGCCATTTGTGTGCTTTGCCTTCCTAAGAAAATTTACTGTGACGATTACGGGGTCGTCGTTATTTATAACCCTGTCTTTTATTACATTTTCCCGGCTTGTCAAATCAAGAAAAACCGAAAAAAACCTGCGAAAAGCCTTTTCTTCACTGTCCTGTCTTTCAGAATCCGACTGGACAGGACCGCCTGAATAGAATAATCACTAAATCCATATGTTAGACAAGAGCCGTTCATGATTGATCAACTATACCAAAAAGCCATTTTAAAACATGCCGCTGCTGCGGTTGGCCATGGTGCTGTTAATCCCGCCGACAGACAGTTAACGGTTCACAATCCTTTATGTGGTGACAGAATAACCGTGTCTCTGACCCTTGAGGGAGAAAAGATATCCAGCTTTGCTCATAAAACAAAGGCCTGTGTCTTATGCCAGGCCAGCGCATCGATTCTTTCAGAGAGTGTTGTCAATGAAACGCGTGAAAGCCTTGAAGTTGTTTATCAAAGCCTGAAAAGCGGCCTGTCCGATAAACAGCTCACAGAATGGCCGGAAGATAAATGGCGTGCGCTGCATATCTTTCAGCCTGTTTCAGATCATAAAAATCGGTTCACCTGTGTCACCCTTCCCTTTGAAGCCGCGCTAAAGGCTTTAAACGGGGATGAATCCTGATCCCTTTACAAGCATTTTTTACAAATCAGCCGGTCCAGGGACAGTTTCCCGCCGCCCTTGGCCATTATAACCAGCAATGCAATCGCCCATAGGCCATGAACGGTCCAGAGATTGGGATAAACGAAAACCTGGATCACAGCCGTCATCGCCAGCATCGCCAAGGCGGCATAACGGGTGAACAGGCCGAGGATCAGCGCCATTGGCAACAGGATTTCCGCCGCAAGCGCCATATGGGCCGCCAGTTCCGGGGGCAACAATGGCAGATCATACTCATATTCAAACAATGTGTATGTCCCCGATGCCACAGTCCAATCCAAAGTCACCACATTCCAGATCTGGGCGAGAGAAAAGTCTCCCAGTCCTGCTTCATTAAATGCAATTTTGGTCATGGCCGACTTCCAGAAAATAGCTGCCATGATAATACGACCCGCCATCGCCAGATAACAAATCTGAATGTTACCCATCAAGCCGCTCAGCCACATCACCAGCTTTTTTAATGTCATCATTTGCCTTCTCCTTGCCCGTTATTATTTGATCATAAAACCGTCTATCAGACCAGCCTGCAGAATGGCCTGCAAAGCCACCTCCAGTGAAAAGTCCGTATAAAGATCCATAACCTGCGTACCGGCCTGCCCCAGTGTCTCGCCCGCCGCCAACCGTTTCACCAATTCATATCCCGCCTCATCCAGCCGCATCACTTCAACCTCCAGCCCCCGACGGAATACAGCAAGATATGCTTCCCCCTGATCCAGATTAATTTCGACTCCCAAAGGGCTGTCTTCCTGATTTGCTAGCCAGATATCCAGAATGGGATAGACGCTGTAGAGCATCCCCATATTAGGTAAAAAACGGAAGACCAGATCGTTAAATTTTTCTGGGGCAATCTCGTTGAGACGGGCAATCTCAAATCCGCTGGCATCCGGCCCATTAAACGTAAAATTCCATTGATGTTCGAACCGGGCCACGTCAGACAAATACGGCAGGTCTTTTACCTCCGGTACACTGCACAGAAAATTCGCCATTTCCGCCCCATAGGTCATCAAAACCGGGCTTTCTGGCGGACAGACGCGAATGTAACGCCGGGCGAGCTGATCAAAGAAAGCCTGACCAACCAGCCGATACAGGACCGGGAAATTCTGTGCCAAGGCTGCCCCGAGTGTAATAAAACTGTTATTGCGGTATATATTCAGACGCTCTTCCACCGGGAACCCGGCCGGGACAATCGCGTCACTGACAAGTCCGCTATCCCCTTCCAGAATAGACCGTGTAAAACGATGTTGAAAACTACCCACAGACATATTCATGCTCTTCCTGAAGGTCTCGACTGCCATGTGTTTTAAGAAAAATGTCGGCCCGATGTGCTTCCTGCTGCAAGGTCATCAGGGAAGGAATATTGCTGTCCCATTCGATCAGACTTGGTTTGGGGCCCATCAGTTTCAGAGTATAATCATATAACGCCCAGACATCCCGCGAAACATTGGCGCCATGATCGTCTATGCGCAACGTCTTTCCCCGCCAAGTTTTAAGTGAATGACCGGCAAGGTGGATTTCCTGAACAGTATCAGGCTTCAGGGCCGCGAGATAGGTTTGTGCATCCCAACCATGGTTCTCACAACTGACGTATACATTGTTCACATCCAACAGCAAACCACAGCCGGTCCGCGCCAAAACCTGATTGAGGAACTCCGGCTCCTCCATCACACTGGCATGCAGCAAAAGATACGTGGACGGGTTTTCCACCAGAATCTGGCGGCCGAGAAAATCCTGCACCTGCTCAATATGGTCACAGGTCAATTGCAGGGTTTCAGGTGTATAGGGCAAAGGGATCAAATCATTGAGATAAACCCCGTTGGCGACACTCCAGGAAATATGCTCCGACACCAGGGCCGGTTGATACCGGTCCACCGCTTTCTTTACGGCCTTCAGGTGATCCAGAGATACCCCCTCTGCACTGCCCAATGACAGGCCGACGCCATGCATGGACAAGGGATATTTTTCGCGGATTTTTTCCAGAAAGAAGTGTGGCGCGCCGCCGGCCCCCATATAATTCTCTGTGTGGACTTCAAACCAGCCGACATCAGGGTTTGTCTCCAGAACATCCTGATAATGTCGCGGCTTGAGCCCGATCCCGGCACGCACCGGAATCGGGTCAGAATTCAGGGCCCGCCTATCCTTCTTGAAGGGAGACATGCGCTAACGCCTATTTGTCAGACTTGAGGCTGCCACCGACGATTTTCTCGCATGTCCCTTTGGGAACATAGATCCAGGCGTCTTTCTGTCCATCTGTTGTCGAGGTTCCGGCACAGGAAGAATTGGCCGTCGCACAATCATTGTGTCCTGATTTTGCAATGCCATAGCATTTTTCAACAGCCTTGTCTTTTGCCTGCACAACAGGCGCAGAAGCCATGGTCAAGGCCGCCGCCATTGCAGATGCGACAACGATTGATTTGGTGGGTGAAACTTTAGTCATTTTATAGTCCTCTCGGTTAATATTAATTATTCAAACTCATCACTACTCTAACCCGAAGAAAGTCAGTTTCGATGAACAGCAACACAATCTCACAGCCGCTCTTCAAAGCAAAGTAACAGATGATCACACTATTCGTGAACGTCCGTGACCTAAAGCGGTAGTTTCGCATGATCTAGCCGGGATATTAACCCCTCAACCACCCAGCCTTTCAGGAAATCCGCGGCCTTGGCAGGTGCATCATCCCCGTAGAATTCCGCCAAGGCCTCACATACTTCTGGAAAAGCTCTGTATTCCGAAACCACCTTCAGGGCGGCGGCTTCCTCCCGTGGCAGTGTCCTGAAATAACTGCGCAAATCATACCGCCACTGTATCACATAGGCCGGTTCAGGCATTTTTTCTGGCAAAGTTGGTTCTTCATACTGTTCCTGCACCGACGACCATACCCCCGCAACATTCCATTTATAAGCCTTCATATAAAAAGAGGGATGAAACCTGAACCGTAAAGTCGTCCACACCATCGGCGACAAGACCGCCACATCGGAAAGCGTTACATAAGGAGCATCAGGTGCGTCGAACACATCGTGAAATTTCCATTCGAAATGCGCCATTTCCTGAACAACCGGATTGTCGCAATAAGGGGGTTCCTCCCCGACCAGTTTCTCAACATAACGCCCAAACAGCCGTAAGGAAGGATGACCGGAAGGATAGAGATCTATATAACGCTGACACAATGTATGAAAAGCCTCATCCCCCAGCATGGTATGCAGAACAGGATAATCTTCCTGTAAAATATCCCGGAGCCGTGCCCGATAGGCATGTTGGTAAATCCCCAAGCGGCGTTCGGGACTGATCTTCCCCCCCTTTTCAATACAAGAAAGGAAATCTGTTTCTTGACCAATCACGGCGCCATGAAACAACGCCTGCATTTTTTCAAGGTCGGACATTGCTGTCTTTCCTTTCAGTATCCGTGATCCGCCATGCTTTTTCCCCGATTTCACGCGCCTGATCAAGTTCCGCCAACAAAACCGGGAGTGCCGGAATGTTGTCATCCCGTTCAATCATAGTCGATACCGGACCAAATATTTCACATGCTTTTGCATAGAGATCCCATACTTCTGAGCGTACCGGATGATCATGGGTGTCAATCAAAACATCGCCATTATCTTCATGTCCTGCCAGGTGAAACTGCCAAACCCGGTCTTTCGGAATCGCTTGCATATAGGCAAGCGGATCAAAGTCGTGATTGAACCCGCTCACATAGATATTATTGATGTCCAAAAGCAGCAGACAATCCGCCCCTTCTGCCACCTCAGCAATAAACTCCCATTCGGTCATGTCGGAATTGGTAAACCCCAGGTAACTGGACGCATTTTCCAGCAGAATTTGCCGACCAAGATAATCCTGAACCTGTTTTACTCTGTCAATAACATGACGGGCCGTATCCTGATTATAGGGCAGCGGCATCAGATCATGTAAATTATGTCCGCCAAGGCCTGTCCAGCACATATGGTCGGAAACCCAGGAGGGATTAACCCTGTCGGCCAGCTTTTTAAGATCGGCCAGATATTCCATATTCAAGGGATCGGTTGCCCCGATGGAAAGCGATACCCCATGCATGGCAACGGGATAACGCTCTATAATCTGATCAAGATAGTAAAGAGGTTTGCCCCCAGGCACCATGTAGTTCTCTGAAATAATCTCAAACCAGTCAACAGACGGGTTTTCAGTCAGAACAGACTCATAATGGTCAGGACGTAGACCCAAGCCAAAACCGAGATAAGGGCGCGGTGATTGTGTCATAAGTTATGGTCTCATAAAAAACGGCGGCACCTTGCTATAAAAGATACCGCCGTTTTCGTGTGTTTTCAAAGGCTTATTTGTCTTTTTTAACTTTGCCGCCTTTTTTGGCGCATTCTTCAGCAGACATGCTCAAAAAGCCCTGTCCCTTACAGGACCCCTGCCCCTTACAGGCATTCGTTTCTGTTTTACAGTCATTATGTCCTTTACAGGCATTCACGCCATAACAATGTACTTTAGCTTCTTTTCCTTTAGCATGGCCGTCACCAGCAGCAGCAACACCTGAGGCGGCGAAAATGCCCGCCGCAGAAACGGCCATTGCAAGTCCGAGTGTTTTCATTGGAGTTGTCATATCTTAAGGTCTCTCTATATTTTGAGTCAATGTTAGCGGGTTCATTGTTACATTTGAATTTCTTATTTTCCCAGTCACACCATATCACATATTTGTGTATCCTATAGCGGTGTTGCTAAATCCCTGAATAGTATACACGAATTCATTAAGAAGTAAAATTATTGCCTCTTCCTTTACGCGGTCCACCGGGATGTAACAGAAAATATCTAACGAATATCAAATCTTTTTATAATTAATAACGATTATTACTTGCATTATTAAACAGCATCGATATAATGATCCCTACTGACGCGATAAAGACAACAGGGTTGCTCCCTCCCTATCCACATTGGGCAATCTATCTGACAGTTGTCATTGTGCGTTATGTTGATACCCTGGCCTGATATGCATCCTATCCACCCATCCACCCAAAATGCATATCAGGCCCTCCTCTCCCTTGCAGATTTAACTTGATCACTATTGCTTTCATTTTTCATTAGAAATATATTAACCATCAGGATTAATACCTCTATTCACAAATAAAAAAGGGTAACTAGATGGAAAATGAAGTCGCACACTATTCCGAACTGGCGATGAACCTTGTCATGCTACATGGCATGAATGTGCTCGGCGCGTTGCTGACGTTAATTATTGGTTGGATGATCGCAGGCTGGGCGCGTAAAGCCGTTTCCAGAATGCTGGGACGCAGCTCACGGATAGATGTAACCCTGACATCTTTCCTCTCCAGCGCCGTTCGTTACATCATTATAATATTCACTCTTATCGCCGTATTGGGAAAATTCGGCGTCGAGACAACCAGCCTGGTTGCCATTCTTGGTGCGGCTTCTCTGGCAATTGGTCTCGCATTACAGGGTACTCTCGGCAATGTGGCCGCAGGTGTTATGCTCCTGATCTTTCGTCCTTTTAAAATCGGTGATTTCATTGATGCAGCCGGACAGTCAGGCACCGTTAAAAATCTCGGTCTGTTTGTAACCGAACTGGCAACGCCGGATAATGTCCAGATTATCGTCCCTAATGGCATGGTCTGGGGCGCCTCAATTAAAAACTTCTCGGCCCATGCCACCCGGCGTGTCGATCTGTTAATTGGCATCGGGTATAATGATAATATTGATCATGCAATACAGCAGATTGGTTCGGTAATTGATGCGGATGAGCGGGCATTGAAATCACCTGAGGCGTCAATTTTCGTCGGTGAACTTGCCGACAGCTCGGTTAACATTGTGGTTCGTGTTTGGACGGAAAGTGCAAATTACTGGCCTCTCAAAGCCGCATTGACCAAAAACATCAAGCATAAATTCGATGAGGAAAACATATCGATCCCGTATCCACAACAGGATCTTCATGTCATCACAATGACCAAATAAAACTTGTCAGTCTGCAAATATTGCAGACTGAAAGCCGGATTTTCTCCACTTATCCTATTGATAAGCCGTTTCATCGCAAACGGCTTATTTTTTTGAAAACGGCCTGTTACCGTGAAACTGGAAGATATCAGAGTGTAACAGGATAAAAAAATGACCTGGACCGAAAAGAGCCTAAAAAACCCGGCAGCAGTGGCGGTAATCGTCGCCGTTATATTCCTCTTCGGAGGTTATAGCGTCACACAATTGCCTGTACAGCTATTCCCCAATATTGAATATCCGCAACTCGGTATATTCACCTCCTGGCGATCCGCGTCGCCGGTGGAAATTGAATCGGAAATTACCGAACCCCTGGAAGAAGTATTGCAAGGCATTCCCGGCCTGAAGGAAATGAGCGTCAATTCAAATCAGGGCGCGGCCTTTATCAATCTTCAGTTCACCATGGAAGCCGACATGGACAAGGTCGTGCTCGACGTTATCAGTCGACTGAACCGCCTGCGACCCCTGCCGGTGGATGCGGACAAGCCTGTTCTTTTTCTAGGCGGCGGTGGAGGGTCCAATGACACCCTGATCTATTATTTCATGCAAAAACTGCCGGACAATCCGCGCGCCATTGATGAATATATGACCTTTACCCAGGATCGTATCATCCCCCTGTTCGAGGCCATTCCCGGCGTCGCCCAGGTCAATAATCAAACCAACCTTCCCGAAGAAGAACTGCAAATTACCTTCGATCCATACAGGGCCGCGGAACTGGGAATTGATGTTGCCGACATGGCGGCAGCCGTAGGCCGGTCCCGTGATCTATCGGGGGGCTTTATCGAAAACGGCCGTCGGCGGTATACGTTGCGTTTTATGGGACGTTATACTCCGGAGGATCTGAAAAGTCTGGTCCTTGAATGGCGGGACAGCGGCCCAATCAAACTGGGCGACATCGCAGAAATCACTGTCAGCCGCGGAAAACAAACAGACATCGGCATCCAGAATGGTAATCCCGCCCTCTCGTTGCAAATCACCCGGGAAAATGGCGCTAATGTTCTGGAAACGATTCAAAAAGTTAACGCTCTTGCCGATGAACTCAACCAGGGCATTTTGAAAAATAACGGCCTGTTTATGCAGAAATCCTTTGACCCGTCTGTGTTCATCAAACGCGCCACCGGACTCCTGTCGGGGAATCTTATTCTGGGGGTCTTTTTTGCCATCGGCATTCTGTGGTGGTTCCTGCGTCAGTCACGCGCCACCCTGATTATCGCCATTACCATTCCGGTCTGCCTGCTCGCGACCTTTATCGTTCTATATATGGCGGGGCGTTCGGTGAATGTTATTTCCCTGGCTGGTCTGGCTTTCGCCACCGGTATGGTGCTTGACGCCGCCATTGTTGTAATGGAAAACATCTGCCGTCTGAGAGAGAACGGCACAAAGACCGATGCGGCCTGTACGATAGGTGCAAGACAGGTCTGGGGGGCGTTGGTGGCCTCGACAGCAACAACCGTTGCCATTTTTTTACCGGTCATGCTTTTAAAGGACGTCGAGGGTCAACTGTTTTCCGATCTGGCGTTAACCATCGCCATCGCGGTCAGTGTATCACTGTTTGTCGCGGTCACGGTGCTGCCCGTTGCCAACAAACATTTTATGAAAGGCAATCTTCCCAAAGATAAAAATTATAAAATCTGGCAAAAGCTGTCCGGCAGGATCATGTCCCTGACCCGTACGACGAAACATCGCATGGCCTGGATCACCAGCCTGATCGCAGTGTCCATTGTCGGAACCTATCTGATGTTTCCCAAACTGGATTATCTGCCGCCGGTCAAACGCGATGCGGTGGATGTATTTTTCAGATTTCCTGCCGGCATGTCCTCAGACGTCCTGCTGAAAGAAATTGTTCCGGTCCTGACAAAACGTATGGAACCATATGTTACAGGCGCCAAGGAACCGGCCCTGAAGAATTATTATCTGATCACCTTTACCAATTTCAATGGAGGCACCATGGGAATCCGGGCAAAGGATCAGTCTCGGGTCAAGGAACTTGAACGCATCGTACGCGAAGAAATTATCGCCGACCTGCCGGATGTACAGACCTTTGCCTCACAAGGGAATCTGTTTGGCGGCTTTGGCGGTAGCGGCAATATTGCCATACATTTACAATCCACCGACAGTGCGGCATTGGCGAATGCCTCTCTGAAAACATCTGAGTATGTCACTGATGCCCTGCCGACAGCACAGGTCAATCCGGCGCAGAATCCGGAACAGGCCCAACCCCTGCTTTCCATCGTGCCGGACGACAGACGCATTCAGGAAGCCGGATGGAGCCGTAGTCAACTTGGTCGCGTCATTCAGACCACCGGAAATGGCTTGTTTGTTGGGGAATTTTTTGATGGGGAAAAACGGATGAATATCATCCTGAAAACTCCTGAAAATACCAGTCCGGAAGAAATCGCCGCTGTCCCCCTCGCCACCCCGAACGGCGGCATTATGCAGCTGGGAGAATTGGCGCGTCTGGACCAAACCGTGGGACCGCAGCAAATCCGACGCGTGAATGGTCGCCGCACCATGACATTCAATGTTTCTCCGCCGGAAGGTATGCCATTGCAGGAAGCCATGGAGATCATTCGTCGCGATGTTGAACCGAAGATACTGGCAGATCTTGGCGATGGGGGCAGCGTGATTTACGGGGGTAGCGCCGATTCCCTTAAAAACGCCATCGCCAGTCTTGGCAGTAATTTTCTTCTGGCCTTTGGCTTGTTGTTCATGATCCTTGCAGCGTTATTTAGATCCCTGAAGGACGCCTCTCTGGTGGTGATCAGCATTCCTCTTGCCGCTGTAGGGGGCATCGCCGCCATCCGCATTCTCGGGCTTTTCACCACCCAATCTCTGGATCTTCTGACCATGATCGGTTTTATCATCCTCCTGGGACTGGTGGTCAACAATGCCATCTTGCTGGTCATGCAGACCCGGGCGGGCGAAGCCGAAGGACTGGACCGTCAGGCATCCGTGCAACAGGCCCTTGAGCTGCGGTTACGCCCAATCTTCATGAGCACCCTGACCAGTATTTTCGGTATGCTGCCCCTCTTGCTGTTCCCGGGGGAAGGCAGCGCCATATATCGTGGTCTTGCCGCCAGCATTGTCGGTGGTATGGCGGTCAGTACGGTCTTTACCCTGATCCTGTTGCCGAGCCTGCTACAGCTTGGCAAGGCGCAAAAGGTGCCCAAACTCATTATTGATAACAAGACAGACAGCCCGTCTCTGCAAGACAGACTAGTCGGTGTCGGAGAATAACCATGACAAGACCCCCTGTAAAATTTCTGGTTTCAGCCCTAGCTCTTCTTCTGATCACCCATAGCGCCGAGGCCCAACAACCGCTGAACCAGCCCAAGGCGAAAGTTCGGGTCGCAACTGCGGAAATGACCGAAATCGCCCCGACCCTGAATGTGCCGGGCACCGTGGTCAGCCTGCAAAACTCGCGCCTTGCGGCCGAAACCTCGGCTACAGTCGACTGGGTTGCAGAGGTCGGTACCCAGGTAAAAAAAGGGGCCGCCGTGGCCCAGTTGAATAAACGCCTGCTGCAACTGGAACTGATCAACAGCGCGGCAGATATCAAACGCATCAAGGCTCAACTGGATTTTCGCACGAAAGATGTCACCCGCCTTAAAAAACTTCTAACCAATCAAACTATTGCCGAAAGCCGCTATGACGAGGCCATCTCGCAGGAAAGCGTCCTCGAACAGGAACTGGCCCAGGCCGGCGCCCGCCACGACAGAATAAAATATCTTCTGGAAAAATCAGAAATCAGGGCGCCCGCTGATGGATGGGTTGTCGAACGTTATATTTCTGCAGGAGAATATGTCACCGCCGGGGCACCGGTGGTTCGTTTTGTCGATACCGTAAATTCAGAGATTACCGTTCAGGCGCCTCTGGACCTGTTGCCCAACATCACGGCCGGCATGGAAATAACAGTCGCCAATGGTAACCAACTGGTCACAACCCGGATCAGAGCCATCATTCCTGTCGGGGATAATGCCAGCCGCATGGCTGAGATAAGACTGGAAAATCCGGGCAGGAAATGGGCCATCGGCACAGCCGTCCGTGTTAGTCTGCCCAATGCGGAAACGCGAAAAGTCCTTGCCGTACCAAGAGATGCCTTGATTATTCGCGCCGGACAAAGCTATATTTACAAAATTGCGCAGGACGGCAAAGCCGAACGTATTAATATTCGCTCTGGCGTCACCAGCGCAACACGAATAGAAGTAACAGGACGCCTCACCCAAGGAGACCAGGTGGTCACCCGGGGTGGGGAAACATTACGGCCAGGACAGGAAGTTGAAGTCCTGCCGTTAAGTTAAGTCCGGACAGGTGTATATTGGATAAACGATTAAAAACATTGATTGAGCATAAAGAACGCCTGTTCTGGAGCTTACAGATTCTCGGCTGGATCGCCTATTGCGCCGCCCGGACATTGAATGCCTATGCCCTCGGAGAAAAACCGGAATTTATTTATGCGGTGATGATGGGAGTTATCGGCGGGTTCTGGATTACCATCGGGCTGCGACATATTTATCAGTTCCTGCGCCAGGCCAACATGCCTCCGCTGCTGATGTTGCTGTCAATCATTGTGTGCATTCTCCTGAGCTCCATGCTTTTTTCCGTAATTGAAGTCTGGTCAAAGAACCAGCTCTATGATCCCGACTGGACCATGGAAGGCATGGGATTCCTCTATCGGTCACTCTATGACACTTTTGTCCTGATGGCCTGGACAGGGCTCTATTTCGTCATCAATTACCATTTTCAGCTCCAGCAGCAGAAAGAAATGTATCTTGCCGCCTCGGCGCAGGCCCATCAGGCCCAGTTGCAGATGCTGCGCTATCAGTTAAACCCGCATTTCCTGTTTAACACCCTGAACGCCATTTCCACCCTGGTTCTGGAAAATCAGATTAAGGAAGCCAACGGTATGTTGAACAAGCTGAGTGCGTTTCTTCGATTCAGCTTGGTCAGCCAACCAACACAAAAAACAACTCTGGAAGAAGAACTCTACGCCCTGTCGCTCTATCTTGATATTGAACGGGTAAGATTCCAGGAACGGCTCAAGGTTGAAATCGACGTCACAGATGAGGCAAAGGCCGCCCTGATTCCCGGTCTCTTGCTACAGCCTATTGTCGAGAACGCCATTAAATATGCGGTCAGCCCTCAGGAAGATGGCGGCACCATATCCATTACAGGGAAAATTGAGGATAAAAAACTCAAAATCACCCTGCAAGACGATGGCCCCGGTTTTTGCAAGGAAAAACCAAAGGATTATCACCAGAAATCAAGTGGGGTCGGCATTGCCAATACGCGGGAGCGTCTCAAAAAACTTTACCCTAATTCCAGTACGTTTGAAGTCATAAGCCAGGATAAAAAAGGTGTTACCATACACATCACACTGCCTTGTGAGTTTTCCAATGAGCCTTATGCGGAGGTTGCTCAATGATGCAAAAGAAAATCAGGACACTGTTGGTTGACGACGAACCCCTCGCCTTGCGTGGGCTGCAAATTCGTTTGAAGGAATTTGAAGATGTCGAAATCATTGGGACCTGTTCCAATGGCCGCGAAGCCATCAAAAAAATTCGTGCCGAACGTCCGGCGCTTGTCTTTCTCGACATTCAGATGCCTGGCTTCGATGGCTTCGCCGTGATCAAGGCCCTGGCCAAGGAAGAAATTCCCTTGATTGTATTTGCCACGGCCTTTGATCAATACGCCATCAAAGCCTTCGAATCGCATGCTCAGGATTATCTTCTGAAACCGATTGATACAGACCGGCTGCATGAAACCATGAACCGCGTCCGCGAAGCCATCAAGGAGCGGATCACGGTCGAACAGAATGCCAAGCTTATTGAATTGATCCGGTCTATGGACAATCCACCGACCCTTGAGTTGTCCGAAATCATCAATACCCAGGAACTGGTCAACGAAAATAACTATGAAACTCATCTCAATATCAAGGATCGCGGACAAATCACCCGGGTCGATATTACAACGATTGAGTGGATTGATGCGGCCGGGGATTATATGTGTCTGCATGCCGACGGCAAGACCCACATCCTACGGGAAACCATGAAAAACATGGAAAAGCGCCTCGATCCGGAAATATTCCAGCGCGTCCATCGGTCCACCATCATTAACATCAACAAGGTCAAAGAGCTGCAACCCACCACTGGCGGGAAGTATCAAATTACCCTGGAAAGCGGCGCCGACCTTCAGGTCAGCCGTAATTACCGTGATGTATTGGGGCGGTTCCTGTAAAGGAGCCCCCTATTCCATATCAGGAAGTTCGCGGGTTCTTTCGCTGTTTGATTGACGCAAATTCAGCAAGGCGTCTTTAAGTTTATTGTTTTTGGCCGCGCCATTCCGTGAAACCGGGCCTTTTTCCTGAATGGTTCTCAGAATAGTGTCCATTTCAGTGGTCAGCTGATTGAATTTATCAAGCAATTTACCTGATGCATTCGAAATTGTCCCCAAATCGCGTGCGGTATTATGCAGATCTGACAATATGTTATCTTTATCCTGCACTGATGCCTCAAAAGCATCCTGCTTTTCCTGCAGGGTTTTCAGGTTGCTTTCAACAAATTCGGCCATATTCTGATAAGTTTTTTCCACTTCTGTGGTCAGGCCTGCGATCAGTTTTTCTGTTCCGGTATGGGTAGTCTTCTCACTGGCTTTCAAATTCTTCTGCATTTCCAGAAGATGCTTGGCTATGGTTGCCGCCTGTTTATCCATCTGCTTGGTGAATTGCATCGCCCCGTCAAGCTGCTGCTTTTTCATTTTATCTGCGGCGAGCGTTGCGTCTTTCAAGGCCTTGTTCAGATTGTCTGCGTCCACGCCGACCTGCTTCGTCATGGTTTGTGAGAAATCAGCCAGAGATTTCACCATCAATCCATCCAGTTTTTCTTCCTGCGCGCTGGACAGTTCTTTCACCGCTTTGGAAAATTCCGTCATGGGTTTGTCCAGGCCCTTATGCAAGACTTCCTCCAGCTGATCGGCGATATTGACCTCTGCCAGACTTCCCACCAAACGGTTCATATCACCCTGCCATTCATTCTGATCAAAGAGACCATCAATCGTCCGGGCGAGAAGTTTCGCGCCCTGATCCAGGATCTGTTCGACAAAATGTGCTCCTCCAAAGATAATAATCGCCGCGGTGAGACAATAAAGAAAAGCCACCAGTCCCGGCTGCAACGCCGTCATTACATGCATTTCAGCAGGATCAAGACTATACGACACCAGAGAGAAACCGACACAAACCACCCCCGCACCAATCAAAAGACGGGCAAATACAGGAAAGAAACCGAGCAACAGGGTTTCCCCGACAAGGCTGTCCCTGTTGAACAGGACTTTTGCCCGCGCGGTGGCCCGCACCGGAGCAATCAAGACATCCTTACCGTCTCCTGACTTTACGGCCCTTTTAGACAGACGCGCAGATTTGACCACTTCCGGATCTACTTTACGTTCAGCTTCCTGAACAAGATAGCCACTGTAAGCCTCCGCCAGTTTGCCAATAAAGCCCATTTCCTTCATTTGCGAAAGGAAGTCTTTCAATGTGGTACGACGGGCGGGTGCGCTGGCCAGCGGCAATCGCGTCATGGCGGAATGGGCCGCGCTGATATGATACCAAACGTAGGTCACGGGAAAGACAAGATACAAAAGGAAAAAGACCAGGCCAAACAGACTGAGATAACCACCAAAGGCCACAAGGCTGCTTTGACTGACCATGCGCAGAAAGTCCCGCGGCAAAGTGGCCGTAGAGACCATTTCCACCAACACCACAAGCGCAGGATTAAAAATATATGCGACCACGGCAGCCGTAAGGCCTAAAATAAAAAATGTCAGATTTTTCGACACGTCCATCACCCTTGATTTTTATCTGTTTGTTCCCCGAATTTCTCTTGAGTATGGGGAGTAACCCAGTTTGGTAAAAAAAGCCTTAGTTTTAGTAAAATTAAAAACATCTGTGGAAATTTGCCAAAGACAAGGCCATTTTTTTCCCTTAGATTACCGCTTACCATATTTTAGCAAATTTTACATATTATGCCACCCGATAGCATAACTCAGACAAAAGAAAAACAACCTTGGTTCAGAAAAACAAAATTCCCCATATCTTTCATGTCATTCCATCCTTTGCACATGGTGGCGTTCCGATCCGGATTTCATACCTGATGAACCATTTTGGTGGCAGGGCGCGTCATAGTCTGCTGTCAACAGACCATGTCTACAGCTGCCGGTCCCGCCTGTCTGCAGACATTGACCTGACCATACCCGATATCGCGGATGCCGATCAGGGCAATATTCTTCAACGTGTTCTGGCCTACCGCAAGATTATCAAAGACCTGAAACCTGATCTGATGCTGACCTATAACTGGGGGTCTACGGAATGGGCCCTGGCCAACCGCCTGCGGCCCCTTTGCCGTCACTATCACCTGGAAAGCGGTTTCGGACCGGAAGAGGCGCTATCCACCCTGCCCAAGCGCAATTATTTCCGTCGTCTGGCCCTGGGACGTATCGAGGGTATTGTTGTCCCGTCCCAGACACTCGTTAAAATTTGTCAGGACGACTGGCATATCCCGCCCGGTAAAATTCATTATATCCCCAATGGGGTCGATTGTGAGAAATATGCCGCCGCACCAAACCCGGATGCACTCCCCGGTTTCAAGAAAAAACCGGGCAACATCACCATTGGCACCATGACGCCATTACGTCCTGAGAAAAATTTATCGCGCCTGATTACTGCATTTAAGCACCTGAAAACCACCTGCCCGAACAAGGATCTGGATCTGGTGATCATGGGCGAAGGCCATGAAAGGGCCGCCCTTGAGCAGATGATCCGGGAATATGGTCTGGAAGCCCATGTCTATATGCCCGGACATGTAGACGACCCGGCAAAGGCACTTGGCTGGTTGGACATTTACGCGATCTCTTCCGATACGGAACAGATGCCTAATTCAGTTAATCAGGCCATGGCGGCCGGCTTGCCCATTGTCGGTATGGATGTAGGCGACGTCAAATTTATGATGAATGACCTCAACCGCCCCTTTATTGCCCCAGCCAGGAATGACCGCGCCTTCGCTGAATGCCTGATCGCACTCACAACAGACGACACCCTGCGCCAGGAGATTGGACAGGCCAACAAGATACACGTCAAGCAGACCTTCGACCAGCACCGCATGTATGAGTCCTATGCCAGTATATGGGGCGTTTAAAGGCTACTTTATGGTTTCTTTGGCAGGTTTATTCTGCGTGATACGGTCAAATACAGCAGGGTAATTGGCGATGCTGTTCTTCCAGTTCCGCACGTCTTCCACATAATGCCGCCCGGCCGCAATAATATCCGGCCATTTATCCCTATTTTCCAAAGTATTGATGATGGTCTGCGCCAAATCTTTAGGACTGTCGGGAGCGAAAAGAACGCCCGTCTTACCGTCCTCAATCAGTTCATTGTGACCACCGATATCAGAAGCGGCGACCAGTTTATGCTGCGCCATGGCTTCCAGCGGCTTTAACGGTGTCACCAAATCGGTAAGCCGCATTTTCTTACGAGGATAAACGAAGATATCCACCTGGTTATAATAATCCTGCACCTTGTCATGGGGCACACGCCCGGTAAACATTACATGTTTTTCAATGTTATAAGCCTCAACCAGCTGTTTAAGATTCTCTTCTTCCGGACCGCCCCCGACCAGAAGAATTTTCACTTCTGGAAAATTCCGTCGAATACGCGGCAAGGCCTGCAGCAGAATTTCAATCCCTTCATAATCATAAAAGGACCCAATAAAACCAAGCACAACAGCACCATCAAGTCCAAGCCGGCTCCGTAATTCCTTATCCGGTTCATGAGAGCCGGAAAACTTTGCAATATCGACCGCGTTGGGAATAAGGGTTATTTTCTCGGCCGGAATGCCCCGAGACACCAGATCCTGCTTCAGTCCGTTACAAATCACAGTTACCGCGTCCGCTTCCCGGGCGACCTTGGTTTCCATATCCCGGGTCATGCGATACCGCAGGTCTCCTTCTTTACAGGACCCGTGGCTCACCGCCGCGTCTTCCCAAAAGGCTCTAATTTCATAGAGCACCGGAATATTGAATTCCTTACCAACCGCGACCGCCGCCATGCCGTTCAGCATCGGGGAATGTGCCTGAATGACATCGACTTTTTCATTCTTAAGAATTTCACGCAGGCGTTTTTTAAGGCTGCGTACTACTTCATACTGATTGATCACCGGTAATTTGGCGAAAATCTTGTTGTACCGCGTCGTTCGGAAAAAATGCAGATCCTCAACAGTTTCCTCCGCCCCCTCCGGATTGAGATGTTTGATGCTCGTCACATGACGGGTCTCATAGCCCAACGCTCTCTGTTCCCGTAAAATTTGGTAACTGCGGAAAGTATAACCGCTATGCAGCGGAATGGAATGGTCAAAAACATGCAGAATACGCATCAGTTAAACTCTTTAGTTTTATGTTTCTCAGTAAATGCCGTCAGGGTCCGGGTAATACAGTCATCAAACAGCGTCATCGCCCGGGGCCAGTTATGATGCGACATCACCCTCTCCCGTCCGGCAATTGCCAGACGTTTTCTGGCCGTGCTGTCCTCAAACAAATGTGAAATATGGGCGACATACTCTTCCGGTGTTGTCGCCGCCAGGATATGCTCTCCCACAACCGCGTCAACACCACGGGCCGCAGTTCGGCTACTGACCACGGGCACTCCCATGGCCATGCCTTCCAGAATTTTATTCTGGGTGCCGCGAGCGATTTCCAGCGGCGTTACCATTACGGCTGATTTCCGCACATAGGTTCTGATATCATCGACCGTTCCCGTAACCGTTATCCCTGGCCTGTTATTCAAGGCCAGAATGTTTGCCGGCGGTTCGGCGCCAATAACCGTAAGATTGGCCTCCGGGTATTTTTCTCTCAGTTTTGGCAATACCGTGTCACAAAACGACAGGACGCATTCCTCATTCGGATAATAATCCATACGTCCAACAAAACTGATGCCGTAAGGATCATAATCCGCATCACCCGCCTGACCATCCGGGGTAAAGAAATCAAAATCAACCCCGTTCGGGAAGAAACCGGATGCTACTCCGGTTTGATAACTGTCCAGCGTGTCCACTTCAAAATCTGTGGCGCAACTGCACAGGTCAAATTCACCGCAAAGTTTTTTTTCTTCCCGTTCCAGCTTCCGCCCTTCAAGCCGATAACCAAAGCTCACCGGCCAGGGTTTGAAATTGGCGAAGGCCAGCCATTTCTGGCTATCCATATCGCAAAAATCGAGAAGTTTGGGAATCGTCGTAACATGAGATACATATTGCGCCGCCGTCGAGCTAAACACAACGATGAGATCAAAGGCAGTTTTATCCAACAGACGATTGACTTCAGTCTGCAAGGCCCGTGAATAAAAGAACCCCATGGAAGAAGGTTCCGACGTCAAAAGACGCGCCCCCATCCGCAAGGCCTGAAACGGATTTCTGACCTCACACAGGACAAATTCTTCACAGTACTCGGCAATGCCCTGACACTCTGCGGCTTCCTCTGCCGATCTGGCGAGAGAGGCAACCGTTACCTTATGACCCGCACCCTGCAGATGCTTGACCATATTAAAGGACCGAATTTTATCCCCCCGGGTTGGTGGATAGGGAAACCGATGGCTTAAAAACAGAATATTCACACATTATACTCAATTGAGAGAGTGAATGACCTGCGGTTCTTCCAAAAGAGCACAGGTCATTCAGCTTAATTGGACAGTTCGTTGAGAAGTTTGCGGGCGTCTTTCACACCTGTGAAGTTCTCACCAGAAGCCACGACCACTTCGAGTTCGCGCCGAGCCGCCGATTTCCGGCCTGCCTTATTCAAGGCGAACGCATAATGATAGCGAATTTCCGCCATTTTCGGCGCCTTGCTGACCGCCTTCTGAAGCAAATTCAACCCTTTCTGGTTCTGGCCCTGCTGAACCAATATCCAGGCATATGTATCAATAAAGCTTGCCTCTTCAGGATAAAGATTGAAGGCCCGTTCTGCCGCACCGAGAGCCTTCGGCCCCTGACCAACCTGACTATAAAGCCAGGCGATATTGTTTAGCGCAACGGCATTGCCGCTATCCTGTTCCAGAATAACTTCATAATGGGAAATCGCATCAGGGTAATTCTCCTGCTGCAAATATTGGCTTGCCAAGACATGCCGAACCATCAAATCATTGCGATTTGTGGTCAGCCATTTATTCATGATGCCCACGCCCTTTTCACCCTGGCCATTGCGAATATAGCTGCTGGCTATATCGACGGTAAACCGGCTACCTTTTGCTCCGAGTTCCGCCGCTTTCTCGAAACTCTCAAGAGCTTTTTCGGGCTCACCCTGCGAACCATAAAGCCGACCTTCGACAACATATCCAAGAGGACTTTCCGGGTTCAGTTCCTTGACTTCCTTAATATAATCATGGGCCTTTTCAAATTTTCCATCTCTCGATTCCAGGCCCACCATTTCGACCAGAATCCCGTCTTTCTTGTCTGACAGAGACAATGCTTTTAACAAGGATTCCCGCGCTGCGGAAATTTCGTTATTGCGCAACTGAGAACGCCCTAATAATTGATAGGCCCCTGCACTATTCCCCAGGATCGCAGCCATGCGTTCAAAGTTCGCAACAGCGCCGGAGGTATCCTGCATCATCAAATTGATATTGCCCGTGGCTTCATAACCTGCCGCCTGATCCGGGAAATCCGTGATAATTTGCTGGGCAATGGCTTTCGCCCGCTCCAGTTTTTTCTGTCTGATGAGAAATTCGGAAAACTCAATCCGGGTTCTTAAATTATCGGGAGAGGCTGAAATAGCCTGCTGGTAGTAATTTTCCGCCTCTTCCAGATCATTGTTCTTGGCCGAATATTGCGCCATGGCTTGCAATGCACCGGCATGTTTGGCATCAGCATCCAAAATATCTTTGTAAATCTGCAGTCCAGCGGCATCATTACCTTCCTTGAACTCTAAACGCGCCAAATTCATAGAAGCAGAATGATATGTTGGCGCCACGTCCAGTGCTTTCCTGAATTGCGTCCGCGCCTTTTCCGTCTGCTTCAGCCCCACATAGGCTGCGCCTTTCAGATTGTAGCCTACTGGGTTCTTGCCGTCCTGCTTGATCAGACGGTCCGCACCTTCAATTGCCTGGTCATATTTCTGTTCCCGTAAAGAGATCAGGGTAAGAAAAACCGCCGCCTGTTTCGAATTCGGGTCTTCCTGAAGGATTGCTGCCAGTCCTTCCTGGGCCGCTTCTGAATCACCCGAGGCCAGGCGGCTCAACGCCAATTGCGTCTTGAGTGTATTCTCACCTGGTTTTTTCTCGACTGATTTTTCAAAATAGGCCGTGCCTTCTTCAAATTTGCCAAGCTTCATGCTGGCGCTGCCCAAAAGCGCATAAATTACAGAATCCGCTTTGTTATCTTCCACCAAAGGCATCAGTGTCGTAATGGCCTGTTCCGCTTCCCCCTGCCGCAGCAAAGAGGCCCCGAGAAGGCGACGGGCGACAATATTATCGGGCGCAATTTTAATCAGTTTATCCAGATGATAGATCGCCTGCGCGTAATTGGCTTTGGAATAATTCATCACTCCCCGCAACACCAACGCTCCGGGGAAGTTATCCAGAACCTGACCGGATGCGTTCAGATATTCTTCCGCCTTGTCCAATTGGTTTTTCCGCGCATAAATCACCGCCGCCAGATAGTTGGCCAGAGGATGTTTTGGCGCCATGGAGAAAACAACATCGAGACGCTCCAGGGCCTCATCAGAACGTTGCAGATCGAAAAGTACGGCCGCAGATTTAAACAACGCCAACAGGTTTTTTGGTTGGTATTCCAACGCCTGTTCAAAATACCCCTGAGATTTTTCCGGACCGCTGTGTAAATTGACCATATCCCCTTTCAGGATAAGCCCGTCCACATTTTTCGGGTTCAGAACCAGAGCTTCATCAACCTTCTCTTCAGCCTTTTTCAAATCCTTTTGCAGGTAATAAACCTGGGCGATAGCAACACTGAGAGCATCACTCTGACCCGAAATTTCCTCGCCTTTCGTATAAAAAGACAGGGCTTCATCCAGATGTTTCAGGCCCTGATGCGCCTTGCCAATAATCAGATAAACCTTGCCTTTTTCCTCTTCTTTGACAGCATCAACACTCAAACTATCAAGAATTTGCTGATAGTCCTGACGCAGCAACCGAGATTCACTCATTTTCACGATGACATCTGATTCCGGCAACCCAAGCTTGATAGCCCGGTTATATTCCTTCTCCGCCGAGATTGGATTCATGGTCTTTAAATAAAGATCCCCCAACATCACCCTGTATTGCGGATTTTTTGGATCGGCAACAATCGCGTTCTTCATTTGAATGATTGCGGCTTTCATATCCCCCTTTTTAAGGTAGGTTTCCGCATCCTGAATATAGGGCGCACTCTTGTCATTGCCTACCGCAGATAAAGCCGGTGCTGTTGTTGCCATCAGCAATGCAATACTTAATGTTGTTAGATTTCTCATATTTTAGTCCCCTGTCCTTATTTTTTATAGGGCCTCTTCTGCATCGTTGGACCAGAAGTAGTGCGTATTTATAAAACTATATCATATTGTTTCACCAAACCATAGAAGGTCGGGCGGCTTACCCCCAAAATCTTGGCGGCGCGGCTGACATTGCCACTGGCTTGCGCCATCGCCTTGTTGATTGCGCGGATATCGGCATTCTCTCTTACGACTTTCAGGTTCAGGACCTCGACCTGGTCTTCCTTGATATTCAACTCAAGGTCATCTGCGGTAATTTTCTTACCGTTACACATAATGACCGATCGTTTGATCCGATTTTCCAGTTCCCGGACATTTCCGGGCCAGTTATAAGACGCAATCGCAACCAGAGCATCTTGCGAAAATCCCATAATCTGCTTTTTAAGATCGTCATTGAACTTCGACAGAAAAGCTTTTGAAAGCAATATTGCATCCCCTTCCCTGTCAGCCAGGGTCGGGATATTGATGATAATCTCACTAAGCCGGTAAAAAAGATCTTCCCGGAAATTACCGTTGGCGATATCCCCTTCAAGATCCTGATGCGTGGCGCATACAACACGCACATCTACCGGAATTTCCCGGCGGCCACCAATGCGCTCAATCACCCGTTCCTGCAAGAACCGCAACAATTTCACCTGGAGCGGGAATTGCAAATCACCTATCTCGTCAAGAAACAAGGTCCCCCCCTGGGCCATTTCAATTTTACCAATGGTCTGCTTGACGGCCCCGGTAAAGGCCCCTTTTTCATAGCCGAACAGCTCGCTTTCCAACAGATTTTCCGGGATGGCCGCGCAGTTGATCGCGACGAATCTCCCGTCCTTACGATCGCTCAGATTATGCACCGCCCGGGCCAGAAGTTCTTTCCCTGTCCCGCTGGCCCCCAACAACATGACAGATACGTTGGCCGGCGCAACCCGTTCGACCATATCACACACTTTATACATGCTGTCACAGCCGGTAATCAGGCCCTGAAAACGTGTTGCACCAGCGGCTTCCGCCAAACGCCGGTTTTCTGCTTCCAGGTCATAAAGACGGAATGCCCTGTCTACGATCAATCCCAATTGGTCGGGGTCAACCGGCTTTTCATAGAAGTCATATGCTCCCATATTGATGGCCTTGAGCGCGCTTTCATGGGCGCCGTGCCCGCTGGCTACGATGACTTTAGTATGAGGCGCCAGTTTGAGAATTTCTTCCAGTGTAGCAAAGCCCTCTGTAGTGCCATCCGGGTCGGGCGGCAAGCCCAGGTCCAAAGTCACCACAGCCGGTTTCTTCTCCGCCAGAATGGCCAGGGCTTCCGTCCGGTCGCCGGCAATCGTCGCTGAATAAGCTTCGAAATTCCATTTATACTGCCGTTGAAGACCTGGGTCATCCTCCACCACCATTAAATTTCTTTTTTCTTCCGTCATATTCCGATTCTTACCCTATAATACCAATTCGTTATTATCTAAAGCCATCCGAAGATAAACTTTCATTGTTGTTCCTTCACCAGGGGTGCTGCTAACATTCAAACGTCCCCCCAGGCTTTTAATCATTTCACGACTTTCATAAGCGCCTATGCCATATCCGTTCTTTTTGGTGGAACGGAACGGTCGGAAGAGTTCATTCTTAATAAAGTCCTGATCCATGCCATGACCATTATCGCTAACCTTGATGATCGCGAATTCCCCTTCCCGGGAAAGCTGGACACCGATTTTCATATCTTCTTCTGCGCACGCTTCCCGGGCATTTTCGATCAAATGCATCATAACCGTTTCCACAGTTTCTGCGTCCGCCAGCACATCCAGATCACAATCATAGCCATCAAAATTTACTGCAAGCACCCCGTTATTATATCGTCCTACAATATCGCCGATCAAATGACAAAGGTCCAGACTATCGTCCGTTTTTTCTTTGGCCGGTTCCTGCACAATGGTAATGCGTGACAAAAGGCTGTTCATCTTGGCCACAGAGTCCTGTACCGTCAGCACCATGTCTTTTTGGAATTCAGGGTTGGTGGCATGCTTCTCTGCATTTTTGACCATCAGGGACAGTTGGCTGGTAAGGTTCTTGATGTCGTGCACCACAAACGCAAATTTCCGGTTAAAGGAGTCAAATTCCCGCGTTTCCGCCAACGCCATCTCCGATACCTGCTCCGCCAGATAACTCGCTACCTGACGGCCGATGGTTTTTACCAAATCCGTGCTTTCCCAATTCAGACTGCTTTTGACCCGCGGTTGCAGAAGAACCACGAAACCAATCAGTTTGCCCAGGTGCACCAGAGGCAAAACCAGCCAATAGCGAGAATTTGCCGCAATCCATTCTGGAAGAGCAATATCATGTTGCGCAACTTTACCATTTTCGGCCTGCTCATTCAGGTCAATAACCCATTCCTTACGCGCCAGAAAGTCAATAAATGTATCTTTCGAAGACAGCTCCCCCTCTTCGTCATAAGGGAAATTCCATTTGGCCGCCAATTGATAGACATCCGGTTGATCACACAGCCATAAGGCTCCGCCCGGACTATCCATGACGTCGGCAAGAGATTTAATCGACCTTTCCCGCAGGTTATAATGCTCCCCCGTATCAGACATGGTCTTAATAAACTTCAACCATTCTTCCCGATAGTCATAGCGGTATTTGAAAAAATGTTTGGTGAGGAACACCTGGGTGATGGCCCTGAAACGACCGGACGTGATAAAAATCACCAACCCGACCAGCGCGATCAGTATAAACGTCGCCTGCAGGAGATTTCCCCACTTACCACCATAATTTTGTAAGAAATAGCCTGCAGATGCCATACCGATAAGATAAGCCCCCGTCCCGATCAAGGTTACGGTGTGAAACACCACCTTACGGGAAAACCCGATGTTCATTTTCCAGGTCGGATTACGCGAAACCGACAGAGCCAGAAGAGGAACGATAATGAAATTAACCAGCCCTCTGGCCTCATACAGTTTTACGCCAATTGCGCTGAACAGAAGAGTGTCTGCAAACAGCAGAAAATCATATATGTATAAGGATCCGACGCTCAGCAACAGCAACCGAATGCCCCACCGGCTTCCGACAGAAGAATTGCGATACAGATTTTCCACAAGCAGAAAGATTATGATGCATAGTATCAGAATACTGTACACCTTAAGATCACTTGGATACTCAAAGCCTAGAATGCCGAAATCGGCGCCCAGTTCCACCATATTCAAGGTAAAGATGACGCCCAAACCCGTGAATAGATAGCGATACAGCTTTCGGCCCAGTTCTGGATTACCTTGCATGTGCCACATGCGTGTCAGCAACGCGGCAAAGAAAAATATCCAGGCGATCCCCCGCAAAGTTTCAAGGATAGGCAGAAAAAGTGATAAAACAAGAACCCCAGAGAAAGTCAACGCGGTCACTAACGACCATAATGCGCTTACCAGGATGGCCACATTGAGCCAGAGATTATCCCCCGTATTTTGTTTTCTCACCACCAGGTAGAGAGATAAGAGAAAATAAGCCCCCCCCGAGAGGACGAAGGTTATGAAGCCTATGTCACCGAATTCTTTTTCCATTGTGTCGCCTTACCTCACCCCGTCTGGCCATAATACTACGCGCACAGTCTGAATAAGTATAAGGAAATCAAGGAACAATGAATAGTTCTTAATATAATAAAGGTCGTATTCCAGTTTACGCTTGGTATCCTCTTCGGAGGCGCCATAGGGGTAATTCAACTGAGCCCACCCGGTAATGCCCGGCTTGACCCGGTGCCGTTCACCGTAAAAGGGAATTTTTTCCTCTAGTTGTTCAACAAAGAAAGGGCGTTCCGGGCGCGGCCCGACAAAACTCATGGCCCCGCCCAAGACATTAAAAATTTGTGGAATTTCATCAATTCGCGTGGCCCGTATAATCCGACCAACAGCCGTAACCCGTACATCGTTTTTCGCCGCCCATTTCGGGACACCGTCTGCTTCCGCATCAACGGTCATACTGCGGAACTTCAAAACATTAAAAGGTTTGCCGTTCAGACCTACCCTTTCCTGACGGTACAGGACGGGGCCCTTGCTAGTCGTCTTAACGGCAATCGCCGCCAAAATTAGAATAGGCATACTTGCAATCAGAAGAAGTAAACTGGCCGACACATCAAACAAACGCTTCAGGACCAAGTCTACTTCCCGCACACCACCAAAGCCGTCGGAAAAAATCATCCAGCTCGGACTTAGATTATGCAGGCTAACCGTGCCCGACTGACGTTCAATGAAGGTCGTTGCATCACAAATGCTGCAGCCCTCCATTTTACAATCAAGCAACTCTCTGATCGGCAGGGCCTTGCGTCTTTCTTCAATCGCAACGACAATTTCCTGAACCGCATGTTCCGTGACATAATCCTTAAGGGGCTGCGCATCCTTGAAAGGCACCGCATCAGAAATCACATCTTCACTTTTATTGATCCGCAGAAAGTCAATAAACTCGACGGTGCCGCCATTATTCTGGCCACAGGTGCGGACCATTGAAGCGCGCTCTCCGGCTCCAAGAACCAGAACCCGCCTTTTTAGACCTTTTAAATCAACAATATGGGTGAATATATACCGACTAAACAGCAATCCCGGATAGGTCAGAACAAGCGCATAAACAATCACACTCCGCCAGAGGTCAATCTCTGGCAACATATACAAGACAACCGACAGAATTAAAAAGGATAAGCCCAGGCTGGTGATCAGGCGAATTCCCGTTACCTTCAGTTCACGACAGGCATCCAGTTGATACAACCCTGTGGCAAGCAATACAATATAGACTACAAATACATACGCCATGACTTCAACGGCATAGGTGGAAATGGCCGGCATATCCAGGTCCGCCTGATAAAACCGAAAGCTAAGCCCGGCCCAGATCGCGGCAAGCAAGATAAGACACTCCAGAATTCCAAGATAAAACAAGGATTTAGGAATATAGTGTTTAAATATTCTGATCATATTAAGTAATGCAGCCTTTACGACATTCTTTTCGAAATTTTATTTTGAACGGTCCCTGTATACCCCGGGACCCTGCCTTGATTCATACAGACCATAGTCACAATTTATGAAGAAAGGATTTCTAAAGCCTTATAAAGACGTTAAAAATAGTTTTTTTCTTCACGGACAGGCTCTCTACCATATGTTTCAGATTAATCGCTGAAACAATTAAAGACGAGGCACCTTCTTACTCGGGAACATAACAAGTATTGCTGGCAGCAGCAATACGTCATAAATTAATGCAATGGTGATCATCACTGCAGAAATAAGACCAAGCGCCCATGTGGGCTGAAATGTTGAAAAACATAATACCCCAAAGCCCAAAACCAGAATAAAGGTTGTCATCATCAATGCGCCTCCAACTTCCGAGAAAGTGCTCACCAGCGCCTTTTCACTGCCCTGCCCTGGTTCGTTAAGGGATTTCTGGAATTTAGTGATGAAGTGAATAGAATCATCCACCACAATCCCGAAGGCAATGGCCGCCACCACAGTTAACGACAAGCCGACATATTGATACGCCCAACCCCATACGCCAAACCCCATTAAAATAGGCAGGACATTGACGACAAAACTGATTATACCCAATTTGACACTGCGAAAGACGACCATAATGATGAGTGATACCAGCCCAATCGCAAACCCAATACCCGTCAGCATGGAACGAATGTTTCTTTCCGACAAATTGGCGAACAACAATGGTACTCCCGTTCCGGTCACCCCGTCGCCAACCAAGTTCATGGTTTGTAACTTTTGACTTACTTTGTGATCCAGGCGCCGCATCTGTTGAGATGTCATATCAGTTCCAGTGATGGTTACCCGGGTAGATTCTTTTGATATATCAATGCGATCATTAAGGTCCAGTCCCATCGGTAAAGACATTTCATACAACAACAAATACTGAGCATTCAGATCATGGTTTTCTGCGATCTCACTCTTCCCCGGGCTTGCGCCATTCATATGACGGTTCATTTTTTTAAAAATCGACACAATAGAGGTTACGTGAACGATTTCAGGTTGCTGCAACGCCCATTTTTCAAACGCATCTAGCTTCGCCAGAAAATCGGCATTCACCACACCGCCGTCATAATCAGAAACGACATGATAATCGATCGTATCCACCCCAGTCAGGTGTCCCGCCACAAATTCCGTATCCTGGCGAAAATTATTCGTTTCATCAAAATACTTTACCCAATCATCATCAAGCTCAACAAGCCAGATTCCACGACAAACAAATATTGCAACAAGTACAGTAACCACCATAACTGCACTGCGCCACTGACATATAAATCGCGCAAAATATTCCGCATAACGGCTATTTTGGGATACTGTTTTCATGTTTTTGGGGAAAACCCGGTCAAGTTTCATCCCTAAAAGAACAGCGGGAAAAAAGGTAAATGTTAGAAAGAAACTGAGTACAATACCGATCGCCACCAGGTTGCCCATATCCTGAAAAGGCGGCGCATCATTAAAATTCAGGCTGATAAACCCGATGAATGTTGTAAAGCTGGTGAGTGTTATTGGCAGAAAATTATGACGAAGTGCCTCATGCACAGCATCCTTACCTGCATGACCAAGCGTTATTTTTCGCCGCAAGGAAGACAGGATATGAATAAAGTCCGCCAAGGATATCGTCATCAAAATAATGGGGACGCCACTGGTGCCTGCGGTTAGTTCTATACCGCTATAACCGGCGATTCCCATCGTTGCACTTACCACCAGCGCCATCAAGAGCAATATCAGTCCCGCAACCCTGAGCGATCTGAAGAAATAAAAACTTACCGCAAAAACCATCACAATAAAGAAGGGGAATACCACTTCTAGATCATGAGCATAAGACTCACTGAAAGCGGCATCAAGCGGCGCATCTCCCGTAATATAAAATTTTAGCTGGTCATCGTCTTGCGCCGCCGCATTTTTCAAATTCTCCACAGCAGCCATGATTTCCGCCAAAACTGCGCTGTCCCCTCTTGGGGCCGCAATATTCAATGCAATCGCAGCCGTTTTTCCATCTTCAGAAATTATCTGCCCCAAAAGATCCTGATCTGACAGCGCATAAACGCGGGCTTCATCAATTTGTGCAGGAGATGCCAGCATTTCCGGCGTAATCAGAGAAGTAATGACGATTTCATCCTCCTCGGAGGAAACTCTCTGAAAATTGGTTAAGGAATTAACCCGCGTCACATTGGGGATCTGCCAGGCCTGCTCGGTAAGCTGCAGAAGAATTTCCAACGCCCGAGGCTCAAACAGATCTGCACCATCGGTGTTAACCACCAACAATAGGCTGTTACTTTCGGTAAAATTTTGTTCCAGAGACAACAGTGCCTGACGCTCATCACTTTCGGGCGCAAAGAATATACGCCCATCGCTATTCTCCCGAAGGGACATAACACCCCAAGCGAAAAGAAAACACAGGATAAGCGGAACTGTAAGAAAAAGAAAGCGATAGCGGTTTAATAGATCAAACCACTTTTTAAAAACCGAAGAAGAAAGAGAGCTTGCTTGCGCCTGCATTATGTTACCCGTGTCATTTTGCTAAATACATCATGACCATAGTCCCGGAATCTTAATAAAAGACTAGGAGATCGGATGACGGATAAGTTCGGGAGGCAAACCTTTAACAAAAGAGGCGTAGAAAGGTTTCGAACTTTTATAAACCTGGTCTTCAACATTATTCAGGGAAACCATATAAGGTCGCACGGGTCCATAATAATCCACCTCAGGCCCGATCGCTTCGAAATTAAAATAAAACCGTCTTAACAGTTTCAACAAACTGGGTTCCATCGCTGCTATCCAGTGGGTAATACCGCTGCGCTTTGATTCCTGATACAAACTTTTATAGAGCCCCACGACAATATCAGGACGATGCCGCCTGCGGTTATCTTTGGGGGTTCCAAGAGGCGCATCTATCGGCGCATTGGCAACAGCCATCCCGTAATCACCGTCATCTTGCCTTTTGCGGATCATTTTGCTGACTGCTAATCTGGATATTTCACCAGCCGTTTCAGGAATGTGATCAGGGTCATCAATTTTGCAATGCCCCAACATAGGAAAACCCAGCTCTGAATTACGTACCAGCCGTAATGTGCCCAAAGCATTTCCCAGGTCGTCAAAGGCACCGAAATGCAATGAATGCCGGTCAAAATCATCTATTTCGCAATTATCAGGATAATGTTCAGGATTGAGAAAACCCTTTTGCAGGCAGTATACATCATACCGTAATTGATAAAGTTTTTGCAATTCTCGCATGTTTTCCACTAAACGACTGGGGAAAGCGACGTCTTTATCCCAGAACCTTTTTTTAACTGTGTCTGGCGTCACCCCACTCTTCATCCTCGCCTCAACACTTTCACTTTTTCTGTAACTTTCTGCTTTTGCAGCTATCTGAGGCATATTATCTAACTCAATTGGAAAGAAAATGTTTTTCTTTGGAGCTCACCCATTATTAGGTCTATAAAGTTCTGCTAAATCTAATATAAATTTACGCCATAGACATTAACAGTCTCTTAAAATATTCACTTTAATGTAAGGATGAAAAACCCTTCTTTAATCGCATATAAAAAAAAGAGAACAACTCTCGGCACATAGGATCATGGCACAACAATTCATCAAAAAAATACAGCGGAAAATACAGCTCAAAATGCTGGAAAAATCCACTCCTGAAGGCTTAAAAAAGCTGGGAGAAAAAAAACTTGTGCAACGCTTCAAATCGGCGAAAAAAGCCTCTCCTGCCCTTAAAAAGTTACTCGATGAAGCCCGAATCGATTCAGAGGCTGTTTCATCCAGTGAAGACTACAGTCAGTTGTCCTTTAAAATGGCGAAAGAAAATACCTTCAATCGATTTGAACTTGAAGATTTATGTCGCCCTGGTGCGCTTGATGCGCTCAGCGGCGTTCTGACCAGTTCCGGGCATAGTGGTAACTTTGCTTATGGCCTGACCACCCGGCAACAACGTAAATCCACACCAGATATGATTGACCTTGCCTTGCAAGGTGTTTTCAACATAGATGAGAAAAAAACACTACTCGTTAATTGTCTGCCCATGGGCGTACGGTTTCCCTCAAATGTGGTTACTCAAGCGGAAGTTAGTGTGCGGGAAGATATGGCCCTGGCCCTTATTCGGAAGTTTTCCCCCTATCATGATCAGGTTATCATTACCTGTGACCCTTTGTTCCTGAAGGTCCTGCTTGACGAGGCGGAGCATTGGTGCGTCGACTGGAAGAAAATACATAAACATCTGATCATTGGCGAAGAAACCTTTGGCGAAAAATTTCGCGATTATGTTGGCTCAAAGCTTCATATAAATCCCGACAACCCGGCTACGGGTATCATCGGATCCTCCATGGGGGTTGGTGAACTGGGCTTAAATCTTTGCTTTGAGACACTGGAAACCATTTCTCTGAGACGGGCCATCAACAACAATCCCGTTCTTTTAAGAACCTTGTTCGGATGTAAGAGTCCAAAAGACCCTCTGCCCATGCTGTTTGCCTATAATCCACTCGCTCATTATATGGAGACCGCAGACCGCGACAACGACGGCTTTGGCGAATTGCTGGTGAGCCTGTTGGCTAAAGACACACCTGTTCCCTTGTTCCGCTACCAAACCGGAGACGAGGCCCGCTTATTGGAAACGGGTGAAATAAAGGCCGCCTTTCAAGCCCTTGGTTTACCCCTACCTCAGTTGCCTAACATGCCATTAATTTGTATCCGCGGGCGTCATAAGGACAGGTTAAAAACAGGACTGCATATTGGCGCTGTAAAAGACAGCCTTTATCAGAACCATGATTTTGCTGACAAGATTACCGGTGCTTTCCGGGTTGAAGCAGACAGCCCCGGTTTAGTGCACGTTCAGCTTCGACGAAAAATCAAGAGCACCGATGTCATTTGTCCGGACCTGATCAATCAAGATGAAACCCTGTTTACCTCAACAGATATCAAGCTTTGGTCATATGAGGACTTCCCTTACGGTCAGACCCTCGATTATGAGCGCAAGTTCAGCTATCTTTCCTGACACTTTCTTCAATCTTCACACACAAAAAAAGGGACGGTAAAAACCGTCCCTTTCTTCATTCTGTGTCGCCCTGATATTTATAATATCAGGATCAGACTTATTAGGCTTTCCGACGACGACCCGCCAGACCCATGCCAACCAGGCCAAGACCCAGAAGACCAAGTGCACCAGGTGCAGGAAGTGCAGTAGTTGTTGCAGAACCGCTACGAACGACCAGGTTAAAGGAAGTGCCGTTACAGTTAACATTCAAACCACAAGGCTCAATTGACTGTTCGAATTCAAAGATTTCAGGGTATTTTGCCATCGCAGTACCACCGGTTGCTACTGCAGAACCACTTGATACGCCGTTCAGAGTATCGAAATCAAAGTTACCGCACAAAGTTGCCGCAGGGGCTACGATGCTGCTACAACCAGGAATGAAGCTCAATTCCAGATATTTTGTCAACGCTGCAAGGTCTGCTTCGATTGAAGCCTGGTCAGTCAGGTCAATCCCAGCCAAGGTCGCTGCATCGATACGATAAATATCAACCATACCACCGACAGAATAGATGTCTGTTGAAGTCGGGCTGTTTACGAAAACTTTTTTGTCTTCAAAACCGTGGAAATATGTAAACAGGATGTCGCCATCCTCACCTTCTGTCCAGAGTGCTGGATCAAATGGTCCTGCATTCAGAGGCTCGATAGCAGAAATGGTTGTTACACCCCATGTGTCATTGGATGTATTTGCACCAGGTGCGGAAGGTGTAGTACTCGCCAAGTCACACTCTGCAACAGTTTCACACAGAAAACCTGGTGTTGATGTATCGTAACCAGTTTGAGCAGCATCAAAGCCATCAAACAAAAACTTAACATCGCCGCCAACAGCGTCCAAAGAACCAGCCTGTGCAGAAGCAATACCCATTGTTGCTACAGCGGCGCCAGCCAACAGTGTTTTCAAAATCTTATTTTTCATTTTATTCTCTCCATTTAACTCTAATTAAAGAATACTTTTAAATTAGTTTCAATCCAAAACAGTTCGTTCTCAATGTTACAACGAGAACCCTGTTTCTAATTCTCATCCCAACCTATGCAACCCCCGTGCCAAAAAACATAAACCATTGTATTTAAACGATTATTGCAAAATAACACCGTATTTAAAATTCTTGAACACAGGTTTTAACTCAAATATGTAAAGAATTCCGACACTTTTAGCCCGCTCGTCCTATCAAATACCCATCGGATCACGAAATCACCACCTAAGTACTTGTTACAAATACAATATTATCAAAAAATAAAAACTGTAAAAAAATCTGACACCCTGTTTTCCCCCTACTCTTGATTTTCAGACCATAATCTGTCCTAATGATAAACAGTTTAGCTGTTTCTTCATATTTTAAGACTAGAACCAAGAAAACGGATTAGATTAATCCAGAGTTTGCACATAAATATATTGGGTAGAATAGATACTATGGGACAACATATAATTTTCCTGGCACGTAATAAAATCGCTTCACATACAATAAAGGCCGCACTGTACAGTGGGTGGCGTACCATCAAGGCATCACATAAGATACTGGCGCTCCTTGTTGCTTTGTGTCTGACCGCCTGTTCTGAGGAAGAAATTAAAACAGAAAATGCCTATCTGGATGGTGCCTATGAAGCCCATACCACAGGAAACAGCCGCCGGGCGCTCTTCGAATTGGCGACCGCGATCCGACATTATCCCAAGAATGCAGAACTTCAGGTCACCCGGGGAAACATCTTCCTTGATCTGGAAGATGGCGCCGCAGCGGAGATTGCCTACAACAAGGCCGTATCGCTGGGCTATAATAAAGAGTTCCTAAAACATAAGCTGGCTGAATCCTGGCTTTATCAGAGAAAACCCGGCAAGGTTATTTCTGAATTTGAAAGCGAACTCCTCCAGGGCTCAGAAAATGCCCTCATGTTTGAAGTTGTGGGTCGGGCCTATATTGCCACACGTGATCGCACTAACCCTGCACTGTTTATCAAAAACATGGATAACGCGGAGAACTACATTAATGAAGCCCTCCGTCTCAGCCCCCAAAACACACGCGTTCTTATCACCAAAGCCTGGCTTACTGCCCTTTCAGGAAAACTGGAAGAGGCACTTGATTGGCTTGCCCAGGCAGATGAAATCGTTAAAGACCAACGCCAGAACTTATCCGTAAAAGGTGAACTGCTTATCCGCCAGGATAAACTGGACGAGGCCAATAAAGTCTATAGCCGTCTTGTCGAGAAGTTTCCGCAATACCCACAATATAAGATGGAACTCGGCTATACGCACCTTTTAAAGGGAGAGCTGGAAATAGCCCGCAAATGGATTTCGCCAATTACCCAACAATATCCAGATCATCTCCGGGCCAAGACTTTGCTGGCAAATATTTCCCTGATGGAAAAAAAATATGATGAGGCAAAAACGTTAAGCGACGCCGTACTGGCCAAATCTTCCGAAAACCTGGACGCTATCCTTGTGAATGGCGCCAGCTCCTATTTCCTCGATGATCTGGAAAACGCTCACCAGAAACTTAGTAACTTCTATAGCAAAACCGGATCTATACCGTCTCTTAAATTATTGGCTGCAACAAAATTAAAACTTGGGGAAGCTGAAAGCGCCGCCCAATTACTTGCTGATGCCGGACAGACCAGCACTTCACAAACCGATAGTGAAATGCTTAATCTCGTTGCACTTGCATCAGCAAAAATTGGTAAAGTTGATGTCGCTTTGGAAGCTTACCAGAAATTGGCCGCAGAACGGCCAAACAGTTCATCTTTCCTGAAAAATACCGCTCTTCTGCAAATTGCCCAGGGAAATTACGAGGAAGGGTTCAAAAACCTGGAAGAAGCACTTAGCAAGGAAACAGAAGAAAAAGAACCAGGACAAGACTTATATTATCTGGTCAGCAAAGCGTTGCAGGTGCGGCAACTTGATCGCGCCGCATCATATATAGAACAATATAAAGCGACCACACCTGATAGTTACAAGCCATGGACCATGTCTGCAGTATTGAATAGCATATTGAAAAAAACTGACGCAGTGCATGCTGACTTTGCTCGCGCGATCGAAGTTGCGCCCAATGTGGCAGAAGTCCGGGCGCGCTATGCGATTTTCCAGAAAATGAGTGGAAATAATGAAAAAGCAGAGGCACTGGCGCGTCAAGCCCTGGAACTTGATCCAAGTGATATTGGGGCCGGAAAACTTATTTTGGAAGACCTGATTAAAGAAAAGAAATACAGTGAGGTCAAAATAATCGTCGACAATGCCATTAACGCACCAGACGCCGCACCGGAAAACAAACTCCTGTTTTCAGATTATTACAATACTCTTGGCAGACCTCAGGACACCTTGAAGGTTCTTGATGATATGCCACGAAATCTGAAGTCCACAGGAATCTATCAACTGATCGCCAGCAAGGCATACCTGCGGAGTGGTCAAGCCCAGAGGGCTGTTGAAACTCTTGAGCGCGTTACCATAAAAGCACCAAACAACATCCCTGCGATGAAATATTTGCTGCGAGGCTATCTGCTCACCAAGGATCAGGCTAAATACCAGGCGACACTAGAAAAGCTGGACCGCCTGCTGCCAAATGATTATGAAAACCAACTTGAACTGGCTAAATTATATATTTCTACTGGGCGGTACAAACAGGCTGAAAAAACACTCAATATTATTCGCCCCGGCTCCGAAGAAGATGCGGTCAAGGTCAGTATTCTGAAAGCCGGTTTGAAAACCAATGTGGGCGACCCCAAATCCGCCATTGATATTTTGGAGCCTATTTATCGACAATACCCGGATAATGGTATGATTAATATGCTGTATGCCCGTAATCTGGCTCAGAATAATCAGGCAGATCTGGCCATATCTGTCACCAAAACCTGGGCGGAACAGCATGAAGACAATGCGGAATCCAAACAGTTCCTCGGCGATCTTTATCTTCATAAAAAAGATATGGCCAATGCCAAGGCACAGTATAACTTGCTGATCACCGTGACGGAAAAACCGAAACTTTTACTGCATGCTCATAACAACCTTGCCAATATCTATCTCGGTGAAGGTGAAAATGATCAGGCATTGATGCATGCTCAAAAAGCTTATGATATGGCCCCCAACATACCGGAGGTCGTGGATACGTTCGCTCAGGTCCTGATGAAACAGGGACAAGCGGCCAGAGCGATTGATCATTTCAATCAGGCCTTGGCCTTGCTGCCGACAAATGACCAGAAGAACAGATCCCTTTTCACTATCGGAAAAGCCAAAGCCTTGCTTGAAACCGGCCAGGATGAAGAGGCCCGTAAAATTCTGACCCGCTTGCTGAAAGAAGACCCTGACTTCGAAAAAATAAACGAAGCCAAAGAAATGCTTTCCAAGCTATAGACAGTCAAATGCCATGAACAGCGCGATGCGCATCGTCATCATCTATAACCCACAGGCGGG